>OGXN01000102.1_pt1 | contig 114274 bp, 90 predicted proteins | sample 1576281 | NCBI WGS metagenome assembly OGXN01 (sample SAMEA3541494, study PRJEB24748) | human gut metagenome | biome: human gut; feature: human-associated habitat; material: faeces | place: China | collected 2012
TCTACACATATAAAAATACGGTCATCCGATGAACGGACAGCCCACTCACCTCCCCGTGATTTGTAGTATACTGAATATCCCTATGGAACAATTATAAAAAGATAGCTGCAATAAGCCAACGTTTTTTTCATGACGTTTTGTGCCTTGAGCAGCGCGAAAGGAATGGATATAAAAATGAGAAAAAAGATTGTTAATTCATTAATTACAGCAACTGTGATTGGAAGTATGCTTACAGGAATGGCAGTTCCCTGTTTTGCAGGTGGGAAAAAAGACGGTGGAAGCAGTATTACAGTTCTTGTAGAAAGTGGTTCACCTGCAGAAGCACTTGCCAATAATACAGCAGCTGATTTTGAGAAAGAAACAGGCTGTAAGGTTGTTGTTGATGCTGTTGCCTATACTGGTATGTATGATAAGCTTTCTACCGAAATTAAAGCAGGACAGGCTGCTCATGATGTTTCATGCATGGATTTTGTATGGCTGGCAGCTTTTGCTGATGCAATCGAACCAATTACAGATGCAGATACCAGTGATTTCCTTCCAACGCTGGAAGAAAGCGGAACAGTAGATGGTAATCTTCTGGGATATCCGATGTGGGTAAACGCTAAGATCCTTATTTACAGAAAAGATCTGATTCCGGAAGATAAAGTGCCAAAGACCTGGGATGAATATAAAGCACTGGCAAAAGAAATGAAAACAGACGATATGTACGGAACAACAGTTTTTGGAAGTGGTTCTGACGCAGTTTGTTCCTTCCTTGATTTTGCCTGCCAGGCCGGTGCAGATGGATTAGTATATGACAAGGATGGAAATGTAAATATTACAGATCAGCCATATGTGGATGCGCTTGATTTTATGGTTGAAATGGCAAATGAAGATTGTACGCCATCAGATTCTCTGGCTACTGCTTCTACAGAGTCTCAGGAACTTTTCAATAATGGTAAAGTTGCAATGCAGTTGAACTGGAGCCATCAGTATCCTGCAGCTGTTGAGGCACTTGGAGCAGATAAGGTGGGATGTGCACCAATGATTGCCGGCAGTGCAGGAGTAGGAGCAACCACAGGTCCATGGTATGAATGTGTAATGAAAAATTCTGAGAATAAAGACATGGCACTGAAATATGTAGAATATATGTACGATCATAATGCAGATTATATAAACGGAACCCTTAAAATTGCCGGCAGAACTTCTGTTTATGAGGAAGCTGGAAAAGAGGCTGGTAATGAGCATACAACAGCAGTTCTTGACACATTGAATGAAAAACAGTCTCAGCCAAGACCTATGATTTCAACCTGGTCACAGGTAGAGCAGGTTCTTACAGGTGTTGTAGAATCCTGTCTTGGTGGAGCAGATGTGAAAGAAACCCTTGAATCTGCAAAAGAAGAGATTGAGGCAATTGGGAAGTAAAGTGACAAAGTAATAAAGAAAAAGCAGATTGCAGACATCTACCAAATAATAAAAAATGTAATTAAATCAAGGGTGATTTTACCTGGACATCGAACACACTAACTATGAATTTACTAATCTATGATGTATGATGCAGGGAGTAAATCGCCCTTGATTTTTATAAGAAAGCGGGAAATATTATGAAATTGATATCAAAAAAAACACTATTGCTGTTTTTTCTTCCTGGCGCGATTTTCATGGGTGCCTTTTTGATTTATCCTATTTTTAAAATGGTATTTGACAGTTTCTTTAAGGTTGGAATTACAGGAGCCAGAACTTTTATTGGATTTGATAATTATATTAAAGCATTTACAGCTGGCGGTTTTTTGAAGCAGCTGAAAAATACATTGATTTATATTTTGATTGCGGTATCTGTGGAAACAGTTTTAGGATTTATTTTTGCATTATTATTTGAACTTGATTATAAGGGCAGTAAAATAGTACGTTCATTAATGATGACACCACTTATGATCGCACCGCTGGTTGCAGGTCTTATCTGGAAATTGATGATGAGTTCAAACTTTGGTATTGTCAATGAGTTTCTGACCAGAATAGGAATCTTGTCCAGTCCAAGTGATATTTTGTGGCTTGCAGATTCCAGATGGTCATTGATCGCCTGCTGTATTGCAGATATATGGCTGACTACACCGTTTATGATGCTGATGATTCTGGCTGGCCTTCAGGGATTGGATACCAGCGTGGCAGAAGCTGCAAGAATGGATGGAGCAAGTAAGCTGCAGGAAATTTTTTACATAAAAATACCGGGAATTAAACCGGTTCTGTTGACAGCATTGTCAGTGAGAATTATAGATGCAGCAAAGACTTTTGACATTATCTGGGCAATGACAGAAGGTGGACCTAACAGTTCATCGGAGACAATTAGTATTATTATTTATAAAACACTTGTAAAGTATAATAATACAGGATATGCCAGTGCAATGGCTGTTATCTTTATCATAGTTCTTGTAGTGTTTACATTAGTATTTATGCAGAGTTTATGGAATCCAAAGAAAAAGTAAAAGCTGTCAAAGAAAAACAGTAATAAGAAGGATTCAATAAGGAGACCAAAATGAAGAAAGGTAATAGTATCAAACTAAAAATAGCAGTTATTATTTCTATAATTATTACGATATTCTGGCTGCTTCCATATATTTATGTAATTTGTTGTTCGTTTAAACCTGGATCAGAGGTAATTGCTGTTCCGCCATCTTTTCTTCCAAAAAGCTTTTCGGTTGAAAATTTCACTCAATTATTTGTAAGAATGAACGCGGGTGGGTATCTGCTGAACAGTTTGATTACAGCAGTTTGCAGTACAATTATTGCAGTTATCTTGGGTTCACTGGCTGCATATGCTATTCAGAGATCTGGAGCGAAGCTGTCAGTAGGGCTGGTGGTATTGATTTTATGTCTGAAAATGATTCCTACATCCAGTATTGCAGTACCTATTTATGAGATTATTTGTAATATGGGATTGTATGATACCAGAATTGCATTGATTATTGTTTATGCGGCAGTAAACATGCCTTTTGTAATGTGGACAATGCTTAGTTTTTATGAGGGAGTACCGTCTACTTTGGATGAGGCTGCATATGTAGATGGCGCTTCCAGCCTTCAGACATTCAGAAAGGTTATTTTGCCGATTTGTAAGCCGGGACTTGCAACTGCCTTTATATTTACATTGTTCCTGGCATGGAATGATTTTCTTATTTCTCTGTTGCTGACCAGTATGAATGCTAAAACATTTACAGTAGGTCTTGCCGGTTTCCTGTCAGCGTATAATCTTGACCTTGGACCGATGTGTGCAGGAGCATTTTTATTTAGCTTCCCGGTAATGATTTTATCAATGTTTGCACAGAGATACATTGTTCAGGGAATGACAGCAGGAGCTGTAAAAGGATAATAAGAATGGAGAAAGCCAGTGAATAAAATATTAATGAGACAAAGAATAGAAAACGCGCAAAAAGAAATTGACAGTAAAAAGATGATTGTTCAAAATGGAAAAATGCGTCAGCATTATCATTTTATGCCCCAGAGCGGGTGGATGAATGATCCTAACGGACTGATCTTTTTTAACGGACAGTATCATGTGTTTTATCAGACTAATCCATATAATGGATTTTGGGATTGTATGCATTGGGGACATGCAGTCAGCAAAGATTTAGTTCATTGGGAATATTTGCCTCTGGCATTGGCACCCAGTGAAGAGTATGATGATTATCAAAAAGGTGGATGTTTTTCCGGCAGTGCAATCGAACACGAAGGTAAGTTATATGTATTTTATACGGCAACTGCAAATCATGGAAACGGAAGTGAGCAAAGCCAGTGTCTTGCTATAAGTGAAGATGGAATAAATTTTGAAAAGTATGACGGAAATCCTCTCTTTGATGCACCGGAAGGTATTCAGCCGGATTCATTCCGCGATCCAAAGGTATGGAAGCATGAAAATAAATATTATATGGTTGTAGGGGCCAGTCGTAATAACAGAGGATTAGCATTGATATATGAATCTGCAGATCTTTATCATTGGAATTTTTTAAACGTGCTGGCAGAAAGCCGTGGAGAATGGGGATTCATGTGGGAATGTCCGGATTTTTATCAGCTTGGCGATAAATATGTTCTCACTTTTTCTCCAATGGGCTCAGGAGATCATACATCAGTATACCTGACAGGAGATTTTGATTACAAAACAGGAAAATTTGACTGGCATATCAGTGGTGAAATGGATTGGGGATTTGATTTTTATGCGCCACAGTCCATGGTTGCTCCTGATGGAAGACGTCTGATTGTTGCCTGGGCGAATGAATGGGAATGGATGCCTCTCTTTAAGGACTGGGGACCTACTTATCAGGAGGGCTGGTGCGGATTTTTTAATGTGATTCGTGAAGTTCGGATGTGCAAGGATGGAACGCTGGCGTTTGTTCCTGTAGAGGAAATGGAAAAAATCCGTGAAAACAAATTTACGCAACGGGAAATACAGATTACAGAAACACCTCAGCAGTTAAAAGCAGGAGATGGAATCAGCTTTGAGATGAAATTTACATTGGATCTTGAAGAAACTGATGCAGACAGGGTAGAACTGAAGCTCAGATGCGGAAAAGAAAAAGAATCCCGTTGTATTTTTGATCTGAAAAATGGTGAATTGCTGGTAGACAGAAGCTGTGCAGATGGATGGAGTGTAGGAACATCCAGAAGTGTACTTAAGGTCAGCGAAAAAAGTCTGGATGTACATATCTTTTCAGATCAGAGTTCTCTGGAGATATTTACAGATCAATACAGAAATAATCATTCCAATAATATTTTTGCAGGAAATGATCAGGATGCAATAAGTATATCTGCGTTTGGTGGAAGAGCGGTAATCAGAGACTATGAAGCATATGGATTGCAGGAGTGTTTTAACTGAATCAAGTAGCGGAGCGGATTGCGAATATCCGCTTGACATGAACTGAAAGCAGGAGGAGTATTGAAATGAAACGTAATAATTATTATGATGTCACTGACTGGCAGGTAGGTAACCCATATACGGATATCGGAGAAGTGATCAACAGTATCATTGCAGACATCAAGAACAGACAGAAGGATACAAATGTAAATGATGGAGGAAAACCGGGAGCAGTAATTTATATTCCGTCTGGAGATTATCATTTAAAAACGCAGGTGAAAATTGACATCAGTTACTTGAAAATCCAAGGATCAGGACATGGATTTGTGTCTTCAAGTATCCGATATAATGTGCCAAAAGAACAGTGGAAGGATCTTCATGACATCTGGCCGGGCGGTAGCAGGATTCTGGTAGATTTGGAACCATTAAAGGGGGATGAAAGATCCGGTGCTGCTTTTCTGGTGGAACGAGAGGGAGATCCGAGAATCAGTTCCGTGGAGTTTGAAAATTTCTGTATTGATGGACTCCATTTTGTAGATGACGGAAATGGAGATCCAGAGAATACATATTTAAATGGAAAAACAGGAATTTATGTAGCCAGTGCACAGGATTCTTTCAGAATTACAGGCATGGGTATTATTTATCTGGAGCATGGAGTGACTCTTTACAATTCTGATGCATTATCTGTTCATGATAATTTTATAGCAGAATGTGGAAATTGTGTAGAACTTCGTGGAGCCGGACAGGCATCTAAAATAACAGATAATCTTATGGGGGCTGGTTATAGAGGTTATACAATTTTTGCCGAAAATTTTGGAGGACTTCTGATTACTTCCAATAACATTTTTCCAAGAGGAAAAAGTATAGTACATCTTAAGGGTGTTCTTAGATCATCAGTAACTGCAAACAGATTTCATTCTTTTTATCCGGGAATGCTGATAATGGAAAATTGTAGAGAAAATCTCATATCTTCCAATCATTTTCTCAGAGATCATGAACCATGGCCTCCGATGCTGGAATATGATAATGGATTAGAGGATGATTTTGGCCTGATTCATATTCAGGGAAGTAGCAATTCACTGATTGCTAATCACATTTCGGAGACGATTGAACAGCAATATCTGAAACCGGCAGGCATAAAACCGATAATCATTCGTTTGGTTTCCGGAAGAGAAAATTACATTGCAAACAATCATATTGTGGCAACTACAAAAACTGATAAAAAAGAAAGTGAAGAAAATCAATCCTGCTTTGATGCACAGGTTGGAGCATTGTTAAGTATGGATGAGCTGGTTAAACTTCCGATTGAAGCAGTACATGTTGATGAGGAATCATTGAATAATATAATACTGGATACATGCAGAGAAAATGAAGTTTCTATGAATTTTTCGACAAATGTATTCCGAGAAATTCCTGTTAAATAAAAATTAAATGACATTAATAAATTATTGTCGGCATTATTTTGTGGAATTACTATAATAGGTACTATTGTTCATATATCAGGTTGCATAAACATTATTATCATTATAACTTTTAAAAAGACAGATGAGTAATCTGTCTTTTTATTATAATTATAAATTGTAAAAAACTCCTGATTTTAAAAGAAAAAAGCACAGTAATCGAAGACCTTCAGACTCAGGAGAAAGTTGTATTGAAAAATACGGAAAATACGTACAGTAGGCAAAAAAATCTGAAGTTTATAGCGTGTTTGAAAAATCATTCTCACAATCTGCGCATCCCATTTTGCGGTATATTTTGCCCGAATTCGGTTGCCGTAGATCGCGCTACGACGCCCCTCATCCGGACCAAATCTCCCACAAATTGTGACGCACATCTTGCGAAAAGCATTCATTTAAAGCTCTGCCCGTATTTTTCCCGATACTGCCGCAGAGTCATTCCTGTATATTTTTTAAACACTTTTCCCAGATGACTCTGAGAGGAAAATCCCAGATATGTGGCGATTTCAATATAAGAATAGGGGGAATAAGCCAGAAGATTCCTGGTAAGCTTTACCTTTTCCTGTAAAATGAAATCCGTAAGAGTAATGTTTTCACATTGCCTGAATAGTTCAGAAAGATAATTCGCATTCAGATGCAGATACTCTGCAATATCCTGGATGCGGATTTTTTCGTGTAAATGTTTAAAAATGTAATCTTTGGACTGTTCCACCCAGATATTTTTGGAGGCAATATCAGAAGAAACTTTTTTTTGCTGACGGATTTCGGCAACTGCTTTGATATACTCCATCTGAAACTGGCGGGCCAGATTCACGGTTACTACAGGATCCGTCATTTCTTCTATTTTCTGTATAAAAATATCGCTCATAGAGAAAGCTATTTCCGGCAGCAGACCGCCGCGGATCGCAGCGCGGCTGGCAAGAGTCATGAGAACAATTGCCAGATTCTTGCTATTTCTCAATGCGTCTTTGGAAAGAGTTCCAAGCTTTCCTATATAATCTTCGCTGATACTTTTGCGGTACATTTCCATATCTCCGTTCTCAATACTTAAGGATTCGCGGATTTCCTGGTCATAGGGATTATGCGGCTCGTCCATTTCCTGGCGCTCGAAGATAAGTGCAGAATAATTACACATAATATCATAGTCTTCTGCCTTTTTCACGCAATTAGAAGAAATGAGATCATCCCGGATAAGAGGAGATTCACTGAACAGATTATGGGCCAGAAGCACATTGGAGCAGAAATAATAAAAATTGCAGCAGAAGACAGGAGTAAGATCTTTCTGTGCCAGGAAAGGCAGGTTTATATGTAAATTCGTCTGTATAAAGGACGAAAACACTACAGGTCCAATGAGCAGATATTTCTCTCCTGCAGCAATGTATGCGTAAAAAATCTGCTGGTCAGCAGTTCCCGCAGAGAAGATAAGAGGATTGTTGGCAAGATTGAAAGTATCTTCTGCATTTAAAATAGAATCCGTAAAAACAGAAAATGGCAGATATTCATCGCTTATATCTTTACGTGCACAGACAACTTCCGGCTTTGTCTGTGAAGATAAAGTGTCTGTCCAGTTTTTTATAATTGTATGTAATTCATAGGAAATATGCTGCATGAGATAATCTATATTAAAATTCATGGCGGATTCCTCCTGTTATTAACGAAAACGATATAAAAGGGAACATATGTAAGTATTTATATCATAACATATTTGCCGTGAAAAGTGATAAAAAACTGAGAATTATAATATAAAATTTCCCTTTTCACAGATAAAATAATGATTGAAAAATAAAGAGCGCGTGAAAGTAAATTGATATCGGAAAGACGTTTCCGAAAATGTAAAATTTATACCAATATCAGGGAGGAAAACATGAAAGTAAAAGGAGTCAATCTTGGAAACTGGCTGGTACTTGAAAAATGGATGAGTCCGTCTTTGTTTGATGGCACAACAGCAGAAGATGAATACTATCTGCCCACACAGCTCTCCAAAGAGGTCTATGAAGCAAGAATCAAGATCCATCGTTCTGAGTACATTACAGAAAGAGACTTCACAAGAATTAAATCCATGGGAATGGATGCAGTAAGAATCCCGGTTCCATATTTCATTTTCGGTGACAGAGAACCATTCATCGGATGTATTGAAGAATTGGACAAAGCATTTAACTGGGCTGAGAAATACGGTCTGCAGATTCTGATCGATCTTCATACAGCACCGGACAGCCAGAATGGATTTGACAATGGTGGAATCAGCGGTGTATGCAAGTGGTCACAGGAGCCGGACGAAGTGGAATTCGAACTTACAGTACTGGAAAGACTGGCAGAGAGATACGGAACAAGAAAAGGATTGTGGGGAATTGAAATCCTGAACGAGCCAATACTGGAAGATATGTGGGAATCCATGAAGGTTACAGAGCGCTATCCTGCAGTTGATCCTGAGAAAGCCAAAGGAACAAAACCAAATACAATGGAATTCATCCGTGGTTTTTATCTGGAAGCATACGACAGAATCCGCAGACATATGCCGGAAGACAAATATGTGGTATTCCATGATGCATTCTGTTTAAAAGCATGGAAAGATTTTATGCGTGAAGATAAGTACAAGAACGTAGTTCTGGATACTCACCAGTATCTGATGGTTGCAGAAATGAAGGGCTGTGAGCAGACTGTAGAAGAGTATGTGAAATATGTAAAAGAGCTGAAAAAAGACATCGCAGAAATGCAGGAATACTTCCCGGTAATCTGCGGTGAATGGTGCCTGTTTAACTCTCTTGCAGTTGGATGCGATACAAAGGGCGGCCAGACAGTTCTCAACGGTGTAAAAGGCATGGCACAGGAAACAGTAAGTGCTGAGAAAAAGAAGAAAATCTACAACGCAGTTGCTGAGGCACAGCTTGACGCATGGAACGCAGGAAGCGGATATTTCTACTGGAGTTACAAGCTTCTTACAGATACAGTAAACACACCTGGCTGGGTAGGCTGGGACAGCTGGGATTTCGGCAGATGTGTGGACTTCGGATGGTTTCCGATTGAGAAATAAGAACAGATTTATTGAAAAGTAAAGAGCATCTGTTGTGATGAGAATGAAAAAATTACAACAGCATACAGGGAGAAAAGATTATGAAGAACGTAAACATGAATCCGGATGCTAAGCTGTCTTTCCTTGAGAGATTTGCTTATGGTATCGGCGACTATGCAGGAAACCTGGTGTACTCTGCAATCAGTGCATTCCTGCTGGTATATTACACAAACGTAATTGGTGCAAGTGCAGCTGCAGCAGCATCTATCATTGCAATTTCCAAATTCCTGGATGGAATTTCTGACCTTGCAATGGGTTACATCGTAGACCATACACACAGTAAGTGGGGAAAAGCCCGCCCATGGATCGCAAGATTATGTATTCCGCTGGCAGTATGTACAGTTTTAATGTTCAGCGTACCGTCTGCATTTGCAGGAAAAGTGCAGATTGCATATATGTTCCTTACATATAACCTTGTTTCCACAATCTTCTATACAGGTATTAACGTTCCATATGCAACTATGCAGGGACTGATGACAATGAACCAGTATGAAAGAGGGCTTCTCGGAAACTTCCGTAACCTTCTGGCTACAGCCGGAACTATGACAATCAACACAGTTGTTCTGAAAATGACAGGCTTCTTCGGTGGCGGAGATGCTTACACTCAGAAGGGCTGGACAATGACTTTTGTAGTACTGATGATCGTATTTATCGTACTGAACATGTTCATGTTCTTTGTATGCCAGGAACGTGTACATGAAGAAAGCGCAGAAGGCGGCCAAAATCAGGTTTCCTTTATAAAAGGTCTGGAAGGTCTTTTCAAAAATAAATACTGGCTGTTAATGGTAGTAAGTCTGTTCGCTATGTACTTTATGATGTCCTGCTTCTTTGGTTCAGCAGTATACTTCACAATGTACAATATGGGAAATGACGGATACTATGCAATGGTATCCAACCTTCTGTCAATTGCACAGATCGTAACTCTGTTCATCACACCATTCCTGATGAAGAAGATCAGTAAACGTTACCTGTTTATGGGGGGAATGGCAGTTGCAACTGTAGGTTTCGTACTGTCAGGACTGACAACTTCCTACTCTCTGATCTGCCTTTCTTCCGTTATCAAAGGTATTGGATTCGGATGCGGCGGAGCAACTATGTTTGGATGCCTTCAGGATGCGATCACATATGGTGAATGGTATAATGGATACGGCACAGCAGGTATGGGAAATGCAGCTTCTTCCTTCTGTATGAAAGTTGGTTCCGGTGTGGGAACAGCAGCACTTGGCTGGATCCTTGCAGCAGGTGGATTTGACGCACAGCTTAAGGTTCAGAGCGCGTCTGCACTGTCCTCTATTTCAATCGCATTCGCATGGGTACCGGTGATCACATGTGTAATCTGTGTAATCTGCATGGCATTTTTCAATGTAGATAAATACTATGCAAAAGTAGTGGAAGATCTGTCTCAGGGTAAACACAGAGGCGAATAATAGTAGCAGGATAACAAATAAATTGCATCATTTCTATAGCAATCCTCTCAAATGTATTGTTTATGAGGATTGCTGTAAATAAACATAAGCTAACAGTAAAAAGGATGTCGGATTTGCTCCCGGCATCCTTTTTATATGTGGTCATACAGGATAAAATAGTATAAAAAAATGTCAAAATATTTTATTGAAACTCCCCGTGATTTTGTTATGATATAGTAAGATTATGTCGGCAGAAGGTCAGTACGATACTTTGATATATAGTGAATCAGAGACAAAATTCAGAAAGGGGATTTTTACATATGTATACAGGAAACTATGAATGTCTGGAATTATTTGTAAAACCAGAAGCCGGGAAAAAAGGTAGTGTGAGCCTGAAGAAGATAAAAGAAAACAAAACAGAAATAAAAGAACTGCAGCATATCTATGGGAACTGGATCAAGTTCCAGACAGATAAAGATACAGAATACGAGATTACTGCACAGGACTGCACCATTACCTTTGCTTATTTAAGCGAATGTGAAAATATCCTGAAGAATGGAATTTGCGTACTGAATACCACAGACAATTTTAAAGCAATGAATAAAGAAGAATTTTTTAAATTCATTGACACTCCGTACAGAGAGCAGTTTCATTTTTCGCCGGTTGTGAACTGGAACAATGATCCGAACGGACTTTGCTGGTTTAAGGGTTATTATCACCTTTTCTATCAGCTGAATCCTTTTAAACAGGAATGGAATAATATGTACTGGGGACATGCAGCAAGCAGGGATCTGGTGCATTGGATACATCTTCCGGTTGTGTTAGAGCCTCAGGAAGAAATCCTGGATAATCTTGCGATTAAAGGTGGTGCTTTCTCCGGAAGTGCACTTCCGATGGGAGAAGAGGTGTACTTCTATCTCACAAGACATATCGGACCTCAGGATGACGGATGGGACACTATTCAGTATCAGACAATGACAAAGAGTAGTGATATGATTCATTTTGAGCCGGAAAAAGAGATTATCAGGGAGAAACCGGAAGATACTAACTATGATTTCCGCGACCCGAAAGCAATTAAGATCGGTGAGAAGTATTATATTGTATTAGGTGCATGCGTAGATGAAAAAGGAACATTTCTTCTGTATGAATCTGAAGATGCAGAGAACTGGAAATACAAATGTCCTCTGATTACAGAGAAAACAAAGATCAGAACCATTGAGTGTCCGGACTTTTTCCCACTGGATGATAAATATGTAGCTATGGGAGCATGGATGAGCCATTATGATGAATATGGAAGATTCCAGCAGTGCAGATATTACGTGGGAGACTGGAGTGGTGATGCAATGGATGTCCATACGCAGCAGTGGGTGGATTTTGGAAGCAACTGCTATGCAGCACAGAGTTTTCAGCATGAAGACCGCAGGATCCTGATCGGTTGGATCAGTGATTTCTATGGAGAGCATATTGCTACAGAGCCGGGAGCTTATGGAAGCATGACTCTGCCAAGAGAACTCCATGTGAAGAATGAACATGTATATACAAAACCTGTAGAGGAAGTTTATACTCTTCTGGGTGATACAGTATATGAAGGCACAGGCAGTGAAATCAAAGTCGGCTCCATTGCAGATAACAGATATTATGCATCTGTATCATTTGAAGAAACAGGAGATTTCAACATTCTTCTTGGTCAGGATGGGGATAAATCCATCAGTCTGACTGCAGAAGGGGGAAAAGTATTCCTTAAAATGGCCGGTGTGAAGAGCGATAAGGTACAGTTTGTTTCTTCTGTGGAGAAATGCAGAAATGCAGAAATTTTTGTAGACGGAAGAACAATTGAGGTATATTTAAATGATGGAGAAGATGTTGGAACCAGGCTGTTCTACAATAGTAGCAGACAGGGAATCTTCTGCCTGAACAGTGAAAAAGATGCGCAGGTGAAAATTTGTGAAATGAAATCCATCTGGAAATAAATCAGAGATTTCAGAAATCGGAATCTCAGATTTTTTCGAATATCTGTTTAACTTATGAAAACGTTATAGAAATATAGAGGATGGGAGTAAATAGAAATGACCATATCTATGATAAAGGGTAATCCACTGAAACTGATGTTACAGTTTGCGTTTCCTTTATTATTAGGAAACCTGTTGCAACAGACCTATAATATTATTGACGCTGCGATTGTAGGCCAGATCCTTGGGGCAAAAGCACTGGCAAGTGTAGGAGCCAGCAGCAGTATACAGTTTCTGGTACTTGGATTCTGTATGGGAAGCTGTACAGGTTTTGGCGTTCCTGTAGCTAAATATTTTGGCGCGGAAAAGATAGAGAAAATGCGGGATTATATCTTTAATGGAGCTGTGTTATGTGCAGGAATTGCAGCGATCCTTACAGTATTATGCAGCGTTTTATGTCCTCAGATATTACATATTCTATCAGTACCGGAGGACATTTATGACAATGCATATAGTTATCTGCTGATCATTTTCCTGGGGATTCCCTTTACGATTTTATATAACTATCTGTCCAGTATTTTGAGGTCAGTGGGAGACAGCAGGACACCGTTTATATTTCTGGCGTTATCTGCTGTTCTGAACATTTTTCTGGATTTATTCTGTATTGTAGTGCTGAAACTTGGATGTGCCGGAGCTGCCATTGCAACAATTTCCGCACAGGCGATCAGTGGAATCTTGTGCCTTATTTTTATCATCCGCAAGATGAAACTCCTGTGGCTCAAGAAAGAAAACAGGGCAATAAAGGGGAATGCAGTAAAGGAACTTCTGGCAATGGGAATGCCTACGGGACTTCAGTTCTCCATCACAGCTATCGGAAGTATGGTTATGCAGTCTGCCAATAATGGACTTGGAAGTACTTATGTATCCGCATTTACGGCAGCAATGAAGATTAAGCAGTTTACCATGTGTCCATTTGATGCTATCGCAACATCTGCATCTGTATTCTGCAGTCAAAATCTGGGAGCAGGACAGTCTGACAGGATTAAGAAAGGTCTGCGCTGTGGTATTACAGTGGGAGTAGGATATGGTATTGCGGCGGGAATTTTACTGATTTTTGCAGGGCGTACACTTTCTATGCTGTTTGTTGGAAAGAGTGCGGTGGCAGTTCTGGATGCCTCTGCCAAATACCTCAGATGTATGGGATTTTTCTACTGGAGTCTTGGTATTCTCAATGTTGCCCGTATGGTAACCCAGGGACTTGGATATTCAGGCAGAGCCGTTTTCTCCGGCGTAACAGAAATGATTGCCAGAACAGTTGTCTGTCTTGGATTTGTAGGAACTTTTGGCTTTACAGCCATCTGTTTCGCAGACCAGACCGCCTGGGTCACAGCAACCTGTTATATTCTTCCAACATGCCTGTGGTGCATCCGAAAGTCTACAAAAATGCTTGCATCTATAGCAGTCCGAGTAAATAATGCATCTTAAGCGAATTAAGTAAGTCCCCTGCGGGGGGTGTGAATATCCGCTTGACTCCAGCCCATCAGAGTGTGAAATTCTGCTGAACTGTCTTAAATACATTATTTATTAGGACTGCTATAATAAAAGTATAACAAAATAAGAAAACAGCTATGCAAGAGCAGTAGATAAAAATATCTGTATTCTTCATAGCTGTTTTTATGTATGGTTTATATATGGTAAAGCTATTGACTATATGGATATCAGGTTAAAAGAGCTTTTGCTCAGCAGCTTTTTTATCCGTAAATGGTCCTGCGACAGTTTTGACATCTCTGTGATTTCCAAAGAAATCCTGATTAAAGATAATCGGGCTTCCGTCAGGATTTTCGTATTTCTGCTCCGGTTCGAATGCCATACCAAGTGTTTCAGTTGAGATGATACCGTCGGTTTCTTCTTTGATGATATCATACAGATTGGTCTTCAGATACCAGCCATCTTTTTTCTTTTCGACAGAGATATCTACAGTGTGTTCTGCATCTGTGACTGCATCTGTTTCTTTTTCCCATGCACGTGCTCCGTTGAAATAGAGATTGCCGGATGCCCATACAGGAAGATGATCATAATAGCAGTTACCTGTTGTTTCAGAACCCATTCCGCAGTAACCTTCAAACTGTCTGTTCCACTCATCAAAGGTTGGATACCCGTTAAATCTGAAGGTTCCGGTGAGTACATTGCAGTCATCCCACATATTTCCGTTGCCGCCCATAAGATCAGCCAGCTCCTGCATACAAGGACGGATCGGTTTCTGAACGAAGATGTTGTTGTAGAATCTGTCATCTCCATGAAGGATGGTCATAAATCCTGCAACCTGAGTTCCGTGTTTGGTGTGATATGGAGTATATCTCGGAGATGGAATATCAGGTGCACCGTTGTCTGTACCGATACCAACAGAAACGAAGCCGCCGCAGATCAGGTTATGTACAAGGGCAACGCCCTGGGTTGCAATTTTCAGTGCACGGTCAGACAGCAGGATATTGTGGTCGATCAATGTCGGACCATGGGAAACCTCAACGAAGATATCTTCTCCTACGCTTGTGACGGCGTCATCGCCTGCTTCGAAATCATTTGGAAGAGCATTGTCATGGAAGAGATTTCCTGTAACGCGGGTTCCCTGTGCCTGCCAGTCAAGCCACAGACCACGGGTGCAGTTATGTATATGGTTGCGGCGGAAAATAACATCGATAGCGGCATGCATTTTGATACCGCCGATCTCTGCTCCTGCCAGATTCTGCTTGTTGTTAATGTGGTGGATATGGTTGTCTTCAATAACAGAGAATACGCCTCCAAGATGTCCTACAATACCTGTCTGGCCGCAGTCATGAATCTCACATCTGCGTACAATATGGGAACCAATATGCTCCTTATCCCATCCTTCATAGGAAGCCTGGCAGATGCAGTCGCGCTCTGTCTGAGTTCCGTCTTTGTATTTCCATTTTAACCATTTGTTATCATTTTCCGGCTGCAGATATTTACCAAGAGAAATACCGCTGCATTTGGATTCATAGATTTCACAGTCTTCGATGATCCATCCTTTGGACCAGTGAGGACCGACCATTCCCTCCTGATAAGCAGTAGGGGGGGCCCACTGAGTAGCAGCCTGACTGATACGGAAACCGGAGAGAGTGATATATCCGATTCCTTCACTTCCCGGATAGAAGCAGTTTCTTCTTACACTGATCTCAACATTTTCTTTATTAGGATCTTTTTCTTGGAAGTTTGCATAAATAATTGTCTGATTATTGGCTTCATCCTGTTCCGCGTACCATGTATATACAGAGAAATCAGGATCCCATGAGATAGTACTTTTCTGTGGATTTTTAACTTTATCCAGAGTGGTTACCTCATACATGGATTTCTCATTCAGATATACATCTCCTGTATGAGCAATAAATGTAGCGATAAACCAATCTCCGGATACCAGGGTAGTAAATGGGTTATAATCACCGAAGATTCCGTTCGGAATGATTGCTTTCCATACAGTGCCTTCTACATTTTCCCAGTCTTTGACAGCTTCACTTCCTGTAATGTGCGCCTGTCCTTTTATTGCAGAACGGTAGGTGATACGCTTGTCTGGCGTTCCTGCGTGAATCGGATTAACTGCTTCACGGTATAATCCCGGTGCAACGATGACTTCATCTCCCGGAAGTGCTTTTGCAGCGGCCTCCTGAACAGTTTTGAATGGATTTTCTTTTGTTCCGTTTCCGGTCTGGATCACGGATGCATCAACGTAAATAATCATTATAAAAACCTCCCGGCCTTCTGGCTTGAATCCTTCTATTTGCGGGCGAAATGCCCATAAAATATGTAATTCAAATGTAGCATGTAAATATGTAGCGAAACAATGGAATCCTGTGTCATTTTATATGAATTTTGTTACAATTATTACTGTTCACTTCATTTTCAGTTTACTTACAGAATCTGATATTGGTTGCTTCTTAATGAGATACGCTTTATTCCTATTATTAATAATGTTCGAAAAAAATTCACAAAAAACATCTTGACCATCAAAGAAACACAAGTTATAATCCCTATATAAAAATTTTCGTGCAAAGAGCAGACAATGGGGTCTGAGAAAGAATCCCATTGCCTGCTCTTTTTTGCGTACTACGAGAACTTTTTTATATTATAATCCGCACAATTCGAGAGGAGGAATATCATGAGGCTGAATCCCAAAGAACAGGAAAAATTAATGCTTCATATGGCAGGAAATCTTGCAAAAGAGAGAAAGGAAAGAGGTCTGAAACTGAATTACGTGGAGGCACTTGCGTATATCAGTTCTGAACTCCTGGAGCTTGCAAGAGATGGTAAAACAGTGGTAGAGCTGATGCAGCTTGGAACCAAGATCCTTACAAAGGATGACGTAATGGACGGTGTTGCTGATATGATCGGTGAAGTCCAGGTAGAAGCAACATTCCCAGATGGAACCAAGCTTGTGACAGTACATAATCCAATTCAGTAAGGAGGAAAATGAGCATGAAAATCGGTGAAATTATGGCCGCAGATCGTGAGATCACACTTAATGAAGGCAAGAAAACAGTGACAGTAACAGTGGCAAATAAAGGCGACAGACCGGTTCAGGTCGGTTCTCATTTTCACTTCTTTGAAGTAAATAAATGCCTTTCTTTTGACAGGGAAAAAGCCTATGGATATCATCTGGACATTCCTTCGGGAACATCTGTAAGATTTGAGCCGGGTGAAGAAAAGGAGGTTCAGCTTACAGAAATGGGCGGCAGACAGAGAGTATTCGGACTGAATGACCTTACCCGCGCACAGGCAACTGACGATACAAAAGCAGCATCCATGGAAACTGCGAAATTAAAAGGATTTCTGTAAGGAGGGACAACAATGAGTACAAAAATTTCCGGAAGCAAATATGCGGCAATGTATGGCCCGACTACAGGAGATAAGGTACGTCTGGCAGATACAAGCCTTGTGATTGAGGTAGAGAAAGATTATACAACCTATGGAGACGAAGTAAAGTTCGGCGGCGGCAAGACAATCCGTGACGGTATGGGACAGTCTGTAAAAACTTGTAGCAAAGATGGTGATCTTGATCTCGTGATTACCAATGCACTGATCGTAGATTCCACTGGAATCATCAAAGCAGATATCGGTATCAAAGACGGCAAGATTGCAGGAATCGGTAAAGCCGGAAACCCTGACATTATGGATGGCGTCACACCTGGAATGACAGTCGGCGCATCTACAGAAGCGCTTGCAGGAGAAGGAATGATCGTAACTGCAGGTGGAATTGATACCCATATTCATTTCATCAGCCCACAGCAGATCGATTGTGCATTATACAGTGGTGTAACTACTATGATCGGAGGTGGTACAGGCCCGGCAGACGGTACAAACGCAACTACCTGTACACCAGGACCATGGAATTTGAGAATGATGTTAAAGGCAGCCGAGGAATACCCGATGAACTTAGGCTTCCTTGGAAAAGGTAACTGCTCAGACGAAGCTCCTCTTATTGAGCAGGTTAAGGCCGGAGCTATGGGACTTAAGATCCATGAGGACTGGGGCGCAACACCTGCAGTTATCAATCACTGTCTGAATGTGGCAGATGAATATGATGTACAGGTTGCCATCCATACAGACACATTAAATGAAGGTGGATGTGTGGAAGATACACTTGCAGCCATCGGCGGCAGAACCATCCACACTTATCATACAGAGGGTGCAGGCGGCGGACATGCACCGGATATTATCCGCGCAGCAGCAGCTCCGAACGTACTGCCATCCTCCACAAACCCGACAATGCCATACACAGTAAACACTCTGGATGAGCATCTGGATATGCTGATGGTCTGCCATCACCTTGACAAGAGAATTCCGGAAGATGTTGCATTTGCAGATTCCCGAATCCGTCCTGAGACAATCGCAGCAGAGGATGTTCTTCATGATATGGGTATCTTCAGTATGATGAGCTCTGACTCTCAGGCTATGGGACGTGTAGGTGAGGTTATCACACGTACCTGGCAGACAGCAAGCAAGATGAAAGATGAGAGAGGCGCACTTCCGGAAGATGCAGGACATGACAATGACAACTTCCGTGTAAAACGTTATATCTCCAAATATACCATCAACCCGGCGATCACACACGGTATTTCCCAGTATGTGGGCTCTGTGGAAGAAGGTAAATTCGCAGACCTTGTTCTCTGGAATCCGGTATTTTTTGGAACAAAACCGGATATCATCATCAAAGGCGGTATGATCATTGCATCCAAGATGGGTGATGCAAATGCATCCATTCCGACAACACAGCCGGTTCTCTATCAGCCAATGTTTGCAGCTCATGGAAAAGCTAAGAACGAAGCCTGCCTGACCTTTGTATCCCAGGCTGCCATGGATGAGAATGTAAAAGAGAAATACGGTCTTGAGAAAACTGTAGTACCTGTAAAGGGATGCAGAAATATCAGCAAAAAAGATATGGTATTTAACGACAGAACACCGGAACTGACAGTAGATCCGGAGACATATAAGGTTACTGTTGACGGCGAAGAGATCACTTCCAAACCGGCAGAGAAGCTTCCGCTGACACAGCTTTACAGTCTGTTCTAAACAACTTTAAACCATTACATTCTGGTTATCTGATCATAAAAATGATATTCGCAGGACTGTTATTTATGGAGTTTTGTGAGAACTTTTATAAGAACTTACCAAACAATATAATGACAGTCCTGTCAGATTTAACAGAAAAATATACTGAAGAAGCAGGAGAGGAGAGAATATTATGTTAGGAGTTTGTCTTTTATTCGTAGGAATCGTACTGATCAACAACGGTATGTGTTCTTTATACAATGTAGACGGAAAATCAACCGCCATCATGAACATCTTTACAGGTGGTCTTTCTTTATTTATTAACTTTGTCAATCTGGTGCAGGGCAATTATTATGCAGCAGGAACAGGATTACTGTTCTGCTTTACCTATCTTTTCGTAGCCCTGAGTAAATTCCTGAAAGCAAGCCCGATCCCATTTGCATGGTTTTCTACTTTTGTAGCCATCAATGCGGTGATCTTCGGTACAATCGAAGGATTTACAGGAAGCACTGCACTGGGAATCACACCGGATCTGCGCTGGGCAGCAATCTGGTATCTGTGGGCAATTCTCTGGGGAACTGCTTTCGTAGAAGATATCTGTGGAAAGAAACTGGGAAAATTCGTTCCATATCTTCAGGTATTTGAAGGAATCGTAACTGCATGGATCCCTGGAGTTATGATGTTACTTCAGATTTGGTAAAAAATAAACCTGATAAGAAATTTTTATCGGATTCAGGAGGTAGAAAATAATGCTGTGTGAACAGGTTTTAGGAAAGCTTCATGACTTTGATACTACAGGAAAAACAATAGAATATGTAGATATTGAATGGCACGAAGCATTCAAGAAAATACATAAGAAAACAACAGACAAAGGAACAGAAGTGGGAATCCGCATGGACGATTCCATTCTTGCCAGAGGTCTGTATCAGGATGATGTGATCTATGCAGATGATGAGAAACTTGTAGTGGTAAATACACCGCCATGTGAAGTGATCCGCGTTTCTCTGACTCCCGGACATGAGAAAATGTCTGCAAAAGTTTGCTACGAAATTGGCAACAGACATGCACCACTTTTCTGGGGAGAGAACGACACGTTTATTACGATTTATAATGAGCCAATGCTTGTTATGCTTCAGAAAATCCATGGAGTTCAGGCAGAGAAAGAAGTGTTGAAGCTGGACTTTGACAAGAGAATTTCTGCAAGTATTCATAATCATCATCATTAATAACAACGGAGGTTCTTCATGTCAGAAAAACAGTTCTATCTTCTACAGGTAAATGATGCGCTGTTCCCTATCGGAGGATATTCCCACTCCCAGGGACTTGAGACTTATATTCAGCGTGGAATTGTCCACAATGTAGATACAGCCAGAGAGTATATTACTCACAAAATCAAATGGAATCTTGCGTATACAGAACTTCTGGCAGCCAGACTTGCATACGAAGCTGCAGAGAAAAAAGACCTGCAGGAACTTCTGTACCTGGAAGAACTTCTGGAAGCATCCAGAATTCCTATGGAACAGAGAGAAGCTGCCAGAAAAATGGGTTCCCGTTTTGCCAAGACCATTGAAAAGCTTGGACTTTCCATCAGTGAAACAGGGATTTTCAGAGAATATCTGGATGCGAGAAAGGGAAAAGCAGTAAATCATTGCTGTATTTACGGAGTTTTCTGTGCAGAAATGCAGATTCCTCTGGAAGAGGCGCTGACACATTATCTATATGCCCAGACATCGGCAATCGTCACCAACTGCGTAAAAACAATCCCCCTCAGCCAGACATCCGGGCAGCAGCTTCTGAGCGGATGCTATGGGGAATTTGATGAGATATTAAAGGATGTCATGAACAGAAGCGAGGAGGACTTATGTCTCTCTGCACCTGGATTTGATATCAGAGGAATCCAGCATGAGAAGTTGTATTCCAGGCTATATATGTCGTAGCTTGAATTTGGTATTAGGTTATTCCAGGCTCAAGTGTGGATAGAAACAGAATCATGTGTATAATATGAAATCTTCAAAAATAATATGTGGAAAGTCAGTAAACAGATTATAAGAAGCTATCAACAAGTAAAGTAGAAAAGAGGAAATCGGTTATGTCATACGTAAAAATCGGAGTTGCCGGACCTGTGGGTTCCGGAAAAACAGCACTTATTGAAGCACTGTCAAGAAAGATGGCAAAGGATTACAGCATTGGTGTCATCACAAATGATATCTACACAAAAGAAGACGCCCAGTTCCTTGCAAAGAACAGCGTTCTTCCTGTAGAGAGGATCATTGGTGTAGAGACAGGTGGATGCCCTCACACAGCCATACGTGAAGACGCTTCCATGAATCTGGAAGCAGTAGATGAGATGATGGAACGCTTCCCTGATATTGAACTTCTTTTCATCGAAAGCGGCGGAGATAACCTGTCTGCAACATTCAGTCCGGAGCTGGTAGATGCAACAATCTTCGTCATTGATGTAGCAGAAGGAGATAAGATTCCGCGTAAAGGCGGTCCTGGAATCACACGTTCTGATCTTCTTGTAATTAATAAGATAGACCTGGCTCCATATGTAGGTGCAAGTCTCGAAGTAATGGAAAGAGACTCCAAAAAAATGCGTGGTGACAGACCATTCCAGTTTACAAATATCCGCGGAGATGAGAATGTAGATAAAGTAGTAGAGTGGATTAAGAAGAACGTACTCTTAGAAGGAATGTAAAGGAAAATGCCTATGGATAACAAATTCGGAAAAATATCCCGCATCAGCGCCTGCGCAGCCTTAAAAGACGGAAGGACTATTCTGGAAGATCTGTCTTTTACAGCACCATACAAGATCATGATGCCTTTCGAAAAAGAAAACGGTGGGATCCAGATCATGCCGCTCTGTGCTTCCGCAGGAATTATGGCAGGCGATTCCCAGGAATTTTCCTATCATGTAAAGGAAGGCGCAGATCTGGAAGTCCTGTCCCAGTCCTTTGAGAAAATCCACAAAATGGACGAAGGCTCAGCCGCCCGAACTATTGAAGTACAGGTAGACAAAAACGCTACATTATACTACTATCCCCAGCCGGTGATTCCTTTTGCACAGTCAGCCTTTGACAGCAAGATGACTATCCATCTGGAAGACGAAACCTCCCGTTTATTCCTGCTGGAGATCATCTCCTGTGGTCGAAACGCTCATGACGAACGTTTTCAGTACCGCAGATTCTCCTCAAAAGTCCTGCTGTACAGAGGAGACAAACTCATCTATCGCGACAACACCCGCTACGAACCGGACAAAATGCCCATGGAAGGAATCGGAATGTACGAGGGTTACACACATATGGCAAACCTGTTTCTTTCTAAGATCTGCAGCAGAGATGGTGAAAGTTGCAGTCAGGAATCCGGAACTGTAAAGTCAGCAGATTCAGCAATCAATCTGGAACTTCAGGAAAAAATCTGGCAGATTCTTGACGAAGATTCGGAAATAGATGGAGGTGTTACCCGTCTCACAACCGGAGATCTGGCATTGAGAATCTTCGGTCATCGTGCTCAGAAACTGCAGCAGGTAGCGGAAAAAATCAAAAAAATATACGAAAATAAACGGACATAAAAGTGGCGGGGTTTCCCGTCACTTTGTTATGTTGCCTGGAACGAAGTGAACAGGAAGAAAAATCTTATGAAATTTGTAAACAGAATAATAGTTGCTATTTTAAGTAGGACATTTTATAATAAAAATGACAGCTAAGAGATAAAATGATAAGAGGAAAAAATATGGCAACTATTAAAGATATTGCAAATGCGGCAGGCGTATCGGTTGCAACGGTATCGCATGTTGTTAATAATACACGTTTTGTCAGTCCTGAATTACGTAAACGAGTTGAAGAAGCGATTGCAAATGCAGAAACTCCTCCAAATTTTGTAGTAAAAAAGAAAATGCGGGAAAAAGAGCGGACAAAAAATAAGATACTGATGGAGAAGCAGAAAGCAATTGCAGCAGATGCAGGACCAGAGTTTTATCTCTATCTTACATCATCTCCTTTTGCCCATTTTGACAGTTCTGTTGAGCAGGAATTACGTAAACTGGCAGGGGAGCAGGGATGTGAACTGGTTCGTGTAAGTATAGAAAGTGAAGGAATGCTGGAATTTTTAACCTGTAGTTTGATTAATTCCTCAAAAATGAAGGGTATTTTTGTTACTGCTTCTGTAGCAACAGAAAAACTTAGTGAAATGCTTAATTCAGTTTCAGTGCCTGTTGTGATCATTGGAAACAGCATTCCGGGTGTGGCGTGTGACAGGGTAAGCACTGCGAATGAAGAGGGAGCTTATAAGGCGACTATGCATCTGATCCGTTCGGGACATGAAAATATTGCGATTTTGTGCGGCAGTGAAGACAGGGAATTTAATCGTGAGCGGATTGAAGGGTATAAACGGGCATTGCGGGATAATCAGATTCCGATTCAGGATCAATATATTGTTGATAATCTGAAGGGTAAAGTATCTGTAAAGATTGCCCTGGATAAGCTTTTGAATGATGTACACCAGCCATCTGCTATTTTTGTGGCTAATCTGGATACCATATATCATGTTTATAATTATATTTCTGAGCATGAAATCGAGTGTCCAAAAGATCTTTCGGTTGTGTGCTTTAATGATTTTTCCTGGGCAACCCTGATAAATCCACCTACTACTACTGTGAAACAGGATGTCAATCAGATCTGTAAAGAGGCCTTTTTGTGTATTCAGGATAGAATTAAAGAAATTCAAACGCAGTCAGAAAAAAGTGAAGCGAAGACTATTTTGCTTCCCACTCAGCTTTGCGTCAGACGTTCTACCAGCGGGATTGGAAGAGGACCTTTTGGTGAAAGGGCAGGAGATATATCAGATTTAGTGTTGACAGAGGAAGAGCAGGAAGAATGTCATAGACATACTTTTACTGCGGCAATGTCTTTTCATTATTCAGGAAAATCCCATTCTCTGCTTCTGGAAGAAGGAATCCGCAATATATTTGATAAATTCAATATTCAGATTATTGCAGTTGTAGATGCTCATTTTGATCCGGAATTGCAGTCAAAGCAGCTTAGAAGCCTTAAGCTTCTGGAACCGGATATCTTGATATCAATTCCAACAGACACAAAAATCACATCACAGGCATACCATGAGATTGCAAGTGGAAAAACAAAAATGATATTTATGTCTAATATACCAAATGGTTTCAGGGCGAATGATTATGTAAGCTGTATTTCTGTTAATGAGCGTTCTCATGGAAGAAATATTGGCCGGGGACTAGGCGAAAATTTAAGAAAAATGCATTTAACAAATGTTGGCATGATGAAACATAAATCAGAAGATTTCTATGCCACCAGACAGAGAGATAGTGCTGCAGAGCAGATCATTGTGGAGGAATTTCCGGAATTAAAGATCTGCGATACGAAAACCTTTGTCAAAGTAGAAGAAACATATGAATTAACAAAACAAATGTTAGATGAACATCCTCAGATCGAGGGAATTTATGTTTCCTGGGATGCGCCGGCAAAATATGTATTGAATGCTCTTACAGATATGGGAAGAGAAGATGTTATTGTATCAACCGGTGACCTGGAATATAACATTGCATTAAATCTGGCTAAGGGTGGAATGGTCAAATCGATCAGTGCGCAGATGCCTTATGAACAGGGAGAGGCTGTTGCGACTGTTGCAGTAAAAGCTCTTTTGGATGAAGTGGTGCCATCCTATATTGGTGTGGAACCAGTGTATGTGGATCGTTATAATCTGCAGAAAGTATGGCAGAAGTCATATAAAGAGCCTTTGCCTGAAGAGATTAAACAAGCCTTAAACTGGACTTGCCTGAATGAAATATAGAAAAATATAAGACGATTATAGAAAAAAAGAAACAGGATCGACTTCTATTAGATGTTAAAAAATAGAATGTCAGATCCTGTTTTTTTACTTTTGAGAAAAATATAGTTAAATATAGAAAAATAAACAAAAGCAGGGTGGGATAAATGTGAAAAATGCCGAAGTGAATGATAATACCAACCTTAGGATTGACAGCAAATAGAATAAATGATATAGTAAAGCTACAATAAATTTACGTAAATTTAACCAATCAGAAAAATATAGAAAAACGAAAGGTATAGGGTGCAGAAATGAAAATTGGGTATATGACAAATGCTTTTGGACCACTTGTTGGTGCCGGCGGTGGAGTAACTAGTGTGAAGGATATTCGTTACGTAACAATGACAGATGATGAGGCTACATTAGAGCAGATTACCAAGATTGGATTTAAGAGTATCGAAGTTCTGGAAGGCAATCTTACAAATTATGCGGATGATCCACAGGTGTTAATTGATATGCTGGCCAAATACGGTGCGGATATGATGAGTGTTTGTGTAGGAGCAAATTTCATTTATCAGGACGCATTGGAAGACGAAATGGTTCACTTAAGAGCAGTTGCTGAAATGGCAGCAAAGGTTGGCGTCAAATACTTTGTAATCTGTGGTGGTGCTATCAGAGGAAAAGGAATCCAGCCGGGTGATGTGGAACTTCTCGCAAAAGGCCTTTCAAAAGTAATGGAGATTACAGAGGAGTATGGACTTGTAGCATGCTTCCATCCTCATCTTGGATCTATCGCAGAGAAACCAAAGGAAATTGATGAACTCTTTGCAGCATCTGATATCAAGATCTGTCCGGACCTGGCACACTTAAAAGCCGGCGGTTATGATCCGTTAACCTTTATCAAAAAATACTATGACAGAATTGCTTTCATTCATTTGAAAGATCTCCATGATAATGGTACATTTGCACCTCTTGGAACAGGAAATGTTGATAACAAAGGTGTCATCGAATATGTAAAGAGCAAAGGCTATGATGGAGACTGGTTAGTAGAATGTGATGCATGGCCAAATGATCCGGTTGCGGATTGTAAACAGTCTTATGAATACTTAAAAGGTTTATTATTTTAAATTTTAATTATTAATTATTAATTGGGGGATAGCAAAATGAGAAAAAAAATAGTAGGAATGCTTACAACAGCTACTTTATTAACAATGGCATTAGCAGGGAATGTACAGGCTGCAGAAATTCGTTCTGTGGGACCGGATGGTGAAGCGGCAGTAGATGCCTCCACTATTGAACTGACAGATGATCAGATCGCACAGATCAAAGAAGGCGGATATACAGCTGCAATCTGTCTGCACTATGGCGGAAACGACTGGTCAACTTCTCAGCAGAAGGGACTGGAAGATACTTTTGGAGAACTTGGTATTGAAATTGTGGCTGTAACAGATGCTAACTTCTCAGCAGAAACACAGGTATCTAATATTGAAACAGTTATGGCAAAAAAACCTGATATTCTCGTTTCAATTCCTACAGATGCTACTGCAACAGCAGATGCTTACAAACAGGCAGCAGCAGCTGGTATTAAAATTGTTTTCATGGATCAGAGAGCTAATGGTCTGGAAGCAGGAAAAGACTATGTAAGCGTTGTATCTGCAGATAACTATGGTAATGGATATGCATCAGGAACTGTTCTTGGAGATGCTTTAGGCGGAAAAGGAAAAGTTGCAATGGTTTACTATGATGCAAACTTTGCTCCTACAAACCAGCGTGATGAAGGTTTCCGCGATGCAATGAAAAATTATCCGGATATTGAAATTGTAACAGAGCAGGGCTTCACAGATGAATCCGGCTGTGCTGAACAGGGAGATGCTATTCTTACACAGTTCCCGAACATTGATGGTATTTATGCAAGCTGGGATGTGCCTATGGAAGGTGTTCTTTCCGCTGTAAGAGCAGCTGGTATGGAAGGAAAAGTTACTCTGGCATGTAATGACCTTGGTAATAACGTAGCGCGTGAGATCGCATCCGGAAATATTGCAGGTGGTGGTGCTCAGATGCCATATGATCAGGGTGTTGCAGAGGCAAAACTGGCAGCATTGGCACTTCTTGGCGAAGAAACACCTTCTTATGTAGCTGTTCCTGCTGAAACAGTTACTCATGAGAATGTACTGGAAGCATATACAGATGTATATCATGTTGAAACACCAGACTGGTTAAAAGAAGCTTATGTAGAGTAAGACAATTTCAAATAATAGATAGGGGAACAAAATGAGCCAAAGCATTTTAAAAATGGAGCAGATTGTAAAATCTTTTGGTGCAGTAAACGTATTAAAAGGCGTTGATTTTGATCTTGCAAAAGGTGAAGTGCATGCTCTTGTTGGCGGTAATGGAGCCGGAAAATCCACTCTGATGAAGATTATGACCGGTGTTTACACAAAAGACAGTGGAAAAGTCATCATAAAGGGTGAAGAAAAAGAAATTAAAAGCACAAATGATGCAAAAGAAAATGGAATCGCTATGATTTTCCAGGAGATGTCCCTGGTTCCGAGCCTGACGATCGCAGAAAATATATTTCTGGGATATGAGCTGAGAAAGCATGGTATGCGAGATGTTAAATTGATGAAACAGGAAACAGAGAAGGTTTTAAAACGATTAGGTCTGGATTTAGATCCGGGTACACCGGTTTCAGAACTGAGTGTTGGTTTGTGCCAGATGGTAGAAATTGCCAAAGCCGTTTCCAAGAATGCATCTATTTTAGTTTTTGATGAGCCATCTGCAGCTTTATCTGATTCAGAAACGGAGTTCTTATTTAAGATGATCCGTCAGCTGAAAGAAGAAGGCGTATCCATGGTTTATATTTCTCACAGAATGAACGAAATACTTGAAATATGTGACAGAGTAACAGTTATTCGAGATGGGAAAAAGGTAATTACAGAAAAAGTAGAAAATCTGACAATGGAAGAAATCGTAGCTCAAATGATGGGAAATGAAGCAAAAGAAACAAAGTTTGAGTATGTTCCCAGAGAGTATGATTGTAACGCAGAGGATCTTCTTACTGTAAAACATTTAAAAATTAATGACAAAATCGATGATATCAACTTTAGCATCAAACCCGGCCAGATTCTTGGTCTGGCCGGTCTGATGGGAGCCGGCAGAACGGAAATCATGGAAACTCTGTTTGGTCTTAGAAAGGCTGTAAGTGGAAGTATTGAACTGGAAGGTAAAAAAGTTGAAATCAAAAATCCTTCCGATGCAGTAGCCTGTGGTTTTGCACTGGTTCCGGAAGACAGAAGAAAAGAAGGATTGGTACTTTCGCATACCATTAAAGAAAATGCTATTCTTCCGATTTCTGCCCAGTTGGTAAAAAATGGGATATTTAATGATGATAAGGCAGCACATGATATCGTTGAAAAAAATATCCAGGATCTGGGAGTTGTAGCTGACAATATGAATCAGGAGATCAGGCTGCTCTCAGGTGGAAACCAGCAGAAGATTGTTATTGCAAAATGGTTAAATTCCAATCCTAAAATTTTTATGTTTGATGAGCCTACAGCAGGTGTTGATATCGTTGCGAAAGGTGAGATCATATCTATTATCAGAGAGTTTGCGGATAAGGGTGGCGCAGTAATTTTTGCTTCATCCGAATTAGCAGAAATGATGGCAATCTGTGATGACATCATAACAATTTTTGATGGAAAGATCACAGGAAGAATAGGCCGCAAAGAACTTATGAAAGAGGAGGAACTGCAACATGCAATCCAGAGGAAATAATAAAAAAATACAGATGAGCAAATATATGGTGTATATCGTTCTGGCAGTTGTATTTGTATTCTTCGCAATTACATTAAGAGATAACGGTTTCGCCAGCACACAGAACCTTTTAAACATTTTAAGACAGACAGCTATGATCTCAATTATGTCAGTAGCCGGTGTGTTTGTGTTAAGTGCAGGCCAGATTGACCTGACAGTTGGTTCTAACACAGCAATGAGTGCCATGTTAGTGGCTCTGGTTTTAAAGTCTACCAACAATATTTTCCTTGCTCTTATTGTTGCCCTGATTTTTGGTGTCGCAGTAGGTGTCATTAATGGTTTGCTTGTAACCAGATTAGGACTTCCTGCTTTCCTTGCTACTTTGGGAATGATGCAGGTGATCCGAGGTGCAGCAATGTGGATTACAAATACAGAGGCAGTGCCGATTTCAAATACAGTATTTAATACTATATTCGGTACAGGATTTGTGGGACCTATTTCTGTTCTGATCCTTTGGACTATTTTATTCTACATTTTAGGTTATATACTTTTCAACAGAACACCATTTGGAAAACATACTCTGGCAACAGGTGGAAATCAGATGGCTGCTCAGTATTCAGGAATAAAAGTACAGAGAATCAAGATGTATGTCTTTATGTTATCCGGAGCACTTTCTGCTTTTGCAGGTGTTCTGTATGCAGGACGTATGCAGTCAGGAAGATATTCCTTTGGTGATGGTGACGAAATGTCAGTAATCGCATCAGTTGTTCTCGGTGGAGCATCTATGGCAGGTGGAAGTGGATCTATCATTGGAGCTCTTGCAGGATCCATTCTTATGGGAATGATCAGCAATGCTTTGATTCTTGCAAACCTCTCATCTGCACAGCAGAAGATGGTAAATGGTTTTATTATCATTGCAGCAGTTGCACTTAGCAACCTGGCGCAGAGAAAGAAATCAAATTAAAGAAGATTTATAAAAGTAACGATTTATATGTAACGATTTATATAAAATAAAATTTATATAAAAGTAACGATTGATATATGTGATTAAAATTAAAAAATATTTAGATAATTACGGAGGGTCAGATCATGAAAAAAATGAACATTGGTTTAGTAGGCGCTGGTTTTATGGGAAAAGCACACATGGTAGCATTTTCAAACATGCCAAAACTTTTTACAGATGCACCATTTATCCCTGTATTTAAAACAGTATGCGACATTGTTCCTGAAATCGCAGAGGATTTCAAAGAAAGATATGGATTTGAAAAAGCATGTACAGACTGGATGGATATTATCAATGATCCGGAAATCGATATTGTAAGTGTTTGTACACCTAATAATCAACATGCAGCAGTTTCCATTGCAGCATTAAAAGCCGGAAAACATGTAATCTGTGAAAAACCGATCGCATCCACAACCGAAGATGCGAAAGCAATGGCTGAAGCAGCAGCAGAGGCAGCGAAAAAAGGTATAGTTTCCATGAATGGTTACCAGTACCGTCGTGTACCTGCAATTGATGAAGCGAAAAAGATCATTGAATCCGGAAGACTTGGCGAGCTGACAAATATCAGAACTCAGTATCTTCAGAGCTGGTCTGCAGACCCATCTTCTCCATTATCCTGGAGATTTGAAAAAGCAACTGCCGGAGCAGGAACACTTGGTGATATTGCTACACATGCACTGGATATTGCTCAGTATCTTGCAGGAAATATTTCTGAAGTTGTTTCTATTGTTAAAACATATATCACTGAACGTCCGGTACAGGAGGGCGGAGTTGACCTTCTTGGTACTGTAAAATTAGGACCGGATGCAAAGAGAAAACCGGTTGATGTTGACGACGAGGTAACAACACTTCTGAAATTTGAAAATGGAACTATCGGAAGCTGCGAAGCAACACGAATGGCATGGGGAAGAAACAACTATATTACATTAGAGGTTCATGGAACAAAGGGAAGCATTTCCTGGTGCTATGAACGTCTGAATGAGCTGAATGTATGCTATGGAATGGAAGATCAGGATGGAGAAAGAGGATTTAAGACAATCTACACAGGTCCTGCAAACCCACATGGTGATGTAACATGGAACATTCCAGGTATGAATATTGGATATGGTGAGTTAAAAGCAATTGAAATGTATGAATTTGGAAAAGCAATTGTGGAAGGATATCAGCCATCTACTAACTTTGGTGTTGGATACAGACTGGATCGAGTTTGTGATGCAATTCTTGAGTCCAATGAAACAGGTTCCTGGGTTAAAGTTAAATAAATGTGCGTAGTTAAGTAGGAAAAACGCGATGATAAGAGTTGGAATAATCGGATATGGCTATATGGGCCAGTTCCATAAAAAAAAGATAGTTCAAAGTGGTCAGGCAAGAGTAGTTGCAATTCTTGATAAAGAACAAAGACGACGAGAAGAAGGTCTGTCTGATGGATATCATGTATATTCGGAAAAACAGCTGGAAACATTTTTCAAAGAAACTATGGATCTTGTCATCGTGGCAACTAAAATTGAAGAACGTGCATATTATGCCACTCAGGCAATGACTGCCGGTTTCCACGTTTTATGTGAGAAACCGGTGGCCATGAATATGAAAGAACTTGAAGAGATAATTGCTATATCTGATAAAACAGGAAAAAAATTCACAGTACATCAGCCGAGACGCTTTGACCGGGATTATCTGATGTTAAAAGAAGTGATCGACAGCCATGTTATCGGTGATGTTCATACCATAGAGTCACGTGTTCATGGAGAAAGAGGAATCCTTTTCGGATGGCGTGGCAGAGAAAAATCCGGTGGAGGCTTATTGAACGATTGGGGAACACATCTGATCGACCAATATTTACAGTTGTTTCCGGAGGAAAAGGTAATTCGCATCGAATGCAGGCTGAGATCAATTCTTGTAGAAGATGTAGAAGATTATGTGGAATTAAATTTAACATTCTCAAATAATGTATATGCAAAAATCGTCTTGACAACATTTGCTTTATGTGAAATGCCGCGATGGTTTGCACTTGGCAACAGAGGAACTTTGCGTCTGGATGATATGACAGGAGAAAACGGAAGCATTGTTCGTCTGAAAACAGAAGTAGATGTTGAAGAGTTATCGAAAAGGGGAAGCGTTGCGCCCAGTCTGACGTTAGCACCTCTGGACAATCTTTATAAAGAGAAAATTCCTCTGCCAAATGAAGGCGATACGACTATGTGTTTCTGGAATAGTCTTATTGCTGCATTGAAGGGAGAAGGAGAGTTCTTGGTGAAAACGGAGGATACTATACGTCAAATGAAAATTCTGGAGGCAGCCAGGCTTTCAAGTGAGACAAATCAGAGTGTTGATGTAAATATTTGATGAAAGGAAATTGACTATGAAGTTTGGACTTTTAACAGCAATTCTTGAAGGTACAACATTTGAAGAAGCAGTTGACTTTGCAGCAGAGAATCAGCTGGAATGTCTTGAAGTTGCCTGCTGGCCAAATACAGGTGGGGCTAAGAGACGCTATGCTGGTGTATGTCATATTGATGCGGAAGCATTAACAGAAGAAAAAGCTAAAGAAATCATCCAGTACTGTAAAGAGAGAAATGTAGAGATTTCATCTCTGGGATACTATCCAAATACACTTGATCCGGATCTGGAAAAGAGAAAACAGTATATCGATCATATTTATGCATTGATAGATGCCAGCAGTATGTTAAATGTAAATATGGTTACAACATTTCTTGGAAGAGTACCGGATAAAAATGTTGAAGAAAACCTGGAAATTGTAAAAGAAGTATGGCCTCCGATCCTGGAATATGCGAAGGAAAAAGGCGTAAAAATCGCTATTGAAAACTGTCCTATGTGGTTTACTGCAGACGAATGGCCGGGAGGACAGAATCTGATGACTTCTCCGGAAAACTGGAGAAAAGTATTTGAAGTACTTCCGTACGATAATCTTGGCTTAAATTATGATCCTTCTCATTTTGTATGGCAGCAGATTGATTACATTAAACCAATTTACGAGTTTAAAGATAAGATTTTCCATGTGCATTACAAAGATATCAAAATATACCAGGATAAATTAAATGATGTTGGTATTATGGCATATCCTTTGAAATACATGTCACCGAAATTATGTGGTCTTGGAGATGTTGACTGGGGTAAATATGTATCAGCATTAACAGACATTGGTTATCAGGGCTACAGTGTAATTGAAGTAGAAGATAAGGCTTTTGAAGGCAGTCTTGATAATGCTAAAAAAGCAGTGAAGCTGTCAGCAAAATATTTAAGAAATTTCGTTGGTTGATTTCGCAGCCGGACGGAAAGGAGAATAAAAATGGATCAGAATAATGCAAGTCCTAAAAAAATGAATGTCGGTTTGATTGGTGCAGGATTTATGGCTAAAGCTCATTCCATTGCATATGCTGGTATGCCTATGTTTTTCTGGCCGGCACCAATCATTCCGGTCAAAAAGATGATCGTTGATATGAATGAAGCAATTGCCAGAGAAGCTAAAGATAAGTTTGCTTTTGAATCTTATTCTACAGATTGGCATGATGTTGTAAATAATCCGGAGATTGATGTTGTGGATATCTGCACTCCGAATAATGTTCATGCTGAAATTGCAATTGCAGCTGCAAAGGCAGGAAAACATATTATCTGTGAAAAACCACTGGCATTAACTGTTGATCAGGCCAGAGAAATGTATCTTACCGCAAAAGAAAATAATATTAAAACATTAGTAGCTTTCAACTATCGAAAAACACCGGCTGTTCAGCTGGCTAAAAAATATATTGAAGAAGGCGCTATTGGTGAGATCCTTGATTTCAGAGGAACTTATTTACAGGATTGGTCAGCTGATCCGGAATCTCCGCTGTCCTGGAGATTCCAGAAGAATATTTGCGGAAGCGGAGCTCTTGGTGATATAGGAACTCATGTGGTAGATATGCTGAGATTTCTGGTAGGAGACTTTAAAAAGGTAAATGCAAGAACAGCAACCTATATTCCGGAACGTCCGGTCCAGAGCGGACTTACCGATAGTCTTGGAAATGCACGTCTCAACAAGGATACACCGAAAAAAGCAGTGGATGTAGATGATCAGTGTATGTTTATGATCGAATGTGAAAATGGAGCCTTTGGAAGCATTGAAGCAACAAGAAATGCATGGGGAAGAAATAATTATATTACATTTGAAATCCACGGAACATTAGGCTCTTTATATTTCAATTATGAACGTCGAGATGAGCTGCAGGTATGCTTTGCCAGTGATCCGGACGATCGTCGAGGATTCAGAACCATTTATACAGGACCAAATCATCCATATGGAAATGGACTGTGGCCGATTCCTGCTCTTGGTATTGGTTATACAGAAACTAAAATTGTGGAATGTTATGATTTCTTCAATGCTATTGCAAACGATACACAGGCAAGCCCGAATTTTGAAGATGGATATGAAATAGAACTGATTTCAGATGCAATCCTTAAATCAGCACAAACTCATACATGGGTAGATGTTTATTAATCGTTACTGTTCACTCCGTTCTCAGTAACATAGCCAAAATTCATTCCAGTTTGCCTGCGGCAATGGAATTTTAGCTTGTATGTCTCGGGATAGTGGTGTGTAAACAGCAGCTTGACTGGTTTCAGTATTTCTGCGAAGACCGAAAAAAGAATTGTAAGACTTGTCTTTTAGTGTTAGTATAAGAACAGTCTTAGAGCGTGTTTGAAAAATCATTCCCACAAATTATGACGCGCATCTTGCGGAAAGCATTTTTCAAACACGCTCTAGGCTTGGAAAAAAGTTATAATAAGGTATAGTCTTTGAGGTCAAAAATCAGATAAAGGTTTCTGACCTTTTTTGTTTAATGAGGGATTATAAAATATGGAGACATTTTTTACAAAGGACAAAAATTTTTATAAGGTGTTTTTCAGGTTAATGTTGGTTGTGGCGCTGCAGAATCTGGTGGCATACAGTGTGAATATGCTGGATAATATGATGCTTGGAAGCTATGATCAGAATGCACTTTCCGGGGCAGCTACTGTGAATCAGATCTTCTTTGTTGTAAATCAGCTTGCCATTGCAATCGGAAATGCCCTGATCGTAATGAGTTCCCAGTATTGGGGAAAAAAAGATACATATGCGATCAGGAAACTGACAGGAATTGTACTGATATTCAGTCTGCTGGCAGCGATGATCATCCTTGTCATATGCTCGGCATTTCCGGAACAATTGCTTGGCCTGTTCACAACATCACCGGATATTATTATGGAAGGTCAGACTTATCTTAAGATATTGAAATGGACGTTTGTCTTATTTCTGATCAGCAATCTTCTGATCTCCATGCTGAGAAGTGTGGAGACAGTACAGATTTCATTTGTTGTTTCTGTGATATCTCTGATCGTAAACGGCGGAATTAATTATACATTGATCTTCGGGCATTTTGGATTTCCGGAAATGGGGATTAAAGGTGCTGCAATAGGAACACTGACAGCCAGAAGCCTGGAGTTTCTGATCGTTCTGTTTTATGTGGCAAAGATTGATAAGAAAGTCCGGGTATTTGATGGTGGCTTATTAAGAGGAACATTCACAGCTGAGAACAGAAAACTGTGCAGGGATTTTATTAAAGTATCCACCCCTGTCATTCTTTCCGGACTGGTCTGGGCAATTTCGGTTCCTATGCAGACTGCAATACTGGGACATCTTTCTTCGGATGCGATTGCAGCGAATTCCGTAGCAACAACGTTCTTTCAGTATTTAAAAGTAATAGTAGTAGCGATTGCTTCTGCTTCCTCTGTAGTGATCGGAAAGTCTATTGGTCAGGGTGACAGAAATGAAGTGAAGGCTGTTGGACGGACGTTGTCAGTGATCGATATTTCCATAGGAATTATACTGGCAATAGTTTTGCTTATTTTGAGAAAACCGTTGCTGTCTATGTATAATCTTACAGAAGAGGCAACAATCCTTGCAGACCATCTGATGATAGTCATGAGTGTGGTCATGGTGGGAATGTCCTATCAGATGCCGGTTTCTGTAGGTGTTATTCAGGGTGGCGGAGATACAAAATTCCAGATGTATATGAATCTGATCTCAACATGGGGAATTGTAATGCCTCTGTCTTTTCTGACTGCGTTTGTATGGAAGCTTCCGGTGGAATGGGTAGTTGTAGCCGTCCAGTCGGATCAGTTGTTTAAATGTGTGCCTGTGTTCCTGAGATTCAGAAGCTATAAATGGATTAGGAAGCTGACTTGATAAGAACTGATTAAAGAATCATCATTTATTTAACCAAAACTGCGGAGCAGCTATTCGGTTATGAGCAAGTAGCAAAGCGGATTGCGAATATCCGCTTGACTTAAGTGCAAAATATCTAAGAAACTTTGTAGGTTAAGAAAACAGTTATCTATTTGACAGACCGTTTTACCGGTCATAACAGAGTTTGAAAGAAAAGGAGAAGAATAATCATGAAGAGAAAAACATTAGCGATTTTAACAGCAGCTGCAATGGCAGCGGGAAGTCTTAGCGCAGGCGTATACGTATATGCAGCAGATGACGCCACACATATTTATGTACTGACAGCACCGGAAGACCATGGATGGACAGGCTCTGTTGCAACTTTCGCGAAAGAGAAGGTGGAAGAAGTAAACAACGACGGCAAATATACCGCAGAACTGATCACATCTGCAAATGCAGCAGAGCAAATTGTTAATATTGAAGATATCGTAGCTTCCGGAGAAGACAATATTGCAGTTGTTATCCAGCCAATCGATGACACAGTTCAGTCTGCAATCCAGCAGTTAGTAGACGCAGAAATCCCTTATGTTGCATTTGACCGTATCATTGACGGCGTTTCCTCAAGTGCAGTTTCCAATGTAAAAGGTGACAATGAGGGAATCGGAGCTGCCGCAGCAGCATACTTCGTATCCGAAGGAATGACACCGGGCGAAGCAGTTTATGTATATGAAGGAGACACTTCTTCTGTAACCTCTCTTCGTGACAGTGGTTTTACAGAATACCTGACGGGTGAACTGGAATACGACGGTGAAACAATCGCAGATGACAAGAAATGGACAGAGGATGATTTAAAATCCATTACCTATTCTGGAGCAATGAACTGGAGCCGTTCTGATACAAAGACTTCTTTTGAATCTCTTCTTGGTGACAGTGCAAATGCTGATATTAAATGGTTCTATGCAGAAGATGATGAACTTGCAATGGGAATCCTGGAAGCACTTCAGGGCGGTGGAATTGATGACACTACTAAAGAAGCATTTCTTGGAAACAAACCATACATTACAGGATGCGGCGGACTTGACGAACTGTATGCAGTAATGAGAGGCGAAAGTTTTCAGGATATCGCAGAGCAGTGCGGTGGAATCGTTTCCGTAACTTACAGCCCTGCAATGATACAGACTGCAATTCAGGATATGGTAGATCACCTTGACGGTGAAGAAGTAGAGCAGGATCATGTCATCGCATGCGAGATCGTAAATTCTGACAATGTAAAGGATTATCCATCATTCTAAAACAACAGATTGATGATGTCATAAAACTTAAGTCATATTTTTCAACACAGTGGGGCCGCCCCTTAATCGCCCTTAATGGGGCGGCCCCATATGGTCGTTTACAGTTACTTATTATTGATTGAGGGGTGAAGGAGGAAAAAATGAGCCTATTGTGCATGAAGGATATCTGCAAATCATTTAACGGGATCCCCGTCCTGAAGCAGGTACAGCTGACGATAGAAAAAGGGGAAGTCCATGCGCTGCTGGGAGAAAATGGTGCCGGAAAATCAACGTTGATGAACATTCTTGCCGGTGTCTTTCCGGCAGACAGCGGCGAAGTTGAATTTAATGAAAAAAAGATAAGAAAAATGACGATCCAGCAGTCCGAAAAACTTGGGATCGCATTCGTTCACCAGGAACTGAACCTGTTCAATGACCTGAAAGTCTATGAGAATATTTTTCTTATGAAAGAATACAAAAAGAAAACCGGGATACTGGACAAGAAGCGGATGATCCGGGAAACACAGCAGCTCTTTACAGAACTCGGAGTGGAGATTGAACCGGAAGAAAAGGTTGAAAATCTGAAGACCAGCCAGAAACAGCTGCTGGAGATTTCCAGGGCACTGTTTTTCCAGGCAAAATTGCTGATCCTGGATGAGCCGACTACCTCACTGAATAATGATGAGGTAGAGCACCTGTTCCAGATTATTCGCCGTCTGAAAGAGAAAGGCACAGCATTTATATTTATTTCCCATAAGATGCCGGAAATTTTCCGGATTGCTGACCGATATACAGTATTGCGAAACGGTGAGTTTATAAAAAGCGGAAAGCTCTCAGAAATTACACAGGAAGAGGTAACTGGTCTGATGGTTGGAGAGAAGTTTTCACATCAGGAGGTTTACCAGAAAAGGGAGCTGGGAGAAAACGTTCTGGAGTTAAATGGACTGTCCGGACATGGATTTTCCAATGTAAATCTTACAGTAAAAAAAGGCAGTATTGTAGGTCTGACAGGACTGCAGGGATCGGGAAGCAGCGAACTGCTTCAGGGACTTTTCGGAGCAGTACCGGTGACAGGCGGAACTTTGAAAGTCTCTGGAAAAGAATGCAGAATACATAGTATTCAGGGAGCGATGAAAGCAGGAATTGCCATGCTGGCTTCTAACCGAAAAGAGAATTCCGTAATCCCGGATATGAGCATTCTGGAAAATATGTATCTTTCAGAACAGGTTCTGTCTGCCCGACAACCACTAATCTCTGCCGGAAAAGAAAGAGAGCGTTATGAGAAATACAAAAAGCTGCTTTCCATAAAAGCCGCAGATTCCAAGGATCCGATCACATCCTTGAGCGGTGGAAATCAGCAAAAAGTTTTTCTTGCCCGCTGGTTAAATACAGAGGCAGGCATTCTCCTGTTGGACAATCCGACACAGGGAATCGACGTAGGAGCCAAAGCAGAAATCTATAAACTAATCCTGAAACTGGCAGATGCCGGAAAAACAATCCTAATCAACACGCTGGAAATCCCGGAACTTGCCAAAGTGGCGGACTGCTGTGCTGTATTTTATGAAGGAACTATTATAAAAATATTGCAGCACGAAGAAATTGATGAAAAAACAGTAATGCTGTATTCCACAAATGCAGCGCAGAAGGGAGAATCATAATGAACAAGAAAAAATCAGCTTCTGCAGGAATCATGAGCTTCTGCGGAGAATACAGCTATATTTTAGTATTTATTGCAATCTTTATCGTATATGCTTTTACATCCAGCGGACTTACCTGGAGCGGAGTTATGAATGTATTCCGCCATTCCGCAGTTATCGGAACTATCGGAATTGGTATGGGACTGGTCTGCCTGACAGGAGAAATTGATCTGTCTGTAGGTGCTATGCTGGCGCTGGACGGTGGATTTTCTGTTATTATTTTTAACATGACAGACAGTATCCTGCTGACATTTTTATTCGCAATCGTGTTTGGTGCATTCTGCGGTCTGGTAAACGGAGTGATGGTAGGTCTGGTGGAAATGCCGGCATTTATCGTAACTCTGGCAACTATGCTGATGTACCGTTCTTTTGCACAGTATTTCTGCCAGCATGTGGATAAAGTACTCATTGCAAATGGAAGTTCTGTGTATAAGATGGCATCTGACAAGAGCTCTTATCAGATGCTCTACAACATGGGAAATGGAAAAGCAGCCAGCATCCCGTATGTGGGAATCGTTCTGATCGTGCTGACTATCCTGTTTGTATTTGTTACTACAAGTACCAAATATGGCAAGAAAGTCTATGCAGTAGGAAGCAACCTCAAAGGTGCGAGAATGGCAGGCATCAATGTTGCGGCCATGAAGATCTCTGTATTTGCGATCTGTGGTGCACTGGTAGGTGTAGCAGCATTTCTCTGGATTGCCATGAATGCATCCTGCGACCCGGCAACAACAGGAACCAGCTATGAGATGTACGCCATCGCAGCAGTTGTTCTCGGCGGCATCAGTATGTCCGGTGGAAAAGGAAGATGCCTGGGGATTCTGTTTGGAGCTATGTCCTATACAGTTATCGATAAGATTATTGTCAGCCTGAAGATGGATTCCCTGATCAATAATGCAATCAAAGGAATGATACTGCTGATCGTGATCATGATCCAGGTGGCAGGACCAAAGATCCGTGGAAAACTTAAATAAAATTATATCCAGAAAGAACATAGATAAATATAAATCAGAAAATGAAAGGAGAGGCTATGCACATCACACGTGCATAGCCTCGATCCATTCTTTCTCCCTGAATCCGGTAAGTACAAAGTCATCACCAATCACCAGTGGACGCTTCACCAGCATTCCATCTGTAGCAAGGAGTTTCAGCTGCTCATCTTCAGTCATATCTTTTAACTTATCTTTTAATCCCATTTCCTTATAAATCATTCCACTTGTATTAAAGAATTTCTTCAGTGGAAGACCACTTTTTGCATACCATTCCTTTAGTTCTTCATAAGTAGGATTTTCTTCTTTAATAGCCCGTTCTTCATAACTGATATTGTGTTCGTCCAGCCATTTCAGGGCTTTCATGCAGGTACTGCATTTGCGGTAAACTAAAACGTTCATAGACATTCTCCTCATAGATTTATCGTGACTATTTACAGGCAATTACTTCCTCCATTGTCGTTACAGATAGACATTAGAGCATTTTTCAAACACGCTCCAGGAGACAAATAATAAATATATCATAAATTGTAAAGGACTATTTTGCAAGAGAATGTTATGGAAGAATTGTAAGGTTCAGGTTTTTATGTTAATATATCCATATACAAAAGAAAAAACAGTCCCAGTTCCCCGGAGAGGAGAAATCATGCGTGATGAGACGAAGATGGATGTATATACGTCCGGAGTGACTGGCGCAGAGTATGATGCAGGAATGAAACAGCTTATGAGTAATAAGGAGATTATCGTTCCCATTTTGCAGATGACGGTGCCAGAGTTTAAAACGTGCTCACAGGAAGAAATTCTACAGTGCTTAGACATTTCTTCTATTACAAAAGATGATTTCATAAGTGATATACCAAATGTAGAAAAGGATCTGAGATTAACAAAAGAAGACAGTGAACTCTCATCTCTTGTGGAGAAACTGGTGAGGTTTGATATTCGGTTTAAAATAATAAATCCAAAGTTATCTACAGAGAAAATAAGAGTGAATTTACATATTGATATGGAAGCGCAGAAAAGCTACCGTCCAAGTAATCCGTCATACCCTATATTAAAACGTGCAGTATATTATGTGGCCAGAGACCTTTCATCTCAGTTAAGTACTATTACGCAGACTACAGATTATTCAAAGTTGGAAAAATGTTATTCCATATGGATCTGTGCGGAGGATGTGCCAAAGAAACTGCAGAATACATTGACGGAATACTCTTTTTCGAAGGAGGATATTATAGGGGTAGCAGATGAACCTGAGGAGGATTATGATCTCTTAACAGTAATTATAATCCGACTGGGAAAAGAAACAGAAGAAAAAGGAATATTTGATTATCTGAAAGGGCTTTTTACTGGTGATATAAAGAGAATACAAAGATATTCACATATAGAATGGTCAGAACCATTTCAGGAGGAGGCGAGCAAAATGACAGGATTTGGAGATATGATTTATGAAAGAGGAATACAGCAAGGAATGCAACAGGGAATGCAACAAGGAATACAGCAAGGCCGTCATGAGGGAATGATTCTGGGGGCTCTCATGAGTGGAAAAACTCCAGAAGAAGTTTCGAAGATGTTGAACTTGCCTCTGGAAGAAATAAAAAAAGTTCAGGAACAGCAGATGACTGTGAACAAGTAGTGAAAGTAAATTACAGATATAAAATTAATTGGGAACTGGGAGCATTAATCAAGCTAATCATAAAAGAGGCTATGCACATTATACGTGCATAGCTCCTTTTGTGTTGGTATTTATGTATTGCGAATATCTGCCTGAAATCAATTTTCTGATTTTAATGCGTCTTCCAGGAATTTCACCGCATCTCTGACACAGTCATCACAGGAGCGGATTACCTTTCCGGTTTCCACACCCTTTAAGTCTTTACATATTACAGTTCCATTCTGCTGTTTAAACTGATTCATGACAGAGCGGACAGTCTGAGAGGTTCCGGCTTTGTCCTGGTTAATAAGCCCAGCTACAACTGCAGCACCGGAGATTGCTCCGCATGTACCGGCCATAGTGCCAAGACCTGCACCGAATCCCTGTGTGATCTTTTTGAGTGTCTCCTCATCCATAGATGCCTCTTTACAGAAAGAACAGGCCACAGCCTGTGCACAGTTATAGCCGTTATGTTTCTTTTCTACTGCTTTTTCACATCTTAAATTTTCCATATATAAAATCCTCCTGTGTATAAATTTTAACCGAATCAAGTAAGTCCCCTGCTTGACTTGCGAAGAGCAATAAGCAGTGGGTGGGGACTTGAAGATATAGTTTATGATAGCACCTGACGCCTGTTTTTACAACCTTCACAAAAATTTTCAATTTACAAAGATTTTACTTTAGCGTGGTTTTACATTTAACCTTGGATTTCTATAATAGCACTTGTAAATGAGGCAACAAGTTATAAAACATAAAGATATTAAAAAGGAAATGAGCCTTTCACTTTATATTAAAAACATGGCTCATGGGAAGAGGAGAAAATTATCATGAAGAAAAAAATCGCAACAATCCTTACAGCAGCAGTTATCGGAGCAACAGCTTTCACAACAATCGTAAGTGCAGCAAGCGGAGACATCACAGTTGTATCCCGTGAGGACGGTTCCGGTACACGTGGAGCATTCGTAGAACTGTTTGGAATTGAAGAAGAAAAAGATGGCGAGAAAGTAGATATGACTACAGATGAAGCAAGTGTAACAAACAGCACATCTGTTATGATGACAACAGTTGCAGGTGATGAGAATGCGATCGGTTATATTTCACTTGGTTCTCTGGATGATACAGTAAAGGCAGTTAAGATCGACGGCGTAGAAGCTACTGTAGATAATGTTTCCAATGATTCTTACAAAATCGCACGTCCATTCAACATCCTTACATCTGATAAAGAAAGCGATGCAGCAAAGGATTTCGTAAACTACATCATGAGCTCTGACGGACAGAAGATCGTAGAGGACAACGGATATATCAAAGAAGCAGCAGATGCTAAGGCTTATGAAGCAGCAGACGGAGTTTCCGGTAAAGTAGTAGTTGCAGGTTCTTCTTCTGTAACACCGGTTATGGAGAAGCTTGCAGAAGGCTATGAAGCAGTAAACAAAGATGTAACTGTAGAAGTTCAGCAGAGCGATTCCACAACAGGTGTAAACATGGCAGCAGAAGGAACAGCAGATATCGGTATGGCATCCCGTGACCTGAAAGATGAGGAGAAAGATCTTGGTCTTACAGCTACAGTTATCGCAAGAGATGGTATCGCAGTTATCGTAAACAAAGACAATGACATTGATGAACTTACAAGCGATCAGGTAAAGGCTGTATACACAGGTGAGACTACTACATGGGAAGACCTTGCTAAATAATGTGATTAATATCAGGGTACAAAGATCAAAAAGCCGTTTGAGAATTGCGGGAGCTGCAAAGCAGCGGAGCAATTCGTAGATATGATATATGTAACAGATTTAGTTTCAGAGCAGTTCGCCTGTGGATGAAATAATACAGCAGGCGGGCTGTTTGTATGTCGAAAATCATATTTTCAGAATTGCTGTAAAAGTGACAGGTTATGATTTTTGATACAGGGAAAGAAAGGTGTAATGAATGAACCACTTTAAAGAAAAAGCAATGAAATGTGTATTTCTGATCGCAGCCTGTACTTCAGTGCTGGCAGTATTTCTGATCTGTGCATTTCTGTTTGCAAATGGTGTCCCGGCTATCGGGAAAATCGGTCCGCTGAAGTTCCTGTTGGGAACAAAGTGGAAGCCGTCAAATGATATTTTTGGAATCCTTCCAATGATCGTAGCAAGTATCTATGTAACTGCAGGTGCCATTCTTCTTGGTGTGCCGATCGCACTTTTTACTTCTGTTTTTATGGCACGTTACTGTCCGAAAAAAATCTACAGACCATTGAAATCAGGAATTGAACTGATGGCAGGTGTACCTTCTATTGTATATGGTTTCTTTGGATTGATTCTCATTGTTCCTCTGATCAGACAGATTTTCGGTGGAACAGGAACCAGTATGCTGGCAGCTTGTGTTTTGCTTGGAATGATGATCCTTCCGACAATCATCGGAGTTACGGAATCTGCGATCCGCAGTGTACCTGAGAGCTATTACGAAGGTTCACTGGCACTGGGAGCAACCAAGGAGAGGAGTATCTTCTGTGTAATGCTTCCGGCAGCAAAGTCAGGTATTCTGGCAGCTGTAGTGCTTGGAATCGGTCGTGCGATCGGTGAGACAATGGCTGTTGTAATGGTTGCAGGTAACCAGCCGAGAATGCCACAGGGAATCTTGAAAGGTGTCCGTACCATGACTGCAAACATTGTTACTGAGATGGGTTATGCAACAGGTCTTCACAGAGAAGCTCTGATTGCAACAGCAGTTGTGTTATTTATCTTTATCCTTATCATTAACCTGAGTCTTTCTTTATTGAACAGGAGGGCAGAACATGCAAATTGATACAGCAGCGGCAATTGATTTGTCCAAAGAAAAAAAGCAGAATGAGTCTTCGTTCTCAGATCAGATGAAGGCATATATTAAGCATCCGGGATCAGGTGTTCTTGCATTGCTTACCCTTTTGGGTGCAGTCCTGACATTTGCATTACTGTTCTTTCTGATCGGATATATTCTGGTCAAGGGTGTACCGTATCTGTCAACAGACTTATTCAGTTTAACTTACAATTCAGAGAATCTTTCCTTACTTCCTTCTCTGATCAATACATTTATCCTGACGGTCGTTTCTCTTGTGATCGCGGCACCGTTGGGAATTTTTGCAGCAATCTATCTGGTAGAATATGCGAAAAAAGGAAGCAAGCTTGTAAATGTGATCCGTATCACAGCCGAGACACTTTCCGGTATTCCATCTATTGTATATGGTCTTTTCGGTATGTTGTTTTTCGTGACAGCACTTCACTGGGGGCTGTCACTTTTATCCGGTGCGTTTACACTGGTGATCATGATTCTTCCTTTGATCATGCGTACCGCAGAGGAAGCTTTGAAATCTGTTCCGGATTCTTACCGTGAAGCAAGTTTCGGACTTGGCGCAGGTAAGCTGCGTACAATTTTTACGATCGTTCTGCCGTCAGCAGTACCTGGAATCCTGGCTGGCGTGATTCTGGCAATCGGTCGTGTGATCGGTGAGACAGCAGCACTGATCTATACAGCAGGTACAGTTGCAGAAGTACCGAAGAATCTGATGGGTTCCGGCCGTACACTGGCACTTCATATGTATGTGCTGTCCGGTGAGGGCCTTCATATGAATCAGGCATCTGCGACAGCAGTTGTTATTCTGGCATTTGTTCTTGTGATCAATTTCCTGTCCGGAGCGGTTGCCAAACGAATTGCGAAAGGATAAAAGACATGGGTGAGAATGCAAAAATAACAGTTGAGAATATGAATTTATATTACGGGAAGTTCCATGCATTAAAGAACATCAATATGGAGATTCCTGAGAAAGAAATCACAGCTTTTATCGGTCCGAGCGGTTGTGGTAAATCCACTCTTCTGAAGTCTTTAAACCGAATGAATGATCTGGTAGAGGGCTGTGTGATCACCGGTAAAGTACAGCTTGACGGTGAGGATATTTACGGAGATATGGATGTTAATCTCCTGAGAAAAAGAGTGGGAATGGTATTCCAGAAGCCGAATCCATTTCCGATGAGTATCTATGATAACATTGCATATGGACCAAGAACACATGGAATCCGTTCTAAAGCAAAACTGGATGATATCGTAGAGAAATCCCTTCGCGATGCGGCTATCTGGGAAGAGGTGAAAGACCGTCTGAAAAAAAGTGCACTGGGAATGTCCGGTGGACAGCAGCAGAGGCTTTGCATTGCCAGAGCACTTGCGGTTCAGCCGGAAGTGCTCCTGATGGATGAGCCAACATCCGCACTTGACCCTATTTCAACTTCCAAGATCGAGGAGCTGGCAATGGAGTTAAAGAAGGATTATACGATTGTTATGGTAACTCATAATATGCAGCAGGCAACCCGAATTTCTGACAAAACAGCGTTCTTTTTGCTGGGAGAAGTCATTGAATTTGCAGATACGGATAAGCTGTTTTCCATGCCTGCGGATAAACGTACAGAGGACTATATTACAGGAAGGTTTGGTTGATTATGTCAAAGTATTTTGAGAGACAGCTGGAGGAACTGCATGTCCAGCTTATTACTCTGGGAAGCTACTGCGAGAAGGCTATTTCTTTTTCTGCAAAAGCGATCCAGAAGGTGCAGAATGAGGAAATTGCCCGTCGGGTTTTTGAGACGGACAGAGACATTGATGCGAAGGAAAGAGAGATTGAGAACCTCTGTCTGAGTCTTCTGCTTCATCAGCATCCGGTGGCAAGAGATTTAAGAGAAATCTCCGCCGCATTGAAGATAGTTTCTGATATGGAACGTATCGGGGATCAGGCCGCAGACATTGCAGATCTTTCCTTATATATTGCAAAGAATACCAGTGCGATACCGGATACGATTACAAAGATGGCAGAGGACACAGTGAGTATGGTGACAGAGAGTGTGGATGCATTTGTAAAGAGTGATCTGGAGCTGTGCCGAAATGTCATTGACAGAGATGATGTGGTGGATGATGCGTTTAATGAGATCAAAGATAAACTTGCAGATATGATCTACGGGGGAAAACTGGATGCCAAGACCGGACTGGATCTCCTTATGACTGCCAAGTATTTCGAGCGTATCGGAGACCATGCAGTAAATATTGCAGAATGGGTGGAATATTCTATCACAGGTCAGCACAGGAATAATGAACATCAGGATTATCTGAATAATTAACTGAATGATGGAGGTCTCGTGTTATAAGCGGCGAAAGTTTGCAGACAGAGACGATATATATCCGCAGGCGGGAACCGTTTGCGGATATTTGAGTATATTTAAGGCTGTAAATACACTGTCGACTTATAGCAATTTTCAAAAATAATGCAATTAATCCAGACCATCAGAGCGTGAAGTCCCGCGTCAGATATCTTTGTCGTGCGTCAGCACGCCGGCAGATATCTTCCTTGTCCTTCGCACTCTGCTGGACTGTCTTATTTGCATTATTTTGTAGAATTGCTATAGGTTATTTTATAGAAAGAATGATATATGGTAATATAACTGAAATCATATAATGAAGGGATGGGAAGAGAAGTGACAAAGAAAATTTTTAAATCTATGATGCTGGTGTGCGCAGTGGTTCTGGCAGCAGGACTGGCACTGGTTCTGGGGATTCTTTACAGAAATTTTGACAGACAGATGAGAGATGAACTGGTAAAAGAAGCTGCTTATCTGGAATATGGAGTGGAACAGCAGGGCGCAGATTATCTTAAAAATATCAAGGATAAGAGTGCCAGAATTACATATATTGCTCAGGATGGAACGGTGCTTTTTGACAATGAGGCAGATGTTTCTGAGATGGAAAACCATAGGGACAGAGATGAATTTCAGAAGGCTGAGAAGTATGGTGCGGGAGAATCTTCGAGGTATTCAGATACTCTTTCCGAAAAAACGACCTACTACGCTCTACGCCTGAAAGACGGTACGGTTCTCAGGGTTTCGGGAACGCAGGATTCGGTGTTTGCTCTGGTGGAGAACCTGGTGCTGCCGTTGTGCTGGATTCTGCTTATTATGCTTGTTCTTTCAGGAATTATTGCGTCTGTGATATCAAAGAAGATCGTGAAACCGGTGAATGAACTGGATCTGGAGCATCCGGAAGAGAATCAGATTTATGAGGAACTTTCACCCTTATTGAGTAAGATACACAGGCAGAACAGGGAGATTCAGAATCAGCTGGAACTGGCAAAACAGCAGCAGCAGGAATTTTCACTGATTACAGAAAATATGCAGGAAGGTCTGATCGTGATCGATAAATATACGATGATTCTTTCGGCTAATTCCAGTGCATGGAATCTGTTCCAGATGGACAAGGTGCGTCAGGGAGAAAGTGTTTACTGCCTGGATCGCGCGGAGGATTTCCGCCATGCAATTGAACATGTTCTGGAAGGGGAACATGAGGAGCTTGTCCTAAAATTAAATGGAAGTGATATTCAGCTGATCGCCAATCCTGTGATACGGGGACAGAAGACGGAGGGTGCGGTGATCCTGCTTGTGGATGTGACAGAGAAGCTTGAGAGGGAGAATCTGCGCAGGGAGTTTTCTGCAAATGTTTCCCATGAATTAAAGACACCGCTGACTTCTATTTCTGGATTTGCGGAGATTATTCAGGGTGGTTTTGTGAAGGATGAGGATATTCCTAAGTTTGCAGGGCGTATTTATAAGGAGTCACAGAGGCTGTTGCAGCTTGTGGAGGATGTGATTCAGATTTCCCAGCTTGATGAGGAGAAAACGCCTTATATATGGGAGCCTGTGGATGTTTATCAGGTTTGTAAGAATGCGTTTGACAGTCTGAAGGAGAAGGCATATAAGATGAATGTGCATCTTTATATCTGTGGAGAGTCGATGAAGATGGAGGCGATCAGGACTCTTCTGGAGGAGGCTGTTTATAATGTTTGTGATAATGCGATTAAGTATAACAGGAATGATGGTAGTGTGAGTATCTTTTTGGAGCAGACTGCGCAGGAGGTGCAGATCGTGGTTAAGGATACGGGGATTGGAATTCCCAGGGAAGATCAGGATCGGGTGTTTGAGAGATTCTACAGAGTTGATAAGAGTCATTCTAAGGAGATTGGGGGTACTGGATTGGGGCTTTCGATTGTGAAGCATGCGGTTAGTACTCTGAATGGTAGTGTTGGACTTAGAAGTGAGGTTGGAAGTGGAACTGAGATTTGTATGAAGTTTCCTAAGGTGCATAAAGAATAATTGGATATTGTTAGGGGGACGCGCGAAGCAGCATCTCTCTGCGGGTTCAGTTCCGGGGGCTAAGTAACTCTAAGGCTGAGTAAATCCGCTAAAGGCATGAAGAAAAATGCAAAACTCGCTCCGTTGCAAATTTCGCTCAGACACGTTGCTATTTTTCTTCATAACGCGGATTTCCTCAGCCTAAGAGTTACTAAGCCTCCTCCAAATTCACCCACAGAGCTACTTTGAAGTACACGCTGAGAATTACTAAAAAAGTTATAAAGATCTGGCCTGTGATGAGTGCATAAGGTGCATCTGGATGTATTTCCGCCTTCATAGCAGGAAGTGGGAGAAAAAGGCTCTGGTTCAGGCAAAGTAAAAGTTTAGAAGAAATAAATAGGAATTTAGTTATTTATTAAAAGGCTGTTTGAAAATAAAGAAATCTAATTGATTAAGGGATATCTTTATAAGAAGCAGCCTTTTTATATTTTACAGGTTATTATGTGGTTTAAGACATTTTCGTGACGTTACGAAAATGATAAACTAGCTGAAAAAAATATCATTAATTTCTGAGAGGGTGAAAAAATTTTTATATATGTTGTGTCTTTTTTCTATACTGTAAAGGTGTCAGCCCATATTTTTTCTTAAAAACATTCTGAAAATAAGACTGGCTGGAAAAACAAAGATAGTTCGAAATCTCAGTCAGGCTTTTATCACTATAAGTCAACAGTCCCTTGGCATCTTCCAGCTTACAGCGGACAATGTATGCCCCTATATTAATTCCAAGTTCTTCTTTAAAATGCTTCATGGTGTAGGAACTGCTGCGATGAATCTGTTTTGCGACATCTTCGATACTTAGATTTTCGTTGGTGTGGCAGCGGATGTAACTCATACAGTTGTATATTTCAGAGGAAATTCCTTCTGGAATATGAGTATTAGCTGTATGGTGGCAGAAATCCTGTATCATGGAATACTGGAGGGACTTTACATCACTGATCGTCTGCAGTCGTTCACATTCCTGAATATACAGGTCCATAAGCTGATAGGTCTTTTCAATATCCAGCCCACCTGGAATGGCACCAAGCATTCCTGCTTTTGTTGTTGTCGCGATAAATAGATTTTTGGCATGGCGTAAAGGCGTGTTGGCCATTTTTCCCTCTATGGATTGAGAATTGTTTGTGTTCAAAAAGTGATCTAGTTTGACAGGGTTTCCTTCTTTTATTGCTTGATATAATTCCTGTTCAAAATAGTAGGAGTCATGTAAATTATTATTCTCGATATTATTGACAATTTCGTTGACGTTCTGTTCTTCACGTTTTCTCACGTGCTCATCATCCTGGTGAAAAAGATCCTGGACACTTATTTCTTTTTGATTCAGACATAGGTGAATTAATGCGAGATGTCTGGAAAATTGCTGGTAAGTAATTCGCGGAATAGTGCAGAGAAATTCTGCGACTGCCTCTTGGTATTCCAATGCAATGGCATTTTCATGCATATAAGTTCTGATGATTTCAGAAGTAACTGGAACACTAAAAGCTGGTCCGAGAATAATTGCGTAATCGGTTCCAAGGATATGGACAACACCATATTCAATATCTGGTGAATACCGGTAAAAATTAGGGGTGTCATCAATCGGTGCCATTTCCCAGTAACGCGCAGCCTTTATGGAACATACTTCACCAATAGAAGAATAAATGGCTTCATTCTTTTTCATAAGGCTGACGGGAATACTGGTAACAGAAAAATACATTCTGCAAAAAGATACATAGTTCATATGAAAGCATCTCCTCAAGTTTTTCTAAATCTATATCTGACAGTATTTTGGGGGGCTTGTTAATGTTAAAAATCTGAAATTATATGTTGAATTTTACAATATAAAACCTTAAATTACAATACAGAAAAAACTAAGAATGATAAAGTTGAGGCATAAAAAGTTACTGATCCCTGGTAGCTATAAAAGTATTAGATACAAAAAGGAGAAGAAAACATGAGAAAAGAAAAACGCGGTCTGGGAGTTGACCGAAATGGTGTGCAGAAAATGATGCGCAAACGTGATTATCTTGCAGATATGTCAGGGCAGTTTGGCATGAATCTGGTAGCCAATCTGATTGGCCAGCTTACTTATTTCTATACGGATAAGGTAGGTTTGGCTGTTGGCGGCATTGGTATTGTAATGCTGATCGCAAAGATTGTAGATGCAGTGACGGATCTGTGGTTTGGAAATATAATCGATCACTCCAAAGGTGGAAATAAAAAATACTATCGTTGGATTTTAAGAATGATGGTTCCATATTCCATTCTGGCAGCATTACTGTTCTGCGTACCAATTAAGGCAGGACAGATTCCTGCACTGATATATGCATGTGTGACAAACATTCTTTTGTCAGCAGTATGCGGAACCCTGATGGGAACTCCAATGTCTGCTGTTATGGTTGTCAGAACAAACAGCCAGAGCGAACGTGAAAGTATGGGTGTATGCAGGGCTGTTGGTGCATATGGCTCTGGAATGGTAATCGGGATTCTTACAATTCCGATTACAAATGCCCTGGGCGGCAATCAGAATGCATGGATAAAATATGGTTTTATTATGGCGCTTCTGGTTCTGTTAATGCTTTCTATCTGTTATATGAACGGTCGCAAAGCGAAACTTGTAGATGAAGTTAGTGAAAATGATAGTCAGGATGAGGAAGAAGCAATTCCGTTAAAGAAATCTATTCCAATGTTGTTTAAAAATAAATATTGGGTTATTTTAATACTTTTTAATCTGATCACACAGATCACAAATTCAATTGCTGCTACATCTGGTACTTATTACTGTAAATGGATTTTCGGAAATGATAATCTGGTAGCACTTGCTGGAGCCCTGGGATTTTTTGCCACTCTTGTTGGTTTTGTCGTGTCGAAACCGATTATTGCAAAACTGGGAGTTCGTAAAACAATTGATTTCGGTGTACTGGGAGCTGCATTTACTGCTTTAATTCGTTGTATTATCCCGACTAATTTTAAGGTATATATTGCAGTCGGTGTAATCGGAAGCTTTGTTCAGATTCCGCTGATGTGTCTGTACGGAGTTCTTCTGGCTATGGTTATCGATTACAACGAATATACATACTACAACAAAATGGTAGGTGTTTCATCAGGTGCAATTGGAATTGGAACCAAGATCGGTTCCGGTGTTGGTTCTGTAATTCTTACAGCTTGTCTGGCATTGGGCGCGTACAATCCGGATCTGGAAGTGGCAACTACTTCTATGAGATATGCAATTTATGCATTTTCAAACTATCTTCCACTGATTATCAATCTCGGATTATTTGTATTGTTCCGGTTCTTTGATTTGGAAGAAAAGCTTCCGGCGATTCATGAAGAACTGGCGAGAAGACGCAGCCAGAAAAGCACTGAGCAGTAAAACAGCAGTTACTGTTCACTGGTAACAAACACCAATTAGCATAGCATCAGTCGTAAAGTATAAATCCATAATTTACAATTAGAATCTGGAGTGTTGGGCATGAAAAAAATTTACGCAGCAGTTTCGCCGGATGTAAGCCGACGCGAAATCGAAAACAGAAACAGAAGTCGCCTGATTGCAGCAGAAGGAATGGTTTTGCTGGAGAATAACGGTATTCTGCCGCTCAAGTTAAAAGGAGCAAAAATCGCTTTGTTTGGAAATGGTGCCAGACATACTGTTTCAGGTGGAACTGGCTCAGGAGAAGTAAATGCAAGAGAAGTCAGTTCTGTAGAACAGGGGCTGGAGCACGCGGGTGCTGTCATTACCACGAAAGCGTGGCTGGACAGATACGATGCTGCGGCAGTGCAGAAGAAAGAAGCTTATAAGGAAAAAATGCAGCAAAAATATGCCGATTCTCCGGAACTGGCATTCTGGGCGATGTTTGCCCATCGGAACCCTTTGACGATTCCTACAGAAGAAAATGATTTTTCCAAGGCAGACCAGGATATTGCAATTTATGTACTTGCAAGAAATTCCGGTGAAGGTGCAGACAGAAGAAATGAGCCTGGTGACTATCAGCTGCATCAGGAAGAGAAAGAGTTTTTGACTACTCTGTGCAGCAATTACAGTCACGTTATTGTTGTACTGAACATTGGTGGCGTGATTGATACTTCCTTTTTCCACGAGCTGTCCAATATTTCAGCTGTTGTTCTGATGGGACAGGCTGGCAGCTCAGGTGGAGATGCACTTGCAGATGTTTTGAGTGGAAAAGTAAGTCCCTGTGGACATCTGGCGGCGACCTGGGCAAAAGAATATGAAGATTATCCCAATGCAGATACATTTGGATATAGGAATGGAAACCGGGACGATGAATATTATACAGAAGGAATTTATGTGGGGTACCGTTGGTTTGATTCTTTTGGAAAAGTTCCGGCATATCCATTTGGATATGGAAAATCTTATACTACATTTTCTGTTGAAACAAAGGATATTTTGCTTAAAAATTCTGAAATCGTATTAAATGTACAGGTTACGAATACAGGAAAAGAATATTCTGGAAGGGAAGTAGTGCAGATTTATATATCAGAACCGGATGGACGGCTGGAAAAGCCTTATCAGGAACTGGCAGCTTATGCAAAAACAAAATGCCTACAACCTGGTGAGAGTGAGAATATGACGATTTCCTTCCCGGTAAGCCAGATGGCTTCCTATGATGAGAGACAAGCAGCGTGGATCTGGGAGAAAGGCAGCTATATTATCCGTGTAGGAGAACATTCCAGAGCAACAAAGGTGACCGGAGTTATTCACCTGGAAAAAGAGTGTATCTATCAGAAACTGGAAAAAATATTGCCGCTGGATTGTGAAATGGAATGCATCCATGGGGATAAAGCACTGTTTTATTCATATCCGGAAGAAGAAAAAGAAATCAAGAATGCTCCAGATTTATTTGTAGAAAGTTTTCCGACCAAAAAGAAAAATGACAATTGTCTGGAAAAACAAATAAAAAAATCAGAACAGGTTCCTGACAAGAAAACGGAAATTCAAGCATCTCAAATATACAGAATGGAAGATGTACTCTCTGGAAAATGCAGTCTGCACGATCTGGTACAGCAGTTAACAAAAGAAGAACTGACAGTATTGTGTGTTGGAACAGCAAGAGGCGGTGAAGAAGAAACTTCAACAATAGGGGCGGCAAGCAGAGCCTGCCCTGGAGCTGCGGGAGAAACGACTTCAAGTCTTATTAAAAGCAGAAATATACATAATATTATTCTGGCTGACGGACCTGCTGGTTTGCGGTTGTCACCAAGCTTTACAGTGGATGACAGTCAGAATGTGACTTGGCAGAAACCAGCCCTTGGAAATGATTTTATGGATATTTTTATGAAACAGGATAATCGGTCGTTGAAAGAGAAGGAAGTTACTTATTATCAGTATTGCACTGGAATTCCTACAGCAACCTTGCTGGCACAGACCTGGGATAAAGAGGCTCTTTACGAAGCTGGAGATATTGTCGGTTCCGAAATGAAAGAATTTGGAATCATGCTTTGGCTGGCACCGGGAATGAATATCCAGAGAAATCCTTTGTGTGGAAGAAACTTCGAATATTATTCTGAAGATCCGCTTATTTCCGGTATTTGTGCAGCTGCTGAGACTCAAGGTGTTCAGTCTCACTCTGGAGCTGGTACTACGATTAAACATTTCGCATGTAACAATCTGGAAGATAACAGGGCATACAATAATAGTCACGTGACAGAACGCACTCTGCGTGAAATTTACTTGAAAGGATTTGAAATTGCAATCAGAAAAGCACAGCCGTTGGCATTGATGTCATCTTATAATATGTTGAATGGAATTCATACTGCGAATTCTGTAGAGCTTTTAACAAAAGCTGCACGGCAGGAGTGGGGCTTTGAAGGGCTGATTATGACTGACTGGGGTACTACCGCAGAGCCCAAACCGGACCTGGAAGGCAGACTGCCTTTATATGGACCTTCCAACGCGGCAGCCTGCATCAAGGCAGGAAATGACTTGCTTATGCCGGGAAGCAAAGAGGACGTAGAGGAAATACTTGCATCTGTTGATGCAGAAGAGGGAACTGTAAAATATCCGATTACACTGGAAGAATTACGTGGATGTGCAGAAAGAATTTTACGAATCATAGCAAAAAGCGATACCTACACTGAGGAGTCATAATGATAAAAGCAACGGATTTGAAAATTGAATACTTAACAGGTAACCCAACTATAGATATTGTTTCACCAAAACTGTTATGGAAAGTACAAGAAGCAAAGACGCAGACAGCCTATCAGGTAAAAGCCAGTGTGGATGGTCAGGAGATATATGACACTGGAAAAGTCAGATCTTCTGTAATGGATCATAAATATCAAGGAAAATTAAAAAGCCGCAGTCAGGTGATATGGAAAGTTCGTTTATGGGATGAAAAGGATATCTGTGGAGAATGGAGCGAAAAAAGCAGCTTTGAAATAGGACTTCTGGATGAAAAAGACTGGACGGCAGAATGGATTGATCCGGAACTTTTTCATGAACCAGAGGAAAGACAGCCTGCCAGTTATCTGAAAAAAGAGTTTCTGGTAGAGAATTCCGGAAATGCCAGACTCTATATAACAGCCCATGGTATTTATAATGTGGATATAAATGGGAAAAAAGTTAGTAATTTTATTCTTGCCCCTGGTACAAGTCAGTATAATGCCAGACTTCAATATCAGACATACGATGTGAGTGGGCTTTTAAACGTCGGAAAAAATGAAATTCTTGTTACAGTTGGAGATGGCTGGTGGCGAGGTGATACCGGATACGGTGGAGTACGAAATAGCTTTGGAACAGATTTGGCAATTCTGTGTCAGCTGGAAATTGATAAAAAAACAGTTCTGATAAGTGATAAAAGCTGGAGTGCATCCCAGAAGGGACCTCTTGGATTAAATGATTTGATGCAGGGCGAGTGTTATGATGCAAGAAAAGAAAACATCTGTGAATGGCATCCGGTAACAGAAAAACAATTCGGCTATGAAAACCTGGTTTGTTCCAACAGCTTTGATGTAGTTGAAAAAGAAAACTTTACAGGCAAGCAGATTCATACGCCTAATGGAGAGTTTGTTATTGATTTTGGTCAGAACATAGCTGGTTATGTGAAGTTTGGATTTTATGCACAGGCAGGACAGTGCATTACGATTTATCATGGAGAGTGTCTGGATCAGAATGGCAATTTTACGCAGGAAAATTTCCAGGCACCAGAGCATCGGGTAGAGCAATGTGTAAAATACATTTGTAAAGAAGGCTGGAATGAATATAAGCCGGAAAAATCCATATTTGGTTTTCGATACATTAAGGTTATAACAGATGTAAAAGTGACAGAAAAGGATTTTACCGCAATTGCTGTTTATTCAGATATGCCGCAGACAGGAAAATTTGAATGTGGACATCCGGGAATCAATCAGCTGTTTTCAAATGCAGTGTGGAGCATGAAAGGTAATTTCCTTGAAATTCCTACTGATTGTCCTACAAGGGAAAGAACCGGCTTCACAGGCGATGCTCAGGTATTTGTAAACACAGGAATGTACCTGATGGAATGCTATCCGGTATATCGGAAATTTTTAAACGAATTAAGGGAAGTACAAGTGGAAGGTGGTTGTATCAGCCAGACAGCTCCGGCATCACAGGGACATTTGTTTGACGGTGCGGCTGGATGGAGTGATGCCATAGATCTGATTCCATGGAGAATGTATCTTCGTTACAATAATCCGGAAATAGTTGTAGAAAATTATCAAAAAGTAAAGGAATGGTTGTCTTATTGCCTAGAACGTGCAAAAAAGGACAATCCTGGAAGGAAAAAAGGGAAAAACGAAAAGTACAGTTCTTATTTGCTGGATACAGGCTGGCATTGGGGAGAATGGATCGAACCGGACTGGAACGGATTTATAAACACAGAAGATCCAGGTGGAGCTTACCTGAGAGATATTTATGAACATGGTGCACCGGAAGTCTGCACTTCACATTTATCTTACGGCTGCTATATTGCCTCAGAAATGGCAAAAGCTCTGGGATACCAGAAAGAAGCAGAATTCTATAGTGAAATGAGAAAGTTTACCAAACTGGCCTACCGGGAAGTTTGTGTGGAAAATGGACATATGAAGCAGAAAAGACAGTGCGATTATGTTCACGCGATCATGTTTGACATGCTTTCAGAGGAAGAAAAACGGATTGCCTGTGATGAGCTGAATGAAATGATCGTGAAAAACGGATTTCATCTGAATACCGGATTTTTAAGCACATATGAACTGCTTCATGTGCTGACTGATTATGGTCATGGAGATACGGCATGGAAGCTTATGCTTCAGGACACATATCCGGGGTGGTTGTATCAGCTGAAGTATGATGCAACTACAGTCTGGGAAAACTGGAAAGGTATGGAAGCAGGAAGAGAACCGAAAGATTCCATGAATCACTATTCTTTCGGAACTTTCGCCGGCTGGCTGATGGACCGTGCTGCCGGAATACGGGTGGAAAAAGGAAAAATCAGGATTCAGCCCCATCCTGACAGGCAGATTGGATATGTGAAAGCATCTTACGATTCACCTTTTGGAAAAATTAAATCTTCCTGGGAGTATGAGGGAGAAACCTGTAAAATAAAAGTAGAAATCCCGGCGAATGCCCATGCAGAAATTTTACTGCCAGATGGCAGCTGTCATGAAGCAGACTACGGTAAATATGAATATGTGATAATGGAGAACAAGCATGAGTAAAGAATACTTAAACGCATCACTGGCACCTGAGAAAAGAGCTCAGGCACTGCTGGAAGAAATGAGTCTGGAAGAAAAAGCAGCACAGCTGACAGGTGTTTTTCCTTTTGATGAAGAATATAAAGATTTTGACGGAATTTCAAAAAGAGTACCGCATGGTATTGGAGAAGTAAGCACATTGGAAATGCGGCGGATGGAGACTTTGGAGGAAGTTGCGGTATGGCAGAAAAAAGTTCAGGAAATTGTAATGGAAAACAGTGAACATCACATTCCTGCAATTTTTCACATGGAAGGCTTATGCGGCTCGTTTATTCAGGATTCCACCAGCTTTCCGGCAGGTATCGGACGTGGTGCCGGATTTGATCCGGAACTGGAAGAAAAGATAGCAGAAATTGTAAGCCGGCAGGAAGCAGCCTGCGGGATTACTCACATATTAGCGCCTGTTCTGGATATCTCCAGAGATTCCCGTATGGGACGCCAGGGAGAAACCTATGGGGAAGATCCGGCCCTTGCTTCTGCAATGGGAGCTGCATATACAAAAGGAATACAGAAAAAGGAAACAGCAGGAAGAAAAACAGAAAGTGTTGCCAAACATTTTCTGGCTTTCCATAATTCCAATGGAGGAATCCACGGAGCTGTCAGTGATACACCGCCAAGACTTCTGGAAGAAATTTATGGTAAACCTTTTCAGGCAGCAATCCAGGAGTCTGATCTTCTGGGAATCATGCCCTGTTACTGCACTGTGAATGGAGAACCGGTATCTGCATCTTATGGACTTCTGACAAAGCTTCTTAGAGATGAAATGGGATTTCAGGGACTTTGCATCAGTGACTATGGTGCAGTTGGTAATACCCATGGCTCCCAGCATGTTGGAGAGACGCTGGAAGATGGCGGACTGCTCTGCCTGAAAGCCGGAATGGATATGGAACTTCCGAATCCAAGTGGATTTGGAGAGAAGTTTCTGGAAAAGTTCCGGACTGGAAAAGCAGATATCAGTGTACTTAACCGGGCGGTATTACGTGTGCTGACTGCAAAATTCCGTATGGGCTTATTTGAACATCCGTTTTCTCTGCAGGGAGAGGAGTTAAAAGGTGTATTTTCCCAGAAGACAGACAGAGAAGTATCCCTGCAGTCCGCGAAAGAATCGCTGGTACTTCTGAAGAATAACGGAGTATTGCCAATAAAATCCGACGTAAAAAAAATAGCAGTAATCGGTCCCCATGCAGATTGTGCAAGAAAATTTTTTGGTGGATATACCCATATGTGTATGATGGAATCTACTTATGCCATAGCGAATTCCATTGCAGGAGTCAGCGGGGTAAAAGTTGCAAAACCAGAGGAAATCAAAACAGTTCCGGGAACGAATATTCAGTCAGATGAAACAGAAGAATTTGACAGGATTCTGAGAAGGCAGAAGCCAGATTGCAGAAGCCTTTTAGAAGAACTGCGGGAAAAGCTGCCAGATGTAGAGGTAAGCTATTCCTATGGTTATTATATTGCAGGAGAAGACGAATCCCATTTTGAGGAAGCCTTGGAAAAGATAAAAGAGGCAGATCTAGTAATCCTTACATTAGGAGGCAAACACGGAACCTGCTCCATGTCTTCTATGGGAGAAGGCGTAGATGGAAGCAATATTAATCTGCCAAAAGGACAGGATGAATTTATAAAACGTGCAGCTACATTTGGCAAGCCAATGGTCGGAGTACATTTTGACGGAAGACCAATCTCAAGCGATATTGCGGATAAGTATCTGGATGGAATCCTGGAGGCATGGAGCCCGGCAGAAACCGGAGCAGAGGCTGTTGTAAGCGTATTGCTTGGCCAATATAACCCAGGAGGTAAAATGCCTGTTACAACAGCTTATCACGCAGGACAGATTCCTGTTTATTACAATCACCAGTACAATTCCTGCTGGGATCAGGTTGGAAGCATCGGATTTGCCAATTATGTGGATCTGCCACACACACCAAGATACTGTTTTGGCCACGGACTTTCCTATACACAATTTTCCTATTCTGATCTGAAACTTTCCAAAAAGGAAATTGGCCCTTTTGAAACAATTGAGATCAGAGTGGATGTAGAGAACGTGGGCAGCAGGACCGGCGATGAAGTGGTACAGCTGTATCTGAGAGATCTTTATGCAAGCATGGCAAGACCGGTAAAAGAACTGGCAGGATTTAAGCGAATCACTTTAGAGCCAGGAGAAAAGCAGACAGTTATATTCGAAGTAAAGGCTAGTCAGATGGCATTTTTGGACATGAATATGCAGTGGAAAGTGGAAAAAGGAACATTTCTTGCGGAAGTGGGAAGTTCATCCCAGGATATTCGCTTAAAAGATCAGTATAAGGTTATAGAAGACGGCTGGTTAGAAGGAAAAGACAGGGGCTTCTATGCAAATGCTTATAAGGAGGCAGACAGAACATGAGACAACATTTAAGGATACATAAAGCAGAACCAAATAAAGGTGTTCTAGACTATTCTCACCTTTTAGATGCACCTGCCGGAAAACACGGATTTGTGGAGTCTAGAAACGGACATCTGTATTTTGAAGATGGAAAAAGAGCCCGTTTTCTTGGCTTTAATGTGGCAGCACGTTCCAATACGCCAGATCATGAAACTGCGGAAAAAATGGCAGAGCGTTTTGCAAGTATGGGAGTAAACCTGATTCGACTTCATGCAGCAGATGCGCCTATAGGTGAGCAACCTGGAAGCTGGAGCAGCTGCGTAAATAACCCACTTCTGGATTATGCAGACGGAAACAGCAGAAAATTCAATCCAGAAGGGCTGGAACGTTTTGATTATTTTATTGCAAAATTAAAAGAAAAAGGAATTTACCTGCATGTTGACCTGATTGTTGCAAGAGAATTTCAGCCAGGTGATGAAATGGATTATCCAGGGGGAGCACCGTCCTGTATTAAACGTTATGCTATTTATAATGCGCGCATGATAGAGCTGCAGAAGGAATATGCAAAAGAGCTGCTTTGCCATGTAAATCCCTATACAGGACTCTCACTTGCAGATGATCCGGCTGTTGTGACAGTTCAGATTAACAATGAGGACTCTGCAATCAAATGGGCCATGGGAGCTGATGCCGATGAGCAGATGAAGCCATACAGGGATGAAGTGCAGTCTCGTTTCAACCATTTTCTGTTAATGAAATATCATACAAGAAAAAGACTTGCAGAAGCATGGACCTGTGAAGGATGCTGTGCACTAGGAGAAGAGGAAGATCCTGTGGAAGGAACGGTACGTGTTATTGCTGGTGGATTTTATCAGCCTGTTAACGATCCTAATGGTTCTTGGGATACAGAAGAAAGTCCGGTCAGATATGCAGATTTTATGGAGTTTGGTATTTATATGAACCGGAAGTTTTACCGGGAGATGAAGGATTATATCATTTCACTTGGAGTAAAGGTTCCAATTGTTACAAGTAATCTGATTGCAGGGGCAGCTGATGTGTATGGACATACAGATGGAGACCTGATGGAAAACAACAGCTATTTCAATCATCCGCTTTTATTGCCTGATATGAACAATACTTATATGGTAAATGGACCGGTAGAATATGTATCCACAAATCCTCTGACCTGGCAAAGGGGCGTTGGTTCCATGGCAACTACCCTGTTGAGTCTGGCATCTGTAGCAATCGTAAAAGGAAAGCCTTTTATGTTAAGCGAATGGAACGAATATGGTGAGCATATGTTCCATTCCACTGCACTTGTTCAGACAGTTGCCTATGCATGCCTGAATGACTGGGATGGATTGATTCTTTACAATCACCATACTTCAGAGAACTGGGATGACCAGCCGGCGGATGAAATACGGAATATCTTTGATGTGTATAATGACCCGGCTGTGATCTGCCAGTGGGGATTTATGGCGTCGATGTTTCTGAAAGGTCTGGTATCTGAAGCAAAGCATTGCATCGATGTAGTGTATACCCAGAACGATCTGAAAACACTGCCTGAGTTTCATGCTATGCCGACTATGTTTTTCCCATATGTAACAGCAATGCGCAACGTATTTCTGGATTCTGGTGACACCTACCAGGGAAATGGAGATATTGCAGTAAATGCAGGATTTTTAAACGGAGCCAGATTATCTGAGGCAAAACACAGTGTTTATTATGCGTGGTCAAAGTACCGGGATATTGGAAGAAGATATGAAGATAAAAACCGGCTGGAAAGAGCAGCTAAAGGAACGAAGCTGATTGAGCAGGGAGTTCATCTTGGTGAGCAGGCGCTTGTGTTTGATGATATTGCAAAGATTGCAGGAGAGGGAGATTACAGAAATTTTGCACGCATCATGGATCAGGCAATGAAGGAGTGGAATGTAATTCCAAAGGAAACTGGCTATGTTGATGGAAAATTAATATCTGAGACCGGGGAAATTATATTTGATCCGGAAAATGCCAGTTATGCGGTTCAGACTCCTTATTGTGGATATTACAGCGGAGCACCGAAGGAATTGATTTCGTTATGTGATAGGGTAAAGGTAAAAGCAGAAAACAAACGGATCACGTTGGCTTTGATTGCAAAAGAAGAAAGCAATCTTGATCAGGCGCAGGAATATATTCTTACTGCAATGGGAGAGACCGGGATGGATGAAACCGGATATTATCCTGGACAGAAAATACCCGGAATGCCATATGAATTTACAGCCGTAGAATTTAAAGGAAAGCTGTTTGCAGAAACACTGGAGGGCTGTATTTCTGTACAGGCAAAAGAAGCCGAGCTTGAGGTACTGAATCCGGTTGGAGAAGTAATCGCACAGCTTGAAGGAATAAAGAAAAATGGGGAGATACAGTTTGCGGTAAATGGCACGATTCCAGGAATCCAGTATCATCTCACTGTAAAAAGATAAGAAATAGGAGAAATTGCTATGAAGACATCAGTTGAAATGCTGGAAAACACTAATCTGTATCAGTTTACGGATGAAGGAAACAGCTGTCAGATACTAAATCCGGCAACACCAAGACACTGGTATAATTATTTATGGAATGAAGACCGGTATTGTGCCCAGATTTCCCAAACCGGTCATGGTCGGAGCTATTTCCTCAGCGAAAAAGCAGATATGTGCATGATTAATCAAAATGATGCCAGATATGTATATTTAAGAGATGATGAAAGTGGAAGCTGCTGGAACATTGGAAAAGGACCATTAAATGCGGAAGTTGAAAATTACAGCTGTACACATAACATCAGTTACTCAGAAATACGATCAGAAAAAGATGGAATAGAAGGTTCCTGGAGAATTTTTATTCCCCAAAAGGGACTTTATGAAATGTGGACAGTGACGCTTTGTAATAAGGGAGAACAGGAACGTAATCTCAGTATGTTTTCTGCTGTCAGCTTTTCACTGGAAGGATTTTCTTATCCAAGATACTACGAAATGTACCGTTGTATGAATACTGGTTTTCAGTCAGAATTAAATGGAATTTACTGTGATTCCGCCCATCCGTTTGCCCCACATGAGTATTATCACGGATTTCTGGCTTCTACAGAACCGGTATATGCTTATGATGGAGATTTGACGAAATTCTGTGGCTCGTTATCTACCTTAACAATGCCGGATGCATCTGCATGTGCGTTATTTCAGCGGCCAGATGTAGTGGTACAGGGAAGAGACTGCACGAATTCAGAAGCTGCACTTTTTATCCTTGGAGGAGTGCTTCAGCATAAAATTCAGTTACAGCCAGGCGAGAAAAAAGAAATTCATGTGCTGTTCGGAATCAGCCAGTCATGTGAAAAGGCGATTGAAGTAGTAGAACAGTACAGATCAAACCCGGAAAAAGTACAGCAGGAATTTGAAAAAGCAGCAGCATACAATTATGAAAAAATCAGTTCTCTGTCAATTAAGACACCGGATGAAAAAATAAACTATATTATGAATAACTGGGTGAAAAAGCAGGCTGATTTTTGTATTGTCGGGAAAAAAGGAGTCCGGGATAATCTGCAGATCGCAGTCGGACTTTTGAACTACAGACAGGAAAAAGCAGAAGAAGAGATTATAGAGTGTTTAAGACATCAGTTTCGTGATGGGCATGCGGTACTGACCTGGTATCCTTATGATGATACCCGTTACTCAGATCAGCCGTTCTGGATCATCTGGGCAGTATGTGAACTGATCAAAGAAACTGGTAATCTGGCATTGCTGGAAAAAAAGACAGCCTGGCAGGATGGTGGGGAAGCCACAGTGCTGGAGCATGTGAAAGCAGCCGTTAACCGACTGATTGCAGATAAAGGTAAAAATGGTCTGGTTAAAATATTTTTCGCAGACTGGAACGATGCACTGAATGTTACAGATGATGAAGATGCAGAATCTGTGATGCTTTCCCATCAGTTCTGTCTGGCACTTCGGGAACTGAAAAATCTGATGGAATATGCAGGTGATCATACATATGCACAGTTCCTGGAAGAAGAGTACAAAAAAATGAAATGCAGTATCAATCAGGCGGCATGGAATGGAAACTGGTATGCAAGAGTCTTGAGTAGAAAAGGAGATATAGGTACCAAGGACAGTAAAGGTAGTAAAATCTATCTGAATGCCCAGACCTGGGCTGTGTTGGCCGATGTAGCAGATGATGAAAAGCTGCGAGAACTGCTTCAGTCCGTTGATGAAATGGAGCGGGATTTTGGATTTCCATTGAACGATCCGCCTTACCAGACTTACGATGCTCATGTAGGCAGAATGTCAGGAATGCTTCCTGGATTGTTTGAAAATGGCGGTGTTTATTGTCACGCAACAGGATTTAAGATTCTGATGGATTGCAAAGTGGGAAGAGCATCAAAGGCATTGCAGACATTAAAGAAAATAATGCCTGACAGTGAGAAAAATCCTTCTTCACGTTCCGGTGCTGAACCTTATGTTTTTACCAATTGCTACTCTACACATTCAGGATATTACGGAAAGTCTTATCAGTCCTGGACCACGGGAACATCTGTCTGGTGTCTGATGGGAATGTACGAAGGAATCATGGGTGTGAAGAGGGATTATGAAGGATTAAAAATTGTTCCCTGTTTTCCGGCAGAATGGGAAAATGCAGAGATGACAAGACATTTCAGAGGAGCCGATTATCACATTGTGATTCAAAATCCTCAGCATGTGGAGAACGGAAAAGAAAGTCTTTTTGTAGATGGAAAGCCGTGCTTTGAATCTGTATTGCCAGATTTCAGAGATGGAAAGATGCATGAGGTCGAAGTGAAAATTTCACAGCAGTAACCAGTAAGGAGCAATAGAGAGAATGAATCAAAAAAAAGTTGCAGAAAAAATAGTAGAAGAATCTGTGGTACTGCTAAAAAACGAAGATAATCTTCTTCCATTTGTCGGACAGAAAGATGTGGCATTCTTCGGGAGAGCACAGATTGGAATGCTGTATTCCGGAAACGGTTCAGGCGGGGCTCATATTGCCGGCTGTCCTACGATTCTTGACGAGTGTGAAAAAAACGGTATTATTCCGGAGGTTTTATTAAAGGGATTCTACACATATAAGCTGAAAGAGGAAAATGTTTCTGAAGAGGATACTTTTGACTGGACAAAAGTAAATGAAGCTATGAACTGTGGAATCATGTATGAAATATTTGGGAAGTACCGTGCTCCGCTTAAAGAATATGAAGTGCCAGAGTATCTGCTTCAACAGGCCGCGGAAAAAACAGATACTGCAGTGATCGTTCTGGGAAGAAATTCCGGGGGTGAGGAATGTGACCGGCATTTGACAGAAGACTATTACCTGACAAGGGAAGAAGAAAAACTGGTAGACATAGTATGCTGTCAGTTTACCAAAGTTGTGCTTATATTAAATGTAAATGGTCTGATCGACCTGGCATGGCTGAAAAAGTATGACAGCATCAAAAGTGTATTGTTTCTTGGAATTCCCGGGGAAAGAGGTGCGGTTGCCCTGGGCAGAATTCTTTCTGGAAAAGTGAACCCATCTGGAAAAATGACAGTGACTATTGCAGAAGATTATAACGATTATCCTTCAGCTGAACATTTTTCATGGGATAAGGAACATCCGGATCAAATCATGACTTATGAGGATTATGGATTGTCCGCAGAGGAAAATGGCAGCAGAGGATTTGAGAAAAGTCCTGTAACCGTTTACTGGGAGAACATTTATGCAGGTTACCGTTATTTTGATACTTTTCAGAAGAATGTGTTATTCCCATTTGGATACGGATTATCATACACGACATTTGAACTCACAGAAACAGGTACCCAAAAGAATAAAGACGGTATAAAAGTTGTTGTACGTGTGAAAAATACAGGAACTGTGCCGGGAAAAGAAGTAGTCCAGGTCTATTGGTCAAAAATGGATCAGGAAGGAAGTGAGCATCCGATGCAGGCTCTGGGAGGTTTCGAAAAAACCTCCCTGCTGGCTCCTGGTGAAGAGGAAGTGCTTAGCATTACAATTCCATGGAAAGAACTGGCGGTATATGAAGAAGAGCGAGCTGCATGGATGCTGGAAAAAGGGGAGTATGCACTGCGTGTGGGAAATTCTTCCAGAAATACGGTCTGTGGAAAATTTATGCAAACAGAACAGGATTATGTTCTGGAGCAATGTGAGAATCGCCTGATGTTAGCATCCTGTAACTGTGGAAAGCTTAAATTTTTAACAAAGGATAAAAAACCTGATGGAACGACGAAAATAGCGGACGTAATAGAGAGAACAGAGAGAGTAGATACAGTTAAAAAAGGAAATCAACAGAAAAAAGCAGCAGAAGTACATAACTGTAAAGTGCAAACAAGAAATTTTTCTGGATTTTCCATAGAAGAACTGGCTGCCCTTTGTGTGGGATACGGACCTGGAATTCCTTTTGCAGCAGCAGGAGATCTGAGTAAACCTTCTACAATTTCAGATGAAAACGGGACACCTCTGACCACGAACAGCCATCCGGTTGGATATGCCGGATATGTTTCTCCTGCGATTGAGGAAAAGGGTATCAAGTCTGTTTTTTATAAAGACGGACCAGCTGGAATCGGAGAGACAGCATGGCCAACGGAAATGCTGATCGCCTGCGCATTTGACAAAAAACTCTGGTATGAATTTGGAAATGCTATAGGGGAAGAATGCGAGAGAAAGCAAGTGGATATATGGCTTGCACCAGCTGTAAACTTACACAGGAATCCTCTTTGCGGAAGAAATTTTGAATATTTTTCAGAAGATCCTTATTTAATTGGAATATGTGCCTGTGAGATAACCAAGGGTGTACAGGAGAATCATCCGGTGCTGGTATGTCCGAAGCATTTTGCAGTAAATGAGCAGGAAACATTCCGCAGGGGAAGCAGCAGAAAAAATTATGATGCAGTAGATTCGATCCTGACAGAGCGCACAGCCCGGGAAATTTATTTAAAGCCCTTTGAGATGCTGGTTCGTGATGCTAAGGTTGCATGTATTATGACATCTTTTAATAAGATAAATGGTATTTTTGCAGGAGCAAATAAAGATCTGTGCACCCATATTCTTCGTGAAGAATGGGGATTTGAGGGAGCTGTGGTAACAGACTGGGGGGATATGGATATTGTAACAGACGGAGCAGATGCTGTTGCTGCTGGAAACGATATTGTCATGCCAGGAGGCCCTCCTGTAATTGCCCAGATATTAAAGGGGGTACAGGAAAAGCGTGTGACTCGCAGAGAGCTTGAGAATGCAGTCAGCCATCTTCTGGATATGACCAGCAAGGTAACCCCATAATTTGGAATCCTTACGAAAGAAAAAGTGGGAACCGGAAAGGAGATTATAATGTGTACTTCCTATGGCGAAACCAATTATTGCAACTGTTGCACTTCTGGTTGGTCTCGGATATTGGAATGACTGGATGAATGGTCTGTATTATCTGTCAGACGACAGCCTTTACAGCATTCAGGTATTGTTAACAAAGATTATGAGAAATATAGATATGATCAAACAGACTTCCGCGTCTGGTGTCAGCGTAATGGCACAGATTCCTTCTACATCAGTGCGTATGGCAATTGCATTTCTGGGAGTTTTGCCAATTCTGATTGCATATCCGTTTTTCCAGAAATTCCTGGTAAAGGGAATTACGGTTGGTGCTGTGAAGGGATGAGAGCATTATAATTTCCGTTACTGTTCAAGGGTTAACTGGACTTAAGAAAACCGATGGTGTAAACTGGAAACAGTTAAAGCCATCGGTTTTCTTTATCCAAATATCCTGGACACTCTGTTCAAATATATTTTCTGATTCTTCTAAACGAATCAAAACAAGCATGCTCATGCATTGACAGAGGTAATCGATGCTTTCGTCAATCTGACTGTGGATAAGTATCATTTTTACAATGATTTATGCATACCCTTGAACAGTAACTTTTGATTTGGTGGATTATTTTTATGTAAATATTTAGTGTTTTCAAGGGGGAAGTTTTCTGATAAGATGAAGATTAGAAATTGTTGAGAAATGGTCATCGGGAGGCCGCTTAGATAGAAATTTTTTGATAATGGGGTTAAGATGGCTTTTGTGAGAGGAAAGGAAATAGATATTATGAATAATTATAAGCTGGATTTGGATAGGTATGCTGTTTTGGCCAGGGAGGCTGTGGCTGAGGGGTGTGTGTTGTTGGAGAATGAGGGGCAGGCGCTTCCGTTGAGAGATGGGGAGAGGGTTGCTGTTTTTGGGCGTATGGCGTTTCATTATTATAAGAGTGGGCTTGGCTCTGGTGGTTTGGTGAATACGAGGTATGTCGTGGGGATTCTGGATGCTTTGAAGGAGTGTGAAGGGGTTCATCTGGATGAGAAGCTGATGGGGATTTATGAGGATTGGATTAAGGAGAATCCTTATGATGAAGGTCAGGGCTGGGGGCGTGTGCCTTGGTGTCAGAAGGAGATGGATGTGACAGAGGAGATGCTTGACTGTGCGCGCAGGAATGATGTTTCTCTGGTTGTTATTGGCAGAACTGCGGGTGAGGATCAGGATAACAATGCGAAGGCTGGCAGTTATTGTCTGACGGAGACGGAGGAGGATATGATCCGCCGTGTCTGTGAGGTGAGTGAGCGTACAGTTGTTGTGCTTAATGTTGGTAATATTATTGATATGAGCTGGGTGGAGAAGTATCGTCCGCAGGCTGTTCTGTATGTATGGCAGGGTGGCCAGGAAGGTGGAAATGGTGTGGCTGATGTGCTGACTGGTAAGGTTTGTGCGTGTGGTAAGCTGACGGATACGATTGCTGCTGATATTAAGGATTATCCATCTACTGAGAATTTCGGGGATCCGTTTAAGAATTATTATAAGGAAGATATTTATGTCGGATATCGTTATTTTGAGACGTTTGCGAGGGATAAGGTGCTTTATCCGTTTGGATATGGGTTGTCTTATACAACTTTTGAGATGAAGGCGGAGGTTCTTAAGAATACCGGGGATGAGATTACGGTGTCTGCAATGGTTGCCAATACCGGTGAGTTAAAGGGGAAAGAGGTTGTTCAGGTTTATGTGAAGGTTCCGCAGGGGAAACTTGGAAATCCGGCGAGAAAGCTGATTGGTTTTGCAAAGACGAAGGAGCTGGAGCCTGGAGAGCAGGAAGAGGTTTGTATTGTTATTCCGAAGTATGATATGGCTTCTTATGATGACAGTGGTGTGACCGGGCATAAGTCTTGTTATGTTCTGGAAGAGGGAACTTATGAGATTTTTGTCGGCAGTGATGTGAGAAGTGCGGTATCTGTCGGATGTTATGAGGAAGAGTTCCGGGTGATTGAGGAGCTTGAGGAGGCTTATGCGCCGGTTGAGAAGTTTCAGAGGATGAAGGCTGTTTTGTTGCCGGATGGGATTTATCAGGCAGTGACTGAGGATGTGCCGGTCCGTACGATTGATCCTTAGGAGCGTAGGGCGAATGAGATACCGGAAACTTATGTCTATACAGGCGATAAGGGATATAAGCTGGTGGATGTGCTGGATAAGAAGGTTTCCATGGAGGAGTTTGTTGCGCAGATTAGTGAGGAGGATCTGATCGCGATGTTCCGGGGTGAGGGTATGTGTAGCCCGAAGGTTACTGCGGGAACGGCGGCTGCTTTTGGCGGAGTGACAGATGGCCTGACTGCGCTTGGAATTCCGGTTGGATGTTGTTCGGATGGTCCGTCCGGTATTCGTATGGATTGTGGTACGAAGGCGTTTTCACTGCCGAATGGAACTTCTCTTGGCTGTACTTTTAATGTGGAGCTTGTGGGTGCATTGTATGAGATGACTGGTAAGGAGCTTCGTCTGAATAAGATTGATTCTCTTCTTGGACCGGGTATGAATATTCACAGAAATCCATTGAACGGACGTAATTTTGAGTATATTTCTGAGGATCCGATTCTTACAGGCAGGATTTGTGCAGCTCAGGTGAAGGCTATGGCGAAGTCTGGAATCGGAAGTACGATCAAGCATTTCTGTGGTAATAATCAGGAGGTTGGAAGAAGTACTTCGGACTCTGTGATCTCTGAGAGAGCTTTGCGTGAGATTTATCTGAAAGGTTTTGAGATTGCGGTAAAAGAGGGCGGTGCGCGTTCTGTGATGACGACTTATGGAAGCGTGAACGGGCTCTGGACGGCTGGAAGTTATGATTTGTGTACGACTATTCTTCGTAAGGAATGGGGATTTGATGGTATTGTGATGACTGACTGGTGGGCGAAGTCCAACTACGAAGGAAATCAGGCTGAAGTGCCGGTGAAAGCACCGATGGTAGCGGCTCAGAATGATATTTATATGGTAGTAAGTGATGCGAAGGCAAATCCTGAGAATGATGATGTAGAGGAGATGCTTCATGCAGGAAAGATTACTCTGGGTGAATTGCAGAGAAATGCGGCAAATATTCTGGGATTTTTGTTAAAGAGTCCGTCTATTCTGCTTCTGGCAGACAGAATCTGTGAAGAGGAGCTGGAGGCTATGAATACGAAGGAAGAGGATGACGTGGATGCCGGAAGTCTGGTGAATATTGAGAGTGATCCACAGACACAGGAGATTGTAATTGATGGTGCGTTATTGCATCCTGCGAAGGGGAATGCAGATGTACTGGCAGTTACCAATGATTTTATGGGTGATTTCACAATGAAGTTTACGTTGAAGTCTGATCTTGGAGAGTTGGCGCAGCTTCCTGTTTCTGTATTTTTGGATAATATTCATAAGATGACTGTTTCTGTTCAGGGAACCAATGGAAAATGGGTGGAGGAAAGCAGGATTCTGAATATGGGATTTGGACATAATCACTACATTAAACTTTATTATGGAGCAGATAACCTCGAAATTGAGAAAATTGTGCTGACTCCAAATAGGTAAGACCAATTCGCGGAAAGCTTGCAAAATAAAATCCTTTATGGCATAATATGGAAATACTCAAAAACCCGTTGGAAATTATAAGTGTGATGAGGAAAAGATAATATGTCTGGTTTTACAAAGGAAATAATTGCGAGGACTTTTACGGAATTACTTGAAGAGAAATCCATGGCTAAGATAACGGTCAAGGATATTGTGGAGCGATGCGGAGTAAACAGGAATACTTTTTATTATCATTTCCGGGATATTCCGGATGTCGTTGAGTTTATTCTGAAGAAGAAGTGGGATGAGATTCTGGAAGCGCCACAGGAGAAAACGTCAATCCTGGAGTGTATGGAGGAGATGGCTTCTTTAGTCAGGGATAATCGAAAGCTGATGCTGAACGTTTATAAATCAGTAAAAAGAGATACATTTCTTGTTTATATGAACGAGATTGCTACCTATATTATTACGGAATATTTTAAGAAGAATCTGGATAAATTTGATTTGAACAGAAATGAAATCAGTATTCTTATCAAATATTACAAATGTCTGTTTATAGGAATTCTGATGGAGTGGCTGAATAATGCGCTGGAGGATGATCTGGGAGTTGAGATGCGCCAGGCAGTTGAGCTGATGAACCGTCATCCGGAGCTGACTTCGATTCTTAATAAAACAAGTTAATATTTTGGTCAATTTTGGAACTATAAATACTGTAATTAATCCAATCCATCAGAGCGTGAAGTCCTGCGTCAGATATCTTTGCCGTGCGTCATGAACAGGAGCTTTGGATGAGCATTAATTATTGTGTTTGTCATTATGCCTCGAAATTGAAAAAATATTCTGCAAGATTTATATTATACAAAATCAAGCTCATGTCTGATTTTTGGACATGGGCTTTTTTTTGTCTATTTATTGTTAAAAATATCACAGTTATAATAACAGCCAGAAAGAGGGAAAAACAAAGAGGCTGAGATGAACATTCAGCCTGATAATTCAGGAAGGAGGAGAGGTAGGGTGAATGCAATGAAACAGTTAAAATTAGCGAAGAATGGATATATTATCATGTCTGTTCTGTTTATGATCCTGGGTATCTGCCTGATCATATGGCCGGACTGCTCAATGGCAGTATTTTGTACGGCAGTAGGAATTATGTTTATTGTATATGGTGCCATAAAAATCATAGGATATTTTTCCAGAGATTTTTACTGTCTGGCATTTCAGTTTGATCTTGCCTTTGGTGTACTGCTGGCGGCAGTTGGTGTCGTTATTATTATACGTAGAAACGTGGTAGTGAATCTGATTTTTGGAATATTTGGAATTCTGATACTTGCGGATGCTCTGTTTAAGATTCAGACGTCTATAGATGCAAAAAAGTTTGGACTGAGTCTCTGGTGGAGAATTTTGCTGATGGCAATCCTTGCAGGAGTTCTGGGATTGTTGCTTCTGGTGAGACCGTTTGAGGCTGCAGAGGTGATGATGATTCTGGTTGGAGTTTCACTTCTATTTGAAGGAATTCTGAATTTGTGTGTGGCAATTTATACTGTAAAAATTATTAAAAATCAGAAGCAGGATATCATAGATATGGATGAGTATTGAATAAGATAGAGAGACAGATACGTACGTTGTTGGAAGCAAAAAAGATCTTATTGGTAGTCAGAAATAAAAATTATGCTGGTACAGCGTAAATAAAAAATGTCCATTATGGCAGGAATTATTATACGAAGCACCGGTGTTGAGATATATTACATTACAACAAGGAGGAGTAATCACATGAAGTTAATGGACAAAGCAAAACAGGCTGCACTTGTAGCAGCAGTTAAAACAGGTCTGGGTTATCTGGAGAAGGATCCGGAAGTAAATATACCGAAGTTGATGGAACTTGTAGATAAAGTAGTACCGGATGGCTGGTATGAGGCACAGAGAAATGCAATCCGTAATGCAATCCAGGATAAAAACAGCAACTGGTATAAACTGATTCTCAGAATTTATGATCTGGATCCGGGTGTACGTGAGGCGTTCTTTACAAACTTTATTATCAATGCCAGCTTAAAGGGAAGTGCATTACAGGAGGAAACTGCGGAGGCAAACAACTGTAATGTTCCGTGGGCTATCCTGCTTGACCCTACAAGTGCATGTAATCTGCACTGCACAGGATGCTGGGCAGCTGAATATGGTCACAAGCTGAATCTTGATTTTGATACCATCTGTTCTATCGTAGAGCAGGGAAGAAAACTCGGAACTTATATGTACATATATACAGGTGGAGAACCTCTGGTTCGTAAGAAAGACCTAATCCGTATCTGTGAGAAATATCCGGATTGTGAGTTCCTTTCCTTTACAAATGGTACTCTGATCGATGAAGAGTTCTGTCAGGAAATGCTTCGTGTGAAGAACTTCGTACCGGCAATCAGTCTGGAAGGTTCTGAGGAAGCAAATGATGGTCGTCGTGGAGATGGTGTATATCAGAAGGTTATGCATGCGATGGAACTTCTGAAATCACATAAACTTCCGTTTGGTGTATCTACTTGCTATACTTCTGCAAACGTAGACAGTGTAAGCAGTGAGGAATATTTTGACCATATGATCGACTGTGGTGCTCTGTTTGTATGGTTCTTCCATTACATGCCGACAGGTAATGATGCAGTGGTAGAGTTGATGCCGAATCCACAGCAGCGTGAAAAGATGTATCACAAAATCAGAGAGTATCGTTCTACAAAGGCAATCTTCAGCATGGATTTCCAGAATGATGCGCAGTATGTTGGCGGATGTATCGCTGGTGGAAGACGTTATCTGCATATCAATGCAAATGGTGATGTGGATCCTTGTGTATTTATTCATTATTCTAATGCAAATATCTACAAAGAGAGTCTGCTGGATGCATTGAAGAGCCCGATTTTCATGGCATATCATGATGGACAGCCGTTTAATGAAAATATGCTTCGTCCATGTCCAATGCTTGAGAATCCGCAGAAGCTGCGTAAGATGGTGGAAGAGTCTGGTGCGAAGTCTACGGATTTGCAGTCTCCGGAGTCGGTGGAGCATCTTTGTGCGAAGTGCGATGCTTATGCAGAGCATTGGAAACCGAAGGCTGAGGAGCTGTTTCATACCAAATAGAAGGGTATGATGTAAACTTATTTATTAAAAAACGTTAACCTGAAATATAACTATATAGCTGTAGAAAAGCCTCTTGTCTGGTCACCCCCTGTCTGGACAAGAGGCTTTTTGAGTGATCTTTTTTCTGAAGAGAGATGCCGCTTCGCGCTGGAGACTGGCTGTGGAAAAAGCGGCGGTGGGGCGTATTAGTGAAAAATAACTTGCCTGATGGGGCAACATGTATTAAAGTTATATATATTTTCAGTGAGTTTAGATGGGCGCGTGAGTTTTGAGGAGGAGTTTGATTAGATGTTAAAGACGTTTTTGGTAGAGGATGAGGTTGTGATCAGGGAGATGATTAAGAAGATGATTCCCTGGGAGCAGTATGGGTTTGAGCTTGCGGGAGAGGCTTCGGATGGGGAGATGGCGTTGCCTTTGATTTTGAAGAGTAAGCCGGATCTTTTGATTACGGATATTAAGATGCCGTTTATGGACGGGCTGACGCTTTGTAAGTTGGTGAAGAAGGAGCTGCCGAATATTAAGATTGTGATTCTTAGCGGGTATGATGATTTTAATTATGCGAAGCAGGCGATTAATATCGGGGTTGAGGATTATCTTTTGAAGCCGATTACGAAGAATGCGTTTATTGAGCGTCTGCAGGAGATTCATGACCGTTATGAACATGAGAAGACGCAGATGGAGTATTATGAGAAGTTTCGTCTGGAGATGCAGGAGTATGAGAGGAATGCGAGCAGGGATTTTTTTGAATCGCTGGTGAGGGCGGATTCGGATCTGGAGGAGGTTTATCAGAGGGCAGATCGTCTGAATCTGGATATTGTGGCGGAGGCTTATAATATTTTGATTTTCAGCCCGGATATTTCTGACAGTAGCAGTAATTTGTCGGAGGGGTATTCGGACTGGGAGGCGGAGGTTCATAAGAAGATTGAAAATTATTTTCTGAGTCATCCGGTTGCTATGCTTTTCAGACATCAGGTGTTTAGTTATGCGATTCTTGTTAAGGGGCAGAGAGAGAGTATTGAGGCGAACACCAGAGAGTGTGTGGAAGCGGTTCAAAAGATTATGGAGGAAACCAGTAAGGATGTGGACTGGTTTGTTGCTGTAGGGGAAGAGGCGGATCGTCTGAGTAAGATTAAGCAGAGTTATCATACTGCGACAAGAGCTTATGCGTTTCGTTATCTTTATGATGGACATATTCTTTATTATAATATGCTTGAACAGGCAAGGGAAAATTCAGCAGATTCGTCGAAGGCAGAGGCGGTTCAGTTAAAGAGTGTGAATGTCAATGCGCTTAATCCTGAAATTCTGCAGAAATTTCTGAGTAGTGGTCTGGAAGAGGAAGTTAGCAGTTTTGTGCATGACTATTTCCATGCGATCGGGCAGGAGCCAATGGAGTCTTTGGTGTTCCGAAATTATGTGGTCTTGAATATTCGCTTTTCGGTGCTGTCGTTTTTGAAAAAGATGGGGTATGACGATACGGAGTTATCCAGGGAAGAGACGGATGATATTGTGGAGAAGACCAGTCAGTCTACGGAGGCGTCTATTGCTTATGCGGAGGATATTCTTAAGAGGGCAATTGCGATTCGGGATGAGAATGCCGGTAATCAGAATCGGAATGTTTTGAAGCAGGCGGTGGATTTTATTGACGGACATTATATGGATGAGGAGATTTCTCTGAATAAGGTTGCGCATGTGGCGAATGTCAGTGCGAATCATTTCAGTGCGTTGTTCAGCCAGAATATGGGGCAGACTTTTATTGAGTATCTGACTTCTCTGCGTATGAGTAAAGCGAAGGAATTGCTTCGCTGCACGGCGAAACGTTCGAGCGAGATTGCGGGAGAAGTAGGATATAAGGATGCGCATTATTTCAGTTATCTTTTTAAGAAGACGCAGAAGATGACTCCGAGTGAATATCGTAAAACGAGAGGGGAAGTCTGATTCATGAGGCAAAAGCAGGAAAAGCTGGAAACTAAGATGAAGTGGATGCTTCTGAGCACTATGATCCCTATGGCAATCCTGATCATAGTGCTTCTTCTTTTTTTCTGGCATTATACAAATGAATATAATCAATTATCCAATAATCTGGCAGTCAGTGCGGAATATAATGCGAATTATAAGAATTCCAATAATGATATGAGTTTTAAAGATGAGGTAGATATGGATATCTACTATGTGACGATCGGACGAAAGGGAAAAGACGGGCTTCCGACAGAGCAGGTTAAGAGAGCGATCGATACCGTAGAAAAGCTGAAAAAAACCACAAAGAAGGAAGAGAGTTTACGTTCTCTTAAGTATCTGACAAATTATCTGAAAAATCTTCAGAAGCGGATGAATCAGCTTCTTGACATAAAGGATTATCAGCAGCGTCAGGAATTTATGGCGAATAATACGGAAATCCTGACAACGCTTTTTGAGAAAGAGATGCAGAATTATATTTATCAGGAAGCTACCCAGCTTGTGCAGGTGGAGTCTCAGCTTGCAGGAAATGTCCGGCTGACGATTCTGACGATGTGTGCGGCGATTCTTATTGCAACCTGTATTCTGATGAGACGATCTTTCCGTCTGACTTATAGCATTACAAAGCCGATTTCCGAGATACTTCATAATATTAAGAAGGTGGGAAAAGGAGAATACAAGACAATTAATAAAGTTCCCGCGGATTGTATCGAGATTCAGGAACTGGATGCAGGTACCAGAAAGATGGCAGGCAGGATTGAAGGTCTTCTGGAAAATGTCCGCAAGGAGCAGGATGCGCAGCACCTGACAGAACTGCAGCTGCTTCAGGCACAGGTGAATCCGCATTTCTTGTATAATACGCTGGATACGATCGTGTGGCTGGTAGAGGGGGGAATGCAGCAGGATGCGGTAGATATGATCACAAGCCTGTCTGTTTTTTTCCGGACTTCTCTTTCTAAGGGAAAAGATATTATTCCGTTATCTGAGGAGGAGCGTCATACGTTGAGTTATCTGGAGATTCAGCAGTCCAGATATAGGGATATCATGGAATTTGAAATCAATATTCCATCGGAACTGGACGGTGTTATGATACCGAAGCTTACGCTGCAGCCTCTTGCGGAGAATGCACTTTATCATGGAATTAAGAATAAACGCGGAAAAGGTAAGATTCTTATCGAGGGCTTTGACCTGGATGAAGATAATATGATGCTCAGGGTTACAGATAATGGACAGGGAATGACACCAGAGCGGCTTCATGAAGTACAGGAAGCAATCCGTACTGGTGAGAGAGCGGGATTTGGAATTGCGGCAGTTTCGGAGAGGATTCAGCTCTATTATGGACCGGGTTATGGACTGAAAATTTCCTCAACGGAAGGAGAGGGGACAGTTATGGAAGTGTATATGGCGAAGAAGATTAACCAAATCAAGTAAGTCCCCTGCTTCAATTGCGAAGAGCAATAAGCAGTGGGTGGGGACTTGCTTGTATCAGAAGGGGTACAAGCCCCTTCTGATAAACTGCGAAGCAGTTATTTGGTTATGAGCAAGTAGCGAAAGCGGATTGCGAATATCCGATTGACTTGCCAGGTAGCTTTTTTTAGTATGGTATATTCTGGAAATTAAGCATTAACGTAGTATACAGAAGATTGAAAACGGATTAATGTCAGATTATGTGGAATTATGCAATATGAATATTAAACGAATTAAAAAATCACATCTTATATCCATAGTACACAATAAAAAAATCAACTTTCACAATAAAAAAACAAACTTTGTATAAATTATGAACAAAATATGATAGAAGAATAAACTTTTTGCGGAAAATATTCTATGGAATTTCTCTGGATTTTTACTATAATAAAGACATCTTAAATGAATCGGGAGGATTTACAAAATGAAGAAAAAAATCGTGTCAGCTTTATTAACAGCAACTATGGTATGCGGTATGTGTGTAGTTCCTACAGTGGGTGTAGCAGCAGCGGACGACACAATCACAGTTGGTTTTTCACAGGTAGGTGCAGAATCTGACTGGCGTACAGCAAATACAGAATCCATGAAATCTACATTCAGCGAAGAGAACGGATACAACTTAATCTTCGACGATGCACAGCAGAAACAGGAAAACCAGTTAACAGCAATCCGTAACTTCATCCAGCAGGAAGTTGATTATATCGTACTTGCTCCTGTAACAGAAACAGGATGGGATACAGTACTTCAGGAAGCTAAAGATGCAGGAATCCCTGTAATCATCGTAGACCGTATGGTTGATGTATCTGATGACAGCCTTTACACAGCATGGGTTGGATCAAACTTCAAACTTGAAGGTCAGAAAGCTATGGCATGGCTGGATGCATATCTGGAAGCAAAAGGACGTGGAGATGAAGATATCAATCTTGTAGATATCCAGGGAACAATCGGTGCATCTGCTCAGATCGGACGTACAGAAGGATTTGATGAAGCTGTAGAAGCTCATGACAACTGGAACACAATTGCACAGCAGTCTGGTGAATTTACACAGGCTAAAGGCCAGGAAGTTATGGAATCTATCCTGAAACAGAGCGGTGATGATATCGACGTTGTTTACTGCGAGAACGATAACGAAGCATTCGGTGCAATTGATGCAATCGAGGCTGCTGGTTATGAAGTTGGTGGAGAAGAAGGTCAGATCCTTGTAATGTCCTTCGATACAACAAACGCAGGTCTTACAGATACATTAAGCGGAAAAATCACACTGGATACAGAGTGTAACCCATTACACGGACCACGTGTACAGGAAATCATCGAGAAACTGGAAGCAGGCGAAGATGTTGACAAACAGGCATATGTAGAAGAAGAAATGTTTGCAGCTGATGATACAGTTACATCTATTAAAGTTGAAGACGCTGATTATGAAGTAACAACTATTACTCAGGACATCATTGATGGACGTGCATATTAATTATCAGTAAAATCCGGAGCGTGGTTCATAATTCGGAGAAACCCGGGTTGCGGACCACGCTACCTTTATGCCATGAATTAACCCGCTTTACTGAAAATATTCAGTGATGAGGGGTAAAAACCAGTATAGAAAGCAGGTGGAAAGATTATGGAACAAAATGTAGTATTGGAGATGCGTGATATTTCCAAAAATTTCACTGGCGTCCGTGCCCTTTCCCATGTGGACTTTACCCTTCGTAAAGGTGAAATCCACGCACTGATGGGGGAGAACGGTGCAGGTAAATCAACACTGATCAAGGTGCTGACCGGTGTTCATGAATTTGAAAGCGGTTCTATTCATATGGCTGGAAACAGTAATGCAATTGTAAATCATTCTCCGCAGGAGGCACAGGCAAATGGTATCAGTACTGTATATCAGGAAGTAAACCTCTGTCCGAACCTGACTGTTGCCGAAAATCTCTTTATCGGCAGAGAGCCAAGAAAGTTCGGAATGATTGATTGGAAGCAGATGAATGAGCGCTCAGGAAAACTTCTTGAGAGCCTGGACATTCATGTGCCGCCAACACAGATGCTGGAAGAGTGTTCCATCGCTATCCAGCAGATGATCGCAATTGCCCGTGCAGTTGATATGAAATGTCACGTGCTGATCCTCGATGAGCCAACTTCTTCACTTGATGATGACGAAGTTGAGAAGCTGTTTGTACTTATGAGAAGACTTCGTGATGAAGGGGTAGGTATTATCTTCGTTACCCATTTCCTTGAGCAGGTATATGCAGTCTGCGACAGAATCACAGTTCTTCGTAACGGTGAGCTGGTAGGAGAGTATGAGACAAAAGATCTTCCAAGAGTTATGCTGGTTGCTAAGATGATGGGTAAAGACTTTGATGACCTTGCTGATATCAAAGGCGAGCACAAAGATAAGAAATCGAAGAATCCGGAACCTGTTATCGAAGCCAAGGGAATTTCCCATAAAGGAACGATTAAGCCATTTGACCTTACAATTAACAAAGGAGAGGTTATCGGTCTTACCGGTCTTCTTGGTTCAGGACGTTCTGAACTTGTACGTGCAATCTATGGCGCAGACAGGGCAGAGACAGGAACCCTTAAGGTAAAAGGCAAAGAAGCAAAGATCAACAGTCCTCTGGATGCCATGAAACTTGGTATGGCATATCTTCCGGAAGACAGAAAAGCAGAAGGTATCATTGCAGACCTTTCTGTAAGAGAAAATATTATTATAGCGCTCCAGGCTAAACGTGGTATGTTCCATCCATTAAGTAAAAAAGAAATGGAGGAGGCAGCCGATAAGTATATTAAATTGCTGCAGATTAAGACAGCCAGCCGCGAGACACCAATCAAGAGCCTGTCTGGTGGTAATCAGCAGAAGGTTATCCTTGGCAGATGGCTTCTGACAAATCCGGATTATCTGATTTTGGATGAGCCAACCCGAGGCATTGATATCGGTACTAAGACTGAGATTCAGAAACTGGTTCTTGATCTTGCAGATCAGGGAATGGCAGTTACATTTATCTCCTCAGAGGTTGAGGAAATGCTCCGTACCTGTTCCCGTATGGCAGTCCTTCGTGATGGTCAGAAGGTTGGTGAGCTGGAAGAGGATGAACTTTCCCAGAGCGGAGTTATGAAAGCTATTGCCGGAGGTGACGATAAATAATGAATAAGAGTAAATTAAAGAAAATAACAAGTGCGCGTCTGTTTCTTCCTATCGTGTGTCTCATCGCCGTACTTTTGCTAAATGTGCTCAAGACACCGGACTTCTTTAATGTATCTATCCGAAACGGCGTACTCTACGGTTATATTATTGACGTTATCAACCGTGCTTCAGAGCTGGTTATCCTTGCAATCGGTATGACACTGGTAACAGCAGCATCAGGTGGACAGGATATCAGTGTTGGTGCGATCATGGCTGTTGCAGCTGCTGTTTGCTGCCAGATCCTTTCAGGTGGACAGGTTTCTGTAAACGAATATCAGAATTCTATTATCATTGCAGTAATTGCAGCACTTCTTGCATCTGCATTATGTGGTGCATTTAACGGATTTCTGGTTGCCAAGCTGAACATTCAGCCGATGGTTGCAACATTGATTCTTTACACAGCAGGCCGTGGTATTGCACAGCTTGTAACAAATGGACAGATTACTTACATCCGTGTGGATTCCTTTAAGATGGCAGGCGGATACATTGGAAAATGCCCGATTCCAACTCCGATTTTCTTTGCAATCATTACTGTTGCAGTTGTATATCTGATTCTGAAGAAAACAGCTCTTGGTCTTTACATAGAGAGCGTTGGTATCAACGGAAAAGCAGCCCGCCTTGTCGGATTAAATTCCACAATGATCAAATTCCTTACTTATGTGATCTGTGGTGTGCTGGCAGGTATCGCCGGAATTGTAGCATCCAGCCGTATCTATTCCGCAGATGCAAACAACATTGGTCTTAACCTGGAAATGGATGCCATCCTCGCAGTTGCACTTGGCGGAAACTTCCTTGGCGGCGGTAAATTCAGTCTGATCGGCTCTGTAATTGGTGCCTATACAATTCAGGCTCTGACCACAACACTCTATGCAATGAACGTAAAGGCTGACCAGCTTCCTGTATATAAGGCAATCGTGGTTGTCATCATCGTTACTCTGCAGAGTGATGTATTTAAGAAATATATTGCCGGCTTAAAAGCAAAGAAAAGTGTGGCAGCAGAAGGAGGTCAGAAGTAATGAAAGCAAATGGAATGCAGAAAAAGAAAATGACAGGAAACGGCTTCCTGCTTCTGATAACTATCGCTTTATTCGCAGTAATGTATATCGCAGGTATGATCATCTTTGCTGATAAAGGTTTTGCAAAACCTCAGATGTTTCTGAACCTGTTTGTATCCAATGCAGGCCTTCTGGTTATTGCGTGTGGACTTACGATTGTAATGATCACAGGTGGTATTGATATTTCCGTAGGTTCTGTAACAGCACTTGTTTGTATGGTTCTTGCAGATCTGATGGAGAATAAAGGTGTTAATACATATGTGGCAGTTTTAGTTGCACTGCTGATTGGTGTTGCTTTTGGTATTGTACAGGGATTTCTGGTGGCTTATCTTGATATTCAGCCATTTATCGTAACTTTAGCAGGTATGTTCTTTGGACGTGGTATGACAGCTATCATCAGTACAGATATGATTTCTATTAAGAATGAATTGTTCCTGAAATGGGCTAACTATCGTTTCTATATGCCTTTTGGTTCTACTAATAAAAAAGGTAAATTCATTCCAGCGTACATTCCACCGACAGTTGTGATTGCATTGATCGTTGTAATTATTATTGCAGTTCTTCTGAAATATCGTAAATTTGGACGTAAACTTTATGCAATCGGTGGTAATCGTCAGAGTGCATTGATGATGGGGCTGAATGTTAAGAAGACTATGTTCCAGGCTTATATTCTGGATGGTTTCCTTGCAGGTCTTGGTGGATTCCTGTTTTGCTTAAACAGCTGTGCAGGTTTCGTAGAGCAGGCGAAAGGTCTTGAGATGGATGCAATTTCATCAGCGGTTATTGGTGGTACGCTTCTTTCTGGTGGTGTTGGTACTCCAATCGGTACTCTGTTTGGTGTTCTGATTAAGGGTACGATTTCCAGTTTGATTACTACTCAGGGTACTTTGTCAAGTTGGTGGGTAAGAATTATTCTTTCTGTACTGCTTTGCTTCTTTATTGTTATTCAGTCTGTGATTGCTTCTATGAAGAAGAAAAGTAAATAAGGTGTGATTATGCAAGCTGGAGCTCGTATAGAGTTCTGGCTTGTTTTTTTGTATTAACGGGGACGCGCGAAGCAGCATCTCTCTGTGGGTTCAGTTCCGGGGGCTAAGTAACTCTAAGGCCGAGGAAATCCGCTAAAAGCATGAAGAAAAATGCAAAACTCGTTCCGCCTCCGACTTCGCTCAGACACGTTGCTATTTTTCTTCATAACGCGGATTCCCCAAACCTAAGAGTTACTAAGCCCCCTCCAAATTCACCCACAGAGAGACACTGCTTCGCGCTGGGAATTGGCTGTGGGAAATGAGAATTGTATGTTCCACGTAATTTATAAATAGTGCTTTAGTTGTTTATAACTGCGAATTATGAGGGTTTGCTTGATATTGAGAAAGTTTTACTTTATACTTTAGGCAGTAAAAATAGAAGAGTGTTACCAATTATAAAAGGTAGGTACTTATTTAGGAGGATAAAATAGAAGATGTGGATTGCAGATGGATGGAAAGAATATGAGGTAATTGATACTTCCTGTGGGGAGAAGCTGGAGCGTTGGGGGGATTATCTTCTGGTGAGACCGGACCCGCAGGTTATCTGGGATACACCTAAGGTGAATAAGGGTTGGAAACATATGAATGGTCATTATCACAGAAGTAAGAAAGGCGGCGGTGAATGGGAGTTTTTTGATCTGCCGGAGCAGTGGGATATTCATTATAAGGATCTTACCTTTCATTTAAAGCCATTTAGTTTTAAACATACAGGTCTTTTCCCGGAGCAGGCTACAAACTGGGATTGGTTTGGAGATAAGATTCGTAATGCGGGACGTCCGGTGAAGGTGCTGAATCTTTTTGCTTACACTGGCGGTGCGACTTTGGCGGCGGCAGCTGCGGGAGCGTCTGTTACTCATGTAGATGCTTCTAAGGGTATGGTTACCTGGGCAAAGGAGAATGCGGTGGCTTCCGGTTTAGGGGATGCGCCGATCCGCTGGCTGGTGGATGACTGCGTGAAGTTTGTGGAGCGTGAGATCCGCAGAGAAAATCATTATGATGCGATTATTATGGATCCGCCTTCTTATGGCCGTGGACCGAAAGGGGAGATCTGGAAGATTGAGGATTGTATTCATGATCTGATTAAGCTTTGTACGAAGATTCTCAGTGATGATCCATTATTTTTCCTGATCAATTCTTATACAACCGGGCTGGCACCGGCGGTTCTGACTTATATGCTTTCTACGGAACTTAAGAAGTTTGATGGTCGTGTGGATTCTCAGGAAATCGGGCTGCCGGTAAGCTCTAACGGACTGGTTCTGCCATGTGGTGCTTCCGGTAGATGGGAAGCAAAATAAACAAAATAAGAATAGTGTGAGATGTAAAAGATGAAAGAACTTAATTTAAAACACGAAGCTAAGCGTTACGGCTGTGCGGTTCTGGCAGCTACGATCATGGCTTTGAATATTAAAACGTTTGTGCGTGCAGGCGGTCTTTTTCCGGGAGGGTTTACAGGGCTTACACTGTTGATCCAGAATATTTTTCAGACATTTATGGGGATTGCGATTCCATATACACTTATTAATGTGTTACTGAATTCGATTCCGGTATTTATTGGTCTGAAGTTTATTGGAAAGAAGTTTACGATCAGTTCCTGCTGTGTGATCGTGCTGTCAGGTCTGCTTACGGATATTATTCCGAGTCAGCCAATCACTTATGATACGTTGCTTATCAGTATTTTTGGTGGTCTGATCAATGGTCTTTGTATCAGCCTTTGTCTGATCGGTAATACAAGTACCGGCGGAACGGATTTTATTGCGATTTATTTCTCTGAGAAGAGTGGCAGGGATATCTGGAATTATATTTTATGTGGAAATGCGGTGATCCTGACGGTTGCAGGTCTGTTGTTTGGATGGGACAGGGCACTGTATTCTATTATTTTCCAGTTTACTTCTACACAGGTGATTCAGATGCTGCACCAGAGATATAAGAAGCATACGTTGTTTATTATTACAAAGGAACCTTACCAGATTTATGAGGAAATCTTTAAACTGACGAATCATACGGCGACGCGCTTTGAAGGAACTGGATGTTATACGGATGAGAAGACCAGCATGATTTATTCTGTTGTGTCTACGGAAGAAGCGAAGTTTTTGGTAAAGAAGGTACATGAGATCGATCCGAAAGCCTTTGTAAATATCATCAAAACCGACTACATAAACGGAAGATTTTACCAGAAAACAGATTATTAATTACTTGTATTCTCCTTTTGTTAAAGTATAATGAAAGTACAAGAATTGTTGTTCATACGCCTGATACATGACAGGGATATTTGATATAGGATTTTTTGCTTTGAAGGGTGAATTGCCTGTGTTATTTTCTGAAGCTGTTATAGGTGGAGTGGGCAGCAATGTATAAGGAGGGTGATATTTATGAGCAATGCAACCGAAAGCACGCTTCCTCTCAACAGTAAAACAGGTTATGACCGTAAAGCCTGTAAGACGTGCGCCTGTTCCACCTGCTATGAACAGGAATTCTGCGACCGATGCAGTTCCTGCCAGAATCTGTCCCGGAAACTGGACCGGTGCAATGCCTATGAGGGAGCATATAACTATTAACCCTGAACCAAAAGCCGCTGTGTGATGCAGCGGTTTTTATGCTATTGTTTTGCATAAGATATTTGTGTGTAGTCAAAATCCTGAGGCACATAAACTTCCAACTATATGGATTCCTGAAAATTACAGATTTACCATATGATTCTGATATTATTATATCGTTGTTCCGATAATTTTTAATTATTGAGGAAAAGAACTCTAAATATAAATATTACAGGAGGCAGGATGAAAAGAAAATTAAACCTCAGAAAATTTATTATATTCCTGGTATTAGTATTATTTGTGGCAGCAGGTAGCACGGTACGTACAGTTTCTGTACAGGCGGCAACATATGTCAAACAGCAGAATACATCAGTCAGCATCACATCGAAGAAAACCGGCTGGCAGAAGATCAATGGAGCCTATTATTTTTATAATTCAAAAGGCAGAATGATATGTGGATCCTTTAAGTACAAAGGATATTATTACTACTGCACAGCCAATGGCAAACGTTTCACCGGCTGGATGAAACGTTCCGGAAATAAATACTATTATAACCGCAAAAACGGCGCAATGTTCCGCAATCGCTGGGCGACAGGAGATAAATATACTTACTATTTCGATAATTCCGGTATTGCCATCGCCAGTAAGTGGCTTACCCAAAATGGAAAGAAATACTATTTTCTCAGCAATTCAACCATGGCAAAAGGCTGGCAGAAAATAGGCGGATATTATTACTATTTCAGCAAAAAAACAGGAGTACTTGCGACAAATACCTGGGTTGGCAACTATTATGTCAACAGCAAAGGCCGGCGAGTGAAAGCTTCAGACTCAAAACCAACAGTCAGCCAGAGTGGAAACACCTATACATACAAAAGCAGCACCTTAAATATTAAACTCTCCCGCAAATCAGTCCATGGAATATCCTACTGGGTAGCGCACATAAAAACAGCTAACGCCAAACAGCTGAAATCCGCCCTTTCCAATGGAACCTACGGTGGCCAGCGCCAGACCACTTCCAACGCAGTATCCTCCAACGGAGGAGTAATAGGCGTAAATGGCAGCGCCTTTGACTACGGCACAGGAAAACCATCTCCATTAGGTATGTGCATCAAAAACGGAATCATTTACGGCGACTACATGACCAGTTACTCCGTCATGGCAGTCAAAAACGATGGAACCATTTATACTCCCGCACAAGGCTTGATGGGCAAAGACCTCCTCGCCGCCGGAGTAAAAGACACCTACAACTTCGGCCCTATCCTGATCCAGAACGGGGAAGCCCAGCTCCCATGGGCAGAAACAGAGAAATACTATCCCCGCACAGCAGTAGGAATGGTAAAACCAAACGACTACGTTCTCCTTGTAACAGACACCGGAACCTACAACGGCTTAAACCACTGGGATATGGTAAACATATTCAAATCCTATGGCTGTACCTACGCCTACAACCTGGACGGCGGCGGCTCCGCAACCTTATACTTCAATGGCAAAGTAATGAACAAACTGATCGGAAACACCCAGCGCCCATGCGCTGACTTCCTCTACTTCACCCGATAACTTTTATCCTGGTAATCTTTTTCCAGATAATAATCACGCCTGCTCGCACACGCCGCCAGCGCCCAACACACCAAAACCAGCAGGGCAGCCCCAATAGCCAGCAACGCAAGCAGGACAACAATAAACACACGAATCAACAAAGACATAAAGAACCTCCTTTCAGATAAGAGTATCAAAAACGAAAAACAGCTCTTGTTTATAAGATATGATTTTTGAAGGTATTTATACACTTGGATAAGCCAGGCATATATTCATAGTTAAAACGGGGAACTTACTTGATTCGTAAAAAGATATCAGACTATTCCTGACAGGAATAATTCAGAAAATGAAAAGATCTGCCAGAGAGTGTTTGAAAAATGTTTTTTGCAAGATGCATGTCACAATTTTGGAGAATGATTTTTCGAACACGCTCTAACTATAGTATTTCCAGAAATGCTATAAATTTAATATACGCTGTTATACTCAAAAAGGCAAGCCGAAACTCTCGATGAATTTCGACCTTGCCTTTAAAATTAAATTACTGTTCACTCCGTTCTCAGTAATACACATTGTAATATAAAGAATTTATGCGATTAGCATAAATTAAGTGATACTCCATGGGCTATGCACAAGGAGGTTTATATTTCCTGCGTAACAATATCCCAGCCACTTTATCACTTCCACATCCAGTTCCCAGCGTGAAGCATATTCTCTTGCCAGGTGAATTTGGAGGGAGCTTAGTAACTCTTAGGCGGGAAAATTCTGCGTTATGAAGAAAAATAGCAACGTGTCTGAGCGAAGTTTGCAACGGAGCGAGTTTTGCATTTTTCTTCATGCTTTTAGCAGAATTTTCCCGCCTTAGAGTTACTTAGCTCCCGGAACTGAACCTGGCAAGAGAATATGCTTCACGCGTCCCTCGTCAAGAAAGCATTCTCCCCGTGTTTTTGGTAAAATATTAACAATTCCCCAAAAACACTTGACAACCACAACTTTACCATACTAAAATGTAAAAAGCATAAAAAATGTTGCCACAGGAAAAACAAATGATTGCAGTATACGGAATCACCCCTTTCCACCTATGGCAGAACAAGGAGGAATATTATGAAAAAATACAGCGACATGAGCAGAGAAGAACTGCTTGCACTCAAAGCACAGCTGGATAAAGAATACGCAGACATCAAAGCACAGGGACTTGCCCTCGACATGTCACGTGGTAAGCCGGCAGTCGATCAGCTTGATCTTTCCATGGGATTAATGGACGTATTAAGCAGCGACTCAGACCTCAAATGTGAAACAGGTGTAGACTGCCGTAACTACGGTGTGATCGACGGTATTCCGGAAGCAAAACGTCTCCTTGGCGAAATGTCCGAAGTAGATCCTGACCACATCATCATCTACGGAAACTCCAGCCTTAACGTAATGTTCGACAGCATCGCACGTTCCATGACTCACGGCGTAATGGGAAATACACCATGGTGTAAACTTGACAAAGTAAAATTCCTCTGTCCTGTACCAGGATACGACCGTCATTTCAAAATCACAGAATTCTTCGGAATCGAAATGATCAACGTACCAATGACACCACAGGGTCCGGACATGGATATGGTAGAGAAACTTGTCAGCGAAGATGCAGCAATCAAAGGTATCTGGTGTGTACCGAAATACTCTAACCCACAGGGCTACACATACTCCAAAGAAACAGTAGAACGTTTCGCAAGACTGAAACCGGCAGCACCTGACTTCCGTATTTACTGGGATAACGCATACAGCATCCATCATCTCTATGATGAGAACCAGGACTTCCTCGTAGAGATCCTTGAGGAATGTACAAAAGCCGGAAATCCTGATATTGTATACAAATTTACATCAACATCAAAGGTAAGCTTCCCAGGATCCGGTATCGCAGCAGTAGCCGCTTCCAAAGCAAACCTGGAAGATTTCCGCAGCTACATGCAGATCCAGACAATCGGTCATGATAAATTAAACCAGTTACGTCACGTAAAATTTTTCAAAGACCTTGACGGACTTCATGCACATATGAGAAAACATGCAGCAATCATCCGTCCGAAATTCGAACTGGTTCTTGATACATTAGAGAAAGAACTCGGCGGCCTTGGAATCGGTGAGTGGACAAAACCACATGGCGGATACTTCATCTCCTTTGACTCCATGGAAGGATGCGCAAAAGCAATCGTTGCCAAAGCAAAAGAAGCAGGCGTTGTGCTTACAGGTGCCGGAGCAACATATCCATACGGAAAAGACCCGAAAGATTCCAATATCCGTATCGCGCCAAGCTTCCCGACACTGGAAGACCTTGGAAAAGCAGCAGAAGTATTTGTACTCTGTGTAAAACTCACAAGTGTAGAGAAATTACTGGAGAACGCTTAAAACAGAATAAACTGTATTTTACTTTCAGGATAAATAATGTATACTAAAACTGCCCGGCATAATCATTTGCCGGGCGGTTGCTGTTTATAAATAAGTTTGAAAGGGGAATGTTATGAGCGCCAGAAAGAAGATCATGATCACTCTGATCGTAATTTTACTTCTGTTGACCGCCGGAGTATATGGTTACGGTGTTTACTATTTTACAGAACATTTTTTACCGGGCTCAATGGTGAATGGATTCAACTGCTCTTACATGACAGTAAAAGAATCCGAAGAACTGCTTACAAAGAAAACAGAAGCTTACGTCCTTACGATTAATACCAGAAACAACGGCCAGGAGAGTATTACAGCAGAAGCAGCAGGACTTTCCTATGAGTCAGATGGAAGCGTGGATAACCTGATTAAGAAACAGGCTCGTTTTACCTGGTTTCTTGCCTTTAATCAGCACAAAAATTATGAAATCGCATCATCTGTTAAATATGATGAGCAGAAAGTAAACACAGCTATATCGAACCTCAAATGTATGCAGCCGGAGAACACAACAGAACCGTTAGATGCTCATATCGAAGAGAAAAACGATAAATTTGAGATTGTTCCTGAAGAACAGGGAAATGCCCTGAAGACAGAAGAAACCAGCCAGGATATCATAAATGCCCTTGTCACAGGAAGAACCCCGATCGATCTGGAAGCAGATGGCTGTTACAAAGAACCTGCAGTCTACCAAAATGATGAGACTCTGGTCAGGAACTGTGAGCTGATAAATAAACTTACAGACGTAGTTGTTACCTATGATTTTGATGACCGAACAGAGACAGTAGATAAAGAAGTAATTAAAAACTGGCTGACAACAGACGAAAATGGTCTTTACACACTTGACAAAAATCAGATAGAAGCGTATATCAGTGAACTGGCGGCAAAATATGATACCGTTGGAACCGAACGGACATTTAATACATATGATGGTCGTGAGATTTCTGTCGGCGGAGGTGACTATGGCTGGAAGATCGACCAGAAAGCAGAAACAAAAGAACTGCTTAGCCTGATTCAGAATGGAGAAACTCAGGTCAGAGAGCCGATATATTCTCATGAAGGTCTGGTACGAAAGACAAATGATATCGGATATACTTATATAGAGATTGACCTGACCGCCCAGAGAATGGTATTCTATAAGGATGGAATACCTACTGCGGATGCGCAGATCGTATCCGGAAATCCGTTTGTGCCAAACTGTGCAACACCGACAGGCTGCTATACAGTAGGTGAGATAAAGAGCGGATGCACCGTAAACGGAGAAGATTATCCTTCAGCAGTAAATTACTGGATTCCATTTAACGGAAATCTTGGAATCAATGATGCTCCATGGAGAACGGCTTTCGGAGAACAGCTTTATGAATTCGAGGGAACACATGGAAGTATCTGTGCACCGTCAGATCAGGTACAGATCATATACAGCAATGTTGAGAAGAATACACCAGTTGTGATTTATGAATAAAGGAGAAGAGAAATGAAAATCGTAGTATTAGCGGGAGGAACAAGTACAGAACGTACTGTCTCCATTACATCAGGAACAGGAATTTGTAAGGCATTACGCCAGAAAGGGCATCAGGCTATCCTTGTAGATATTTTCTGTGGTGTTGAGAATGTAAACTGGGAAGATCCATTCCCGGCAGAATATGATGTTGATGCGGCATCTGAATATATGTCAACATTTAATGATAAAATTGAGCAGATGAAGAAGGAAAGAAGAAGCTTTTTCGGACCGAATATTCTGAAACTCTGTGAAGAAGCAGATATCGTTTTCCTTGGACTTCACGGAGCAAACGGAGAAGATGGAAAAGTACAGGCAACTTTTGACCTGATGGGAATCAAATATACAGGAACCGGATATTTAAGCAGCGCCATGGCAATGGATAAGGGAATTACAAAGCAGATGTTCCTTGTGAACAATGTGCCGACACCACGCGGAGTATCTATGACGAAAGAGGAAATGACTACAGACCTGAGTGCATTTGAAATGGAATTCCCTGTAGTTGTAAAAACCTGCTGTGGTGGTTCAAGTGTAGGTGTTTATATTGCAAATGACCAGACAGAATATGAGCAGGCTCTGAAAGACGCATATTCCTACGAGGATGAAGTCGTAATAGAAGAATACATCAAAGGCCGTGAGTTCTCAGTAGCAGTTGTAGACGGCAAGGCATATCCAATCATTGAGATTGCTCCGATACAGGGCTTCTATGATTATAAGAATAAATATCAGGCAGGATCAACGATTGAAACCTGTCCGGCTGAGATTTCACCGGAACTCACAGAGAAAATGCAGCACTACGCAGAAGCAGGTGCAAAGGCATTATTTATGGAAGGCTACTGCCGTCTTGACTTCATGATGAAGGAAAATGGAGATATGTATTGCCTTGAAGCAAACACACTTCCGGGAATGACCCCGACCAGCCTGATTCCTCAGGAAGCGAAAGTCCTGGGAATCGACTATCCGACGTTATGTGAGAAACTGATTGAAGTATCCATGAAGAAATACAAATAATTAATACGGGCTGCGGCATGAAAAGGCAAAAACTCCATTGCCGCAGGCAATCTGAAATTTTGACTGCGTTACTGAGAACGGAGTGAACAGTAATTCAGTATATTATGATAACAGGAAAGAAGAAATAAAAAAGATTATGAAGAATTTAACTCTGGAAAATATCGCACAGGTTTGCGGCGGTACTTACTATGGTTCTGCAGATAAACTGCAGGAAGAGGTAACATCAATCATTACAGACAGTAGAAAAGCAGAGAACGGATGTCTGTTTGTGCCTATCGTGGGAGAGCGTGTGGATGCACATAAATTTATTCCACAGGTAATGGCAGCAGGAGCACTGGCAACTTTATCAGAGCGAGTACTTGAGGACGCAGATTTTCCATACATTGTAGTGGAATCCTCATTACAGGCAGTAAAAGATATTGCGGAATTTTATCTGAAACAGCTTCAGATTCCTGTTGTGGGAATCACAGGAAGTGTAGGAAAGACGAGTACAAAAGAGGTGATTGCTTCTGTGCTGAGTCAGAAATACCGCACACTGAAAACACAGGGAAACTTTAATAATGAACTTGGTCTGCCGCTCACTGTTTTCCGGCTTCGCGACGAAGATGAGATGGCAGTTCTTGAGATGGGAATCAGTGATTTCGGAGAAATGACCAGACTTGCAAAGATCGCAAGACCGGATACCTGCGTAATCACCAATATCGGAACATGTCATCTGGAAAACCTGGGAGACAGAGACGGCGTTCTCAAGGCGAAGACAGAGATTTTCAAGTTCCTGAGACCAGACGGACATATCGTATTAAATGGCGATGATGATAAACTTGCCACAGTCAAAGGCCATGAAGAAATTAAACCTGTATTCTTTGGGATGGACAAAGACTGTCAGGTTTATGGGGATGAAATCGTAAGCAGAGGCTTAAAAGGAATGACCTGTATGATCCACATGGGAGACACTGCATTTAAAGTAGATATCCCAATGCCGGGACGTCATATGGTATATAATGCGCTGGCGGCAGCAGCAGTCGGAAATATTTATGGGCTGACAACTGAGCAGATTAAAACCGGAATCGAGAGTCTTGAGCCAATCAGCGGCCGTTTCAGAATGATTGAGACGGACAAATTCCTGATTGTGGATGACTGCTATAATGCAAATCCAATGTCCATGAAAGCATCCCTGGATGTTCTTCAGGATGGAGCAGGACGAAGAGTTGCGGTTCTTGGCGATATGGGTGAACTTGGTGAGAATGAAGTACAGCTTCACGAAGAAGTGGGCGAGCATGCCGGCAAATGCGATATTGATGTGCTTATCTGTACCGGAAATCTTTGTAAAAAGATGGCAGAGAAAGCACAGCAGACCAATCCGGAACTGAAAGTAATTTATGAACCGGACAGAGAAAGCCTGCTTGCAGATCTGAAAAAAATTGTACAGAATGGAGATACCATTCTTGTAAAAGCTTCTCACTTTATGAAATTTGAAGAAGTAGTCGGGAAATTGCAGAATATGTAAATCAGCGGGTTCCGAATATTTAACAGATCTTTTGATCCTGACATCATAATAAAGGAACAGTAAAGAAACAGAATCTTCTTTTTTATGTGCCAGAGCATGTTTGCAAAAAGTTTTTAAACATACTCTGATACACAAAGAGGGGATTCTGTTTTTTTATGGAAGAATTTGATGAACGATTTTTGTTTCCTGACATGGTTGTCCGCAGTATAATAATTCTATCAGTTTAATCGATCTAGGTAAGTTTCTCTTATTCTTATTGCAGGAAATAATAAGCAATACCGGGAACTGCCGGAATCAGGAGGATGTTATGCTGGAGAAAATCATGGATCTGCATCTCCTGCTTTACGCCATGGTGGTATTGGGCGGACTGGGCGCACTGGGGATGCTGGCAACACATCTTACATACCGAAGACTGATAAGAAAAAATACAGAGACAAGAACAAATCTCAAAGAGAAATGGATGAACCTGTGGAAAACAAGAGACAAGCTGTTAAACCGCATGAACCGGCTTGTATGGTATCCGTCACTTTTTTGTACTGCGCTTTTGGGAGCGGTTTTTTTTCTCTATTCGGGAAATGGAGAATGGGATGGTATGCCGCTGGCATATCTGTATGTGGGTGCGATCATCCCTGCAGCGCTGCTTTTGCTAAGACAGGCACTGGATTTTACGTACAAGGAAGAACTTCTTATGAATACGCTTTCTGATTATGTGGAACATGTCAGAACCTGGGTTGAAGAAGTTCCGGCGGAAAAGAAACCAAACGAAGCTGCAAAGGAAGAAATCATAGATCATATTGCGGAGAGTATCCGTCAGACAGCCGCAGCCGGAAGTCATTTCAGCCGGATGCTTACGCCGGAAGAGGAAGAGATAATGAGAGAAATCATAAGAGAATTTATGGAATAGAAAAATACATGTGAAAAAATATAGAAACTGTTAAGGTATTGAGCAGTTACGAAAAATTTATCTGCAGAACTGCCATGAGATGTCTATAGTAATTCCATGAATATTTCATGGCAGAACAGGCAGATAAAATAAATTAATAATCGTCGTCTTCTTCAATTACCTGAATCTCCAGGTAGTCAAAATCAATCTGTTCTATAAAATTATCCTGATAAAATCTTGCCTTTCCATGTTTCTTAAAATGTTTGATGGTAGACTCCAGCCAGATCGGATTGCCCAGATCCATTTCATAGCAGATACTTTCCAGTCCCCGGAAAATCTTATGAGTCCTGGTATCTTCTGAATCATCACAAATTACAGTGTCTTTTAACAAATGGTTATCTTTCCAGATTTTTCCCCATAAACGAAACATTATATATCCTCCTGATAAACTGCGAAGCAGTTACTTAATATTCGCTGTACTAGTATAGCGGATTTAGAATCGGAAGTAAAGGAAAACAAAATATGGAAGAAATCTGGGAGCCGGTGTCGGAATATTAACGAAAACGTTTACGTTTAAAAATTGAAAATTAGTCAGAAATATTGAAAATGTCGAAAAATAGAGGTATATGGTAATGTGCGACGAAAACGATTTGAGTAAAAATACACAATACAAAAGCTTAAATATAATACAATCTATACGAAAAGCATAATTTAAGTAAAAATCCCATTGACAAATTGGATGATATGCTGTTTAATAAAGGAAAGAAAACGATTAAGTAGAGCGAAATCAAACAAAGCTTAATCGAAAAATGTGTTTCGAAAGTATAAGCGTAAGAAACACCACACACCAAAGGGTACGAAATCATTTATTTATTATTAAAGGAGGACACACAATGAAGAAAAAAGTAATGGCAATTGCACTGGCAGCAGCAACAGTATCATCTATGATGGGAGCATCTGTGGCAAGCGCAGCAACAGACGTTGCACAGTCTGATCTTGCTTACAAGGGAGATCTGGAAATCATGCATTACTCCACATCCGAAGAATCTGAAGGAAATGGTGGTTCCGATGGATTCCGTACAGTATTAGCAGCATGGAACGATGCTCATCCGGACATCAACTTAAACGAGAACGTTCTTGCAAACGCAGAATACAAAACACAGATTGCTACTCTTGCAGCAGCTGACAACCTTCCGGATGTATTCCTTCTTCAGGGTATGAATACAAAGGCATGGGCTGAGCAGGGACTGGTCATGGACTTGACAGATACCATTAAAGCTTCTCCATATTATGATCAGTATGATCAGGATTACTTTACACCATTCAAAGATGGCGACAAGATTTACGGCTTCCCTGTACTGACAGGTGGTACCTGTACAGTAGTTATCTATGACAAAGCAATGTGGAAAGAGGCTGGATACGATCAGTTCCCATCAACATGGGAAGATGTTGAGAAAGCTTCCGAATACTTCAAAGAGCAGGGAATCGACACTGTAGCATTTGGTAATGGTGGAAAATGGCAGGCAAACAGTGATTTCCTTTCTACACTTGGTGACAGATACACAGGTAAAGACTGGTTCCAGAGCCTGATTGACAAGAGCGGCGCAGCATTTACAGATGAAGCGTTTGTAAAAGCTCTGGCAGAAACACAGCACCTGTTTACAGAAACAGATATCTTCAACGAAGATTACAACTCAGTGACAAACGAAGATGCACGTGAATACTATATCTCTGGTGATGCAGCAGCATTCATCGGTGGTAACTGGGATGAATCCTACATTGCAGCAACTCTGAAAGACAGCGATGAAGAGAAATTCAACAACATCGGATTTGCAGTTCTTCCACAGCCTGCAGATGCAACAGAAGATCCGGATTCCCAGAATATCGGTCTTGGATACGCTGTAGCAATCAATTCTAAGGTTGCAGATGATCCTGATAAATTAGCAGCAGCTATCGACCTTGCACAGGAAGTTACAGGACCTGCATTCTCTACATATGTAGCAGAGAACTATGCACTCGGCGGATTAACAAAGACAGACGATGTTGACCTGGGCAAATTTGACCAGATCACACAGGATTTCTACAACTACTCATATGTTGATACAACAAAATGCGAGATTTATGACTCCTACATCAACAGTGCAGTATGGGATGTTCTTAACACAGATCTTCAGACTATGATGAATGGTGAAATGACACCTGAAGAAGTAGCTGAAAACGCTCAGAAAGCATACGAAGAGAACTATTAATATCTGATTCGAATCGAAGAGGAATCATGCTTCGGTTGCGGATGCAATGAAAAAGTAACCGTTCTGCCCACTGTGGTGGGCGGAACGGTTTTGTATTACTGTTCATTAGGTGATCGGTAATGACAGAATACTATTATATGAATGGGCTGACTTTTCTGTAATAGTATATAGGGATTTTCAGGAAAGAGAGGTACAGCATATGTTGACAACAATTAAGCCCAAAAAGAAAACGCTTATTTTATATTTGCTTGTTCCCGTTTTAATGTTTGTATTTACAGTATTTGTTCCATTGGTAACTGCGCTGGTTTACAGCTTTTTTGAGTGGAAAGGCGGCCCTCAGAAAACATTTAACGGACTTGCTAACTACGTCCAATTGGTTCATGATTCTACATTCTGGCAGTCTTTTGGACATAACCTTTATCTGGTAATTGCATGTATCATCGGACAGATTGGTATCGCATTTATCCTTGTTCTTATGGTAAATGCCAAATTCACTAAATTAAAAGGAATGCATCGTACATTCGGTTTCTTCCCAAGTACGATCGCAGCAGTATGTATTGGTTTGATCTGGAACATGATCTACCACAATAAATATGGTCTGATCAACTGGTTCTTAAGAGCAATCGGAAGACCGGATCTCTGTCAGGTATGGCTGAATAATTCTGATATTGTTATGCTTTGTGTAACGATTCCTCTGATTTGGCAGTTCATTGGATATTATATGGTAATTATTCTTTCTGCTATTTCATCAATTGACTCAGAAATTTTTGAAAGTGCACAGATTGACGGAGCAAATGGAATCCAGACAGCATGGTACATTACTCTGCCATTGATCAAGAACACAATGCTTGTATGTATTACCCTCTGCGTGGCCGGTAATATGAAAGCTTTCGATAACATTTATGTTATGACAAAAGGTGGTCCTGGTACAGCATCCATGGTTATGGCAATGTATGGATATCAGGTATCCTTTAATCAGAGTAACATGGGATATGGTAGCTGTATTTCTGTAGCGATCTTCGTATTGTCTCTCGTGGTAATCGGAGGTTCACAGGGACTTATCAAATATCTGACAAGGGAAAAGGAGGCATAAGATTATGAATAAGAACGTACCTAAAACTCATAAAGTGAGAAAAGGGATTGCGGCAGTGATCATGAATGTGATTCTTATCATTTTCTCCCTGTCCTGTATTTTCCCGATCGTATGGATGGTATATTCTTCTCTGAAAGAGAAACGAGTATTTAATGCGGATATCATGGGTCTGCCGAAAAATCCATCATTGATCAACTACATAAAGATTCTCAGCAATAAGGATTATCATCTGGGACAGTCCATGATGAACAGTGTCAGAACAACAGGACTTTCCATTATCCTGATCATTCTGTTCAGCTTTATCGTTGGATATATCCTTGCACGTGTTCATTTCAAACTGAACCGTGTGTTATATGTAATGTTCCTGATGGGTATGCTGATTCCGATTCATTCCCTTCTGGTTCCGATTTATGTTGTATTCCAGAGATGTGGAATCAACAACAGATGGTTTACACTGCTTCTGCCATATGTTTCCTTCGGTCTTCCAATGGGAATCTTCCTGGTAGAAGGTTATGTAAAAACAATTCCGGTTTCACTGGAAGAAGCAGCGGCAATCGATGGAAGTAACTTCACCCATACATTATGGACGATTATTCTTCCTATCTGCCGTCCAATCCTTACAACAGTAGCAATCATTCAGGTGTTCAGCTGCTGGAATGAATTCTCTTTCGCGTTGGTATTGCTGAAAGACGTAAGTCTGCAGACCGTACCGCTTGCACTGACACAGTTCAAAGGACAGTTTGCATCTGACTATCCAAAGCAGATGGCAGCCATGTTGATCACGATGGCGCCGGTTGTTGTTCTCTACTTCGCATTCAGTAAAGAAATTATCAAAGGTATGGTATCCGGAGCTGTTAAAGGCTGATTACCATTGGACACTGTACAGTTGGTAATGCCAATACCTCTTATGATTTAGCCAAGAATCCCCTGGAAGGTGTGTGACTCCTTACTTTCCGGGGGATTTCTTTGTCTTGAAATATTTTTATCTCAGATTATTTTACATTTTACAGGTCAGGAAACAGATTAAAAAATGCCTACAGAGTTTGTTTTTAAGAAAATACTTATCGTCACAGGCTTGATTATTCAATAGGAATACACTATAATTAACTTTAAATTTCCATAAATTAGCGTGTCAAAGTGTACATGGCACAAAAAACAGAATGGAGGATACATTATGAAATTATACGATACCGGTGTATATTTACTGAATGGTCAGAAGATTGTTCCGGAGAATCAGGCAGATGTTCCTGTTTCCAAAGAGGACGCAGCAAAGAATACCATTGCCTATTCAATTCTGGAAGCACACAATACTTCCGGAAATATGGAGAAGCTTCAGATCAAATTCGATAAACTGACTTCCCATGATATCACTTTTGTTGGTATTATTCAGACAGCCCGCGCTTCGGGACTTGAGAAGTTCCCGGTGCCATATGTCCTGACCAACTGTCATAACTCTCTCTGCGCAGTAGGTGGAACCATTAATGAAGATGACCATATGTTTGGACTTACCTGTGCCAAGAAATATGGCGGCGTATATGTACCGCCTCATCAGGCAGTTATCCATCAGTTTGCAAGAGAAATGCTTGCGGCAGGCGGTAAAATGATCCTCGGTTCCGACAGTCATACCCGTTATGGTGCTCTGGGAACTATGGCAATGGGAGAAGGCGGACCGGAGCTTGTTAAGCAGCTTCTTTCCCAGACTTATGATATCAATATGCCGGGAGTAGTGGCAATCTATCTTACAGGTTCTCCTCGTCCGGGTGTAGGTCCTCAGGACGTTGCCCTTGCAATTATCGGAAAAGTATTTGCGAATGGCTATGTGAAGAATAAAGTTATGGAATTTGTCGGACCTGGTGTTGCTAATTTAAGTGCTGATTTCCGTATCGGTGTGGATGTAATGACAACAGAGACTACCTGTCTTTCCTCTATCTGGCAGACAGATGAGAAGATTCAGGAATTCTATGAGATTCATGGAAGAAGCGAAGATTACAAAGAACTGAAACCAGGCGAAACTGCTTACTATGATGGCTGCGTGGAAATCGACCTTAGCGAGATCAAACCAATGATCGCAATGCCGTTTCATCCGAGCAATACTTATACAATTGATGAACTGAAAGCAAATCTGGATGATATTCTTGCAGATGTTGAGAAGAAAGCACAGATCAGTCTGGACGGAAAAGTTCCTTATACATTAAGAGATAAAGTAGTAGATGGCAAGCTTTATGTAGAGCAGGGAATTATTGCCGGATGTGCCGGTGGTGGTTTTGAGAATATCTGTGCAGCAGCTGATATCCTTAAAGGCAAGAGCATTGGTGCAGATGCATTTACATTAAGTGTTTATCCGGCAAGTACTCCGATTTATATGGAGCTGGCTAAGAATGGTGTTCTGGCTGAACTTCTTGCAACAGGTGCTGTTGTGAAAACTGCTTTCTGTGGTCCGTGTTTCGGTGCCGGTGATACTCCTGCAAATAATGCATTTAGTATCCGCCATACAACCAGAAACTTCCCGAATCGTGAAGGTTCCAAGATTCAGAATGGTCAGATTTCTTCTGTTGCACTTATGGATGCGCGTTCTATTGCGGCAACAGCAGCAAATAAAGGTTTCCTGACTTCTGCAGAAGATTATACCGGTGGTTATACAGGTCAGAAATATTTCTTTGATAAGACAATTTATGAGAATCGTGTATTCGACAGCAAGGGCGTGGCTGATCCAAGTGTAGAAATCCAGTTTGGTCCGAATATTAAGGACTGGCCAAAGATGTCAGCGCTTCCGGAGAATCTGATCGTGAAAGTTGTTTCTGAGATTCATGATCCGGTTACTACAACTGACGAGCTGATTCCGTCCGGTGAGACTTCTTCTTATCGTTCCAATCCGCTTGGACTGGCAGAGTTTACACTTTCCAGAAAGGATCCGGCTTATGTGGGACGTGCTAAAGAAGTGCAGAAAGCACAGAAAGCTATCGAAGAGGGCAAATGTCCGGTTGAGGCAGTGCCGGAGATGAAGCCTGTTATGGATGTGATTAAGAAGGATTATCCGAATGTAAGTAAAGAGAACCTTGGTGTTGGAAGTACGATCTTTGCGGTGAAACCGGGAGATGGTTCTGCACGTGAGCAGGCGGCTTCTTGTCAGAAGGTGCTTGGCGGATGGGCAAATATCGCTAATGAGTATGCTACTAAGAGATATCGTTCCAATCTTATCAACTGGGGTATGCTTCCATTTCTGATTAAGGAGGGAGAGCTGCCATTTGCAAATGGAGATTATCTGTTCTTCCCGGAGATTCGTAAAGCTGTGGAAGAGAAGGATGATGTGATTAGAGGATTTGTTGTGGGTGAGAATGGTCTGAAGGAGTTTGAGGTGGCTCTTGGGGAGCTTACGGATGATGAACGTGAGATTATTCTTAAAGGTTGTCTGATTAATTATAATAGAAAGTAATGGAAAGTGGGAATGCAGCTGGCCTCTGGGGAGGCGGCTGCATTTTTTTGGATTGGAGGGACGCGCGAAAATAAAATGGTTTCAGCCGCGGTTTCGGGGCCTAGTAACTCTAAGCGTCCGGGAATCTGCTAAAAGCATCAAAAAATATGGCAAACTCGCTTCGCTCAGACACGTGCCATATTTTTTGATAACGCAGATTTCCGGGCACTAAGAGTTACTACGGCCCCTGCAAATGCGGCTGAAACCATTTTATTTTCGCACTGGGTTTCGCAGCGTGTGAAATGGGAAGACTGTTGTTTGAGACGAGTTCCGTAAGGCGTTGTCAATAGTTAGGATTTATATTCAATATATTGGAAGGTTGTTTGGAAGAGGGGGCTTGGGGAATTATAAGGTATGGATATGCAAAATTATAATTTGAACCAAATCAAGTAAGTCCCCTGCTTCAATTGCGAAGAGCAATAAGCAGTGGGTGGGGACTTGCTTGTATCAGAAGGGGTACAAGCCCCTTCTGATAAACTGCGAAGCAGTTATTTGGTTATGAGCAAGTAGCGAAAGCGGATTGCGAATATCCGATTGACTGTAGCAGAAAAAAGTCTGAAAATTATATAATGAATATAAATATTATGAAATTTATACAAATAATATAATAATAGAACAAAAATAATGAAATTAAATATAAAAATGTATTGACAAATAGGAACCGGGGTGGTATTATAATGACATCAAAAGAGAACAGCAAACAGAATAAATAATTAAAGAAATTCATTCAATTCATAGTATATATAAATGTTACAATGGAAAGGATGAAAAATAAGAGAAAGGTTCAGGTGATTCCATTGGGAAAGAAGTTATAAACTTATCAATATAAGAGTGGCGGGTATCGCATTTCCTGCAAGAAAGACCTGGTACATAGAATTGTAAATGAGAGTGTTTTCCTTATATTTAAATATACGCACAGTTTAGTAAGGAAGAAGAAATCGTACCGAGGGTATTATAGAAGCGATAACTTATATTGAATATCTGTCACAGACCTGATACAAGGATTTTGATAAATGTGTAAAGAAATATTTATCGAGAGAGTATAACCCTTATCTCAATAGTTAGCCGGGAAGAGGAGTTCCAGGGAACAGAGAAATTGAAGGTAAGAACGATATTTTGAAATGCATATCAGAAGTTTAGGGATATGGATTGAAGCTTTGCATCAGAAGGATATCGAATACATAGTAAGTATACAAAGATATCAGAAGAGAAATATTAAGGTACTTTTTCAAGTGATATTTTACATAAAGCTTAGAACATCTGCCATTAATGTTCAAAGAAAGTATGAAACGCACATAAGGGAATTAAACAGTTGTGAATTTAAGAAGTTAAGTTTATGATTGCTTAACACGAATCGTTGATGAAAAAGTGTATCCGATATTTCAGAAATAGTAAATTATAATACGTGAAATTATAATTTAAAATCTATAGAACTTTCTAAGTAGTTTCAGATGAGTGAAGTAACTGATATCGAAGAAAGCAGAGGCGAATCAGATTATAAGTAGCCATATGAATTATGAGCAGGAAAGAGGATAAGAATTCAGATATAGAAAAACTAAATAGTGAAACCCATAAAGTAATCTGTAAATAAATATTATTATAGAAAGAATACTAAGAGGAAAATAAATTGAATAACGAAGAACATTGAAACGGTCATCATTTTTGAAATCAGGAAAAGTAAAAAGTGGTGACCGTTTTTGACGTGTGAAGTTTGAAACTGTAAAAAATAAAATGCAAAGTAATTTTCTGCGTAGAATCGTGTGGCGAAAGCAGATTGCGTAAATTATGAAATTAAGTTATACTCTCCATGAAAAGGAGAGTTTTTTTATGTGGATAAAAGATATCAGAGATTATATATTATATGAAGACAGAGATATTCTGGTGTGTCATAAGCCGGCGGGGATTGCGGTTCAGAGTGCACGGGTTGGAAGTATGGATATGGAGAGTATGTTGAAGAATTATATTGCACAGAAAGCGCCGGGAAGGATGCCATATCTTGGAATCGTTCATCGTTTGGATCAGCCGGTGGAGGGTGTTCTGGTGTTTGCACTAAATGCTAAGTCGGCGGCAGAGTTGAACAGGCAGATGACGTCGGGAAAGATAAAGAAGATTTATCTGGCAGTGACAGAGGGTGAGATAAAGGCAGAGAAGGCAATTCTGGAGGATTGGCTGAAGAAAGATAACAGAACCAACAGTTCGGCGGTTGTTGCAGCGGGGACTGTTGGGGCGAAGAAGGCAGTGCTGTCTTATGAAGTACTGGAGACGAAGAGGATTGAAGAAGAGGGAACTGAGCAGGATGGAAAAGTGAGAAGTCTGGTACAGATATGTCTGGATACCGGCAGACACCATCAGATTCGTGTGCAGATGTCACATGCCGGGATGCCGCTTGTTGGTGATAGAAAGTATAATCCACGGCAGAGTGGTCAGGAACCGCTGGCGCTTTGTTCTGCAAGGCTGGGATTTCAGCATCCTGTTACGAAAAAGAAGTTGGAATTTTGGGTAAAGCCTGCCGGAAGTGCGTTTGAGGGATGGAATGAAATAAGATTCCTGGATGATGTGTGAAACAAAGGTGAAAAATGTGTAAAATCTCTGGACGAATTCCGTAAAATGTGTATAATGTAGGAAGAAATATGCCCATGAGTTTGGGGCAGAGTTGTTTTATGAATAACCTGATATTTATGGATTGTTGTGCTGCATTGCGGTTTCAGCAATCTTCATTAGTTTACCATTGAAGGAAGAGGAGATCAAAATGAAAAGAGCAGTGGTAGCAGCGATAAGTTTGATGACAGGGCTGACTATGCTGACAGGATGCAGCAAGGCAGAAGTGGAAGAGACAATTCAGCCATTAGTGGCAGACGCTATCGAGGAATCTGATTCAGAAGCAGAAGCGGTGGATGAACAGGATGAGAGTCCGCTTATTCCGGAGATTGATACTGATGTAAAGATTGAAGCCGGATCCAGAATAGCGGTGGTGAGTAAATCTGTCAAGGGCGAATACTGGAAGATGGTTAAGAAGGGCATGGAAGATGCTGTTAAGGCAATCAACGATGCATATGGATTTAAGAAAGATGATCAGATCACAATGACTTTCGAGGGCCCGGATAATGAAGAAGATGTTGAGAGCCAGATTAATACAATAGATGCTGTTATTGCGGAGAATCCGGATGTTCTTTGTATTTCAGCAAGTGATATGGATTCCTGCCAGGCACAGCTTGAAGCTGCGAAAGAGAATGAAATTCCGGTTGTTGCATTTGACTCCAATGTATCTGAGAAGAAACTGGTAAAGGCATACAGAGGAACCGATAACGTGCAGGTGGGCAAGATGGCTGCTTATCAGCTTGGAAGCGCACTTGGAAAGATGGGAAAGGTTGCTGTATTTTCCGCACAGCAGAAGACAAAGAGTGTTCAGGACCGTGTGGATGGATTTATGAATAATATCCAGAAGTATGGGGATATTGAAGTGGTAGAAGTAATTTACTCTGATCAGGTAGATGATATGGAAACTGCCATGAAAGAGGTTCTTGATAAATATCCGGCATTGGATGGTGTATTCTGTACAAATGCAGATGTTACAGAGCTTTACCTTGGTCTGGAAAAGAGTGATGCGGGTGATGCTCCGGCATTAGTTGGAGTAGATGCTACGACGAAACAGCAGGAAGCAATCCGCAATGGTGAAGAAATCGGATGCGTTTCCCAGCAGTCTTATGCAATGGGATATCAGACGATCTGGACAGCGGCAGAGACAACAGCGCCTAAGAAATCCGTTACGATTGAGAAGAATCTGCTTCTGAATCCGGCATGGATAGACAGTGAAAGCGTGGACGATCCGGATAGCAGTGCATATCTTTATACGGAATAATGATGTATAGGGACGAGATATACGGAATAATAGTGTAGAAGCAGGAAAACACTGAGATAGAATAAAAAGAATAGAAAAAAAGAAACACGAAAGCAAAAGGATATCAGAAATTATTCTGATAATATTTGTTTTCGTGTTTTTTTGTGACCTGAAAATTTATTCAGTTTGGATTGCGTTTTGGGGGAGTGAGATAATACAAAATAGTAGACAAACGTTGCTCCTGTGTCTGATTATCAGATATCCGGCTTTATTTGTCTATTGTTCTGGCGAAATCTCTGTCGTAATATATCCGCATATCAAAAAGCATAAAGAGATGGCTTTGAAGCAAATAATTATGAGATATGGCGGTAATATTGGAATTGTATATAATATATCAGTCGTGATAAAAATATAACAAAAAAATATTGGATATAAAAAAATATTTGAATAATTCGCACAATTACATTGAATTTATTTGATAAATATGCTACAATTTCACTATAAATTTGGTTGAAAAAAGAGAAAAAATTGACGAAAGGAGAAGACGATGAAACAATGGTCAGAGATTATCAGAAATGTCACCATGTTGTCGCAGCTTGGACTGTCTCTCATAACACCGATTCTGATATGCCTGGCAGTTTGCTGGCTCATTGTTTCGAAGACGGGAGTCGGGGGCTGGGTGTATATCCCCGGTTTTTTCTTTGGTCTTGGAGGTTCCGGGACAGTGGCGTATAAATTTTATCTTTCTATTAACAGACAGCAGAGGAAAGAAGATAAGAAGAAAAGAAATAAAATATCATTTAACAGACATTTATAAGAAATGAGAAGGAGATTTATATGAGCAGTGTAATGGATAATGTCCAGCCGGCTGTGAAGAAAGAAACACAGAGGGTTGCAGCTATCACAGGAATCGGATTGATACTGATGTGGATCATATTTGGAGTACTGCATGGATTTATGCCTCAGAAAGTACCACTTGATTATACGGTATTTCTTGGAGGTGCAGTCGGAGGATGTGTGGCAGTCCTGAATTTCTTTTTCATGGGACTGGCAGTACAGAAGGCTGCGGCAGCGACAGATGAAGACACAGCGAGGATGAGAATTAAAGCAAGTTATTCTCAGAGAATGCTGCTCCAGATGCTGTGGGTGGTCGTTGCGATCGTTGTACCATGTTTCCATTTTGTGGCAGGAATCGTTCCGCTTTTATTTCCTGGAACAGGAATTAAAATAGCAGGAATTTTTCATAATAAGAAATAGTTGCTGTATGTGACCGGAATCAGGCAGACATCTGTGATTATAACAATTGTAGTATTCTATAAAATTGCTATAAATCAGAAAAATTTTTTATGAATCTGCAGAGAAAAGATTCGGGTAACGGATAGCAAGACGGATTACAAATATCTGTTCTATCAAGCCGGAAAACAGACCGGTAGAGACGGGAGGTGAATAAAGAGTATGGAGTTGGATATTACCGGGGCAAGGATATTCTTTACATTGCCCATCAATGTGCCTTTTCTCGGACCATTAAGGATCAGTGAGACAATGGTAGTAAGCTGGATCGTAATGATTTTGATTACAGGACTGTGCATCTGGCTGACACATGATCTGAAAGAAGAGAATATTTCCAAGAGACAGGCGTTGGCTGAGCTTATAGTAGAGAAAGCCAATAGCTTTGTAGTTGGAAACATGGGTGAGAAATTCAGATACATGATACCTTTTGTTGCAGCGCTTTTTGCGACAAGCGTGGTTTCCAATCTGATCAGTCTTATCGGACTTCGAAGCCCTACAGCCGATCTTTCTACAGAAGCGGCATGGGCGGTTGTGGTTTTTATCATGATCACAGCACAGAAGATCAAGACCGGCGGAGTTGGTGGTTATCTGAAAGGATTTACGACCCCGATTGCAGTTATGACACCGTTTAATATTCTTTCCGAGCTGGCTACACCTGTCAGTATGGCGTGTCGTCATTTCGGAAATATCCTTTCCGGTGTAGTAATCAATGGTCTGATTTATGGGGCACTGGCAGTTGCAAGTTCCGCACTTCTGGGACTGATCCCGGGTGTAGTCGGAGATGTACTGTCAAAGATACCGATTCTTGATGTCGGTGTACCTGCGATTCTGTCAGTCTATTTCGACTGGTTTTCAGGAATCATGCAGGCGTTCATTTTCTGTATGCTGACGGTAATGTATATCGCCAATGCAGCAGAGGAGTAGCAGAGATTTCAGCAGAATAATTATAACCATATCATTGCTGGAAATGAATTGATAACAGTGGTAATCGAAAAACAGCTGAAATATAACAGATGAGATGAAAGATAGCAGGGGAAAAGCTGCAAAATATTTCTAACAGGAGGGTTTTTCTATGGATTTTCAGTTACTGGCAAAAGGTATCGCATTAGCAGGTTGTGCAATTGGAGCAGGATGTTCACTGATCGCAGGTATCGGCCCTGGTATTGGTGAAGGTAACGCAGTAGCTAAGGCACTGGAAGCAATCGGACGTCAGCCTGAGTGCAAAGGCGATGTTACTTCTACTATGCTTCTTGGATGTGCAATCGCAGAGACAACCGGTATCTACGGTTTCGTAACCGGTCTGTTACTTATCTTCGTTGCACCTGGTATGTTCATGAACTTCCTGAGCTGATAAGAAAGCGCAGATGCCGGATATGACAGATGAGAGGCATCTGATTGGAACTTGTGGAGATTTCCGGCAACAGCTGGATGAATCCGCATAAGTATAGACAGGAGGTTACAAACATGCAGGTACAGGAATTAGTTGGAATTGTGCCGTGGAATTTTATAGCGACGATTTGCAACCTTTTTATTCAGGTATATCTGATCAAACGTTTCCTCTTCAAGCCGATCAACGAGATGCTGGACAAGCGTAAGGCGAAAGCAGATGCTGAGATTCAGGATGCGGTGAAGGCAAAAGAAGAAGCCCAGGCAATGAAAGAAGAATATGAGAAGAATATGCAGGAAGCTAAGAATAAAGCAAACGACATTGTGATGACAGCTCAGAAAACAGCTGCGATCCAGAGTGAAGAGATGATTAAAGAAGCTTCCAGTCAGGTAACTGCCATGAAAGAAAAGGCAGAGAAAGACATTGCCCAGGAGAAACGTAAAGCAGTCAACGAGATCAAAGAAGAGATTGGCGGTATGGCTGTTGAGATTGCCGGAAAAGTGATCGAGCGCGAAATTAATGAAGAAGATCATACAAAACTGATTGATGAGTTTATTGAGAATGTAGGTGAGGCATCATGACAAAAACTGCCAGAGTGTACGGCGGCAGCCTGTATGACCTTGCCGCTGAGGAGAAACTCGATGGACAGATCATGGAGCAGATGATCGCAGTCAGACAGATTTTTCGAGAAAATCCGGGATATCTGAAATTGCTGGGAGAACCGGCAATTCCTGAGGAAGAGAGACTTAAGATGATCGAAGAGGCTTTCGGAGGACAGGCAGAGAGATATCTGGTGAATTTCCTGAAATTATTGTGTGAACGCAAGATTCTGAGAGAATTTGCCGGATGCTGCGAAGAGTTCATCAGACGCTATAACAGTGCACATGGAATCGCAGAAGCGGTAGTGACGAGTGCAGTGAAGCTCAGTGAAACTCAGATGGAGGCTCTGAAAGCGAAGCTTGAGAAAATAAGCGGAAAGCAGGTGTATCTGGTACAGAAGACCGATACATCCGTAATCGCCGGACTTCGTGTGGAACTGGAAGGCGTGCAGCTTGACGGTACAGTGCAGAGTCGTATTTCCGGTATTTCAAAGAAACTGAATGAAATGGTAATGTGAGAAGATATCAGGATTGCAGGTTAAGAAGTCATTTCGTGCGGACACGAATGATTTTAGTATGCTGGTCCTGGAATCGAAAATAAAAGAATATAAAAGGATGGAATGGAAACATGCAATTAAAACCTGAGGAAATCTCCAAGGTCATCCGAAGCCAGATAAAATATTACGAAAATGCCATTCAACAGAACGAGACAGGTACGATCCTTATGGTCGGTGATGGAATCGCCAGAGCCAGCGGACTGGTAAATTGTATGTCAGGAGAGCTTCTGGAATTTGAGGACGGAAGTTTCGGTATGGCACAGAACCTGGAGGAGAACAGTGTCTCCATCGTAATCTTTGGTTCAGATGAGAACATTGGTGAGGGTCAGACCGTAAAGCGTACAGGCAAGGTCGTGTCTGTACCGGTAGGCGACGCCATGGTTGGACGTGTTGTAAATGCACTTGGACAGCCAATTGACGGAGCAGGCCCGATTGATACAAAAGAATTCCGGCCAATTGAGAGCAAGGCACCTGGAATCTGTGAGAGAAGATCTGTATATCAGCCTCTCCAGACCGGTATCAAAGCCATCGACTCCATGATCCCTATCGGACGTGGACAGCGTGAACTTATCATTGGTGACCGTCAGACCGGTAAAACAACGATTGCTACAGATACCATCATTAACCAGAAGGGAAAAGATGTGATCTGTATCTATGTAGCCATCGGACAGAAACGTTCCACAGTAGCTACATTAGTAGAGAACCTGACAAGAAATGGCGCGATGGATTACACCATCGTCGTAGCTGCTACAGCATCTGAGTCAAGCCCGCTGCAGTATATCGCACCGTATTCCGGCTGTGCAATGGGCGAGTACTTTATGAATAAGGGAAAAGACGTGCTGATCATTTATGATGATCTGAGTAAGCATGCGGTTGCATATCGCGCACTTTCCCTGCTGATCCGTCGTCCACCTGGACGTGAAGCTTACCCGGGTGATGTTTTCTATCTGCATTCCAGACTTCTGGAACGTGCAGCGAAGCTGGACGATGAACATGGCGGTGGCTCCATGACAGCACTGCCGATCATTGAGACACAGGCAGGTGATGTATCTGCTTATATTCCTACTAACGTTATTTCTATTACAGACGGACAGATCTTCCTGGAGACAGAGTTATTCCATTCAGGAATCATGCCTGCTGTAAACCCGGGTATCTCCGTATCACGAGTTGGTGGTGATGCGCAGATCAAGGCAATGAAGAAGGTAGCAGGAACACTGAAACTGATTTATTCCCAGTACCGTGAGCTGCAGAGCTTCGCACAGTTTGGTTCTGATCTGGATGCTGATACGAAGGCGCGTCTGGAACAGGGTGCACGTATCGTGGAAGTTTTGAAACAGAACCAGAATGCACCGGTTCCTGTAGAGAAACAGGTAGCGATTCTTTATGCGGTCACCAAGGGTGTTCTGGAAGCAGTTAAAGTTGAAGATGTAAGTGTATATGAATCAGGATTATATACGTATCTGGATACAGATGCAGCAGGCGTGGAAGTGATGCAGGAAATCCGCACAACAGGTAAACTAGAGCAGGAAACAGAGCAGAAACTACGCAGTGTGCTGGATGCGTACACAGAGAATTTCCTGAATACAAGACCTGAGAAATAAAGTGATTAGGAGGGTATCGTATGGCTTCGAATATGAAAGCGGTAAAGCTGCGTATCAAGAGTGTACAGAGTACTATGCAGATTACCAAGGCCATGGAGCTTGTAGCATCCTCCAAACTGCGTAAGGCAAAGGAACGTGCAGAGGTATGCCGTCCGTACTTTACAGAACTTCATGAGACATTGAAAGAGATTGCAAGAGAGAATACAGATTTCTCATCTGTTTATGCGAAAGAGTCCTCCAACAATAAAACCTGCTATGTAGTGATCGCGGGTGACAGAGGACTGGCAGGCGGATACAATGCAAATCTTTTCAAGTGTCTGGAGGCTTCGGCAGAAGGTAAGGACTACATGGTTCTGCCGGTTGGAAAGAAAGCAGTGGAATATCTCCGTCAGAGAGGGATAGAAGCTCTGACAGAACAGTTTGCAGAGGCAGGAAGTATTTCTGTAGCGGACTGTTTTGAAATGGCAAATATGCTCTGCACGGAATTTCGCAAAGGAACCTTTGGCCATATTGAATTATGCTATACTGTCTTTAATTCCATGCTTTCCCAGCAGCCGGAGGTATTTTCCATGCTTCCTATGGCTGATATCAGAGAGGAAAGCGGCGGTAAGATAGAGACGAAGAATCTGATTCTCTATGAACCGGACGGAGAGACAGTATTTGATGCCATTGTTCCGGAATATCTGGCAGGACTGGTTTATGGTGGTATCTGCGAAAGTACCGCAAGTGAACTGGCAGCCAGACGTATGGCTATGGACGCAGCCACAAGTAATGCGGAAGAGATGATTGATCAGCTCAACCTTTATTACAACAGAGCGCGTCAGGCAAGCATCACGCAGGAAATCACGGAGATTGTTGCAGGTGCAGAAGGTCTTTAAAATCTAAATATAATGAGCTGTCCGGTAACTGCCAAGAGGTACCGGACAGCTAAGATATAATTTCCAATAGATAGGAGATTACAAACATGAGTGAAAAACACATTGGCGAGGTAGTGCAGGTTATTGGTCCGGTACTGGATATCCGCTTTGCGCACGATGAGCTGCCACCTCTTCTCAATGCCATAGAGATTGATAATGATGGCGCAAAGCTGGTTGCCGAGGTTGCACAGCAGGTTGGTGATGATGTGGTAAGATGTATTGCCATGAATTCTACTGACGGTCTGGTGCGCGGTGCCAAAGCTCTGGATACAGGCGGTCCAATTTCCGTTCCTGTAGGTGAGGAATGCCTGGGACGAGTATTTAACCTTCTGGGTGACCCGGTAGATAATCTTCCGGCACCGGAGGCAAAGGAACGCTGGTCTATCCATCGTCAGGCTCCTTCTTATGAAGAACAGATGCCTGCAACAGAGATCCTGGAGACAGGAATCAAGGTCGTTGACCTGATCTGCCCTTATGCAAAGGGTGGTAAGATTGGTCTTTTCGGTGGTGCTGGTGTAGGAAAAACAGTTCTGATCATGGAGCTGATCCACAACGTAGCAACTGCTCACGGCGGACTTTCCGTATTTACAGGTGTAGGAGAGCGTACGCGTGAAGGAAATGACCTTTATAATGAAATGAAAGAAAGTGGAGTTATCGATAAAACTGCTCTGGTTTATGGTCAGATGAATGAGCCGCCTGGAGCACGTATGAGAGTCGGACTTTCCGGACTTACAATGGCGGAATACTTCCGTGATGAGAAGAACCAGGATGTGCTCCTCTTTATTGACAATATTTTCCGTTTTACACAGGCAGGTTCCGAGGTGTCTGCGCTTCTGGGACGTATGCCTTCCGCCGTAGGTTATCAGCCTACACTGGCAACTGAAATGGGTAATCTGCAGGAACGAATTACTTCCACAAGAAAGGGTTCCATCACATCTGTACAGGCTGTATATGTGCCTGCCGATGACCTGACTGACCCGGCTCCTGCAACTACATTCTCACATCTGGATGCAACAACTGTACTTTCCCGTGAGATCTCCAGCCAGGGTATTTATCCGGCCGTTGATCCTCTGGATTCCACAAGCCGTATCCTTTCTCCTGAAATCGTAGGAACAGAGCATTATGAGATTGCCAGATCAGTGCAGAGGGTTCTTCAGCGTTACAAAGAGCTTCAGGACATCATTGCCATCATGGGTATGGATGAGTTGTCAGAGGAAGATAAACGTACTGTAAGCCGTGCACGTAAGGTTCAGAGATTCCTGTCACAGAGTTTCTCTGTAGCAGAACAGTTTACAGGTATGCCTGGCAAATATGTTCCGCTGAAGGAGACACTGAGAGGATTCAGGATGATCCTGAACGGTGAGTGTGATGACATTCCTGAGAGTTATTTCCTGTTTGTGGGAACCATCGATGAAGTGTTTGAAAAAGCCAAGAATCAGTAAAGGGGGAAATGTCCTATGAGTACTTTCCCGTTGAGAATCGGAACACCGGACGGACTGCTCTTTGAAGGTAATGTGGAGCGTGTGATCTGCAGAACTGTCAGCGGTGATCTGGCTATCCTTGCCAGACACTGTAATTACTGTACTGCCCTTGGAATGGGCGAAGCAAGTGTGGTAATGGAAGACGGCAGCAGACGGACCGCAGCCTGTATTGGCGGAATGCTTTCTGTTATGAACGGAAAGTGCCGTGTCCTTGCAACTACCTGGGAGTGGAAAGAGGATATTGATGAGCAGCGTGCACAGGAAGCTAAGAAAAGAGCTGAGGAGATGATCGCCAAAGGTGGTTTGACTGATCATGATTATAAGATTGTGGAGGCTAAACTGCAGAGGGCGTTGGTGCGTTTGAGTGTGAAGAGTTGAGAAAATAGGAGTTATTGAAAGACTGACAGGAAATCCGGGAGGGGAGACTGTCGGTCTTTTTTTGCTTGTAATATGGTTTTTTGGGGGGGATATAGTGGGAAGAATCTGAGGGAGGGATTTGAAGGAGGGACGCATAGAAAAATAATTTATTTCATGTGCGGTTTCGGACATTAAGATATTCTAAGCTGCTAAAAATCTGCTAAATGCATGAGAAAAATGCCACAAACTCGCTTCGCTCAGACAGTGTGTCATTTTTCTCATAACGCAGATTTTGACCAGCTAAGAATATCTAAATATCCTGCAAATGCACATGAAATAAATTATTTTTCTATGCTGGTGGTTGGCTCTTTCAAATACACTTTAAGCGAAGCAGGTAAGTCCCCTGCGGAGGTTGCGAAAAACAATAAGCAGTGAGTGGGGACTTGCTTGTATCAGGTGTAGTAAGTTTGAAGTGACTTGACTAAGTAAATTAAAATGGAAATATGGCTGATAGTGTGATATGATTTGAATGGCAAAAGATATTTTAATATAAAAAATCAATATGAAAATAGTTAAAGTTTTTCAGTTTGTGTAGCTGAGAAAAATGAGCGGAGGTGTATTTGTTGAAGGAAAGTACATATCAAACACCTTGTGGAAAGATTCATTATTGGTCAAGTATTCTGAGTTTGGATACAACGACGCTTATATTTCTTCCAGGGCTGACTGCTGATCATAGATTGTTTGATAAGCAGGTTGAGTACTTCGAAGGAAAATATAATATTATTGTATGGGATGCACCGGCTCATGCATCCTCCTGGCCGTTCCGGTTTGATTTTGACCTGTTTGATAAGGCAAAATGGCTGAATGGGATTCTTGAAAAAGAAGAAATCATAAAACCAATTATAATAGGTCAATCAATGGGAGGATATGTAGGACAGGCTTATGCACAATTGTATCCCGCTCAGCTGGCAGGTTTTATTTCCATTGATTCTGCACCATTGCAGAGAAACTATGTGACTGCAGTGGAAATCTGGCTTCTAAAAAGAATGGAACCAATATATGCACATTATCCATGGAAGTTGCTTTTGAAATCCGGAACTGAGGGAGTTGCAACTTCCAGTTATGGCAGAAACCTGATGCGGGAAATGATGCTGGTCTATGATGGTAATCAGCATCGTTATGCACAAATTGCCGGGAATGGATTTCGTATTCTGGCAGAGGCAATGGAAAAGGATCTGCCATATGAAATCAAATGTCCTTCCTTGTTAATATGTGGCACAAAGGATCATGCTGGCTCATGTATAAGGTATAATAGAGCATGGCATCAAAAAACGAAAATTCCTTTAAAATGGATTGAAGGAGCCGGCCATAATTCTAATACAGATAAACCGGAGATGATAAATAGTTTGATAGAAGAATTCCTTTCAAATATTTTATGACAGGCAACTCAAAGTCATTTGAATTGAAAAATCGAAATTTATAAAGGAGAATATTAATGAAATTATTTTTATGTTCGCACTTTTCAAGTGTAGGAAGTCTGATAAAGGAAGAAATTGAAAATAAGAAAGTCGCAT
>OGXN01000103.1_pt1 | contig 114141 bp, 98 predicted proteins | sample 1576281 | NCBI WGS metagenome assembly OGXN01 (sample SAMEA3541494, study PRJEB24748) | human gut metagenome | biome: human gut; feature: human-associated habitat; material: faeces | place: China | collected 2012
TGGCTATTATTTTCTTTGAAAAGATTTGGTTCAAGACTTTCGCCATTCTCCAATAACCTTTTCTACTATTGGCTAGTTCCTTGGCTTTCCAATCCTCTAAACCTAGTGCTTTCAGCATTCGGTATTTCGTTTTGATTTTCTTCCACTGTTTCCAATAGACCGCTCGGATTCTCCGCCTTGCCCATTCATCCGTTTTTCGGAGGAGCTCTTTCATATCTGCGAGCCTGAAGTATTCCACCCATCCCCGCACATACTCTTGATACCTCTTTTCTCGTACTTCATTGCTAATGCCTTTGTTCCTGTCGGTAAGTTCTCTGATTCTATTCTTCATCTTCACTACCGACTTTGAGTGTACTCTGAATCTGCATTTACCTTTATATCTATAAAAGCTATAGCCAAGATATTTGACTTTGCTGATGTGAGACACCTCCGTTTTCTTCCTGTTTACTTTCAGAAATAGTTTTCCTTCAATGAACGGGATAATGTTTTTCAAGGTTCTTTCCGCACTTTTCCTGCTCTTACAAAAAATCATACAGTCGTCTGCATATCGGACAAATCTATGTCCTCTGCTTTCCAGTTCCTTGTCCAATTCATTCAGCATTACATTACTAAGCAACGGACTAAGCGGACCACCTTGTGGCATACCGACCTCTGTACGTTCAAACATTCCTTTTGCGATCACTCCCGCATTCAGATATTTGTGTATCAAAGATATAACTCTGCCATCTTTGATGGTTCTTGACAATACCTCTATCAGCTTACTCTGGCATACCGTGTCGAAGAACTTTTCCAAGTCCATATCTACCACATATACATAGCCATCATTTACATTCTTTTGACATTGTCTGAGGGCATCGTGTGCTCCCCGCTTTGGTCTGAAACCAAAACTGTTCTCTGAGAATTGCTCCTCATAAACTGGCGATAGTTCCTGCGCTATTGCCTGTTGGATAACTCTGTCAACAACAGTTGGAACTCCCAACTTTCGGAACTCGCCTTTTGTTTCCTTTGGTATTTCTACCCTGCGAACCGGGTTGGGTTTATATTTCCCCTCCCTTATCTTTCGGATTAAAGTATCTTGGTTTTCTCTAAGGAAGGGCAGAAGTTCATCCACCTGCATACCATCGATTCCACCTTTCCCTTTGTTTTTCTTGACTTGCTTATAGGCGCTGTTAAGGTTGTCTTTTCGCAAAATCAAATCCAAGAGATTGTTCGTCCAATAGTCTGTGATGACACCGCTCTTTTCAGTAATCTTAGAGTAGTCGAACACTTCTGCATACTCTTTCTGTTCCGCAGATACCATTTGCAGATAGTCCTCTATATGAAGTTGTCTGTTCTTAAATCTACTTTCAGTTACATTCATTGCTTGTGCCTCCTAAAGTTCAGCCCTTCGCCAGTGTTTGCAACCACTGGTTTACTATGGCTTCTGCTGACTTCTCGCCATTCGTTGTTACTGACGGACTTCATACTCTGTTTTCGTCCGCTGACGAGACCTCCCTTGGTACCACACGTCACTTTCTCTCCATATATCTGCCACATTTACTACAGTTAATTCCGAGTAGTTATTGGACTTTGGTTTGTTTAGCAACCTTATCCTTAACTATAGCCTGATGTGATTTCTGTTCGTCAGACCAGAGATTTGCCTCCACCTTCCTTCAGATTCCACCTCACGATGGACACCCTTGGTCTTGGCTGTATCCTTCCCACTACTAGGGCGGATTAGGAACTTTCATCCATTAGTGACGTGCGCCGCAAGGCGCACTAAAAAAACAGGTATTGCATTTTTTCATGCAATACCTGTTTCATTTTTCATTTATCATTTATTTACAGTTAAATACTTCGATATGATGTTTTACATTCTTATACGTTCCAAGTACCATTGCCTCATTCATATCAAAGTAATTATGTGCACCTTCTGTTGCCAGATAGTTTTCTACTTCTTTTGTCAAGCTCTTAAAGCTTGCTGTTGCAATATTAACTTTGCGGATTCCAAGTGATATAGCTTTCTGGAAATCAGCATCTGTGATCCCGCTTCCTCCATGAAGCACAAGAGGGATTCCTGTTCTATTATGGATTTCTTCTAACACACCAAATTCTAACTGCGGTGCAACTGGATAATCTCCATGTGCATTTCCGATCGCTACTGCCAGTGCATCAATTCCTGTTTCTTCACAAAAAATCTTTGCATCTTCTGGGTTTGTACAGCGGATTCCATGGTCACTTTTTCCATCTTCACTTCCACCAACAAGCCCTAATTCTGCCTCAACAGTGGCACCGTATTTTGCTGCAAGCTCTACCACTTTCTTTGTTTTTTCAATATTTTCTTCAAATGAATCTCTAGATGCATCGAGCATAACAGATGTAAAACCATATTCTAATGCTTTTTTGATCGTCTCAAATTTTAATCCATGATCCAGATGTACCGCAACATCTACTTTTGCATTTCTTGCTGCCTCTAACATCATAGGTCCCATCAGATGCAGTGGTGAATGATCTAATCTCACTTCTGCTATCTGAAGGATGATCGGTGTATCAAGTTCTTCTGCTGCCTTGATCGCACCTTTTACCATCTCCATATTTCCTACACTGAATGCTCCACATCCCTTGTTTTCTTTCTGTGCTCTAAGAAGCAGATCTTTCATTTTAACAAGTGCCATAATTTTTTACTTCCTTTCCTGATTGATTTATCTCTTTTTTTAATAACATACTAAATCCTAATGCGATCACTGCAAAACAAAATCCTGTCATAAATCTTACTACCTCTGATAATCCATGGATCAGTATCATATTCGATATGACCGGCGAGGTAATCGTTACGATGATGATCCCTGACATTATAATTCCATAATTCTGTCCTGCGTATCGAAGTCCAAAAACCTCACTTGATAATGATGGAAAACTTCCCATAATACCGCCAAAACATCCATAGGCCAGGATAATTGCCATTGTGATGAGCCTGTTATTTCCACTGAGTAAAAAGAGCATAGCAATCATTGCAACAAACAAAACACCTTGAATACAAGTGATCCTTCCTGCTCTGTCCGCAAGTGTTGGAAGTATCAGTCTGATCCCCGCATTCAATATAGATCCTGCCATCACGGAACCTACAGCAACTGCCTGTAAAATTCCTCTCTCAATCTGAATTGTCTGTGAGATTGGTGACACCAGATAATACGGCATCAGACCACACATCATCGTGGCTACAAGATAATAAAACTTCTTTGTTCTCATCATCTGAGCTGATGTATATTGTTGTCCTTCATATATCTGATCTTCTTTTGCTTCTATATTTTCTACCTCTGGCTGTCTGACAAAACAAACTGCACAGACTGCTGATAAGAAAACCAGAAACCCAACAGACACCAATGTCAGTCTTACTCCACCTCTTTCTAATAAGAGTTTACTGACTGGAGATAAGATAAATCCACATAATCCATTCGCTGTGATCACTACTCCTGAAGCAAACCCTGTCTTATGAGGAAACCACTTCTGTGCTGTTGCAAGTACAACTGCATAGATCATTCCTTGTCCGATTCCCTGCATGACACCTAACGTCATATAAGTGATCACTGGATGAATTCCTAAAGTCAATGCTGATAATATGATTCCACCTGCAAATACGATCCCTCCGATTCCGAGAGTCATTCTTTCGTATCCTTTATCATAGATTCTTCCACCAAATATATTACCAACTACAAAAAACAAAGTTGGAAGATAAAAACAAATTGATACCATACTTTCATTCCAGCCTGTCTCCGAGAGTACATATGGCTGATAAATTGACCATATATGTGGAAATCCAGTAAACAAGATCGCGAAAGCTCCTGCTGCCATCATTCCATTTCTTTTTTTCATCTTATTTCTCCTTCTTGATTATCTATTGAGCATTTATTGGTTATCTTTTGATAATAATTTAGCACTTTCTTGTAATGTTGTCAATCAATTTGGAGTTTATTTTCTTTTTTTCATATAATCAAGGATCAATTGTGCAGCTTCTTCTGCTTCAATGGTCGCTAGATTGATCGCAAGATCATAATTTTCCATATCATACCAGTTTCTTCCAGTATAATAACTGTAGTATGATGAACGCATCTTATCTTCTTTTCGGATTTCTTCTGCTGTTACGGCTCTTCCTTCTTTTTCTGACAGATGCTTTATACGGTAAGATTCCTCTGCATAAAGATACACGGAGCACACTCCCGGTTCATCTTTTAATACGTAATCTGCGCATCTTCCTAAGAAGACGCCAGATCCGTACCCAGCTAATTTCTTTATGATCTTAGACTGTTCTTTGAACATCTGATTATAAACTGGAATATGATTTCTTGAACCTGTCATGATACTAAGCCCTTCCATATATTTGGAAGCCTTTTTATAATTAATCTCATCCATGCTCTTTTCATTGAGAGAATCATATCCAATCTTATCTGCGGCAATATAAAGAATCTCTCTGTTGTAGTACCATATTCCTAATTTCTCTGCCAAAATCTGTGCTACTTTTGTTCCGCCGCTTCCGTGCTGTCGGCTGATCGTGATCAATGTATTCCCCATAATATGCCTCTTTCTCCTGGTTTATAATCCAGTTTTTTCTCTGATAAATTTACGTGCTTTGATCGCATATTCTAATGGATTTGCTTTTGCTGGATCTTGTTCTGCTTCTACAAGCATATATCCTTCATATCCATTCTCCTCTAATACTTTAAAGATCGGATCAAAATCAATACATCCATCTCCAGGTACTGTAAATGCACCTCTTCTTACTCCTTCAAGGAAGCTTAAATCGTTGTCTTTCACTTCTTTTACAACTTCTGGACGGATATCTTTTAAATGCACATGTTTAATACGGTTTACATATTTTTTCACCATTTCTAATGGATCTGCTCCACAGTAAGTAAAATGTCCTGTATCGAATAATAAACTTACGTATTCTGGATCTGTATTTGCCATCATGCGTTCTACTTCATCTGGGTCTTGTACGACTGTTCCCATATGATGATGGAATGTTAATGCGATTCCGTATTCCTCTTTTGCAATCTTTCCAAGATAATTCATTCCGTTGCAGAATGTATCCCATTCTTCATCGTCCATCACATATTTATGTCCAAAAACTGGTGTATCTTCCTGTCCCTGTACACTGTAACTTTGTTCAGAAGCTCCGATCACTTTTGCTCCCATTGCTTTTAAGAACTCTAACTGTGCACGGAATTCTTTTTCTACTTCCTCTAATGGTTTTGTGATCAGGAAAGATGAAAACCACTGATTACAAATTTCGATTCCACGAAGATCTAATGCTTTCTTTAATTCTGCTGGATCTTTTGGATATTTATTTCCTACTTCTGACCCTGTAAATCCTGCAAGTGCCATTTCACTGACACACTGTTCAAATGTATTTTCAGCTCCAAGATCTGGAAGATCATCATTTGTCCATGCGATTGGTGCAATTCCTAATTTTACTTTATTCTTATCAAACATCTCTTATTCCTTTCTTGTGTTCGAGCACATACTGTGCAAAATTTTTATAATTCGCCTCTTGCTTCTCTCTCTTCTAATTCTTTCATGATCATTGGATATTTTTTATCCAATCTGTACAGAAGTAAGATAATAACGACTGTTACCCATACGATCAATGGTCCTACTTTATAGATATTCATGATCATATTAACAACTGACTGTGGCTGTGTTGTAACACCAGCTTTGCTGACATATCCGCTAAATGCTAATAACTGTGTTAAAACTGCAGCTGTGATTCCGTTTCCAAGCTTTGTACCAACAGATCCGATCGCGAAGATGAAACTCTCCTGACGTAAATGTGTTTTCCACTGACCAAATTCTACAACATCTCCTAACATTCCGAAGATTACAGAGTTTAATGGTGCAAAACAGATTCCTCTGATGATACAACATCCAAGTAACCAATAAAAACTCTCTGGCTTGACCATGAATACGAATTGTCCGATCAGACATCCGATACACCCGATCAAGGACATATTTCTCTTTCCAAGTCGTTTTAATAATAACGGACTGCATAAAGTAGCTGCGATCAATGTAACTGTTTCTACCATGTATAATACACTGTACATCCATGTATCATTTCCAAGAATATACTTACAGTAGTATGGAAGGATCGTTCCTGTGATCGATGTGATGACGTTCTGCATCATCCATAAGATCAGTACTGCCCAGAAATACTGGTTTTTCAGTAATGCTGAAAATGTCTTTCCTACAGGGATCTTTTCTTTTTTCACTACTTTGATCTTAACTTTTTCTTCACAGTTTTTAAAACACGTGATCAGCATTAGGAGTGCTAAGACTGCCCAGATTGCCATTGTCTTTACCCACGCTGCCTGGTCATCCCCAAATAATTTAACCAGTGGTGTTGTAAATGTAACTGCCATGATTCTTCCGATCGGAGAAAGTGCCATACGAACGATACTTAACATATCTCTTTCTCTGGAAGATCTTGTCATCATCGCAGATAAACTTCCGTATGGAAGATTCAACGCTGTATAGCAGACCGTTGCTGTAAAATTATAAGTTACGAAAATATATATTAACTGTATGTTAGTTGCAGTATGTGGTACTGTGAATAATAATACTGCCGATACTGCATATGGAATCGCCATCCATAAGATCCATGGTCTGGATTGACCATATTTGCTGTGTGTTTTATTGACAACGAATCCCATGATAACATCAGAACATCCATCAAAAATTCTGGATATCAGCATGATCACACCAATCGCTGCTGCACTGATTCCAACATAATCAGTATAAAAGATCGTTAACAGGCTTCCGATCATTCCGTATACAACGTTACACGCTGTATCACCTAAGCCGTAAGACACTCTGGTCTTCCAGCTAAGTGCTCTCATCTGATTGTCTTCAACCTCATTTGTATGTTTTTCCATATACACTCTCCTTCAAATTAGAATTCAATTTCTGAAATTTTTACTGGACGGCCTTCTTCTACTGATTTCTTTGCTGCAAGTCCCATAAGTACTGGTTTTAATCCATCTTCTACTCCTAATGGTGTTTCTGTGTCATTTTCAATTGCATCAATGAACTGAACCATTTCTTTTCCATATGCATCCATGTATCTTTCAAGGAAGAAGAACTGTGGTTTTTCTCCTGTTACACCATCTTCGTTGCTGATCACTGCTGTAGAATCAGAATCATTCTTGATCGCTACCATTCCTTTAGATCCGAATACTTCTGCTCTCTGATCATATCCATAAACTGCCTGACGAGAGTTATCGATTACTGCAAGTGCTCCATTTTCCATCTTCAATGTGATGATCGCTGTGTCAACATCACCTGCTTTTCCAATCTCAGGATCTACAAGGTTTGCTGCCTGTACATAAACTTCTTCTGCATCACATCCTGCAAGGAATCGTACCATATCAAAATCATGAATTGTCATATCAAGGAACATTCCTCCAGATACTTTTACATATTCAGCACTTGGTGGCTCAGGATCTCTTGATGTGATCTTGATGATATGAGGTGCTCCGATCTTTCCATTGACAACAGCTCTCTGTGCTGCTTCAAAGTTGTGGTCAAATCTTCTGTTAAATCCTACCTGATATTTAAGTCCTGTTCCTTCTAATGTTTTGATAACTTCTTTGATCTTGTCTACATCATGATCGATCGGTTTTTCACAAAATACATGTTTTCCTGCTTTGATCGCTTCAATTGAGATTGGGGAATGAGTATCTGTTGATGAACAAATGATCACTGCATCAATATCTTTGTCTGCTAAGATATCTTTGTAATCTTTTGTTGTATACTCTGCTCCAGCTGCTTTTGCTTTCTTGTCTGCTTCTTCACTTAAGAATGGATCTGCAACTGCTTTGATCTTTGCATTTGGTACTCTTGTTAAAATGCTGTTCATGTGTACCTGTCCGATTCTTCCTGCTCCAATAATTCCTACGTTTACCATAATTGTTTCTCCTTTTCTAATACGCTTTTGATTTGTTTTTTGTGTTTTGTGTTCGAGCACATCTTTTATGTTTTGAATTATAGCACTTTGTGTTCGAGCACACAATTGGTAAACTGCACAAAAATTCTTCCTAAATTTTGTGCAAATGTACGAAAATAAGAACAAGACCAAGGATATTTCCCTGATCTTGTTCTTATTCTCACTTACATCATTAAATATTGTACTTTGTTTTTACAATAATATCTGTATACTTATGTTCTTTTTTGGGCGGCTCATCATTAAATAATAACCGATATAAGGTCATGACAGCTTCATATCCTTGATAACGTCCATCCTGCCCGATCAGATACTTGATGTCTCCATTCTTTAGATATCTGTAATTCTGCCGTGACAGGTCACATGCAATGATGGTCACTTTCTTCATCTTCTTATGTTTCCTAAGGGTATCACATACCCCTTTTTCTCCATGACAGGTAATATAAATCGCAGATAAATCTTCGTAACGGTTCAAAATACTCTCTGTCAGATGTGCTGCGATCAGATCATCCTCAAAGCAGTATTTTGTATCTAATATCTCAGTCTTTGGTGAAATTTTCTTCATCTCGTCACAAAATCCATAGATTCTGTCACTTAATGAAGTATTCGTCTCAATTCCAGAGATCACTGCGATCGTTCCTTCTTCTCTTAGAATATCATGCATTAATCCTGCTGCTGCCCTGCCGCTTTGTACAGAGTTCTGTCCAACAAAACAAATTCTCTTTGTATCTTCCACATCTGCATTCACTGTGACAACGGATATCCCATATTCTTCTGTAAACTGATCGATCTTCTGAAGAACTCTCTTATCATTGATCGGCATCAGCACAAGCCCTTTGATCCCTGCTTCTTTCAGCTTATTCATTGCCGCTAAGGTCTGTTCTACATTACCATAATCTACCGCTTTCACAATGACAGTTCCACCAAAATCTTCTACTTCGCCTTTTGCCTTCTTGATCCCATCCGATAATGTTTTTAAATAAGGCGTTCCTGTATCCTGAAGGATCACACCGATCTTGATATTCTCTTTCATCTTGATCAATGCACGACCTAAAAGATTTGGCTTATATCCAAGCTCCTCTGCTACTTTACGGACTCGTTCTTCTACTTCTGGACGAACTTTTCCCCTGTTATTCAATACACGGTCTACCGTTCCTCTGGAAACTCCTGATTCTTCTGCAATTTGTCGAATTGTTACTCTCATACTTATCCCTGTCTGTCATGACCAGAGTTCTCTTTATTCGTCCTCCAGTCCACCCAGAATCCTCAAGGCTTTCTTCAGTTCACTTTGTTCTTCCTGCGACATCTCAGACAATACATCTTTATTCACTTCTTCTACCGTCGCAAGGATCGGATTCTGTAATGCTTTTCCTTTCTCTGTTAATACAACTTCTATAAATCTACGGTCTTCTTTGCTTACCTGACGTTCGATCAGTTCCTTCTTCTCCATACGTTCTAAAACTCCGGAGATCGTAGAGTTCTCTAGCTTTAATTCTGCTGCGATCTCTTTTGGTTTTGTTTTTCCTTCGATCCATAAACAATACATGACACCATACTGAACTGGTGTTACATCAAACTTTTCAAGTCTGGAACTCATCTCCTGAAAAACTTTATGCTGTGCTGTTGTTAATAAATAATTAATACATTGTGTTAGTTCCATATAATTTCTCCTTTAAATATTTCGCACACTAATATTAGTGTAGCTTGCTTTTTTTTATGTGTCAAGTAATTTAGTTTTCTCTCCTTTTTTGTTTCATAGTAGATTTCATTAAAATTTTCTATGAAGAAATAGAAAAAAGTTATCAGATAGTTCAAACCTATCCGATAACTTTTTACTTAAGGAGAAGAAATTTTTAATTTTATATTCTTTTCTATCGGAAGATTGCTCCGCTTACGATCAGTTTCTGGATTTCATTTGTTCCTTCGTAAATCTGTGTGATCTTCGCATCTCTCATCATACGTTCTACATGATATTCTTTCATATATCCGTTTCCACCTAACATCTGTACAGCTTCTGTTGTAACATGCATTGCTGCTTCTGTACATAAATATTTTGCTTTCGCTGCTGGCAGTGAGTATGGTCTTCCTTCCTGTTTATCTGTTGCTGCTTTATATAACATTAATTTCGCTGCTTCGATTTCCATCTCAAGTTCTGCCATCTTGAATGCAAGATACTGATTTCTATATAATGGTTTTCCAAACTGTTCTCTTGTCTTTAGATATTCTTTGGCAATCTCAAATGCACCTTCTGCGATTCCAAGTCCCTGGGCAGCAACACCGATACGTCCACCATCCAATGTTTTCATTGCAAGTTTGAATCCCTGTCCAGATTCTACAATCATATTTTCTTTTGGTACTCTTACATTCTCAAGGATCATCTCTGATACCTGTGCAGAACGGATTCCCATCTTATCTTCAATCTTTCCAACACTGAATCCAGGTGTTCCTTTCTTAACTACAAAGCAAGATAATCCTTTGGCTTTCTTTTCTGGTTCTGTCAGTGCATAAACCGCTGTGTAATCTGCTAATGGTCCATTTGTATTAAAGCATTTTAATCCGTTTAAGATGTAATCATCACCATCTTTTTCTGCTACTGTGACACATCCACCAGCATCAGACCCTGCGTTAGGTTCTGTCAGTCCAAAGGAACCGAAGCATTTTCCTGATAATACTTCCTCTAAGAATTCTCTCTTCTTCTCTACTGGTGCTGCAGAGTTCATGATACTTCCACCATAAAGAGAAGTTACAACAGAATATCCAATTCCCATAGATGCATCAACTTTGGAAATTTCTTCAACTGCTAATACATAGGAAAGATAATCTGCACCCTGTCCTCCAACTTCTTTGGGATATGGAAGACCGACTAATCCAAGTTCTCCCATCTTATGAAACTGTTCGACTGGGAATTCACTGTTTGCATCTCTTTCTAATACTCCTGGAAGTAATTCTTCCTGTGCAAATTTTCTTGCTGTTTCCTGAATGGCTGCCTGCTGTTGTGTTAATTCAAAATTCATCGTACATCTTCCTTTCTTCTTACTTAGGCTTATTCTCTTTTATTATCACTTTATCTGAACGCCTTTGTAATTGTTTGTTTGTCTTATTACTTGCGTGCAAATACTTTGTGTGCTAATTATATTTTTATTTGTTCATTTTGTCAATACATTTTTTTATTCTTTTATTTTTTTATATATTTTCACTAATTTTTATTGACAAATTAATAACAAGGGCGCATAATGTAGGCACAAGTTATTTGTATGCTAAATATTCGTGTTGCCAAAAATTGCATACATTGTTTATTATTTTATTATTTATTTTTAATCTATGTAGGAGGATATGTTATGAACAATTTATTAATGGAAGTGGAAAACGAAATCGCCGTTGTTACTATTAACCGTCCAAAATCTTTAAACGCCCTAAACAGTGAAACTTTAGCAGAACTTGATGCTTGCTTCTCTGAAATTTCTGAGAGAAAAGATATCAAAGTTGTGATCTTAACAGGTTCTGGAGCAAAAGCTTTCGTTGCTGGAGCTGATATCTCTGAAATGGTAAATGCAACACCTGCAGAAGGTAGAAAAATGGGAATGCTTGCAAAAGAAGCTTTCTTAAAACTTGAAACAATGCCTCAGGTTACGATCGCTGCTGTCAATGGTTTCGCATTAGGTGGTGGGTGTGAGATCTCTATGGCTTGTGATATCCGTATCGCATCTGATAACGCAAAATTCGGACAGCCTGAAACAGGACTTGGTATCCTTCCTGGTTTCGGTGGAACACAGCGTCTTGCTCGTCTGGTTGGTAAAGGACGTGCAAAAGAATTGATCTTTACATGTGATATGATCGATGCTAATGAAGCTTACAGAATCGGACTTGCTAACAAAGTAGTTCCTCAGGCTGAATTACTTGATACCTGTAAGGCAATGGCTGAGAAGATCATGAGCAAAGGAAGCTATGCTATTTCTCTTGCAAAAGAAGCAATCAACACTGGTACAGAAACAGACCTTTCAAGCGGATTAACATTAGAAGCAGACTTATTTGGTCTTGCATTCTCAACTGATGACAAAAAAGAAGGTATGACAGCTTTCTTAGAGAAACGTAAAGCAAATCTTACAGATTTCTAGAGTGATTTTGGGAGGAAAAAGCCATGGCTAAAGTAAAAATTTTAACTGCTGCTGAGGCTGCAAACTTGGTAGAAGACGGTATGACCGTCTCTACCAACGGTTTTGTAGCATGTGATCTGCCAGAAGAATTAACTTCTGCGTTAGAAAAACGATTTTTAGAAACCGGTTCCCCAAAAAATCTGACTTACTTTTATGCTGCTGGACAGGGAAATCGTGATGGAAGTGGTGCTGATCATTTTGCACATGAGGGTATGACATCAACGGTTATTGCTGGTCACTATAATATGGCTCCTAAACTGGGTGAGCTAATCATGCAAAATAAGATCAAAGCCTATAACCTTCCTCAGGGTACTTTATCACAGCTTTATCGTGATATTGCTGCCAAGAAACTTGGTACTTTAACACATGTTGGTCTTTATACATTTGCAGATCCACGTGTAGAAGGTGGAAAATTAAATGATATCACAACCGAAGATCTTGTAGAAGTTGTTAATATCTGCGGAGAAGAACGCCTCTTATATAAGGCGATCCATGTCGATGTCGCACTGATCCGTGCTACTTATGCGGATGAATATGGAAACATTACAATGGAACATGAATGTTGTACTGCTGAAGCTACTGCGATCGCACAGGCTGCAAAAAACTGTGGTGGTAAAGTTATCGTACAGGTAGAGAAAGTTGTCACAGACGTTGATCCAAAACTTGTAAAGGTCCCTGGAATCTACGTAGATGCGGTTGTTGTCACAGAGAACAAAGAAAACCATACACAGTGTGTCGGATGTGAATATGATGGTTCTATGACTGGAGAATTTCGTGTTCCTCTTGGAAGCCTTGAAGCTCCTTCTCTTTCCCCTAAGAAGATCATTGGACGTCGAGCTGCGATGGAATTACGTCCTGACACCGTTGTAAACCTTGGAATTGGTATTCCTGAATATATCTCTATGGTTGCAAATGAAGAAGGTATCGGAGATCACTTTACTTTAACAGTAGAAGCTGGTCCTGTCGGTGGTGTACCTCAAGGTGGACCTCAATTTGGCGGGGCTGTAAATGCTCAGGCGATCTTAGACCAGCCTGCACAGTTTGACTTCTATGATGGTGGTGGAGTCGATGATGCATTCTTAGGTCTTGCTCAGGCAGATAAAGATGGAAATATCAATGTCAGCAAGTTTGGACCACGTATTGCAGGATGCGGTGGTTTCGTTAATATTACTCAGAACGCTAAACGTGTATACTACTGCGGAACATTTACTGCCGGTGGTTTAAAATGTTCTACAAAAGACGGAAAACTGATCATTGACCAGGAAGGAAAATCTGATAAATTCATTGATACCGTAGAACAGATCACTTTCTCTGGTAAATATGCCAATAAAGTTGGCCAGCCAGTTATGTATATCACAGAACGTGCTGTCTTTGAACTTCGAGAAGATGGCGTTTATCTGACTGAAGTTGCACCTGGAATTGACATCCAGACTCAGATTCTTGACCATATGGGATTCGTACCAAAAATGGATGGCGAACCGAAACTCATGGATGAACGGATTTTTAAAGATGAGATCATGGGTCTTGAATAACTAGTTTATTGTCCCCCAAAAGGAGATTTATATGAATATACATATTTTAGTATTGGTCATTGCTATCATCTTATTTGGTTTATTAGCTTTTAAACAGATGAGTGCTTTGATCCTCGCTCCTCTTGTAACTTCCTTTGTGATCATCTGCTCCGGCATGCCGATTCTTGACAGTTTAAAAAACTTATTCATGCCTGCCGCAGCAGAATATGTCACAAGTTACTTTTTGGTATTCTTTGTAGGAGCTTTGTTCGGAGCTGTTTACCAGTATACTGGTGCAGCAGAATCGATCGCACGTGCGATCGCCAGTTTATGTCACGGAAAATTTGTAGCACCGATCATTATGATCATCACTGGTTTATTAACCTTTGGTGGTGTCAGCGGATTCGTTGTATTCTTTGTTATTTACCCTATCGCACTTAATCTGTTCAAAGAAGCAAATCTTACCCGCCGCCTGATCCCTGCTGCCATCTCTGCAGGATGCTGGACTTGGTCTATGAGTGGACCTGGTTCTCCTTCTGTACAGAATGTTATCGCTATGGATAGTCTTGGAACACCATCTACGGCTGCGTTTGTTCCATCTTTGTTAACTGCGATCGCAATGTTTTTGATGATTTTCTTCTGGTTAGAATTTCGTGCCCGTTCTTTTACTAAAAAAGGGTATGGATTTTTTGACAGTACTTTAAAATATCAATTATCTGAGGATGAACTGCCTTCTGAAGAAGAAAACCCGGATCTTCCACATGTTGCCATCGCAGTCCTTCCGATCATCGTGATCTTAGTATTATTTAATAATCCATGGCATCCTTTCCCTGTTGAAACTTCTGTATTTGCAGGTGTTGCACTTGCCACGATCTTAATGTTTAAACGAATCGACGGCATGACGGAATGGATCAATATCTTTAATAAAGGTGCCGCTGATTCTGGAGTTTCTATCCTTAACACAGCTATCGTTGTAGGATTTGGTGGTGTTGTTGCAAAAACACAGGGATTTACTGATCTTGTTGCAGGATTAAAACATCTATCCATGCCTCCTTTAATCTTCGTTATGGTAACCGTTGCTGTTTGTGCTGGTGCCTGCGGATCTGCTTCTGGTGGTATGGGAGTCGCTTTTAAAGCATTAAAAGATACTTATTTAAAACTTGGTGCCAGCCTTCCTGATATCCATAGAATTTCCACGATCGCCGCTGGAACTTTAGATACCCTTCCTCATCAGGGAGCTCAGATCACTTTATTAGGTATCTGTAAATTAACACATAAAGAAGCATACTGGGATATCGCAGTCACACAGATCTTCATTCCTCTGATCGACTGTCTTGTATTCATTGCGTTAACCAGTATTTTCTAAGACTTACCTTTATATTAAAAAAAGTATGCTGTATATCAAAACCAGATACACAGCATACTTTTTTATCCATTTTTATAAGAATTCTTTTCCTTCTTCCATCTGTTTTAACATACTCTCCAGTAATTTCTTTGCATCCGAAACCACACCATAATCACTGTATGCAAAGATCGCAGCCCTCGGATTATTATTGACTGAAATGATGCAATCTGCATCAATTCCTGTCATATGCTGAATTGCCCCGGCAATCCCAAATGCAAGATACAGTTTCGGTTTTACGGAGATTCCTGACTGTCCTACCTGCTGTGTTGGAAGCATCCATCCGGCATCTACACATGGTCTTGTACATGCAACTTCCCCTCCGATCTTCTCTGCAAGTCTCTCAAGAAGCGCAAATCCTTCTTCTCCTTTCATCCCACGGCCACCGGAAACTATGATCCTTGCTGTATCCAGATGAACTTCTTTTCCACTTTTTCCTGCCACTCCGTGATAGATCAGATCTTGTCGTTCTTCCTTCAGACATTCTGGATATACATATAACATCTCACCTTGTTTGTCTTCCTTGTATTCTGCTTTTCCCATCACTCCTGTACGGATCGTGATCACCGATGTCAAGGATGGATTGATCACAAAGTCTGCCATATTTTTTCCATCGAATGCCGGTCTTGTGATGATAAGTTGTTCCTGTTTCTCATCGTATGTAAGTTTCGATGCATCACAGACTAATTCTGTATCAAATGCATAAGCTGTCTTTCCTGCAAGAACTCTTCCTGATGCTGTTCCTCCGATCAGTATCACTTTCGGATCCTTTCCTTTTAAAACTTCTATGACAGCATCATGATGCAGCTGCATATGTCCTTCTATTAATTTTTCATCTTCGATACAGAGGATTTCATCAACTCCGTAATTGTAAAGCTTCTTTGCCTCTTCTTTGATCCCACATTCTGATAGAATAACTGACAATGAAAGATCTCTTTCCTTCGAAAGTTTTCCTGCTGCCCCGATCAATTCCAACGTCAGCGGCATGATCTCTCTCTTTTGAATCTCTCCAACAACAACGATTCCTTCTTTTTTCCCTAAATTCATCTCCATACACCTCCTAGATCACGCTCTTTTGCTTTAATAACTGAAGAATCTGTGCCGCTTTTTCTTCTTCGTCTTTTCCACCGATCATAACAAGTTTTTGCTGTTTGCTGCTTTTGACTTCATATTTTCTAAGTTGCGTTACTTTTCTCTTGGTCACAGAAAAATTCAGGTCTTCATTCGTCAATATCTTTGTCTTATATGTTCCATCATATGTTTTCATGATATCTGGTACGGATGGAAAACGGTTCTTGTTCTTCTCTCTGATAGAAAGTATCATTGCTGGAGTTTTTGCTTCTACCTTATATGCCATCTGATCACCCATACATGTTGCGAAAACACTTCCATCTTTCATCTCTGTGATCTCGTCAGAATACGCGATCAATGGGATCTCCAACGCACAAGAGGTCATAGAAGCCATATGGGCACTATCTCCATCAATTGCCTGCCGTCCGCATAAGACCAGATTATATGGACCAAGCTTTTTGATCACCGCTGCGACGATCTTGGCTACCTGTGATACATCCATATCTGCGAATTGGGAATCACTGATCAGGAAGGCATCATCAATTCCATAAGTAAGCGTCTCTTTCATAACATCTTCTGCAGATAATGGTCCAAATCCGATCACATCTACAGTTCCACCATAGCGGTCTCTTAAATCCAGTGCTTCTTTTATTACGTTCTTATCACTGTCATTTAACTGATCCACATCCTGATATTCATCTTTGATCGAATCATCTGGAATTTGTTTTAAAATCACAACAAATCTCATTTCGTTTCTCCTTTTTGTTTATTTTGTAAATATTTCGCACGCTAATTATATTTCACATTGTAACATTCTAACAATTTTTCGTCAAGTGTTTTTACTTTCCATAAGACAAAGAAATGGGCGGCGTAAAGACCGTCCATTTCTCTGTTCTTAGGATTTTTAATTTTTTGAGTTTTATGTTTTAGGAGTTTTCATTTATAACTTCATTTATACTTTATTTTTCTTTGATCGCTTTAATCGCGTCATTTAATTTTGGAAGAATCTTCTTAATATCACCTACGATACCAAGGTCTGCGATATCAAAGATCGCTGCATCTTCATCTCGGTTGATCGCTACGATGAATTCTGAATTCTCCATACCTGCTGCGTGCTGAATCGCTCCAGAGATTCCACATGCTAAGTATAACTCTGGACGAACCGTCTTACCTGTCTGTCCAACCTGACGGTCATTGCTGATCCATCCTGAATCTACAGCTGCTCTTGATGCTGCTACTTCACCATCTAATGTGTCTGCTAATGCTTCAAGATCTTTAAATCCTTCTGCATTTCCTACACCACGTCCTCCTGCTACCAGGATCTTAGCTTCTGTGATATCTACAGATTTGTGCGTTGTTTTTACAACTTCACGGATCTTAACATTCATATCTGCATCTGTAAAGTTTACTTCAACAACTTCAACCTCACCCTGTCTGCTTTCATCAGCTTCTAATGCTTTCATAACACCAGGTCTTACTGTTGCCATCTGTGGTCTGAAATCTTCGCAGACGATCGTAGCCATGATATTTCCACCAAATGCTGGTCGTGTCATCATTAATAATTTTGTTTCTTCATCAATATCAAGTTTTGTACAGTCTGCTGTTAATCCTGTGTGGATTCTTGCAGAAACTCTTGGTGCAAGATCTCGTCCGATCGATGTTGCTCCATAGAGAACAATCTCTGGATTATGGGACTGAATGATCTCCATCATTGCTTTTGCATATGGTTCTGTCACATATTCTGCCAGCATTTCATCATCTACTACTACAACTTTATCTGCTCCATGAGCGATCAGTTCACTTGCTTTGTCTTTAATCTGATTTCCAAGTAAAACTGCAACTACATTCTGTCCAAGATCATCTGCAAGCTTTCTTGCTTCTCCGATCAGTTCGATACCGACTTTCTGAAGATTTCCATCTCTCTGCTCAGCAAATACATAAACATCTTTACACATTTTGATTGTCCTCCTTACCTTAAATGATGTGTTTTTCCTGTAATTTTTCTACGATTGCGGCAACTGCTTCGTCATCGGAGAGATCATTTAAGATCGTTCCTGCACCTTTTGCCTGTTTTGTAAAGGATTTCTTAACTCTGGTAGGAGAACCTTTTAATCCGATATTTCCTTCATTGACTGTATCTTTGATATCTTCTAATCCCCATACTTTAACTTCTTTTTCACGATATGCATCAAATACACCGTGAACAGACATATATCTTGGATCAGCAAGTTCAGCTAATGCTGTTAAAAGACAAGGTGTCTTCACCTCGATGATCTGGTGACGATCTTCAAACTGTCTCTGGACAACTAAAGTATCTTCCCCTTCTACATCCATCTTCTCTACATAACTTACCTGAGGGATTCCAAGGTGTTCTGCGATCTGCGGTCCAACCTGCGCTGTATCTCCATCGATCGCCTGACGACCTGTGATGATCACATCATAGTCTAATTTCTTTAATGCTGCTGCAATTGTAGAAGAAGTAGCCCATGTATCTGCTCCTCCAAATGCACGATCTGAGATCAATAATGCATCATCGCATCCCATTGCTAATGCTTCTCTTAATGCAACATCTGCCTGAGGTGGTCCCATAGAAACAACAGTTACTGTACTTCCTGGGCATTTTTCTTTTAACTGAAGTGCTGCTTCAATTCCTGCTTTATCATCTGGGTTAATAATACTTGGAACACCATCACGGATCAGTGTATTTGTCTTTGGATCTAATTTTACTTCCGTTGTATCTGGTACTTGTTTTGCACAAACAACAATCTTCATTCTCTTGTCTCCTTCTTTCTTATCTTAATAATCCACCGCCAACGATCATCTTCATAGCTTCGGATGTACCTTCATAAATCTCTGTGATCTTTGCATCACGATACATTCTCTCTACTGGATATTCTCTTGAGTATCCATATCCACCAAGCATCTGAACTGCTCCTCTTGTAACTTCAACAGCTACATCAGAAGCAAATAATTTACACTGTGCTGCAAGTGGTGCAAAATTTTCATGATCATCTTTTGCTTTCGCTGCTCTCCATACCATTAATCTTGCTGCATCAATCTTTGTCTGTAATGCTGCGATCAAGAACTGTGTATTCTGGAATTTTGCGATTGGTTTTCCAAACTGTTTTCTTTCTTTTACGTATTTGATCGCTTCATTTAATGCACCCTGTGCAATACCAACAGACTGAGCACCGATTCCGATACGTCCTCCTGCTAAAGCTCCCATAGCGATCTTATATCCCATTCCTTCTCTTCCGATCAGGTTTTCTTTTGGAACTTTCACATCAACTAATGCTACTTCTGCGTTGGATGCTGCTCTGATTCCCATACGAGGAATATCTTTGCTGACTGTTAATCCTTCGCTGTCTCTATCTACGATAAATGCAGACATACCTCTTGTTCCTGCACTCTTATCTGTGTAAGCAAAAATAATGAATGTATCTGCAAATCCAGAGTTTGTTGTAAATACTTTCTGACCATTTAATACATAATGATCACCGTCTAATTTTGCAGTTGTTTTAACTCCGCTGGCATCTGTTCCAGCTCCTGGTTCTGTCAGTCCAAAACATCCAATCTTACTTCCGTCAACTAATGGACGTAAGAATTTCTGTTTCTGTTCTTCTGATGCATAGTCGTTAATACAAGAACAGCAAAGAGAAGTATGTACGGAAATTGTGATTCCTGCACTGGCATCAACTTTGGATACCTCTTCCATTGCTAAAGCATATGTTAATACATCTGCTCCCTCTCCACCGTATTCTTTAGAATATGGAATTCCCATCAGACCGTATTTCTTCATCTTATCTAACAGATCCATATCAAATTTCTCTGCTTCATCCATATCTCTGGAAATTGGTTTGATCTCATTCTCAGCGAAACTTCTGAACAATTCCTTTGCAAGCAGTTGTTCTTTCGTTAATTTAAATTCAACCATTCTTTTTATCCTCCTGTCTGGTCAAAATAATTTGCCTGTTATATTCTTCGTATGTTTTATTTTTCGTGTACCAATACTTTGTACGCTAATTATATGACTAAAAAAATATGTTGTCAAGGATTTAACAAATATTTTTTCATGTATACTGTGTTTTAATTACGTTCTACGATCTCCTTTTCTGATTTAGGAGTCTCGGAGATTTCTTCTACTACAAAAAAGAAGAGCCAAATACTACATTCAACTCTTCTTTCTTCTATGGTCTATAAGGATTTATTTGATTTATTTCTTTAATGTCTTCATCCATTCATCCATCTCAGCTCGATCTGCCATGGCTGCTAATGCACCTTCTTTTGTTGTTGTGTTCGCTGCATAAGCATTGGCAAAATCAAGGTAGTTTCTTAATGTGTCATCACTTACGGACTCCAAATCTTCTACTTCATCATTTAACAGACAGTATAGGAATGCTCCGATAAACGAATCTCCAGCACCTGTCGTATCTCGGACATCGATCTTATATCCAGAAGCTTCTACCATTCCATTTCTCGTATACACTTCTGCTCCGTCAGCTCCTTTTGTGTAGATAACGTATTTTGCACGATCAGCAAATAAACCGTCCAGAGCATCTTTGATATCTGTATGTCCTGTGATAAATTCCAGTTCTTCGTCAGAAATCTTGATGATATCTGCGTATTTTAAGAAATCATTGACTGTCTCTTTTAATTGATCAAGATCGTCCCATAATGAAAATCTTAAGTTTGGATCAAAAGATACTTTCACATTCTGCGCGATCGCCATATCGATCAGTTTCTTGTGAGCTTCCTTCATTGGAGATTCCACAAGGTCTACACTGCAAAAATGAATCATTCCACAATCGTTTAAGATATCTGCCGGGATATCTTCTACACTGTAGCGTAAATCTGCACTGTTTTTTCTATAAAATTTGAAATCACGATTTCCGTCAGAGGCAAGGGATACGAATGCTAAGGCTGTTTCCCCTTCTTTGTCTCTTGCGATATTAGAAGTGTCGATTCCTGCTTCATCTAATACTTCCACGATATAATCTCCAAATGGATCATCTCCAAGCTTTGTTAAAAATTTGGATGGAATACCAAGCTTCGTAACTGCCCCGACTACATTGGCAGGTGCTCCTCCCGCAACTCTTTTAAATGAAGGTACATCTTTTAGTCTCTGTCCCTTAACTTCTGGAATAAAATCGATCAGTGCTTCTCCGATCCCACATAATTTATTCTTCATGTCTTCCTCCTTCAATTTCGAATGATTTTAATGGATATACAGTCATTATACCAGAACATTCTCCATTAATCAGTAGTCTTCCATAATGATTGTAGATTCTTGTTGTAAAAACTTCTTCTCCATGATTCACAAAGATTTCTAAGGATGAAGTATCCGCAAAAATCTGAAGATGCTCTAATTTTTCTAATCTGACTTTTCTTGTTGATCTTCCACTTCCATAGACCCCAAGATTTAAGGTCAGGATATTGTCTTTATAGGAAAGAGTGATTCCTTCGCGCAGTGTCATTACCATTTCTCTGCATCGTTTAAAATCTACAACAGCTTCATAGATTGCATTTTGCATGATGATCGTTTGTCCATAACAAAATGTACAAACTGCTTTGTCCTCACTTCGAAGTTGTTTTAATTCTTCGATTGGTTCCTGAATCAGTTTTCCGTCTCTTACGGATAATTCTCTTGGAATCGTCAGTGCATGCTGCCATCCTGCTTCTTCGGTTGGATTCGTATAGTCTGCGTCTGGGATTCCCATCCAGCCGATCAGAATCCTTCTTCCACTTTCATCCTCAAAACTTTGCGGTGCATAGAAATCAAATCCGCGGTCAAAAAGTTTGATATCTGTGATCTCATATTTATCAGTATCAAAATCATAGTCTAATTTCATTGCTGTGACCTGATGAACATTTTCGTAATCAATGCCTTGTGTTTCTACTCCCTGTGGGCAGCAGATGATGTATAACTGTCCGTCCATTTCAAACAGATCCGGACATTCCCACATATAACCAAACTTCTGTGGAGTTGTGATGCGATTCTTGTATGTCCAGTTCTTAAGATCTGTAGATTCATATAGAAGGATCATACCCACACCTTCGACATCCCTTGCTCCAAGAACCATGTAATATTTCTCATTTTTCTTAAAGATTTTTGGATCACGCACATGGTTGCTCATGTCAGCCGGATAATCGTCGGTTGTCATTAACAATTCCTTTTTGGTAAACTCATAGCCGTCTTTACTTGTAAATGTGATCGTATTACTTCCACGTCCACTGTTGATATAGTCATAATCATCTCTGTCAAAATATTTTAAATTTCCTGTGTAGAAATAGTGGATCGTATCATCTTCAATAAATGCAGAGCCGGAATAGACACCATGGGCATCAATGTCTTCATCTGGGAATACGACTGGTCCAAAATCTTCATAATGAATAAAATCTTTTGTCGTATAATGTCCCCATGTCTTTAACTCACCAGTTGGTTCAAATGGAGTGTACTGGTAGTAAATATGGTATGTCCCATTAAACTGGCATAAACCATTTGGATCATTTAACCATCCTGTCTTTGGCATTAAATGGAATTTTAATCGGTCTTGATCTGCTGCCACACGTTCTCTATAAGCTTCATTTTCTTTATACCATTTTTCATAATCTGCCTTATAGACTTTCTTGTATTTTTCAAACATCTGCCCTGGTTTCCTTTCCTTCTTCGAATAATGATTATTTTAAATTCATGATCTTCGTATTATTATCTGCATCCGCTGCTTCAACCACTTCGACTTCTTTTCCTTTCGCATCTGCAACTAAGAACATCGTCTGTGTCTTGTATCCTTTTTCTTTCACAAGATCCATGTCAAAAGATAATAATTTATCACCTTTCTTTACTTTGGCTCCTGTTTCTACGAAAGTCTCAAAACCTTCGCCATTCATCTTAACTGTATCGATTCCTGCATGGATCAGAAGTTCTACTCCTGAGTTTAATGTGATCCCCATTGCATGTTTTGTAGGGAAGATCAGACTGATCGTTCCATCGGCTGGTGCATATACAATGCCTTCGCTTGGGTTGATCGCTACACCTTCTCCCATTGCCTTACTTGCAAATGCTGGGTCTTCGGACTTTGCTACATCTAAAACTTCACCTTTCATTGGTGCATATAATTCATTTGTTTCTTCTGTTGTATCTGCTGGTTCCTGTACTTCGATTTCTTTTACTTCTTCTTTAACCGGAGTCTCTGCTTTGTGATCTTCTCCTTCGACGTTAAACTTCTTCCAGAAGACTGCAGTTAAAACTGCGGATACTCCCATGGATAAGAGCAGTCCGATCACGAAGTTTAAGTAATCTTTTGGAAGCATGGACAGGAATCCCGGAAGTCCTGCTGCTCCTAACGCCTGTGCCAAAACTCCTGTTGCTGCACAATATGCATTACCTACGGCTGAACCGATGATGGCAGCGTAGAATGGATATTTTAATTTCAGTGTTACACCGAACATTGCTGGTTCTGTGATTCCAAGTAATGCAGAAACACCTGATGCAGAACAGATTGATTTCATCTTCTCATTCTTTGTTAAGAATAAAACTGCTAATACGGCTGCTCCCTGTGCTACGTTGTTCATACTTGCTGTTGTGAAGATAAAACTTCCACCTGTTGTTGCTTTGGCTGCGATCAGCTGTGTCTCGATCGCGATAAAGCTGTGATGCATTCCTGTTAGACAGATCGGTGCATATGCAAGTCCGAATAATCCTCCACCGACAAATCCAAGTGTATTATATACCCATGTGATTCCATCTGCTAATAAGTTACCTGCTTCTCTTAACACTGGTCCTACGCAGATGAATGTTAAAAATGATGTTACCATGATAGAGATCAATGGTGTTGTCAGGTTATCTAACCATGTTGGTGTTACTTTATGTAACTTCTTCTCGATCGTTGCTAAAATAAATGCAACTGCTAATACTGGAAGTACAGTTCCCTGATATCCGATTGCCTGGATCTTAAATCCAAAGATGTCCCATACTGGTGCTTTGGCGATACCGATGCTGTATGCACTTAACAGATCTGGATGAACCATGATCATACCCATGGCTGCTCCAAGATATGGATTCCCGCCAAACTTCTTCGTTGCGCTAAATCCGATCAATACTGGCAAAAATGCAAATGGAGCACTTGCAAACATGTTGATCGCTGTTGCCAGACCCTTAAACTGTGGGTACAGATCAATGACGGACTTGCCACTAAACATCGCTGCTGTCAGGATATTGTTCACTCCCATTAACAGACCACCTGCTACGATGGCTGGAATGATCGGTACGAAAATATCACTTAATAACTTTACTAATCTCTGAAGAACATTTCCTTTCTTCTCTTCTTTCTCAACATCTGCTGGTGTATCGACTGAGATTCCTAACTGCTTCTGTACTTCGTCGCACACTAAGTTTACAAGTCCTGATCCGAAAATGATCTGGAACTGTGACTGTGTTAAGAACACTCCCTTAACTCCTTCAATGTCGCTGACTGCATCTTCATTGCGAAGATCGTTGTCTTTTAACTGTAAACGAAGTCTTGTTGCACAATGCTGAACTGACTTAATGTTTTGTTTGCCGCCAACATGCTCGATGACCTGGCTGGCGATTTTTGCGTAATCCATATCTTCTCTCCTTTTTTATTGTGAAACTTATTATGGTATCGGTTCCATATCTGTATCTTATAACTTTCTCTTTTATTTGTCAATAGTATTTATGGAATCGATACCATATTTTTTATTTTATTACTTTTATTTATGTTTTATGTGAAGCGATTTAACAAAGCAACAGGTAAACGACAAAACCCTCCGTTCCGAGCAATACGGAAGGAGGGCGATATTATAAGCATGTATGAAGAATTTATGATTTGACACTTCCGCCTTCAATAAATTCATATCCCACAATCTGTTTCTTGGATACTGGTTCTCCTGTGATCATCTTAAGGATCGTTTCCGCTCCAAGGTATCCCATTCCATAGGAATCAAACTTTAGCGTTGTAAGCTCTGGCGTCAGGAGTGTACTTTCATCATATCCTCCAAACGCTGCCACAGACACTTCTTCTGGAATCTTCTTCTTATGTTCGTGTAAAATCTTATATGCACCAAACGCAAGCCGGTCTGTTGCACAGATGATCGCATCTAAATCCGATTCCCTCTCAAGTAATTCTCTCGTAACCATCTGTCCACCAATAAAACTATAATCACTCTTCCCTGTCACTGGTGTGATCCCGTATTCTTTCAATCCATCTAATACGCCATTTCTACGCTCGATTCCAACTGCCTGGTCTGTCTCATAGACACCAATATATCCAACCTTTTGATGTCCTTTCTTCCCAATATACTCTCCGATCGTTTTCCCTGCATGATAATCATCATAAATAATGGAAATTCCATCTTCATAATCCTGTGTTAAAACAACCACTGGAATCCCCGCTTTCTTTAACAGCTCTTTGTGGTCCTTTGTGATCGCTATGGAACTGATCAAGATCCCATCCACATTTAACTGGATCAGGCGCTGGATATTCTGTAATTCCTGATCAATATCGTGGTCTGAGTTCTGAATAAGGGTTGTATACCCCTTTTCTCTTAAATACCGATCAATACTTGTGATCACACGGCTTGTGATCTTAGAATTCAATGTCGGCACAACTACACCGATCACGTTGCTTTGTTTCGCATTCAATCTTGCAAATGCATTCGGTGTATAATTGTATTCTTCAATGACCTTCTGAATCTTCGCTCTCGTCTCATCCTTTACATATCCCCCATTAAAATAACGGGATACTGTGCTTTTTCCAACTCCTGATAAATTTGCGATATCTGCCATGGTCATCTTCTTTGCCATATATTTTGATCTCCTTTGTTACTTTATCTCTCATTATCTTAGCACAGAAAAAGCTATAAAGAAATAAGATGATATAAAATTTCTTTCTCATCCAATAAACGAAGTATTTCTTTCCTGCCCGTAAATAAAAAGATCTGACGGTCTGTATGGTGACTTAAATACTGCATCGTCTGTGCCAGTCTTTCATCATCATAATTACCGAACACATCGTCTAAAAACAACGGAAATGCGTCATTTTCATACAAAAGATCGGCCGATGCAAGACGCAGTGCAAAGTATAATTGTTCTACTGTGGCATTGCTTAAATACTTCATATCGACATGATCAAATTCATCATAAACCATCATCGAAAGATTCTCATCCATGACTACCTGCGTATATTTTCCATTCGTCATATCACAAAAAATCTCTGAGATCTTCTCATTTAGTTCCTGTCCAAAAGTCTTTTGTACCTGGCTTGCAGCTTCCTCGATTGCTTTCATTGCAAGTTCTATCTCGTGAATCTCAAGTTCTTTCTTCCTTTTCTGCCCCAGCAAGATCTCGTATTCCTGCTTTCTCTTATCTGCCTCTTCCTTTTGCTGCATAAGCTGTGCTTTCTCGATCTCTATGATCTCTAAGCGATGTCTTAGTTCTATTTTGCGAATTCGTTCTTCATCTTCCCCACCAAATAACTTTCGAAACCACAGCAAAATCTTCTGAAGCAGCGTCAACTTTCTCTTTTGTCTTAAACGTTTCCGAATCTCTCTCTCTTCCTGTTCATATTCATTCAACGCTTGTGCATCATACTGCCATGACCCCTGCTGTCTTCGCAAGTTGTCAATCTGCGTAAACACAGGATCTTTTCGCATTTGTCTTCGTCTGGCTTTCAAATGATCGATCGCTTTTCGAAGGTCGATCGCGGCATCCTTGCTGCTTCGCAGATTCGCCATGGAATTTTGCAAAACTTCCTTCATCTCTCTGCCTGTACGAATCTCTGCCTGTGTCATCGAAACCGTATTCTCAAATGCCTGTTGATCGGATTCGAATAAGTATTCCTTCCCCTTAAGTTCCTCCATCGTATCTGCATCAAATATGCGATACTCTGTCTGCCCTTGACCGAAGTTTCGCATGATCTTATATCTGATCCCGTCCTTTTCAAAGATCATGGAGCCACCATAAATGCCGCCATTTACTGGCTGATATCTGGTGAAATCATCATATCTTGCAGCAAGTCCTCTTGATTTCTCCAGCCCAAACAGCATTGCGATCATAAACTTACGAAGTGTTGTCTTGCCAGATTCATTCTTGCCATAGAAAACTTCTAACTTCCCAGATGTCTGGCAATGATATTTATGAAATTTTCCAAATCCATCAATATTGATCTCCTCAATCTTCATCTTTTACTTCTCCCTGGCATATGTTAAAGCTTCCATCGCATAACGCAAAGCCTCTGGTTCATCTTTTAAAATATCTGCGACCTTCTGGATGATAAAATCATCTTCCTCTGATAGCTGTTCGTATTCCCATTGATTCTTCGTTTCATAAATGATATCTGTGACCATATATTGGCTCGTGATCTCATAAAAGTCCAGATGGATCTGTGGATCAATACTTCCTGTCAGTACAATCTCATATATATTCTCTCTTCCACGATATGAAAGTTCCGTTTCTACCCGATCTATGATCTCTAACGCTGACATCTCATCAGATATCATGACTTCCACTTGTGTATACATTCTCTTTGCAAAGGGAACGAAGGTTATCTGTTTCTTTTCATCGCTGACCTCCCCTTCGATCAGCCCATGATATCCCATCTCTGTGTGATCCAGTGGTTCCAGCGATCCTGCATATGCCATCAGATCTTCAAAAATGATCTCTGGTTTATGGATATGTCCAAGAGCGATATAGTCAAATCCAGACCATTTTAACACTTCTCTCTGAATTGGAATATGACTGGCATCTCCACCATGTGCCAGCAGGATTGAAAAATCACTGCCTTCTCTCTCATCTGGTTTCATGCGATCATACAATGGTTTCGTGATCTGATTCTTCCAATAACTAAAGCCATAAATGGTCGTTTTAAGATCTTCAAAAGAAATATGATCTCTTTGTTTTCCATCCAGAAGATAAACTTCCGAATTCCATTTATACTCAGAAAATACATCATGCGGTTCCAGATGATCGTGATTCCCTGCGATCAAAACCGTTCTTGTATGATTCAATCTGGACAACAGATAATCCACTTCTCTCAGCTCCTGCTGCGTTGGCGGCTGATCAAACAGATCCCCTGCGATCAATAACAGATCTGCCCGTTGCTTATTCGCATGATCAATGACTCTTTGAAATGTCTCTTTAATCTCTTGTTCTCTAATTCTTCCAAATGTCTGCTCTCTCTCTGGTCTGGCTCCCCAATGAACATCTGCGATATGAATAAATTTCAAAAAATCACCTGCTTTCTGATCATCTTCTATGATCTTATTCTGTCATCATACGATCGATATTCTTTAATAATTCTTCGATCTGTTCTCCCGTTATATGATCCATGTGCACCCCGCCTGTGCATACCACTACTTTTCCTGTTTCCCTGCATCGATTCTCAGCCAGTCTGCGACATAGAAATTCGTCTTTATGACCTGTCAGATTGATCACAGATGAAGTGACACTGATCGTTCCGTCACCACTCAGCGAAGGGCGTGGAACTGCCTGAACAACACAGCCAATATGCGGTTTCTCACCGCCGCTTAGAGTTAAAACAAGATCTTCTCCTATTGCTTTTTCACAGATCTCTATCGTAATTTCCGCAATTGTTTTGCTATATTTCATTTTGATCCTCCTTATTCTATTCCAAAGAGGACCTTACCAAAACTTCCTCTGAAATAAAACAGGCAGCCAGTTCAACACTGACTGCCCCTAAATTATGCCATGTATCTTAGCCCCATAAATTCGCTGGGTAGACACCTTCTTTGATCAATCCGGCAAATGCTTCCTGTACAGCTTCCTTATCTTCCTGATAAGTTACACCGAACCATCGATCCTGTGTCTCTAATACTTTGACGTTTGCACGTCCTTCTTTCAATAATTTATCTACGATGTTTGGTAATAAATATTCTTTCTTCAGATCTCCTTCTTCTACTTCACTTAAGAAAGTCTTGAAGTCTTCTGCAAGGAACTCTAAAAATTCTGGATATGCAGCCCACATATTCATAGAAACCTTATCCTCTGGACTGATCCATTCCTGAACATCTGGAAGATCACACTTGATCTTACCATCTTCCCCCATCATAATTCCTGTTGTCTCATGAACCTGGCTTAATAATCCATTCTCATCTACAACACTAACTCCTCGTGTGACAGTTCCATTGTCACTTAATGTATTCTTCAGGATAAATCCTGCCATTCCCATTGTGAATTCTCTTCCAAGATCTTCTCCAGATACTAAGAAATCATGAAGCTTCACAAAAGCTTCCTTTCCATAGTAATCATCTGCGTTGATGATCACAAATGGTTCCTTGACAACATCCTTGCAGCAAAGAACAGCCTGTCCTGTTCCCCAAGGCTTTGTGCGTCCTTCTGGTACTTCAAATCCTTCTGGAAGGTCATCTAATTCCTGAAATACATATTCTACATCAATCTGATCTTTAATTCGGCTGCCGATTATCTCTTCAAATTCTTCAAAGATGTCCTTACGGATAATAAATACAACCTTATTAAATCCAGCTTCTTTCGCATCACGAATTGAATAATCCATGATGATCTCACCATTCGGTCCCATCTTCGCAAGCTGTTTGATTCCTGCACCGTATCTTGATCCGATTCCGGCTGCCATAATTATTAATGTAGTATCCATAAATCTCCCCTTCAGTCATCTGACCTGTTTTGTTACCTGTATACTTGTTATATCCTGTGTAAAACATTCCATATATTTGTCCTCACATATACCTTTCATTATAAATATTATTCTCTATAATGTCAATATCTTCTGGCTATCCTTTCTTTAAATACTTCTTTATTTTATTGTATTTTCATATGGACATTTTTGTTATTTGTATTATAATCTTTGTTATAAAGATTTTTTCTTTATTTTAAATATTTTTTGTTGTTTTTTAACATTTTTCACGAAAGGAACGCATTATGAAAAAAGAAATCTCCTTAAAAGGAAAAACTGCCATCGTCACTGGAGGAGCTACCGGGATCGGGTTCGCCATTGCAAGTGAACTTCTGGATGCGGATGCTAACGTTATTATTCTTGGACGTCGAGAAGAAAAATTAAAAGAAGCCGTCAAAAAACTCGGGGAACGTTGCTCTTATTACGTATTCGACATCACAGATACCGCACACTATGACAGACTCATTTCCAAAATCGAAGAAACTACACCTATCGACATTCTGGTTAACAATGCTGGGATCAATAACAAAAAAGATTATTTTGACTTTACCGAAGAAGAATTAGATACCATCATCGCCACTCAGGCTAAAGCACCATTTTTATTCTCACAGGCTGTTGCTGCGAATATGAAAAAACGAAAATCCGGCTGCATTCTCTTTATCTCTTCCCTTGCTTCAATCCTCGGAATGCATGATATTCAGGCCTATACTTTATGTAAAAGCGGCGTAAAAGGTCTTACAAGAAGCCTTTCCCGCGATCTTGGTCCATATGGCATCCGTGTCAACAGCTTAAATCCTGGATTCGTATACACAGATATGCTCGCAAAAACAAACTTAAAAACACCAGAACGATTAGAAGAAATCCAAAACCGCACACCTCTTCGTGGTTTCGCAAAAGAAAAAGACCTTGGAATGGCAGCTGCTTTCCTTTGCTCTGATGCCGCACGATTCATTAGTGGAATCGACCTTGTTGTAGATGGCGGAATCAGCAGTTCTTTCTTATTGTAACACCAAAAAGAGCAGGTACTCTGTTTCGTACCTACTCTTTTATCTTATTGATCTTATACTTAACAACTTCTCAATCTTCTTGCCTCTGGCTCTCTGGATGTCTTATCTTCTGCTACCCATAAATCTTTGTAATTTAATTTTAAAAGCCCTGCGATCATTAAGCTTAACACTAAGATCATTGCAATTGTTCCTAATAAATGCATTGTTATTCTCCTCTTTATATTGTGTTGTATTATGTATTCTGTATTTATGCTTTATATTTTATCAAATTAATTTCGGAGAATCAATATGCAGCATTATTTTCTAGGAAATTACAACATTTCATTTACATTTTCCCTCTGGTGTTAGCAAAATTTTCAGTAATAAATATGTCTTTGTTGTTGTTTTTGTGCAATTTGTAGTACCAATTTCCGAATGGTGTGTTTGTGTTTGGTCGTATTTAATTTCTGATTCGTCTAATCCGTTCTGCCACGGCATTCACTAGAAAATAAATAATTCCTCCTGCTAATCCTCCAATTGTATTAAAAAATAAATCTGATATTTGAAATGTTCCTAATCTTAAAAACAACTGCAACAGCTCAATTGTCAGAGATGACAGAAACGCTATTTGGATACTTTTTAATATGATTTTCCCTATATACACTTTCTTCCCAAATATTTTTTCTTCAAAATTCCAAAACATTAATATTATATACGGCATAAGCAGGAAAAAATTTTCTATACACTCTGATGTTAAAATACGCTGGCCTGTCACTGTATTATATCTGTATATTCCCCATACTCCCCACACATCACATAATGGATTCATCCACATATCTCGGTTGATCAATGTCTTAAATAATACCATGGTAATATAGAAAAACAATATATATTTTTTACGAAATTCTCTGTCTCTTTTAAAATGAACGATCCATGTCCGGATAGCTGCTTTCCATCCCTTGCCTGCTCCTTCTGGACATTTTACATACAAATAAAAGAACATTGTCATTATTGATAACAAAATTGCAAACCAAAACGGTTGATAGATCGATGTTAGAATGTCTATTGTGATTTTTCCTATGATAGTCTTCATTCTTGTGCCTTCTCCTGTTCTGTATGTTAAATGCGTATTTTGTTCGGAATATTTTTAATAATTGTGTTTAATGTTGCAATTTACTTTGTAGACTGATTTCTTAATGTCCCTGGGACCTTACAGGACCTCTCTGTATATTTTTATTAAAATTGCACAAGAAAGCTTGGATTTATCAGCTTTCCGGATACTCTTTAAATTAATTAGCTGATCAAAATACAGCCTTATGGATAGTGAATAAGGTATCTTTTTGTACCATTCATAGAAAATTGGTATAAAAAGAAGACGTCTTGATATTTTTATGGTTGCCTTCTTTGTTCACCCATTTTCTCTACAGCAACAAACCTCTCATGTCTGACAGGATCATCCATCTGCTACGATCGGAGTCCTAAATTCCTTCGTTCTGTCTATCCATAGCTGGGCTGCCACTTATGCTTAAGCACAGGATCTTTGTCCTATGGTCTGTATCTCCTGTGGCTAAACTGGCTATACTTTTTTCAACGATACAGTTACATCCCTGTCCACAGCACCAATCTCCTTGGCGGACGCTTTCCTGTTTTCAGGTTTATTTCTTTCTTGTTAGGCTGCCTGTGGCAGTTGAGTTGGACGATGAATATCCTCTATCATTTTTGATCCATTGTAGACAACACCCTTCGTCATGATTGCAAAGAATACCCGGATCAGCTTACATCCAACGGCTATCATTGTCTGTCGGCCTTTCAGTGGATTCTTTATCCGTTTTCTGTAATAATCATAGATCGATCTGAATTCTTTATTGCTCTGTATCAATGGTAATACTACCTGATATATGATTTTTCGCAATTTCTTCCGACCACGCTTGCTGATCGTTGTACGACCTTTGTGTTTTCCAGAGCTGTTCTCTACCAGTTCAAATCCAGCATACTTCTGGATCTGTTTCGGGTTTTTAAAGCGACTGATATCCCCGACTTCTGATATGAAACCAGCTACAGTTACTAATCCGACACCATCAACTGACAGCATCTTTTCTGCATTTGGTATCTGCATGATCAGTTCTTCCATCACAGATGTAACCATTTCCAGTTGTTGCTTCTTTACCTTATAATCTTCCAGCAACATCTGAATCTCCATGACTGCACCCTGACCTCCTGATTTTCCAACACTATCATGCGCAGCATCTACCAGGGTCTTTGCCCTATTAAAACTGGCGCCTTTGCCACGCACTTTATGTTCTCTCCATATCTTTATAATGTTATCTACACCCAGTGCTGTCACCATAGTCGGTAATGGTACTTCCTCAAGGATCATCATTCCTGTTGTTGTATCAAATTTCTTGTATACAGTAAGATATTCTGGAAAATATATCTTCAGCCATCTCTGTATCCTGTTGGATGCTGCATTCAGCTCCTTCATGATGCGATCTCGGCTGGATGTCACTTCTCTGATCTCTGCATAGATTCCTTCCGGCACATATGGAAAACTGTACCTTCCATCGATTACAAGCTTTGCAATCGTCTTTGGATCTTTCAGATCTGTTTTCTTTGGGCTGTTGTCATCCAGTTCCTTTGCTTTCTTAACAGATGCAGGATTCACGAATGCCAGTTTCATCCCATGATCTTTTACAAACTGATAAAAGGTATACCAGTAATGACCTGTAGGTTCACATCCTATCATTGCTTCATTTTTTCCATGCTTTATGCATATTTGTGTAACCCAGTCATAAAAGCTGTTGAACCCATTGATATCAGTTGAAAATCTGAATACTTTTCTTGTCAGCTCTCTTCCCCGGTAATCGAATGCTCTGACATAGTGTTCAGAACTTCCGATATCAACTCCGAGTACTAAAGTTGATTCTGTGACTTGTTCAATCTTTTGATTCTGTGTATAATTCATTATAAGGACCTCCGATAATCAAGATGTTTTTCATCCGCCAAGATGATATCTTAATTATACTGTGAGGTTCTTCTTTCGTCTATTGACATTATTTATGAATTACAGGAATGCTTAAGTTTTATACTTAAGTTTATTTGGCATATAAGTCAGTCTATTTATTCATCATAATTTATACATACTGGTTTCAATGTTAGATACATTGGAGTATATTCTGAATCAACAGAATACAATGCTTGCATATTTTTTTCCAATAAACTAAATCCATTTTTTAAATAAAAAGATTCTGCTTCTGGTAATGAATGTAGAAAAATCCCTTTGAACCCAACAACATTATCTAATATACTCATTATGTTTAATATAATATTTCTCATTATCCAAGCAGAAATAGGTATTATTTCATCCCCATATTCATAAAATACGTCTTGATATTTTTTAGATATTGCGAACATTTTAATTTCTACTATAGGTAATCCACATGTTTGCTCATCAAATTCTTTTCCTGTTGCCTTTGCTTCTATCTCATCCAAACGTATCCTATCTGTGTATGGAATAGCCCCTGTTGCCAAAGTATAAAATCCCATAATTTCACGACTCACTTCTTTATCATCTTCATTATAAAATACATTCCATACTACATATGTAACACCATCTCCAGAATTTTGATAATCTGATGCTTCTTCTTTTATAAAATCATTAAAATTTTCATATCCTGTTCCTGCATCAAATTCTAAAAGTTTTAATAAAAAATCCTGACATGATTGTTCAAACGACATCGTATCAGGATTAAAATTATCTATTGTCTGTCTATTAATGTTCTTTTCTTCTTGTTCGTTCAAATAGTTTTCCTGCTTTCTTACAAGAATCCATAAATTCTTTTGTTACTTGGTTTTTATTAAACTCATGTATAAATTGCTGGGACGCTTCTTTTTTTATAACTATCATTTTATTAACTGGTTTTGATAATACTGCCATATGCAACCCTCCTTATTTTCACTAGATTATCTTAGTATAACCTTATTTACATGAGTATACAACTATTGTTTACAATTAAATTATAATTTGTTTTCTTTATTTTATCAAGTATCTATTATACTCATTTTATGTTCTTATTAAATTGCAGTATATAACTTATACTTGTGAATTGTTCTGTGTCTTAAATGTATATTTTATTTTTATTAACCTATCAATTATTTTTTCCTAACTTCTCAAAGTCTCATGAATATTAAATTCCCTACAGCTCCTGAAATAATCAGGAGCTATTAAAAATCTTCTCAACGAACTTTCTTTAAAATTGTGTTTACTATTGCAATTTATTTTGTAGACTGATTTCTTAAGTCCCTGGAAACTTAAGGGACCAAGTTCTCAAAAATTACCATAAATCTAATCCTTCTTTTTTTCTTTCCATTAACTGTATTAAATAATCTATTTTATCCTCAATATTTAAATATCTTTTGGTCATTAAAATTCTCCAAATTTTATTTTCATTCTCTTTTACGCTTTTCCACCACACCTCACTATATTCTTCATTAAACCCAAACATTCTTTCTGCATTATCAAATGTATATTTTTTAGATAAATTATCTATTACAACCATGTCACAAAACGTGAATATTGCTTTTCTTAAAATTTTTAAATCTTCTTGATTAATTATCGATTCATCTATTTCTTTTTTTTCACCATCTTGCAAAATAAAATTTTTGAAACAATATTCACTTACTGTTTTAAACTCATCAAAATTTAATTTTGTTATAAACTCTGTTTCCTTAATAGGACAAATGACTGTTTCATAACATTGTTTTAAAAACATAATAAATTTTTCATTCTGATCATAATCATCTAATTCTTCAAATTCGTTCCAAAAATCTGTTTCTTCTTCTATACTCCTTGCCTCATTAGAAATGCATTCTATAATATCCTTTAAATTTGCTATAAATTTATCTGATACTGTTTCCGGAAGATCTATCCCATCTCCTTTAACAATCGCATTCAGATTATAATTACTTTCCTCTAAAATTTGATTAAACAATGTTGCTATTTGTTTGATTGTTTCATTTTTACTATAAAATTTCAAATCCAATTTTTTCATTTCTATACTTCTCCTCTTTTTTATTAAAAATTACTATTTCTGGCAATTTTTTATTTTGTTGTAAATTATAAGTTTCCTGTGTCTTTCTCATATACTTTGTATTATATGAAAATTCTGTTCTAGAAATAATTTTTGCACATATTTTTCGTTGTTTATTTTTTAATAATCTCTGATAATTTTTTGAAACTCCTTCAAATTTGGGCTCAAATGATATATTTTTATCAAGGCTATTTTCAAAAGATTCCATGATATTATTGCAATTTTTATATAATTGATCATTAAATGTCTTTTGAGAATAAAATTGTTTTGACTTTTCTATATAATCAATATATTTTTTCCCAGCTGGTGATATAGAAATTTGGATTCCTTTTTTACTATTACGAATGTTAAAATATTTTTTATTTTTCATTAGTAAATTGTCCAAATCAACTTTTGATATACTTTCTTTTTTTATAGCTTCAAAAGACATTCTTTTATTATCTTGAATGTTTTTCATAATACCAATCAATTGTTTATATTTTTCTGAAGTTTTTTCATATTCTCGCTCTTTTCTTCTCATGCTTTCTTCTTTTTCATATAAATCATATAATGCATTCATATGACTTAAATATGCAATATCTTTAGTTATTTTTTTTAATTTATTTTGCATATTTTCTTGAATCTTTTGTTTGTTTTTATTCAACTCTTCTTGTAAAATTTTATTTAACATTTGCTCTTCATTATCTTTATATTCTACTTTAATCCAAAGCTTTTTAACTTCATCTTGATTTATTTTAAACAATTCCTCTGTTATATTTTCTAATAAATCTTGCAATTCAAACATTTGTTCATATTTTTTTTGAAAATCAACCTGCACTTTTACCAATTCATCTAATTGTTTATTTTTAACGCCTCCTCGAATATATTTATGTAGAGAATTTTCCACCTCTCTTAAATATCTTTCTTTCTCAATATCATCATTTACTCTACTATAATCCTTGCTTATTTCTAAATAATCCATTATATTCACCTTCTTTTTCTTAAAAATTTTCCATAGTAATTTTATAACTTAATCCCATATCATACTGTTTTGTCTCATAAAAATTTATTTCACATTTCTTTCCTGTACATTGTTCAGTACATACTTCTTTGCATTCATCCTGTATATAATCTACTCTATTGTTAGATCTAGATGTATCTTTTTTTGCTGGTAATGTTATAAATCCTATTTCTTTTTTATTGTCTATTGCTGAGCACGCATTAACCATAACAACAACACAAAGATAATCTTTTGATAAGCTTTCTGCTGATGAATATAAATCCATTGAAGCTGTATATGCTGGTGTAATTAATATATTAGTTTTTATGTATTTATGGAACAATTTCACATCTTCATTCAATAAATCTTTGCAAATACAAACTCCTATTCTTCCTATACCTTCTATTTCTATGATTGAATATCCTCTATTTTGTTTATAATCTAACCATTCCTTATATGTTTTTTTATCCTTTTTATTTTCATATTCAAAAGGTTCTTTTTTACAATATGTACAAATTAAGTCCTTTTTTGCATCTGTAATTATAACCTTATTAATCTTTTTTTTACTTACTGATCCATTTATAACTATTTGTTGTTGTAAACTTTCATTATCTCTTGTGGAAAAAATCATATCCTCTGTCAATAGCATTTCTGGAAATATTAAAAAGTCTATATCTCTTTTTTTACTTCTTTCACATATATCCTTATATCTATTTCTTAATTTCTCCTCAGACTCACTATACATTTTATCAATATAAAAAAGTGATTTTTCATATTTTATTTTCAAAATATCTTCCAGGTTTATATTGGTAAATGGTACAATTCCAAAACTTATTTTTTCTTTGTCAATAAAATGTTTTGACATGTTACTTTTTTCATCAAAATGATATATTGTATATGGATATTTTTTTATTTTTTCTTGATCCCATATCATATAGTTTGATGTTTGTCCATCTAATACAGAACATTCACATTCTCTTGCTTTTCTAAATAATGAATACTCCTTATTGGTTAAACTTTTAAATTGAATTTCTCCCCTATCTAAAATAGTATCACTCATTTTAGGAATAATTTTAACACAATCTTGATATTGTTCATTTAGTGCTGAATATTTTATTATATGATTATTTTCTAACAAGCTATTATCTAATTGTATTTCAACCAGCTCATCAATGAATATAACTATTGCAAATACTCTTTCTATTGTAATTCCTTTTTCTAAATATCTTTTTATATCTTTTTTTAATGTATTAAAAGCTTCTTTACTTCCATCACTTTCACATTCTTGCACATAACTTTCTATAGTATCATATACTTCCTCATACTTACTCTCTTCAAATGTTCCAAATTCATATGCTTCTTTATCATATTCTTTTAGTATATATGATGCACATAAAGCTAACAAATCATATATTTTTGTTATTTTTTCTAACTGTTCTAACATGATAAATTTCCTCATTCCTATATATTTTATCCGCATTTTTATTTTACCAAATTTTAACATATTCTAAAATAACTTTCAATATTTTTATTTAATTTAGTATAACACACATTTTTCATATAACCAAATATATCCAATAAAACGTGATTCCATAAAATCACATTCTATTGGCTACTTCCTATTCATTATGTAAGCGCTTTATCTTAGGGTGTTGCTAGAATAATAGTAAACGGTAAATCCTGAACTTTAAATATGTGAATGCGATGCCTTTGTATCGTCTGGAACAGGAATTTAAAAGGAATGATATTCATATTTCAAGACAGACAATGTCCAGCTGGGTGATCAAAAGCAGTGAACGCTATTTATCTTTATTATATGACCGGATACATCAGCAGATCTATCAGGGCCCTGTGATCCATGCGGATGAAACACCAGTCAAAGTCAAGAGAGACGGCCGGGATACGATGTGCAACAGTTATATGTGGGTTTATTGTACTGGTACAAAAGATGGACAACAGCCAGTGATCCTGTATGAATATCAGAAAACCAGAAATTCAAGCCATCCGGCGGAATTTTTGAAAGGATATGAAGGAACGATCGTCTGTGATGGGTTTGAAGCATATCATAAGATTGCGAGGGAAAATGCACACATCACAGTTGCAGGCTGCTGGACTCATGCAAGGCGGAAATATGTCCAGATCTGTAAAGAATTAGGGAAAAAAGCATCAAAAGGAAGTCTTGCATAGTAAACGCACAATAGCACGTACCTAGACAAACAAAAGATCATTTTTTCATGACCTCTTGTTTGTCTTTTTGATCTCTTTTGGTAACTTTTCTGACCATGGAAGTAAGTCATCTAAAAATGAACGATCGGTATCTTCCATATGTTTTGGAATCTCTGTCAGCAAATGTTCAAAATATTCATATGGTTTCAGATCATTTGCTTTGGCTGTTTCTGCAATACTGTAGATGATCGCTGAATTCTCAGCTCCACGGATTGTATCTATCACATGCCAGTTATTTCTCTTATGTTCTTAAGCACATAAGAGAAATAACTGGCATGTGATAGATACAGTGAATGGGGCCAAAGCAAGTGCAATGATCTACAGTATTACAGAGACAGCCAAAGCGAACCAGTTAAAACCATATGAATATTTAAAATATCTGCTGATAGAGATTCCAAAACACATGGAAGATAGAAATCTAGATTTTTTAAAAGAACTATTACCATGGTCAGAACACCTGCCAACAGAATGTAAAAAATAAGATCACTGGATAAAAATCCAGTGATCAAAAATTTATCGGTAACACTGATTTACCGTTTACATATCATATCCTCATTTTCCCATTCTATACGTTAAATTCGTATTTTGTTTGGAATATTTTCAATAATTGTGTTTAATTTTGCAATTTACTTTGTAGACTGATTTCTTAATGTCCCTGGGAACTTAAGGATTTTTTGCCTGCTGCATACGCTTAGACAGATTCATCTTAGGATAGATTGGATGAATGTCCATTTCATTCATATATCGTCTGGCTTTCCGACGACCGACTCTATATCCTCTGGCTTTTAATTGTGCAGACATCTGTCTTGCACCCCAGGTCGGATTATCCGTATGGAGATGATCAATGATCTCTTTACATGCCAGTTCATTATCAGATACTGGAGATCCTTTGTAATAAATACTTGTACGGTTGATATCAAGTAAGCTTGCGCCAACAGAAGCAGGAAGTTCTTTAGTCGTCAAAAGGTTTCGGACTAAATTTACTCTCGTAGTCAGGTCCGCAAATTTCTTCAGATTTTTTTTTGAGCCAGTCCACCTGCATGGTTAACTGACCAACCTTTTTTGCATACTCAGCTTTTTCCTTGCGTTCTTCGACAAGCTTTTCCTCACATTTGTCGTCAAACACAGCAGAAGCATTGTTCAAGAATTCTTTTTTCCAGTTACGGAGAAGATTTGGTTGAATATTGTTTTCTGTTGCTAAGGTATTGAGATCTTTTTCTCCTTTGAGTAGCTCGATCACAAGGTCTGATTTAAATTTTGCACTAAAATTTCTTCTTTTTCTGGACATGACACTGAATCCTTTCTTATGTATTGATTTAAGTATATCAGATTCATTAAGATCTGTCCGAAAAAGTGTCTTAATTTATGAGACCATTATACTATACGGCACTGTTTTTACAGAACATAATTATTACAGAGAAGCCAGGAATGCGAGAATAGACTTACTCGGTTTGTAGTTGAATGAACTGTTTGATGTTTCATCAAGTTTCTCCATAGCTTGACGTTTGATCTCAATGTCAGCCACCATATATTTATGAGTCGTTTCAATGCTTTCGTGCCCAAGCCAGATGGCGATTATAGATATATCAACACCAGCCTGCAGTAAATTCATTGCAGCACTATGGCGGAACGTATGAGGTGTGACATTTTTCTTGTTCAGCGATGGGGACAGTTCCGCAGCTTTTTCTTTGATCGTGATTATCCGCTGTCCGACGCCTGATTAACTTCCACAAATTTTAAATCATAAAATTTATGGAAGTTAAGATTTTTTAGCATGTACTTATATTTTATGATTTTTTCCACCTCTAAATTTATTTCTTATTTTCAATACAGCTCTTTGTAGTTCTTCTGGTTTAAATGAAATGAATATTTGTGCCAAAAATCCTACTATTGTACAGAGAATGCCCTTAAATCCAAATACTATCCAAGTATTCACCTGTGGGAATGGGAAAATATTTAAACTAATTTGCATAGCAATAATTGCAATACTACAGCACAAAATATTTCTTAAAATATTAGGATAAAAAGTTGTTATCTTAATTTTCAAACATTTACAAATATATATTGGATTTGTGATTATATTAATAAAGTTCATTATAACAGCCGTAGTTATGACAATTGCATAAACTCCTATTTGGGTATACCTCAGTAATACATACATACTTATAACATTCAGTATTCCTCCAATTATTGTTATAAAACATGGAATTTTATTTTTTACAGTTAATGTATAAACATAATATAATGGATACACACATCCTTCTGTAATACATGGTAGCATTGCCAATACAGTCAATCTATATACCAACTGTATATTTTGTGTTGGAATCCATAATTGATAAAATGCAATTCCCAATGTACAAAATCCTGCAAAAACAATATTTGTAAGCACTCCACATACCTTCATTGAATACTTCAGTTCTTTAATTAATGCTTCTTTGTTATCTTCCGAGTATTCTCTCAAAAAAGTAGGTTGAAACGGTTGAGCTATTGTACTATATATCGTATACAACATATTATTGATTGTTTTTGCTATTGAGACTTGTCCCATCGACACCGCATTTAATAACAAATCTGATATTAATAAATCCAAGCCTGAATTCAAAGCATTTCCCATACTATTTACTGAATTCCAAACCCCTCCCATTACCAATTTTTTCAATGCGCTACTACTAAATTTAGAAATCTCTATTTTACTTTCCGGTATTACTTTTTTCGTAAAAATATATGATCCTATAAATAGTACAACTGCAGCTGCTAACGTTCCAACACCTACATACCATACTTTTGGTTGCAAAATAAAAAATGAAAATATTAAAATTACAATTTCGACTATATATGACCAGCCTTTAATCGAATTAATAACATCCAATCTGTCTTTTACATATCCTGTTGCAAAGAAAACAGTTGAGATAGTTGTAATATAAAAAGTCATAAAAGTCAATAAAAACAAAAGTTTTACTGAATTTACCAAATTTTGAGGAATATTCAATATTACTTCTAATTTGAAAATACATAATAATCCTATTACGAATATTATTCCTCCTAAAAATAAATCTGCTAAAAATACTGTACTATAATATTTTTGGTAATCATTTTTTTTCTTTTGTACATATGCAACTGTCATATATCTTGCCGCATACGAATTTAATGCAGTCATAATAATATTAGCATATGTAACAAAATTCTTTGCTAAGGAAACAAATCCATATGCCTCAACTCCTACATTGTTAGTGATCTTAGGAGCTAAATATAAATTAATAAAACAATTCAAAGCAACTGAAATAAAGCTTATGAACATGGTATAATATATATGTGCTTTTTTATTCAATTTTCTTTTCCTCCATCTACACCTAAGCTCGTTATCTTTTGTTTTTTAAAAATATACGCCAAAACAAGTGCCAAAAAAATAACATAACTATCTGTATATAGACAAGGCTCCGTCAATACAAAAATCCAAAAAAATATAAAATATGCTTCCGCAAATTTTACATATTGTGTCGGATTTCTTCTTAATATCTTAATAGCAACAACAATTGTTAGTATTAAAATTGATAGAAAAATAATCATTCCAGTAATTCCAGTTTCACATAAAATCTGCAAATAGCAATTATGCACATCAAAATGATTAAACCATGTCGTATATTCTGATCTTCCATATGCACCGATATTTCTAAAGTTTTCCCATCCAATTCCAATCCATTTATTCTGTTTCCATAAATCTATGGCTCTTTCGTATATAACTGTGCGTCCAGATGTTAATCCAATTATATCACTTCCATTTTTTATATTTTCAATAAATGTTACCAATCTTTCTAAAAAAGAAATTTTGCTCCATGCCGGAAAAGATATAACAATTGCAAAAACACCTGCTATTATTGTACATAATATTTTTAAATGCTTTTTAATGTTTTTAGTTTGCAAATAAAATACTATGCATACCGCAATTATTGCAAATATTGGCTGTGCTTTTTTCCCAGTTAAAAACAATATGCAAAGCCATAAAATTCCAAGCATTTTATCTTTTTTTATAAAAATTGCGTACAAAAAACCTACAAAGAGAAATAAAGCTGCATAAGAAACTTCTCTTGTTAAGCCTGTAACATACCCTGTTGAATTTCTATTAATAACACTCGTATATACATTATTGGGCATAACAATTTTTGCAATAGAATCAAATATACCAGGAAGCAGAAATTGCAACAAAACACTAAGCGCAATAAAAATTGCACCTATATATATATATTTGAAAATGCGTTCATAATTCAATTCATTTGCAAATATTAATATTGAAAATGACAAAATATATCCCATGAATGCATAAAACTCAAAATTTATATTTCTTACTATATATAACCCTATAGGAAATACTAATAAATATAAGCTCCACAATAGTAATATTTTATTTGCAGTTGCTTTGATGAACTTTCCTTTCAAAATTCTTATTACTAAACTAAGAATCGCAAAAATTCCTCCTAAGTTTCCTCTATATGCAAATAAAAATATAGATAGAACCAATAAAAAATCCGCTATTTCATCTAATGTAATAGTTGTTCTTTTCTTTTTCACCATTTTCATCTGTATACCCTCTGAACGCCAAAGAAAATCTTGGCAAATATTATAATTTTAATCTCTTTCCATTCTCAACATAACCTACTTTTTTTACAAGCTTTGCAGGACTACCTATATAAGTTGCGTTTGCAGCCTTCAAACTTCGTGTTACTACAGAATTATAACCAACTACACAATTCTCAGGGATTGTAACATTTTTCCCAACTTTTACTCCTGGTGCCAAATAGCAATCATTTCCTATAACAACATTTTCTGCGATATTAACACCACATTGCAATGTTACTCTCTTTCCACCTTTCACAGTTCCATTACACACGATACATCCATAATGCCAAATCGTTAATCCCTCTTCAAATGTATTTGGGTAAATCGTTATTCCTGTTTTTATACTCAGTCTATGCCACCAAAACTTATCAATTAAGCAAATTATTTTTTTAACCCCCCCATCAGGGAGACAATTCCTATGATATTCATAATGACGTAACGCAATTAAAAATTTCCAGACTTCATTTCCCAATAAATGAGGTCTTTTCCTATGATACTCATTTGCTATACGATCTTCTTCTAAGTATTTTCTTAAATCATCTCTTGACTGAATCATTTCTTACCCCAAAATTTTTTATATTTCATTTAACATTTTCTTTGTTACTTTATCCCATTCAAGGTTATCTAAATATTTCTTCATCTTTTCATTTTCTGTAGCAAAAATTTCTGAAGTTGTAATTACTTTTTCCATTTGATCTACTAATGAGTCAACATCTCCTGGTTCACAATACAATCCTATTTTCCCATCATTCAATTGTTCTTTTAGTCCACCTGTGTTTGAAGCAATAATTACTGCACCAAACTCCATTGCCATTAATGATACACCTGATTGTGTTGCATCTAAATACGGCATTACAACAACAAGATTATCTTTAGCAAAAAATTCTTCCACTTCGTCATCTGCTATATATCTATTATTAACAAAAACATCCTCTATTCCTTTAAATTCACTTTCGTAAGGACTAAAGTCTCCACTTCCTGCAATTGTTAATGTAACATTTTTATATTTTTGGTGAATAACTTTGAACGCTCTTGCAAGTATCCGCAACCCTTTATATTCTCTCAAATAACCAAAAAACAGAAAATTTATATTTGAATTTGCAGATTTTTCCATTTCATATTGCTTATACATTTTTTGTCTTCCATGTGGCATAAAATGTATATGCTTTTCCGAAATCCCCCATCTTTGACTAACCACCGGTATAAACGACTTAGTTAATACAATTGTTTCATCTGCAATTTTTGCAAATTCATTTCCTAAATAAGTGTCCATTTTTCCACTTCCTGAATGTGGAATAGGATCATGACATATCCATACTATTTTTTTTGCATTAACTAATCTACTAACATCTAAACTCCATAAATGTTGCATCGTAGTAATTACATAATCAAATTCAATATCTTTAAAATATTGTTTTAGTTTTCTTCTTCCTTTTAAGATAAAATCTAATTGTGCCTTTACATAATACTTTTTTCCACGAAATTCATTAGTTTTAACATAATAGACATCTTTTATCAATTCACAGCGATTCCATAACTCACGATTATCAACAAATTCTGACATAACAGCATATACTTCACATCCATTAATTGCAAGCCCTTTAGCAAACTCTAAAGCAAATGCTGGTCCTCCTCCACTTTTTCCGATATAGTTAACTAATATTTTTTTCATAATTATTTCCTCTATAAAGACTTATAAACTTCTAAATATTTTTTACAGAAAGCAGAATAGGAAAATTTTTCATTATATGTTTTTTTCGCATTTTTTTCCAGCTGCTCCTTAAGCAATCTGTCCTTAAATAATCGTATTATCCCTTCCGCAAGTGCTTTACCCGAATTAATCGGGACAATAATACCATTTATATTATCCTGTACAATTTCAACTGTTCCCGGAACATCCGTTGCAACTATAGTTTTTCCCATAGAAAATGTTTCAATGGGTGTTAATGGGAATCCTTCCCACAAAGAACTTAATACTACTAAGTCTAATTTATTTATTATATTCAAAATATTATTTTGAAATCCTGTAAAAATAACTACATCCGAAAGATTTTCACGCTCAACCATATCTTCTATTTTTTCTTTTAAAACTCCATCACCTATAATAAAAAATTTTATTGGATATTCCATTTTCTTTACTATATTAGCAGCTTCTACATAATACTCAAACCCTTTTTGTGTATTAATTCTTCCTATATTTCCTATAACAAAAAAATCTTTCGCATATTTTTCTATAACATCTACCTTCTCATACTCAACATTCGAATTATCAATCGCATTATATATAACTCGAATATTTTGAGGATTTACTTTGTAATATTTTATCATATTATCAAAGACACTATTGCCAACAGCAATATTTTCGGTTCTATCAAATACAAATTTTGTGAGCCTTTTTTTATCATCAAAAGTATTATGTATTGTGTTTACTATTTTAATGTTTCTCATTTTTTTGATCATACCTATATAAAATGCAGCCATTCTATGATGTGTATGAACAATATCAATTTTTTCTTCATCTATTATCTTTAAAAGAATTTCAACAACATTAATGACTATTCCTGGATTTTTATTTTGTATATCAGGTATTTCATAATATTTTATTTTTTTCTCTTTTAATTTTTCGACTCCGTTACCAGAAGCAGCGCAAACTATAACTTTATTTTCTGAATCATTCAATGCATCACATAGTTGCAATATTACTTTTTCTGTTCCTCCTGCACCCATACATCTGGTAAACATTAAGATATTCATATTTGACCTTATATGATAATTCAATTATCATATTTTCCTTTCCTTGCTTTGCTTTCTTTCCTTATATATTAGAAATGTTCTATTTAATGCATCCTTAATACTATAAATTGGTTTCCAACCCAATCCTTTTATTTTGCTTGTATCCAACAATGCGTACGTTGCTTTCGACACGCTATTATCATCTTCAATTTGCATAATAACTTTTCTATTTGCTAAGCCAGCTATATATTCTGCATATTCTCCCAAAGTCATATTCTCATCTTCATCTGCTACATTGTACACCTCACCATCTTTACCATTCATTAAAACATTAAAGATTGCACTTGCTGCATCCGCAACATAACAATATGAATATCTTTGTAATCCTTTACTTTTTAATATTATGTCTTCTCCTGAAACAGCTTTTGCCATAAATTGCGACATTGCCTTAGAATCTTTTTTACTATCTGCACCAAACACTCTCGCCAAACGTACAACTACAGAATCTACACCATATTGTGTCCTATAAGATTGGCAAAGTGCTTCACAAGTTCGTTTTGCTTCGTTATAACCACTTCTTGCATTATTACAGTCAATATACCCCACATATGATTCCAGCATAGGAAGTTTAGCACCTTGTCCATATATTTCAACACTAGAGGCTAATAAAAACCTTTCTATATTATTTTGAACTGCAAGTTGTAATAAGTTATTACATCCAAATACATTGGTTGTAATTGTCCCGATTGGATCTTCCGCATATTGCCTAGGATGTGTATTAGATGCCAAATGCAAAATAAAATTAACATCTTCGTCTAAATCTATCTTTTGAGTAATGTCCGCTGACAAATATTTAACCATATCATCAGACACCCTGCCTCTCCTTGACAGCGATATAACTTTAATTCCCTGATGATAAAATACATTTCTATAACGTAAAACTTCAATAATAAATGTTCCTATAAAACCTGTGCCACCAGATATTAAAATAGTCTTATTTGTTAGTCTATCCCAATTATATGGCTGTTCTGCGACAATTTTAATATCTTGATTTTCTAACTCTATCATTTTATCCATTCATCCTTTTTAGCCATTAATAATGCCTTGAAAATTTCTATATCCTCTGCAGTTGTAATTTTCAAATTTTTTTCTGAACCTTTTGAAAAAAAAGTTTTCTTTCCTAATGTTTCCATCAACGAACAACTTGCTGCTGTATTATTTATTCCAAGTTCTTTTGCTTTTATATGTGCTTCCCATAATTCTCCAAGATAATACGAATGTGGCGTCTGCGTTCTTTGAAGATTTTCCCTTGGAATTGATTTATCAGAATCAATCTTGTTCTCAGATATAAAAACAACTTCTGTACATGGTATACTCGTAACCGCTGAACCATATTTTTTTTGTTTCACTAAATTATTAGTAATAACCTCTGGTTCTATCATAGGTCGATTTCCATCATGTATAATTACAACATCATTATCATAATGATCATTTCGAATAGCAGATAATCCATTAAATATTGATTCTTGTCCTGTTGATCCTCCAGTAACAACATATTTTAATTTTGTTATATTAAACTGTTTTGCATACGCCCAAAGAATTTGGTCCCATCCTTCAAGGATTGCCACACATATCTCGTCAATATTCGGATGTTTCTGAAAAGCTTCCAATGTATAAATAATAACCGGTTTATTGTTTACATGAATAAATTGTTTGGGAATATCTTGATGAGTTCTACTCCCAACTCCACCCGCTGTTAAAATTGCTATGTTCATATTTTTCTCCTCTTCTTATATCGTTTCCTATTATAATTTCAAAATTATTTGTTTTGTTAGCAAACCTCAAAATATCATTAATCATTATTTCCAATAAATATTTATAACATGATGTGGAATTCTCTCACTTTTAGGTGGTAACTGCATATAATCTCCATAACGTGCTCGTAACCACTCATCATATTTTACCGGAGCCCAAAATTTATATCCCTCAAACTCAACAAGAATGCCTTCTCCAAACCAATCCTTCTGATATGTTTCTAATTTTTTTGTCATACCAATATAATTAACAACTGTATCACATTCCTCGTATTTGTATGTTTGAGCCAATTCATCAAATTTCGCAGCTCTTTTTTTATAATTGATTGGTCGTCCAAGTAATATAGCCATATTTTTACTAAAACTAAACTGCATAGTTGCTTTATAAGATGATGCAAATAATATTTCTTTTTCTTTGCGCATTTTTTTCAGCCAATGATTTCTATTAACCCCATTGGGTACTCCATCCATTACCCATATATCTACAAAAACACCTATTGGATCATCTGACCTATATTCAGGTTCCATTAAACATGTCCTAGTATCAATAACTTTAGTCATTGGTCTACCATAGTATGGGTTAGTTCGATTATTGACAGCTAACAAATTATTCTTTTCACCGTATGCCGGAAACTCTCTCAAAAATTTTTCATATTCCTCTCTAGACATCGCAATGTCTATATCATCATCCCATGGAATAAATCCTTTATGCCTTATCGCCCCGATTAATGTCCCTGCAATCATATAATATTTTATATTATTTTTTTCACAAAACTGATGAATTTTTATCATAATATCTAGTTCAATTTTTTTTAATTCATCAAGATTGTCTATTATCTTCATAACTGGTCTCCCTTTTTATATTTAAAAATTAATTTTAATATTTTAACATCATCTATAAAGTATCGTTTAAACATTCTTTTAGGTTCTTGCAAAAAGCGATAAAACCATTCTAAACCATGTTCGCTCATCCATTTTGGTGCCCTATTTACATTTCCTGCCAAGAAATCAACAGTTGCACCTGCACAAATAGATACTTTTGCATCATACTTTTGATAATTCTCATAAATCCACTTTTCTTGTTTGGGACAACCAAAACAAGCAATAAGCAAATCTGGTTTCTTTTCAGAAATCATATTATTAATTTTATCTAATTCATCTGGATCATTTTCAAAGCCAAATGGTGGGGCATATGTTCCTACAATATTTATGGTTGGATATTGTTTCTCCAGTCGTATTTTCGCTTTTTCTGCTATTCCATCTTTCCCACCAATAATAAACATAGAATATCCTTTATGTGCAGCCTCTGCACACAATAAAGGAACTAAATCTGAACCGGATATTTTAGCTTTCACTGGATTCTTATGTATTTTTGAAACCCATATTAAAGGTTTTCCATCTACTAATACCATATCGGCACTATCAGTGATTTTCTTTAAATATGAATCTTGTTCTATTTTCATAACAACATCAACATTAATTGCAACGACATAACTCTTTTTTTCACAAGCAATCATTTTCTCTATCTCATCAATAGTCTCTTTCATGCATAGATTATTAACATATGTATTAAGTAATCTCTGTTTTTCCATTTCTATCCCTTTAATTTTTTCCAAAAAATTTATCTTCAAGCATTAAACACCAGCAATGATAAATTGGTAAATGTAACTCCTGAATCATATAGGTTTCTGTTTCTGGGGTTTTAACCGCTACATCTGCTACCTCAGCTAATTCTCCACCCTTTGCACCAGTAAGACCAATTACTTTTATGCCCAGTGCACGTGCAACCACTGTAGCAAGTAATACATTTTTACTATTTCCAGAAGTAGAAATTCCTAAGAATACATCACCTTTTCTTCCAAATCCAAATAACTGCTGTGCAAATACACCTAATCCGTCTACATCATTAATGTAAGCTGTTGTTAATGCCTCATGTGCAACTAATGGAATAGCCATCAATGAACACTCCAGATTATTTGCAAGCTGTTTGCCTCTTACTGGATCAATCCCAATAAGTTTATCTGCAAACTCTTTTTTTACTGGACGAGGAGTTTTAAATCTTTTCATTAACTCTCCAGCAATATGTTCTGAATCAGCTGCAGAACCACCATTACCAGCAATAAGTAATTTCCCTCCATTTTCATAGCACTCTTCCATTACTAAATACGCATCAATAATAGACTGCTCAATACTTTTTAATGCAGGATATCTTTTTACTAATAAATCAATATGTTTCTGTAATTTTTCTTCTAACTTTCTCATTACTTTAGAACTCCCTTTAATTACAACACTTCATTTACAAACTCTTCTAAGGATGAAACAGTATAATCCTGATAATACATTTGATTTCCAATTAAAACTGTTTTGCATCCAGCATTTTTACCAGCTAATACATCATTTTCACCATCGCCAACCATCCAAGATTCATCTAAATCTATATTAAAGTCCTTTGCTGCTTTAAGAAGCATTCCTGGCTTTGGTTTTCTACAATCGCATTCAACTTTTAATTCTGGTCTTTCTCCCTCATATCCTTTATGTGGATGATGTGGACAATAATACAAACCATCTATGTAAGCTCCATCTTTACCCAGTAAAGTTTCCATTTTATTATGAATTTCATCTAACTCATCAAAACTCACTTCGCCACGAGCAATTACCGGTTGATTTGTCACAATAATTGTTAAGTATCCAGATTCATTCAATTTTTTGATTGCTTCAGATACTCCATCAATCAATTCAAACTCATTAATGTTTCTTAAAAATCCAACATATTTGTTAATTGTTCCATCTCTATCAAGAAAAATTGCTCTCTGCTTATTTTTCAAATTTTTTCCCTGTACATGTCCTTCTTTAAAGTCTTCACATACCGCATAATATCTATCCGGAGTTCCCATATCTTTAACATATTCCGGGCTATCATAACAGAACATCTTATTTGTTCCAGATAGAGGTTTTAATAACTGCCTATCCAAGTCGATTTTAGGTGTATCTATTTTCTGGTTTAAAATTTCTGGCGAAATTACATGAAGACCTGCATTAACTCTATTCTTATAATAAACTGGTCTCTCATCTTCTTTCGCCAACCATTTTTGTACTGTACCATTCTCATCTGCGATAATTAATCCACTATCATATGGATGACTATTGGGATGAGTAAATAAAGTAACCAACCCTCCATGTAATTTATGAAATTCAACAAATCGGTTAAAATCTACATCAAACATTGCATCTGCATTTAAAAGAAGAAAATCCTCTGTCAATTTATCTTTGATTTTGAACAGCGCACCTGCATTTCCCAAAGGTTCTTTTTCAAAATAATACTCAATGTTTACTCCAAAACTTTTGCCTGTTACTGGTGAAATACCACTTCCATTACCGAAATAATCCATTATTATATTACCCAAATGACTTACTGTAAGAATAATATCCTTGAATCCCTGGTCTCTTAAGCACTCAATTTCATGCTCTAAAACAGGTTTACCTTCAATTTTTATCATTGGTTTTGGTATATCACTGGCAATAGAGGAAATTCTAGTTCCTCTACCACCTGCCATTATTACGGTCTTCATAAAATAATTCCTTCTTTAGCTACATATGTTTCTGGTGTAAAATGAATTACTCTTGTCCCACTGTTTTCAAACTGAAATGGCACATACATTAAGTCTGAAAGTTCCTCTAAAACTGCTGTTTTTGTTTCTGGTGTCACATAAAACAAAAGGAAGCCTCCTCCTCCTGCTCCTAACAGCTTTCCTCCAAGTGCTCCTGCTTTAAGCCCTCTTTCATATAAATGATCTATTGAATCTGTAGAAATTTTTGCTCCCGTCTGTCTCTTTAATTGCCATGTATAATGCAATAATCTTCCAAACTCATCTAAATCAGAATCTTTGTCCACTAAAATATTTTCTGCCTCATCCACTAGTTTTAACATTTCTAATTTCTGTTTTCTCTTATCTTCTTTTCCGTTAGCTGCTTGAACATCAGCTGAAAAATGTGTAAATCCTGTAAAAAATAATATTAAATTATCACATAATTGTTTTTTTCGCTCTGTTGAAATAATAATCGGATTTACATGAAATCTATTGTCTTTGAAATCAATTCGATTTAAACCACCAAACGCAGCTGCTATCTGATCTTGCCATCCTCCAGCTTCTTGACACAGAATTCGTTCAAGATGAATAGCATCTTGTGCTAATTTCTTTTTACCTGCGTATTTTCCTTTCAATGCATAAAATGCACTCAACATTCCCACTGCAAAAGAACTACTTGTTCCTAATCCAGATCTAGCTGGTAAATCTGCTTCGTAAGTCAATCTTATCTCGTGCATGTCCAAATATTTCATTGCCTCACGAATTGCAGGATGCTCAATATCCTCTACATCCGTAACTCGTTCCATATCTGAATATGCTAATTCGGTAGAATATGTAAAAAAACGTGGTAAATGTCTCACATTTACATAACAATATTTATCAAAACTAGTTGATATGACAGAACCTCCATACTCATTAAAAAACTCTGGCATATCTGTTCCACCACCAAAAAACGACATTCTAAACGGTGTTTTTGTAATAATCATAAACTTTCTCCCTTAATAAACTATATGTATTCTACTCCTACTGTGCCCCATCATCCCCACAAACAACAAGCCACACTGTCTTAAACAATATCCCAATATCCCTCCAGATAGACCAATGATCGATATAATCAACATCCATCTGAACAATCTCCTCAAAGTCCGTGATCGTACTTCTTCCACTTACCTGCCAAACCCCAGTCAGTCCAGGCTTCTGGCAAAGTCTCTTCTTATGATAAGCACTATACTGCTCAAACTCATCCACTGTAGGCGGTCTTGTCCCTACCAGACTCATATCCCCCTTCAGTACATTCCAAAACTGTGGAAGTTCATCAATACTTGTCTTCCTGATAAACTTTCCAACCTTGGTAATTCTCGGATCGTCTTTCATCTTAAACATCAAGCCGTCCATCTCATTCTGCGCCATAAGCTCTTTCTTGCGCTCTTCCGCATCCTGATACATCGAACGGATCTTATAGATCTTGAAGATCCTTCCATTCTTCCCAACTCTCTTCTGTGAGAAGAACAGCGGCCCCGGTGATTCTAACTTCACCAGCGGTCCGACAATGATCACTGCGATCGCTGTGATCAGCATTCCAACCAATCCCCCGGCAATGTCCATTGCTCTCTTCATCATCAGCATGACAAATGATACATTATGACCAGAGAAACTTACACTCTCATAAGGTCCAACCTTCTCCAGTGATCGTTCCAGATTCTCATTGATCTGGAACTGAGAAATGTTAAGATTCGTCTTAATTCCCATGTCCTCAAGGTTCTGTACCGTCATCGCGATTGGAAATTCGTCATCCATCGGTATATATAAGAATACTTCATCTACAACCGACCGCATCGCATATTCAAAAATACTTCGATATGAATGTGCTACAACCGGAATCTCGTTGATAAGCCATCCTGTCATATCTTTGTCCACAACTGCAACACTTGTGATCCACAGGTCCCAGTTCTTCTCTTCCATGATGTTTCCAATCACTTCTTCTGCATGATCACTCGTTGTGATGATCATCATCTTTCTTGCATAAGAATGATCCTTTCTTCTTGATAGCCAATACTTCCGATAAGCTCGATGTGTGATCTGCATCCATACAAATCCAAATCCAGAAGTAAAGATATATATAAATCTGGAGTAATCTTCTGCATCCTGGATCAGGAATGCGACCATCGCCATTCCTGCTGCCATCAGGATGACCGTCTGCAGATTCATTCTCATTTCTTCTATAAATTTGCGCTTAAAAAAGCCACGATTCGGACGAAACAGAAAGTAGATCATCATAAGTACTACGATTGCAATGAGCCAACGATAATATGTATCGTTCCCCATCACGGTATACCCTGTTTCAATATTTCCAAACCGCAGCCATACTGCTGCAAAATAACCAACAGTAACTCCCACCAGATCCAATAAAAAGATCAGGAAGTTCTGCATCTGTAATCTTGTTACCCCCATATTCTATTTCATCCCCATTTATTTTTACACTTTGTGTTAATTATCTATACTTTCCAAAGTATAGCATATATTTTCTAAATTTCAATACAAATCTTTGTACTTTTTGTCGAACTTTAAATTTTTTCTTATTTCGTATATTGTTTCTTTGAACTTTTGGCTTTTATTTTGAACTTTTCATTGAACTTTTCTTGTTTTTGTGCTATATTAAACAAAATCATTTGAACTTTGAATTTTATTTTGAACTTTTATCGGAGGGTGTTATGAATCAGACATTTACCTTTGCAGATCGCTTAAAGTCTGCAATGGAACAAAAACATATGAAACAGGTTGATCTTATTCATGCAGCAGAGACTGCCGGAGTCAAGGTCGGGAAAAGTCATATCAGCCAGTATGTCAGCGGCAAGACGGTTCCTCGTGCAGAGATTCTTCATTTCTTATCTGAAACTCTTGATGTCGATGCTGACTGGCTTTCTGGAAATGGAGGGAATGCTGTGAATCTGGAAACTTCTCCAAGGAGAACATTTAGCAAATCTACCAAATTAGATAATGTACTTTACGATGTACGTGGTCCTGTCGTAGATGAAGCGAACCGCATGGAACGTAACGGAACTCATATCCTGAAATTAAATATCGGGAATCCTGCTCCATTTGGTTTCAGAACCCCGGATGAAGTCATCTATGATATGAGACATCAGTTAGCTGACTGCCAGGGATATTCTGCTTCTCAGGGATTATTTGCTGCAAGAAAGGCGATCATGCAATATGCGCAGCTTAAGAAAATCCCAAATGTTGATATCGACGACATTTATACTGGAAATGGTGTCAGTGAGCTGATCAATCTGTCCATGTCTGCTTTATTAGATGATGGGGATGAGATCTTGATCCCTTCTCCGGATTATCCTTTATGGACGGCTTGTGCAACGCTTGCTGGCGGGAAAGCAGTTCATTATATCTGTGATGAACAGTCTGAATGGTATCCTGATATGGAAGATATCAAGCGAAAGGTAAATTCCCGTACAAAAGCGATCGTTCTGATCAACCCTAACAATCCAACGGGGGCTCTTTATCCAAGAGAAGTCTTACAGCAGATCGTTGATATCGCGAGAGAACATCAGTTGATGATCTTCTCTGATGAGATTTATGACCGTCTGGTGATGGATGGAGAAGAACATGTATCTATCGCTTCCTTAGCTCCAGATCTGTTCTGTGTGACATTCTCTGGTTTATCCAAGTCTCATATGATCGCTGGTTTCCGTATCGGATGGATGATCTTAAGTGGTAATAAGGCGATCGCGAGGGATTATATCGAAGGATTAAATATGTTATCAAATATGCGTCTTTGTTCCAATGTTCCTGCACAGGCGGTTGTCCAGACAGCACTTGGCGGCCATCAGAGTGTCAATGATTACATCATTCCTGGTGGACGTATTTACGAACAGAGAGAATTTATTTATAATGCGTTGTGTAATATTCCTGGTATCAGTGCAGTGAAACCGAAAGCTGCTTTTTATATCTTCCCGAAGATTGATACGAAGAAGTTTAACATTACAAATGATGAGCAGTTTGCTCTGGATCTGCTTCGTGAGAAGAAGATTCTGATCGTTCATGGAAGTGGATTTAACTGGAAGGATCCGGATCATTTCAGAGTAGTTTATCTGCCTCGTGTGGAAGTGCTTGAGGATGCTTCTGTGAAGCTTCGTGATTTCTTGGAGTATTATAGACAGTAAAATCTTACTCCATTATAAATTTTGACGAATGTACAATAAAAAAGAGAACTTGCCTGCTTGTATGCAAGTTCTCTTTTTTATTATCTCTTAACAATCTTTAAGTCATATCCTAACGTATTTATAATCTTACAGAATGTTGCCAAAGACGGTTTTACCAATTTCTTTTCTATTCTTGATATTGATTGTTGTTTATTTCCTGTCATTTTTGCTAATTGTGTTTGCGTAATATGTTGCTCTTTTCTAATTTTGATCATTTCCTGAATCAGCTTATATTCGTTCCTGCTCTCATCCCATTGTTTTGCAAACGCTTTATCTTTTTGTTTCTTTTCATGAATTAATTCTTCTGTTTTTATCGTTGTAAATGGCATATGATCATTCCTTTCCGATTAGATAATGTTCATATATTTCTCCTTAATTATACATCATATTTGTTGTATTTACAATGTATTTTTTCTTATTATACTATCATTATCATTTTTGTCAATATTTTACTTGTAATTATTTTACATTACAGATTCATATAAAAATAAACAAACACCGGCATAGTAACCACCGCCAACAATGTCGTCATTACATTGATCGCGCTTGCGTATTTCGAATCGTTTCCGTACACCTGACACATCTGTGTGATCGTTGAGGCACATGGTGTGATCGCTGCCATGTATGTGATCAGAATGATGTTTTCTGCCTGTGGGTGCCAGTTTTTCATTCCTAATAGAATAATGACTGCCAGTGCTATGATCGGTTCGATCACTAATCGGATGAATGTGACCAGGTAGATTCTTTTGTTTGTAAATACTTTCTTTAGATCGACTCCTGCAATCAGCATTCCTGTGACGATCATACTTAATGGTCCGATCATACTTCCAACGGATGACAGGGTATTTCCTATGATCTCTGGAAATCTGATCTTCGTGAAGAATAAGAATACTCCTGCGAATACAGAGATCATGTTTATATTTAACAGGATCTTCTTTAAACTGATTTCTGTTTCTCCACTGATCTTACATTTGCAGTGGGTCCAGATGAAGAATAATTGAACACTCATGAAGACACAGCCGTAGATGACCCATTCTTTTCCTAAGATATAGGTGACTAATGGTACGATCAGATTTCCTGAGTTGGAATAGTAGGCAGATGTGTATTCCACCGTGTTTAAATGAAACATTTTTCCCATGATCCATGTGACAAACAGTAATAAAAACTGCAGGATCACAGATGCGATACATGCAACTGCCAGTCCTTTCATAATGCTTGGGGTATAGTCTACCTGAAATGCAGTGATGATCACAGATGGTACGATCAGATAGAGTATGATCTTTGAGATTACTTTGCTGTCTTCTTCTTTTAAAAATTTGATCTTTACCATAATGTAACCCATGAGGATCATCAGGAATAGTTGTACGATCTGTTTTAGCAGCAGAATGCTGATTTGCATGGTGTTTTCCTTCTTTCTTTTGTATGTTTTCTTGATATCTCATCCTAGTATATCATTCTGCTTTTTTTATACAAGAAATGTTTCGGATTTGATACATCTTTCTTCGTTGTTTTTCCTGGAATCATCTTGATATTCTTCCCAAAAAGTATTAGAATCTGTATAGTTTTTTGAAAGAGGGTATTGTATATGAAGAATTCTTCGAAACAGTCCGTGAAGATGGATATGCTTCATGGAAGTTTATTCGATAAGATGTTAATGTTTGCTATGCCGCTTGCTGCCTGTAGTATCTTACAGCAGCTTTTTAATTCGGTCGGTACTGCCGTTGTCGGACGGTTTGCGAGCAGCGAGGCTTTAGCGGCGGTTGGTAGTAATAGTTCTGTGATCGCTTTGATGGTTACATTATTTTCTGGAATTTCTCTTGGTTCTAATGTTGTGATCGCCAATTATATCGGACAGAATGATACGAAGCGGATCCCTCGTGTGGTACATACCGCTGTGTCTCTTGCACTGCTTAGTGGTGTGTTTTTGCTGATTCTTGGACAGTTTGTGGCTCATCCAATCCTTTTGCTGATGGGTGCACCGAAGGATATCATTCATCTTGCAACGTTATATCTGCGGATTTATTTTCTTGGAATGCCATTTTTTATGTTATATGACTTCGGTGCTTCCATTCTTCGCAGTATCGGAGATACACGTCGTCCGATGTATGCTTTGATCGTGTCTGGTGTTGTGAATGTGATCTTGAATCTTCTATTTGTCGTTGTATTTCATATGGGTGTTGCGGGTGCCGGACTTGCGACGGTTGGTGCGAATGCAACAAGTGCGGTTCAGATTCTTTATTTTCTGACGCATGAAGAACTTCCGATCCGATTGTCTTTTAAGTCTTTGACGATTGATCATGATGCCGTTTCTAAGATCCTGAAGATTGGGGTTCCTGCAGGACTTCAGGGAATGGTTTTCTCTCTTGCCAATGTCTGTATCCAATCTGGAATCAACAGTTTTGGAGCTGGCGGGATCGCGGGTTCTGCGGTGGAATTAAATTATGAGTATTTTGCTTATTATCTGGTCAATGCCTTTGCTCAGACGGTGGTTACATTTACCGGACAGAATTATGGTGCGAAGGATGAGGGACGTTGTAAGAAGATTTTTCGTCTTGGAATGTTGTGCAGTGTGATCTCTTGTGGAATCCTTAGTACGATCTTTGTTGTATTCCGTACGTTCTTTATTGGATTATTTACAAGTGATCCATCTGTCTATCATTATGCTCAGCTTCGTTTTTTGATCGTTCTGACATTCGAGTGTCTGACAAGTTCTTATGAGATCAGTGGTGGCTGTCTGCGTGGATTTGGACGTTCCATGACTCCTGCGATCCTAACAGTGTTTGGATCTTGTGTATTACGTTTGATCTGGCTTGCAACGGTCTGTAACTGGTTCCATGATTATAAGCTTTTGATGGCGATCTATCCGATCTCTTGGGTGTTGACTGGAACGATGGTTCTGGTGGCTTATTTTAGGACACGTAAGAAGCTGTTTTTATAATTTGATGATGTAATTAAAATGTCTGTTATACCTATTTGTTTCATAATAGATCTAACAGACATTTTTCTTTGCTATTTTATTGTATAGTATCTCTGCTGCTTACTTCTTGGTTTCTCTGGCATCGTTAATTGTAATCTTCCTTCTTTCAACAATGGCTGAATCCATTGTTTCATAATGTAGTTCCATGTTTTTAATTTCAGAAATTTCTTGATGTCATCCCTGCTTCTTGGCGTTTTGCAATACTCCAAAATGCTCTCTTCTTCTGATCTCATCTCTGATCCTTGCATCTTCTGTTCATTATATAAGATAACTACAAATTCATTTCTCCGATTCTCAAATACTGGTTCTGGCAAAGAGTATTTCTTCATCTCTCTTCGTATCGTCGGAATTCCTGAATAACGATTTTCTGCTTTTGTCATACTCTCTGCCATAACTGCTAATACTGGATTCCTAAGATCTGGTTTGGCGATTCCTAATTGATCCACTGTCATTCTTCCATATAAATTTCCAGGGCTGTGAATTTCCAAACGATCTGAGAAAAAATCGATCTGTATTGGAGTCCCTTCGGTATGCACGCTGTAATCTCTATGGATCACTGCATTTAAAATTGCTTCCCTGACTGCATTCATTGGATATTCTGTACGGTCCTTTCTGAGTCCAGTTGCGGGATCAATGATTGTTTTAACTTTCATATTTCGTTTGCAAAATAATAATGCGCTTTCTACCATTTCTGAAATCGTTCCTTCAATCCGCTTATTATCAATAAAACGTTCCCCTGCTGATCCAAGATCTCCTATTTCAGTCCCTGATACGGTAATGGCTGTGATTGCTAACTGTGGATAAATTCCTTGTGGATAAATTCCAAAATTCATAATTGCTGCAAGTGTCGGTATTCCACCCTTAGTAATTCCAAGCAATTCGTATATTTGATTTTCATCTAATTTAGAAAATTGTGGGCGTTCTAATTTCTTATCTAACACATACATATCTAGTTTGTCTTTATCTAAAAAAGAGATATCTCCTTTGTCAGCCACTCTTTCATCATCATGAACATGCTTTCTCCACGCATCATAACTATAGATTTCATAATCAGTCATTCCAATATCCGCATCTCCAACACGAATATACGATCCTCGAACTTTTCCTGCTCCTTTATAATAGCAAGGACGTTCTGTCAGATCAATGGATGGTATTTCTGCAGAAACGATCCAGACACCTTCATATTCTGCAAATGTAAAAACTGCACGAACTGGAGGTTCCATCTGGTTGCATTGCTCTGTTACCTTCTTCTGCAAGTCCTGAAGATCATAAACTCCCACTGCTTTAAAATCTTGTTTTTCATCCAAACCAAAGATCAAAATTCCACCTGTATCTTGATTTGAAAAACTTGATAGTGTATCATACAGTCTCTTCGGACAATCTATATGTGCAGCTTTTACTTCTATTTTTTGTTCTTCTGCTTGCTGTTCTTGAATTGATCGTGCTAATTCTTTCAATTCTTCTACTAACATAACATTTTCTCCTTTCTTTTTTTAGTTTAACGTTCTTATCATTTGTTATGTTAATATTAACATATTTATGTTATTTATTCAATATTTGCGTTATTTGCACAATTCCTTCTGTTATTTTTAATATTTAATACACAAAAACCGAACAATTTACGTAAATCAAAATCATATTTACGTAAATTGTTCGGTTTTATTTCACATATTTACTTCCTATTCATCTTCCTGCAATGCATATGCTCTTTCTTCGATCGATTTCTTCTTTGTTTCTTCATAGTTCTTTAACTCTTTGATTGCCTGTCCTGACATTGCATACAGGATGAAGATATTAAAGATCGTCATTAACCCAATTCCGACATCTCCTAAATCCCATACGAATGTATAGGTCTGGATTCCTCCGATAAATAACATCACAAGTGCTAATACTTTATAGGCTGTCTGCCATCCCCATTTGTCACCGAATAAGTAGGCGACGTTGGATCTTGCATAGAATAAGATTCCAAGGAATGTCGAGAAGCTGAACATCCAGAGGATCACTGCGATAAATACAACTCCGAATCCTCCTAAATGGTAGTTCATTGCTGTCTGTAACAAGTTCATACCGGTTAATCCATTGGTCAGATTCTGTGGTGCTAATAACATCAACATTGCCGTACAGCTGCAGATCACGATCGTGTCGATAAAGACTCCTAATGCCTGTACCAATCCCATCTGTGCTGGGCGTTCACAGTCTGCTGCTGCGGCTGCACATGGTGCTGATCCTGATCCTGCTTCGTTGGAGAATAATCCTCGTTTCACTCCGTTCATAAGAACTGCTCCAAACCCTCCGGCTGCGACCTGACGGATTCCAAAGGCTTCTTTGAAGATTCTTGCAAAAACCCCTGGAATGCTTGGCAGATTCGTGAGGATCACAAAAATCGTAATCCCGAAGTAAATGACTGCCATGATCGGTACCACGATATCTAATACTTTGACAGTTGCATTCTTCCTTAGTACGATCACTGCTGCCACAATAACAAGCACGATCGTTGTATAAAGTGTTGGAATATGGAAAGCATTGTGGAATGATTCTGCCACGGAATTACTTACCACCTGACTGATCCCACACCAGCAGATCAATCCTGAAATCGCAAATAAGACAGCGATCAGCGTGTGTTTTTTCTTCTTTCCTTGTCTCTCTTCCATAAAGTGGTGAATATAATAGGCTGGTCCTCCTCGATATCCACCATACAGGGGGTCTTTTTCTTTATGTAACTGTGCAAGAGTTGCTTCGATAAAGGCTGTCGATGATCCAAGCAATGCTGTGATCCACATCCAGAATACGGCCCCTGCTCCACCTGCGGATATTGCTGCGACAACTCCTGTCAGATTCCCCATTCCAACACGTGTTGCTGTTGATACGATCAAGGTCTGTAAAGAAGAAAGACTGCTTTTTTCATCTTTTCCATTCTTATTGTTTGCTGTTAGTGCTTTGAGCATATCCGGGAACAGACGGATTGGTAAAAATTTTGTTTTGATCGTAAAAACGATACCTGCTGGAAGCAGCAATATAATGAGCAGCGAAAGTCCCAGGCTTCCACCTCCTGGTAACGGAACATGAATCCATTCTCCCCATAAAAACTGATATATATTTTCTATTAGCTGAACAATCATTGACTTGCCTTTCCTTTCATTGTTTTTTCCAAAAAAGAAGGCATGCAGTTTTATTCTGTTATGCATGCCTTCTTTTTATTATATAAAATTTTCTGATAAATGTCAAAAAATTTACTTCGTATACCTGCTTATCAGTGCAAGGATCAGGAAACATACCACCTCGAGCAGTACGATCGTTCCTCCTGGCTTAAGACCTACATAATAAGACAGTGTTAATCCAATCACTGTTGTAACCAATGCTGTGATCACACCGATGATCATGACTGCTTTGTAGCTTCGTCCTACCTGCATTCCGCATGCGATCGGAATCACAAGCATGGATGAGACGATCAATGTTCCAACCGTTCTTGATGCGATCGATACCGTCAATGCGGTCAATAAAGTAAAGATAAAATTGATCGTCTTGACAGGTACACCGCTAATCCTTGCTGCATTTTCATCAAATCCGATATAGAATAGTTCTTTATATAGAAGCAATACACAGAGCAATACTAACACACTGATCACACATACGATCTTCAGTTCGTCTTTACTGATGGATATGATACTTCCAAATAAGAAACTGTTAAAGTTCGTTCCGTTTTTTACGAATCCGGATAGAATACCGGCAAGTCCGATCCCTGTTGACATGATGATCGATATCGCCATCTCAGAATATCTTGGGATCTTTCTTCGGATCGCTTCGACTCCCAGGGCTGCAAACAGACAGATCCCCATTGCTCCTAAGATCGGATTGATCCCTAATAACAAGCCCAGAGCAACACCTGCCAGGGATGCATGAGAGAGTGCATCTCCGATCATGGACATTCTCTTTAAAACGATCGTGATTCCGATCAATGGTGCGATCACGGCCAGTAAGATTCCTGTAATAAATGCACGCTGCATAAATCCGTATTGTAACATCTCGATCATTCTTCCACGATCCTCCCTTCATCCATTCTTAAAATACGATCACATCCTTTACATTCCTGCAGTCTTCCGTGTGTGATCATAAAAATGGTCGTATTGTATTTTGTATTGATCTCATAGAGCATATCGTACAAGATCTTTGTTGATCTTGCATCTACTCCCGTTGTTGGTTCATCTAAGATCAGAAGTTTCGGATCTCCGATCATTGCTCTTGCGATCATCACTCGCTGCTGCTGTCCACCAGATAATTCACCGATCCGTCTCTTAAGGAATTCTTCCATTCCAAAATCCCTTAGTGTCTCTTTGATCTTATTCTTATGTTTTTTATGTGGCAGATGAAACAAGCCAAGTTCCTGATAAAGTCCTGTGATCATGATCTCTTCTACTGTTGCTGGGAAGCTCTGGTTCTTACTGATCCCATTCTGTGACACGTAACCGATCCGTTTCTTTAATCTTGGATCGTTATTCATCAGGATGATCTCTCCTTCATCTGGTTTCATTTCACCTAAGATCAGACGCATAAGTGTACTTTTTCCGCTTCCATTTTCACCAGTCAGAACGACATATTCGCCTTCATGGATCGTCAGATTGATCTCTTCTAAGACTTCCGTATCACTGTATCCGAATTTTACATGATTTAATTGTATCATCTGTTTTGTGTTTGATTCACTCATTCGCTTAATGCCTCTTTGATCGCAGCGAGATTTTGTTTCATTACGGAAAAATAATCTTCTCCTGCTTTGATTTTTTTGTTACTTAGTCCTTCCAGGGGGTTTAACATCTTTGCATTGGCTCCGGTCTCTTTTGCAATGGTTTTCGCTACTTTCGGACTCACCAGTTCTTCAAAAAAGATTGTTTTTACCTGATGTTCTTTTGCAAAGCGGATCACTTCGCTCATCTGTTTGGGATCTGGTTCATCATCTGCGGATAATCCCTCAATTCCCATCTGTTCTAACCCATATGCGTGACATAGATAGCCAAATGCTTCATGTGCCACAACAAGTTCTTTCTTTGTAAGTTTGGATGTTTCTTCCTTATATAATGTATCTAATTTGTCACATTCTTTTGCGTATCTCTTATAATTCGCTTCGTAATAATCTTTATTCTCTGCATCCACTTTGATCAATGCTTTCTTGATCTTGTTCATCTCATACTTTGCATTCTGTGGATCTAACCAGACATGGGGATCATTCTCACTGTTGTGTTCGTGATCGTGTTCATGTGCATCCTGATCTTTTAGTAACTTGATCCCTTTGGATGCTTCAACGCTTGTAAGTTCTTCCGTATCAAGGCTTTCCAAAACGTCATCTACCCATTGTTCCATTCCGGCTCCATTATAAATGAAGATGTCTGATTTCTCCATCTCGATCAGATCCTTCGTTGATGGTTCCCAGTCATGAGGTTCTGTTCCTGCTGGTACTAAATTGATCACTTCTACTTTGTCTCCACCGATCTTCTTTGCAAAATCATACATGGTGTAAAAACTTGTTGTAATTCTTATCTTGCCATTTGATTTCTTCTTGCTTGTATTGCCAGTACATCCTGCCATGCAAAAACTCATGGATATGATGCATACCAGGATCATCCAAATCTTTTTTCTCATTCTTCTCTACTCCAATTTCTGCGGTTTCTCTCTGGTATTTATAGCAAATCTTTCTTGGTCGTGTCAAGCGTGGTTTACGAATGATCGCTGAAAATAGACGTGCGAAATGCATTCTGTGACCATAATTCATTCCCATAGATGATCCTGTAACATCCAGTATACATCAGGGCTGCGAGCACTACGTCCACCACACTGTGTTGTTTTAAGAACATCGTCGACATGATAATTAATATCGTTAAGACAACACATGCTGTATCGGTGCTTTTCTTATATTTTCTCTGATTCTTCAAAATCGCAACACAGCATGCCAGAGAGTTAAATACATGGATACTTGGAAGTACATTCGTCGGAGTATCCGTGTGATAGATCATCTGTACTGCTTTGATAAAAATGCTGTCTCCAGTAAGAACTGGTCTTAGATCCTGTCCATTCGGAAATACTAATGAGATGATCAAAAACAGGGTCATGCCTGTTCCAAGTGTTATGATCAGCTGATAATATTCTTTCCATTGATTCTTATTAAAAAACATAAAATAAAAAACTGTAACTGCTACAAATAAGAACCATAATAGATATGGTACGATGAAATATTCACAGAATGGTATCTGATCATCTATCGTTGTATGTATGATGTAATGATGCACATCTCGATCTTCAATGTAGGAAAATGTGATCATATAAACTATAAAAAATACTGCAATCATACCAATATGTCCATTCTTTATGATCTCATTTAATTTTGTTCTCAATTGTGACTCCTTTCTTCAAAATCATTGCCTGTTAGAAAGTGTATACATATAGTAGTACCACGATTTTGTAGAAATTTCAAATCTTTTATCGAAATAGTTGTGGCGGGATCTTCTTAACTAGCACTCCACTTAACACTCCGATGATGATCCCTGCGATCGTTCCTGTGATCAGTAATACTGGTGCATAATAATAAATCTTTGTATTCTCCATTAAGAAAACAGCGACACTGAGCTGCCCGATATTATGCGCTACTCCGCCTCCAACGCTGATTCCAATGGGTGAGAATCCTTCGATCTTCTTTAGAAGTCCCATGATGACCAGACTTAAGATCCCTCCTGCCAGACTGTAGGCGATCGTCATTGGATTTCCAAACAAGAATCCTGCCAGTACAACTCGGATCACTGAGATCTCAAGTGTTCTTGTCCATGTTGTAAAGAATAACAAAACCATGATCACTCCATTAGCAAGTCCTAATTTCACTCCGGGAATTCCAACTGGTACCGGGATCAATACTTCTATATAGGATACAACAAGTGCCAATGTTAAAAACATCGCATCCGTCGCTAATCTTTTTGTTGACATATATTTTATTTCTCCTGTTGTTTTCTATCTCATCTGATGTTTATTGTGTTACCCCGTCTAATTCCTGTTCTTTGCCATCTTCTGACCGGATCTCGATCACTACTTTATGCGGCAGACATACGATCGTTTCTCCTGATTTCTCGATTGCTTTATGGTCTGCACAGATCTGGTCTTTACAATCTGCTTTTTTCATTGTAACTTTTCCATCTTTGATCTGCATGACGTTCGTGCCATTTTTCTCTGGAATTTGATAGATCTGATCTTTCTTGATGGATGTTTTGTACACTTCTTTTCCTTCAACTGTCACGATCACTTCTTTTCCGTCTTTTTGTGTCATCTTGATCGCTGCAAAACTGATCAGCGAAATTGCCAGTACTGCTACGATCAAGATCATATCCTTTTTCTTCATCTTTATACCCTGATTCTTCCCAGTACTTCTCCGATTGGGTCTGTAATGCACAGATCTGCCTGTTTATCTCTGCTTGTCGCATCACGATTCAGTACTGCAAGATATTTTCCTTTAAAATAATCGATCATTCCAGCGGCTGGATAGACAACCAGTGATGTTCCTCCAATGATCAGCATATCTGCCTTGGAAATGGCTCTGACTGCTCCGTTGATCGTCTGAGAATCTAAACCTTCTTCATATAATACAACATCTGGTTTGATGATTCCCCCACATTCATCACAATATGGGACTCCTTTGGCATTCACGACATAATTCACATCGAAGAACTTGCCGCATTTCTGGCAATAGTTTCTGTGAACACTGCCGTGCAGTTCAAAGACATTTTTACTTCCTGCTGCCTGATGAAGCCCGTCGATATTTTGCGTAACGATCGCAGACAGTTTTCCCGCCTGTTCCATCTCTGCAAGTTTTAAATGTGCCTTATTCGGTTTTGCATCCAAGAAGATCATCTTATTCTTATAAAAATCATAAAATTCTTCCGTATGCTGTGTATAAAATGTATGGCTTACCATAACCTCGGGTGGATATTTATAAGTCTGGTGATACAAACCATCCGTGCTTCGAAAGTCTGGAATATGACTCTCTGTTGAAACACCTGCGCCACCAAAGAATACGATATGATCACTTTCATCAATCATCTGTTGTAATTTTTCAATCTTTTCGTTATCCATGACTTTTTCCTCCTTGAAATCTAATTGATCAAAAATCATCTGCAAAGTTAGTTGCTTATAACTTATTTTTATATACTTTATCTTTTATTGTACAAGAAAAAAAGGCCTCTTGTAAAGAAGCCTTTTCATTTTTTTAATCATTGCTTTGTTCTTGAATCTTACTGATCTGGTGTAAAGTCTCAAAAACTGCTGCCATATCGTCTTTAATTAGTTTTCTTTGTTGTTCATAAATACTGCGATAGTATTTTGTTCTTATTGGATCAGGTTCATAAATTTTCTTGATCTTTCTCGTTTTTTCAAATACCTGACTTGGATCTTCCAGATCTCCTACCGCATATGCTGCGATCACTGCATCTGTAAGAACTGCTCCTTGTGCATTTTCTAATGTAGCACTCTTACATCCTAACATGTCTGCTTTGATCTGATTCCAGACTTCTGAATTACTTCCACCTTCTGTGATCGTCATAAATTCAAGTGGCACGCCTGCTTTTTTATAAATATCTGTCACACTCATATAATCGTAACCGATTGCTTCTAAAACTGCACGCCACTGTACTCCCTGATCTGTGTCCATCGTCATATTCAGGAAACAGGCACTTGCATTGGATGTTTCTCCAAATCCTCCTGTTAAATATGGAAGGAACAGGACTCCTTTGGATCCGCATGGCACATTTTGTGCTTTCTCATTTAATTCATCAAAATATGCTCCATTTCCTGCTTCGTTGCATACATTGTCCCGATACCAACGAAGTGCTAATCCACCGGTTCTTATGAATCCCCAATAAAAGTATGTATTTTCTAAAGTTCCGCTGTTGAAGATCAGTTCATTTTCTGGTTTGCTTAATTCTTCATTGATCCCATCGGTTGCGATACAAAACATTGCACATGTTCCTGCTACATCGGCTGCCTGATCTGGTTTGATCACTCCGCATCCGATCATAGACTGCATCGTATCTCCAGCTCCCGCACAGATTGGGATTCCTGGTTTCAACCCGGTTTCTTTTGCAAATGTCTCTGATAACGTTCCAATGATATCCCATGGTTTTTGAATCTTTGGCATCATTTCCATTGGGATTCCAAGGATCTCTAATTGTTCTTTGGACCATTTTTTCTCTGTTACGCGGTATCCTAGTCCCCATCCAGACATTGTTCCCCAGTCGATAAATGCATCTTCTGCGGACAGTCCTGCAAGATTGGCCAGGATATATGGTGCATTGTGCATGAATTTTCTGCCTTTTTCTTTAAATCCTTCACAATTTTTCATCATCCAACGTGCAAACATCGCTGGAAACATGCAGTTTGGCTGAGGATTTCCAGTCTCTTTTGCCCAGATCTCATAATGATGGGATGCTAGTTCCTCAACATCTTCTTTTGTTCTGGAATCCAGATAATTGATGTAAGGTGTGATCGCATGGCAATCCTTATCGACACCAACAATCCCGCAGATGATCCCATCTCCAAAAATAGAACGGATGTTATCTGGGTCCAGATTCTTTTCTTTCATCTTTGTAACGCAGTTTCTGATCCCTGTAACCGTTGCATGAAGGTACTGGTCTGCATCCATTTCCACCCATCCTGGATGTGGATAATTTAAGATTGTTGCATTGGTATCCTGCACGATCAGGTTCATATCAATATCATAAACTGCTGTTTTTACACTTTGTGTTCCTGCGTCAAATCCTAAATAATATTGTTCCATACTAACTTCCTGCTTTAATTTCTGATTCTTTTTATGCTTCTACTTCTTTGATCAGCTGTACCATTTCGATTGCAGATAATGCACAGTCATATCCTTTGTTTCCTGCTTTTGTTCCAGCACGTTCAATCGCCTGCTCGATATTTTCTGTTGTAACAACTCCGAATAAGACTGGAATTCCTGTATTTAATGATACCTGTGCGATTCCTTTGGATACTTCGTTACATACATAATCATAATGGCTTGTTGCTCCACGGATCACTGTTCCAAGACAGATCACTGCATCGTATTTTTTGCTTTTTGCCATCTTGTCTGCGATCAGTGGAATCTCAAAAGCTCCTGGTACCCATGCGATATCGATATCTTCCTCTTTCACATCATGTCTTTTCAATCCATCTAAAGCTCCGGATACTAATTTGGATACGATAAATTCATTAAATCTGGCTGCTACGATTCCTACTTTTAATCCGCTTGCTACTAATTTACCTTCTAATACTCTCATTTTAATTACTCCTTTTTCTTCGTTAATTTCGTTAATCTTAAGGTCCCTGGGACCTTAATTTTTTTAATTTTTCTGTTAATTTAAACTTCGTATGTTGTCATGTGTCCCATTTTCTTTTGCTTTGTCTGCATATAATATTTATCAAATGGATTGATTGGCATCTGGATTGGTACTCGTTCTACGATCTCGAGTCCATATTCATTTAATCCGTCAATTTTGGTTGGATTGTTTGTCATCAGTCGTAGTTTTTTGATTCCTAAATCCTGTAAGATCATGGCTCCTGCACTGTAATCTCGTTCATCATCTTTAAATCCAAGAGCTAAATTGGCCTCAACTGTATCCATTCCCTGTTCCTGTAATACATAAGCTTTCAGTTTATTGATCAATCCGATTCCTCGTCCTTCTTGACGCATATATAAGAAAACCCCTCGTCCTTCTTTCTCGATCTGACGCATTGCACGGCTTCGCTGTTCTCCACAATCACAGCGTAGAGATCCAAAAGTATCCCCGGTCAGGCACTCAGAATGCACACGGCATAAAACTGGTTCTCCGTCTGCGATATCTCCTTTGACCAGTGCTACATGATGTTCCCCACTTCTCTGGTCTACATACCCATGTGCCTCAAATGTTCCATATTTTGTTGGAAGCTGTGCGATTACTTCGCATACTACATCGCTCATCTTGTCTTTTCCCTCCTCGTTTTTATTAAAATCCAGCATTTCTTAACATTTCCATTGTTAAGGTGCTGTTTGTATGTTTGTCATTTGTTTCCTGCTGATCAAAATGCAGCAGTTTATCTATATATTTCCCAACCATGTCATTCTCCAGATTGATCTTATCTCCTGGTTTTTTATATCCAAAATTGGTATTTTTTATGGTATGTGGGATCATGGATACGGAAATGGTATCATCGCTTAACTTAGCGATCGTCAGGCTGATTCCATCGAGTGCGATCGATCCTTTTTCAATACAGTATTTCATGATATTTTCTGGGGCTTTGATCGTAAACCATACAGCATTATCATCTTGTTTTACACTAACAAGTTCCCCTGTATCGTCCACATGGCCTGCTACCATATGACCTCCGAACCTTCCATTGGCTGCCATCGCTCGCTCTAAGTTGACGACAGATCCCTTTTTTAAACTTCCAAGACTGCTTCGGTTGAATGTCTCATTCATCACGTCTGCCTGAAATGTATTGCCGCTAATGTGAGTCGCTGTCAGGCAGACCCCATTAACTGCTACACTGTCTCCCAATTTAAGATCTTCAAAAATAACATTTGCTTTGATCGTAAGGACTGCTGCTTTGCTTCCTCGCTTCAGGGATATGACTGTTCCTAATTCTTCTACGATTCCGGTAAACATGATCTCACCTTCCCTTCCAGTAATATGTCATTTCCAAGTGGTGTTGCCTTTAATTCATCAAATACCAAAGCTTCTTGGATCCTTTCGATCCCTTTGCCTTCTACAGGTGTTTTGGCATTTTCTCCTCCAAATAATTTTGGAGCAATATAGGCGTAAACTTTGTGAACACAGTCGTTTTTGATCAAGGATTCATTCAAGATTCCACCACCCTCAACTAAAACACTGTCAATTTCCATATTTCTTAACTGTTTTAAAACTTCTTTGACATTGACCTTTCCATCTTGCTCTGACGTTTTTAAGATCTTGCATCCTTTTTGTTCTAATTTTGCTATTTTTTCTTGATCCTTACTTATGGTAGCGATGATCGTTGGAATTTCTCTGGCTGTTTTTACGATATTTGATCCTTCCGAAATCCTTAAGTTTGAATCACATATCACACGAATTGGATCATTCCCATGTTCGATTCGTGCATTTAACATCGGATCATCTGCTAAAACCGTACCGATCCCCGCCATGATCGCTGCATACTGATGTCGTAATGTATGTACATGTCTTCTGGCTTCTTCTCCTGTGATCCACTTAGATTCACCAGTTGCCGTTGCAATCTTTCCATCCAATGTCATTGCGTATTTTAGTGCTATATATGGAATATCATTCTGAATATAATGAAAAAATATATCGTTTAACTGTCTGCACTCTTCTTCAAGAATTCCTGTCTCAGCTTCTATTCCATGATCATTCAGGATCTTGATCCCGCCCCCTGCTACTTTCGGATTGGGATCTAAATTCCCGACATATACTTTCTTGATCCCTGCTTCGATCAATGCTTCCGTACATGGTGGTGTTTTTCCATAATGGCAGCATGGCTCCAATGTTACATAAATCTCAGCTCCCTCAGGATCTTCTATGCAGTTTTTTAAGGCATTTCGCTCTGCATGTAATCCGCCGATCTTCTCATGATATCCTTCCCCAATAATCCTTTGATCTTTTACAATCACTGCTCCGACTAAAGGATTTGGATTGGTATATCCACAGCCTTTCTTGGCAAGTTCGATCGCACGCCGCATATATTCTTCTTTCAAATATTTTTCTCCCTTCCCTTCAGGTTCTTTGATTTTGGGAGGTTGGATTTTGATTGGTATTGAAATCGGAAATATAAAAAGGAGCTCCTGATCTTTGTTCTAATTCTTCAGGAACTCCTTTTTGATATCTTGATATTTCTTTTTGAAATAAAAAAATCCTGGAATTATAAAAATCCCAGGACATGATGATCAATATCACTTCTTAAATCTTCTTCCATCCAGACTGTACTGTCGGCCTTGGAATCTCACCAAGTCATGCCATATAAGGCTCGCGGGCTATAACCGCCGGTAGGGACTTGCACCCTGCCCTGAAGACGTTATGTAATTTATTTATAGAATAGCACTCGCTAACTGTTGTGTCAAGTGAATTTTCTATCACTTCAGCATAGCATTTTTTACATTCTCTTTCGCATAAATACTACAAGTAAAGCAAAAATCACGACTGCAGCCGCTCCGATCGCAATCCCTGTTGTGTGTTTTTTCTTTGTTTCTTTCTGCTCTTTTTTCTTTTTTTCTTCTTTTTGTTGTTTCTGTTCTTTTGTTTCTGTTGTCACTTTGGTCGTTGTTGTTTCTGTTGTTCCTTGTGTTGTTGATTCTTTTGCAGATGTTGTACTGTTGTTTGTCTGTTCTGTAGATGAATTTTCTTGTTTTGTTGTACTATTTTTATTGGTATTTTCAGATTGTTTATCTTTTTTTATTTCTGTCTTCACAGTTGAATTTTTCTTTTCTTCTATCTCATTTTTCTGGTTCTTTCCCATATATGCATCTGCTTCTGGAACATCAATCTTTCCATCCATATAATCCTGATATGCCTGTTCTGCCCCTGCTCTTGTTGGTGGATAACCATGCGAAGACAGCCATGATTTCGCCTGCTGCTTTTCTTCATCTGTATATGCATAAGTCGCCACCGGACGGCTTGTGATCATTACTGCTCCCAGAATCAGCATTAAAACTAATAATAACCTTTTCATTTGATACTCCCTCTTTCATTTTGAAACTGTTTGATTAATCTTGTATATTATAGCATAATTTAGTAAGAATTCTATAGATTATTCGTTTTTATACAATCCTGATTTGAAGTGGTGGTGTTGGTCATGTATGAGTCAGAAAGAAGATAAGAAGAACTATTTATAAGGATCCAAGGTGACACTCCGCATTTTTGAAAGCGTTTTTTACAAATCGCCGATCCGCGCCTGTTCCTTTGATAACTTCCTGGCTGCGAGCCAAAATGCCCGCAGCTACGGTCAGACAATCAACCACAGGGCGCTGCGAATTTGTAAAAAACGCATTCAAAAAGTGCTCATGTTGTCACCTTGGATCCTTATAAATAGTTCTTCTTATCTTCTTTCTGACTCATACAACAAAACACTATTCAAACCTCTACACAGTGTGTATATTTTACTGTATTGACGATAATAGTATCTGTCTGCCACTGTCAAAATAAAAAGCAATAATGTTTAACATACATTCACCCACTTAAGTTTTTCAATCTTGTAATTGTCCACACTTTAGACTTCTGGTATATGATAAAAAATAAAGAAGCAACCAACAGCGCAGCATTGGAATTTTGCCATGTTTTGAACAAATTCGCAGCCCAATTGGACGAATGTCTGAGCTTCAAAGGCTTTTGTCTGAAACAAAGCTTCAGAGCGAGTTTTCGTAGGAAATTGGGCGAATCAGCGATTTGTTCAAAATATGAGCAAAATTCCACCGCTGCGCTGTCGGTTGCTTCTTTATTTTTTATCATATACTCAAAATCTACAGTTGGCCAACTACAACTTAAAACTTCTCTACTTCATCCAAGTATATACAATTTGGAATCCCACCATCTTTCACTTTCTGAATCAGTTCTTCTTGATCCATCCACATAACCTCTTCGACTTCTTCTTTCTGTAGTTTAAGTTTTGTAATATCCACTGTTTCTTCATACATATAAACCGTGCTGATCTCATGATTCTTAAATTCTCTTCCATAGAAGTTTCCATTCATGCTTCCTTCATGCATACATACTTTTTTAAGTTGTTCTGGTTCTGCTTTGATCCCTAGTTCTTCTTCTAGTTCTCTTAATGCGGTTTCTAATGGTTCATCACCTGCGCTGATATGACCTGCGGATGAGATGTCGTAGCAGCCTGGGAAGGAGTCTTTTTGTTTGCTTCGTTTTTGTAACAACAAGTCATATCCTTTTTCTGTTTTTCTTCTGATCCAGATATGCACAGTTCCATGGATATCTCCATCTTCATGGACCAAAGATCTCTCTTTGATCTTTCCTGTTTTGTTTCCATTTTCATCTAAGATATCAAAAAATTCCAAGTCTTTTCCATCTACGACTGCTTGCACCAGATTTCCTTCTTCATATACCAATTTCAACGAAAAAAATGATCTTCTTTCTTGCATATAGCGTAAAAATAACCTGTCACCTTCCCACAGATCAAGGTCTAATATTTTTTCTTTGTCTACCCATTCTAGTACTCCTTCATCACATTCTTTGATCTCGCCTTTGAATTCTTCGATATGGTATAAACACATATATTCCCATGCTTCTTTTTCAGTTCCCATATCGGACAAAAATGTGACGATACCACAAAATCTATATGACAATGGAGTTAGTCCTGTTTCCTCCATAACTTCACGAAACATGCAGTCTTCCGGGCTTTCTCCATGTTCAAAATGACCACCGACTCCGATCCATTTATCTTTATTGATATCATGTTCTTTCTTGATGCGATGCAGCATCAGATATTTGTTATCTTTTTCTATATAGCATAATGTTGTCATTCCCATTTTTATTTTTCCTCCTTTCGTATATTGTAATTGTTTCAAAGAAAAGATACAATATTTTCATATGTGTAAAATATATTACACAATATCGACTATGTATAACAAATGCGAAATCTGGAGGTTTCTTATGAATATAAAATGTATTGCACTTGATCTTGACCGTACAACATTAAATGCAAGTGGACGGCTTTCTGACGGAAATTATAATGCTTTATGTCATGCAATTGAAAATGGTGTTCACATTGTGATCGCAAGTGGACGTTCTTTTGATACGCTGCCTAAAGATGTTCTTGCTGTGCCTGGAATTGAATATGCAATTACTTCTAATGGTGCTGCCATTTACCATATTCCTACAAGCACCTGTCTTCATGAATATAAGATGACACCTGCTTCCGTTGAATGTATAATTCAGATTGCTAAACAGCATGAGACTGCCCTTGAAGTTTTTATTGATGGCAAAGCTTATGCCCTGAAAGCTTATGTGAAAGATCCTGTTTCCTATGGTACAACTCCACAAGCAATTCCTTACATCCAATCTACAAGAATTCCTATTGATGATATTATTTCTTTTATTCGAGAACATATTGATCATATTGACAGTATGGATATTGTTGTCTCTGGCGAGCAGCAAAAGCAGCTCATTTGGAATGAACTTAAATATAATTGTGATGAGATCTATATTACTTCTTCTGTTTCGCAACTGATCGAGATTTCTCATAAAGATGCCGGAAAACATTCCGGACTTCGTTTTATTCGGGAATATTTGAATCTAAAACCTGAAGAAACCGCTGCCTTTGGTGATGGTGATAATGACATTGATCTGTTAAAAGAAGCTGGTATCGGAATTGCCATGGAAAATGCTTCTTCAAAATGTAAGGATGCTGCGACCTTTATCACAAAACATCATGACAAGGACGGAGTTGCATATGGAATCACTGAATTTCTCAAAATATGACCAAAAAACATAAATTCATCATTTTTTAGACACAATTCTTTCACATTTACTGAGTATACTAAAACCATAGCAAGTAACAAACAAACTTACTTAGCTAAAACTTTTTTTCATACTTTTTCATAATACCGGAGACCCTCCTCGTCTCCGGTTTTCCTCATTTTATAAGCTTATATTTTTGCATAAAAAAAGAGGGAATCCCTCTTTTTTATCGATCTTCCATCTCAATATATTCTTTCTCATCTTGTACACTCTGATACGCAGGACGAATGATCTTATCCACATTTGTTAATTCTTCCAAACGATGGGCACTCCATCCAACGATTCTTGCCATCGCAAAGATCGGTGTGAACAATTCCAATGGGATATCTAACATACTATACACAAATCCACTGTAGAAATCGACATTTGCACTGACCCCTTTGTAGATTTTTCGTTCATCTGCGATTACTTTTGGTGCCAATGTTTCAATCATAGAATAGAGTTCGAAATCTTTTTCTCTTTCTTTTGCAAGGGCCAGTTTCTTTACAAAAGCTTTGAAAATCTGCGCTCTTGGATCTGAAATACTATATACTGCATGCCCCATTCCATAGATTAGTCCTTTTTGGTCAAATGCTTCTTTGTGCAGCAGTTTTCTTAAGTATTCTTCTACCTGACTTTCATCACTGATATCATCCACATTTTTTCTTAAATCCTGCATCATCTCAACAACTTTGATATTCGCTCCTCCATGTTTGGGACCTTTCAATGATGAAAGTGCAGCTGCGATCACTGAATATGTATCTGATCCTGAAGATGTCACGACATGGGTTGTAAATGTTGAGTTATTTCCTCCTCCATGTTCCATATGAAGAACGAGTGCAATATCTAACACTCTGGCTTCCAATTCTGTATAAGATTTGTCTGGACGCAGCATTCTTAAAATATTTTCTGCCATGGAACAGTTTGGATCTGGACGATGGATGTACAGGCTGTCATCATTGACGTAATGATTGTAACCATGATATCCATAAACTGCCATCATCGGCAAAACACTGATCAACATCAGACATTGTCTTAATACATTTTCCATAGAAATATCAGATGCTTTATCATCATACGATGCCAGTGTTAAAATGCTCTTTGTCAACGTGTTCATAATGTCTTTCGATGGTGCCTTTAAAATAACATCTCTTGTGAAATTCTTTGGAAGTGTCATACTCTGTGCCAAAATTTCTCTGAATTCTTTCAATTGTTTTTCATCCGGCAGTTTTCCAAATAGTAAAAGATAGGTGATTTCTTCAAATCCAAATTCGCCTCTCTTCATAAATCCATCGACTAATTCATATATATTATATCCTCTATAAAATAACTTTCCTTCACAAGGTACTTTCTCTCCATTGATCATCTCACTGGATTGAATACAGGATATATTCGTAAGACCTGCAAGAACGCCGACTCCATCGACATCTCTGAGTCCTCGTTTCACTCCCAGCTCTTTGTACAGATCTTTCTCTATCTCACAATTATCATGGCAGACTTTCGCCTGGCGTGTCAGAAAATCCTGCATCTGTGTTGTTGTTTCACTCATAGGTTACCTCCTTTGATCAAGGTCATTTTATAGTGTTTCTCCTATTTTATCTTTTTATTTGACTTTTGTCAAATATTGATTTTTGTTGATTATTGATTTTTATTCATAAAGTGGTATACTTTTAGTTAGAAAAACATCGAAAGAGAGGGATTTACATTGAATGATGTTTCTGCACTTTTTGAAATTTTTCCAATCTGTCAGAAATTTCTTTTAAACACGATCGACATACCTTCCATGGATCTTACCAAAACACAGATTCTTATCTTATTTGCACTGTCTGGAGGTCGTTCATTGAATATGTCACAGTTATCTTCTTATCTGGCATCATCTAAGGAACAGGCTACAAGAGCCGTTTCTCCACTTGTGAAGGATGAGTATGTCACACGTTTTAGAAGTGATGAAAACAGAAAAATGGTTTATGTAAAACTCACAGAGAAAGGAAACCAGCTGATCCTTCAGGAAAAAGCGCTTGTCAAAGAATACCTTTCCAAACGTTTTGAATCACTGTCAAAAGAAGATCAGGAATTATTTCATCAGTCATTATCTAATATTTTAACGATCTTAAAGAAAATGGAATAAATATTTTGGAGATATTTTTATATGAAAGCAGACTTACATTGTCACACCGTTTTATCTGATGGTGCTATGCGTGTTGACCAGATCATTCCTTATGCGAAACGTATCGGCCTTGATTATATTGCAATCTCTGACCACGAATCAACATATTCCATTCCGGAAGCTGTAAAACTTGGGAAAGAACTTGGTGTTCATGCAGGTTCTTTCCATGATGGGATATACTGGAACTCCGATCGATCAATTACATAACGAATTATTCCGTGCTGGCGGCCCTCATAAATTTCCATACCGCTATATGGATGCAAAAACGGTCACGGATCTTCTTCATTCCTGCGGAGGCGTTGTCGTGCTTGCACATCCTGGGCAGTATAAAGCTGACAATGTGATGGAGATGATGATCGAAGAACATATGCTTGATGGAATTGAATTAAATCATCCAAGAAATGATGAAAAAACAAGAGAGCATATTACATCTCTTTGTAAGGAACATGATCTTTTCATGACTGGTGGAACAGATTTTCATGGATTATACACCAAAACACCTTATCCTTTGGGAAGTTTCTTATGTCCTAAAGAAGGACTTCATCGATTGATCCTTGCAGGAGAGCAGGCGAACAAAGCTTTCTATGAAAAACATCCTAAATTCAAAAAATAATTTTTTTATAAGGAAGAATCATTCTTTGCAGGATTCTCAAACAGAAAAATCCCTAATGGTTTAGAAACCTGTCAGGGATTTTTGTTTTAATATTTTTATTTGATATTTTATTTATTTAAGATACTCTTAGCAACGCTTAATCCATTGGCAGATGCCTGCTGTAATCCTCTTGTTACAGAAGCTCCGTCACCGATTGCACGAAGTCCTTTGATATTTGTTTCAAAGTCTTTGTTTGTTAAGATCTTATTAGAATAGAATTTCACTTCTACACCGTAAAGAAGTGTCTCATCACTTGCCATACCTGGTGTTACTTCATCTAATGCATAGATCATCTCTTCGATGTCTTTCATGATTCGATATGGGAATACAAGTGAAAGATCTCCTGGAACAGCATCTTTTAAAGTAGGTGTAATATTGTTTCGAACCAGACGTTCTTCTGTTGTTCTTCTTCCTCTTACGAAATCTCCAAAACGCTGTACTAAGATCTTACCATCGCAAAGCATGTTACTTAACTGTGCGATATGTTTGCCATACTGAATTGGCTCTTTAAATGGTTTGGTAAAGTTCTTAGATACTAACAATGCGAAGTTTGTATTGTTTGTTTTATATTCTTCTGCTTTGTATGCATGACCATTAACGACTGCAAGGCCATTTTCATAATATTCTGTTGCCACTTCTCCTGATGGATTGCTGCAGAATACACGAACTTTATCATCAAATGTTGGTGTGTAATAAACAAGTTTTGCTTCGTAAAGGCTCTTGTTTAATTCTTCCATGATCTCGTCACGAACTTCTACACGAACTCCGACATCGACTGTTCCTACCTGTGTTTCAATGTCATATTTTCTGCAGATTCCGCTTAACCATTCGGATCCTTCACGTCCTACAGCTGCTATGATTTCATCGGCTGTGTATGTCTCGCCTTTGTCTGTAACGACTCCTTTCGCAACTCCATCTTCGATGATGATATCTTTGACCATTGTATCAAAGATCATATCAACACCTTCATTTAATAAATGTTCCTGAAGTCTTGAATAGATTTTATATCCTTCTTCTGTTCCTAAATGTCTGATCGGACATTCGATCAGCTTCAAGTTTGCCTGGATTGCTTTCTTACGGATGCTTGCGATCTCTTCTTCTTCGTCGATTCCGTATACTTTCTCATCTGCTCCGAATTTTAAATAAATGTCATCGGATTCTTTTAATAATTCGATCGTTCTATCATATCCTAGAATCTCTGGAAGATTTCCACCTACATCTGGGGATAAGGATAATTTACCGTCAGAAAATGCTCCAGCTCCGGCAAATCCTGTTGTGATAGAGCATGGTTTACATCCAACACATACCTTTGTATTTCGTTTTGGACAGGCTCTTCTTTCGATCCTTCGTCCCTTTTCGATCATAAGAACTTTCATATCTGGCTTATTTCTCTTTAATTCATAAGCACAAAATATAGCAGAAGGTCCTGCTCCGATCATAATAACATCATACTGATCACTCATAGTCATTTCTCCTTTTCCATGATGATACGTTGCATACCACCATATTTTGACATTTGTCTTGCTTCCCTGTAACCTGCTTTGACAAAGTTTGTCCGACTGTAGATATTATCCGGATGAACGGTCCCAAGGAAGTATTCATATATCGTGTCTTCTAATTGTTTCTCTGCCTCTTTGAAAAATCTTCTCTGAAGCCCCAAACCTCTTGCTTTACTTGTCACAACTGCGTAGTCCATATGTGCAACTTTGTGTATCTTATGATCGTCATAATTCAGATCATATCCAAGATTATGTTTTGACTCTCCCGGAAGATCGACAATAAAAAAGCCCAAGATCTCATTGTTACTTGATAAAGCCTTCAATGTAAATCCCCGGTCGCTTATGTGTTCTTCTATATATTGTCTGTTATCTGGCAGAAACCAATCGGAAACCTTCACAGTATCCACTGCTTCTTGCATCAATTGCATGATCGCATCGACATCTGCCTGCTCTGCTCTCTTGATCGTTATATGTTTCATATACTTCCTTACCTATTATTCTCTTAGTTACGTATTATTATAGCATGATTTTCACTTTTTTTGCAAAAATTATTTCAATAAGGTATACTGTTTTTATAGTTTTTAAGGACTTTTCCTTATACACATTATTTAGAAAAGGAATGTATATATGATCAATCGTTTATGTAAAAGATTAAATCAAAATATCGAAGTACGTCAGTCTTTAAGTTCCCTGCGTCAGGAAATCAAGGATTCTTCTAAAAGAGAGCTTTTGTTGTCTTGGATCCATGATGGTGATCTGGACTTATCCGTATTTTTAGAAAATGAAGATGCAAAAACAAGAAAAAATGCTGCTCTTTTGATCGGTGATCTGGCACTTTCTTCTGAAAGCGATGCTGTATTTCATGCTTATCAGACAGAAGATACACGTTTTGTAAAAGAGGCTTATTTAACTGCTTTAAAATCTTTAAATGCGGCTCCTTATGTGGATGTTTTCCGAAAACGTTATGAAGAATTATCTCTTTATGAAGCTTCTGACGATGAGAAAAAGCATGTAGAACATGAACTTCATGCACTTTCTGAACTGATCAATACTATTGAACCATTTAAGAAGCATAGATTTTTAGGCGGTCGCCAGACATTTCATTGTATTTTCCGCACTAACCCATTACACCCGGAAATTACTGCTGCCTTGATGGAAGAATCTTCAGCTGCTTCTTCAAAAATGGGCGTGCGTGTAAAGACAAATCATCTGAATCGTTTATTACCAATCCGCACATACAATGAATTGTTATTTCAGATTCCAGGCATGGTTTCATGTAAACCTGATGCTGATGTTGCTGCATCTGTGATCGCTGGTTCGAATTTAATGGCATTATTAGAAAATACTCATGAAGGGGATTTCCCTTTTTATTTCCGAATCGGAGTGAAAAGCCGTATGTCACTTTCTGAACGTTCCAAATTTGCGAAGAAAGTTGCTTCGAAATTAGAAGAGCTGACAGCACATAAATTAAGAAATTCTACGTCTCATTATGAATTTGAGATCCGTATGATAGAAGGTAAATCTGGGGATTATTATTTATTAGTGAAATTAAATACGATCGTTGATCGTCGTTTTAGTTACCGCGAGGAGTTCATTCCAACAAGTATCAAACCAGTCAATGCTGCTTTACTTGTGGAACTTGCCAAAGATTACATGATCCCGGATGCGCAGATTCTTGATCCTTTCTGTGGGGTTGGTACGATGCTGATCGAGCGTCAGAAGGTTGTAAAAGGGAATACTTCTTATGGTATCGATCATTCTCCAGAAGCCATTGAGAAAGCGATCTATAACACAAATCTTGCAGACCAGATCGTTCATTATATCAATAAGGATTGTTTTACATTTACCCATGACTATCCTTTTGATGAAATCTTTACGGAGATGCCTTATGCGACTGGCCAGAAGACAGAAGCGGAGATTCGTGAGGTTTATGAGAAGTTCTTTCCATTTGCCAAAAGAGTTCTTGGACCTGAAGGAACAATCATTATGTATACAAGAAACCGTGAATATGTAAAACAGTTCGCTGTAAAATCCAATTTTAGAATTCTGAAAGAAATCAAGATCACACAGCGGCCGGAAAGTTATCTTATGATCTTAAAATAGGTTTTTTTAGGAAATTTATAATACAAGAACCATTCTGTAACATCATTTATACGGAATGGTTCTTCTTATTTTAGATCGTCTTATATTTATCTATGAAATTTTTGATTCTTCGTTTTCCCTCTTCCATATCTTTTGAAAATGCTAGTGCGTGTCCTGCTCCTGAAACAATATAGAGTTCTTTCTTTGCTGCACAGGCTTCATAATTTTTGATCGTCATCCACATCGGAACGTAATCGTCTGCATCTCCATGGATAAACAACACTGGAATCTTGTTTCGTTTCATGATTTCTGGGATGCTGACTTCTTTCAATCCAAATCCTGCTACTACTTCACTGATCAAATCTACCATGTACATTAATGGAAATGGTGGAAGATGAAATCTTTCTTTGGCTACGTGTTTGATGATATCCCATGGAGAAGTGAATCCGCAGTCAGCAATAATTCCTTTTACATTGTCTGGAAGGTCCAGACCTGCTGCCATTAAGGTTGTAGCACACCCCATAGAAATTCCACATAGAAAAATATCTTTGTTCTTGGCTGCCAGATGCCGATCAGTATACAAAATCCATCGTTTGAGATCATGTCGTTCTTTGACTCCATAAGTAATGTAACGACCTTCACTTTTTCCGTGGCTTCTCTGCCATGGAAGAAGAATGCTGTATCCAAGATTCCATAGAAATCGGACTTCCGGTACGAATTCGATATCGTTTGTTGAATGGTAACCGTGCATGCAGATAATAGTTCCTTTGGCATTTTCTCTTGGGATGTAGGCTGCCCGTAGTGTTAGCCCGTCTTTTGATCTGATTTCTTTTAATTCTTGTTCTTGGTGTTCTTTTAGCCATTCTTGTTCTTTTAAAACGTAATCAAGATATGGTTTCCATTTTTCTTTTTTACGGACATCTGGCTGTTTTTTTCTTCGACAGATCGCATAATCGAAGACAGTAAATGCAGATGCACTGACAATAGTTCCTGTGATCGCTGTTGCGGTTAATAGTTTTTGTTTGTTGTTCATATTTGGATCCTCATTTTACTGTTCACTGTTTTATTCTGTGATATCTAAGGTTGTTTCCCCTGTGATTTTGATTCCATGTTCTTTTAATAATCTAGCTGTGATTCCGTCCCCATTGATCAGCGTGCCTGTAAATGTTCCATCATAGACTTTGCCACAGCCACAAGATGGACTTTTTTCTTTTAGGATCGCTGTGTGACAGTTATATAACTTTGCAATTTTTAGTGTCTCTTCGGCACCTCTTTGGTATTGTTTTGTAACATCTTTACCATCTTTTGCGATAACTTTGTTTTGATGTATTTCTGCCGGAATTCTTGGTGTTGGCAATCCTCCCATGATCTCTGGACAGACTGGAATTAGTTCATGGTCTTTTAGTAATTCTATGATTTCATCATTTTTGTTGTTTTTTCCGTTATATTTGCAATCGATTCCTAACAGGCAGGCACTGACTAATATTTTCATTAATTTTCCTTTCTTCTACAAAGCTAATTCAAATCCATAACAGCTTTTTTCAAATCCATAGTGTTCATAAAATCCGTGAGCTTGTACTCTTGGCAGTCCGGAGTCTAAAGTGATTGCTTTACATCCTCGTTCTTTTGCCAATTTCTTTGCATGATCTAATAATTTTACACCATATCCTTTACCTCGGTCTTCTTCGTTTGTGATCAAACTTGATACATAGCAGGTAAGCCCTGACATCCAGAAGGTCTGAAAATAATCTCCGTGGCAGAATCCATGGATGCTTCCATCGTCTTCTATTGCAAAAAATGCAAAACTGTTTTCGTCTTGTAGTACTTTTTCGTAGACTTCTTTGGTTGTTTCATAGTCGTAGGTGTTGTAGTCCCAGAGTTTTTTGATGTATTCATAGGCTGTGTCGAAATCTTTGATTGTTGCATTTTTGATCTTCATGTTGGTGTCCTCCTTTGATGTCTGTTTTTTATTATTGTAGCATGTAAAATTTTTCTGGTAAATAAAAAGACAGGAAGCTGACCTTCTTTGGTCTGTTTCCTGTCTTTTATATGTTGTTTTGATTCATCATTTAAGGCTGTATTAGAAGATTCAAATGATTTTTATCTTCAAACACCAGATTACCATATGAAATTACACTACTCTCAAACTTTGTGCTTTTTGTGGATATGTACCCAGTGGTTTGATTACCATATGAAATTACACTACTCTCAAACTCAGAATACAAGATGTTTCCATTATTGCCAGTTTGATTACCATATGAAATTACACTACTCTCAAACTTTCCTAATGTGCTATCACCTTTTAATTCAGTTTGATTACCATATGAAATTACACTACTCTCAAACGATCACGAAAGAGGAGATACGCCATCTGCAGTTTGATTACCATATGAAATTACACTACTCTCAAACCCTGTGCTAACACACCAGATGCAATAATTGGTTTGATTACCATATGAAATTACACTACTCTCAAACAAAAAATCAAGATGATCTTATCTTGCAAATGTTTGATTACCATATGAAATTACACTACTCTCAAACTGATTATGTAAATGCAACAGAAATTGCCGCAGTTTGATTACCATATGAAATTACACTACTCTCAAACTAACGAGGGTATTAGCATCTGTGAAACCGTGTTTGATTACCATATGAAATTACACTACTCTCAAACCTGCCGGATAGCAATAGCCTTTTTTATCCAGTTTGATTACCATATGAAATTACACTACTCTCAAACATAAGATGCAGAAATTCACAGAAGCATATAGTTTGATTACCATATGAAATTACACTACTCTCAAACAATAGTAAACTTGTCCTTTTTCTGCCTGTTGTTTGATTACCATATGAAATTACACTACTCTCAAACCCTGATCCTCAACGATGACAGGCCCTTGCCGTTTGATTACCATATGAAATTACACTACTCTCAAACTAAGTCGTTTGTTTTGCTGTGCATCTAGTTGTTTGATTACCATATGAAATTACACTACTCTCAAACTACAACTATCGAATTAAATACAACGCTTAAGTTTGATTACCATATGAAATTACACTACTCTCAAACTACAGAATAATGAAACAGCAGTCGAATTAAGTTTGATTACCATATGAAATTACACTACTCTCAAACCTCAATTTTCAAGTCATGCCACTACATCACATGTTGTATTCTCATATGGAATTAGTGTATAACACATTTATCTCTATCAATTATATACTTATTCATCCCCAATGGCAACCGATCTTCATCACATTCTATCAATACTAGTGTAATTTGCTGATATCTTGTCCATTCCTGCAAATATTCATAATCTTTTTCTTTCAGATATCCTTTGCAACCTACTACAAAAAACACATCTATCTTCAAAAAATCATAACTGATTTTCATATAATCGATTAATTTTTCACAAAAACTTCCCTCTGTTTCTAATAATTTTACTCCAACATATTTCAAAATATCTGCTATATTATAATCTTCATTTAGACAGATTGGATACTCTGAAAGATTCTTTATTTCTTCCATAATTTGTAATAATTCCGCCTGATTTTCAACCATCTTATCATATAATTCACTCATTTGAATTTCTTCTGCCAAATATGTAATCAATTTTTTCTGAATTCTGGAATTCTGTAAACTTAAGTCTCTAATCGAAAATAATAAATCGCATTGTTTGCTCATATCTAGTAATTCATTTTCCGCTCCATACAGCAATAATGTTTCTTCAACTTTATGAATCTGATTCCATAATTTTTGAATCAATCCTGTATATTGTTCTGAATCTTCCAATATGATTGCATTAATCCTTTCTGTTTCCAACCTGCTTTCTATTCCATTTCCATGGCTTATAAATATCATAATATAACCGTCCTTTGATCCGAATCAATAATTGTTGAACCTTTTTTCCCAATAACATATTCCATTTTAGAATATTGTTTTTCTGTGATAACAAGCATCTGCACCAATCCGTCTTTAGGTTTATGCTCTTTTACACTCGAAACAACCCCATTAGCTACCGTCGTATTTAATGCCAATTTGCTGTACACACTTTCCTGCATCATGGCAAATCCCTTCTTCAGCAAAAATTTCCGAAAATTCCGATACTCTCTTTTATCCTCTAAACTAATCATTGGTAAATCAAAAAATACAATCACTCTCATAAATCTATAACTCATATCATTCTATAAAATTTGATCAATGATACATCATTTTCATTTAACGCATCAAAAATACTCCTGCAGTATATTTTTATTGCATTGCTGACATATTGATATTTCCCATCAATCAATACTTCATCCTCTAGCATATATATAAAATCTAATTTTTCTTCCCTCTCAAATTTCTCTGGTTTATTTTTTACAACAATACGATCTACAAGAATTCGAAATGGTTCCATCAAATCTGAAGCTAAATTAAACTGATTAAACATATTGTTATGAAATAATCCTAGCTGTGTAATATACCCATTCGCAATCACTTCTCGGTTAAAACAAGACAATAAAATACCATACCCATAATTTAACGCCGCATTAATTGCACATTCCTTGCTTCTCGAAAAGTCTAATCCAAACAGTGCATTAAAATAAACTTTGGCAGCATGTCCTTCTCTGTTTGTTTTATCTCCCAATTCTATTTCTTTCACATATTGCTTCAACATATCAGCTTGAACTTCTTGATCATTTTCTTTTAAATGATCACTTTGTTTTCTTATCTTTTCTGATACAATTTCTGTCCATATATTTTCTTTTACTTCTTTTGACCATTGGGTCTGCATTCTAACTTTTGCACTTGTATCATGACTTCCATAATATGGAATCAATTCTGATTGTGGATTATGTTTTTCGTCACAAAATACTATTTTAATTTTATGTTTTGTTAATTCACTTAGTAGCATTGTTGTTAGAGAAATGGCTGTTGATTCAATGATCAACATGCCAATTTCTCCAATATAGATTCGAGTTGTCATATCTGATTTGCGAACTACCCATATAATCCATTTTATAATCCAACTTAGCATTTCCTGTAATTACTACAGTTCTCCAACTCATACTAATTCCTCTTCCGTTTCAAATAGTCCTGTAATTGACTGATGAACCAATTTCAATGATTTTGATGTTAACGTATTTTTATTAACCTCCATATTTCCTGCACTTATAGATCCTCCGATTAGTTTAAGATTCGCTACCATTGTTGCATCACATCGAAACATCACAAGCATATCATTTATTAATTTTGCTTTTTCACTTAACTTTTCTATTGTTCTGAACTTCTCTCTGCCCTTTTCTAATGTACTCAACTGTTGTGCTGGTCGTTTATTATATACGGATTCCTTTAATTTTAAATATAATTCATCATACACATTATTTAAATCTTCATCTGTAAATCCTTCAAATTTAGAATTCACCTCATATCTAACATTATATTCTAAATACTTTTCAATTCTTCTTACAGTTTCATAAGCTTTTCCATTTAGCACTAACTGGATTGAATTTTTTAATCTTACATTTTTCTCATTCGCTCCCCTCAATCTTGCCAAATACCCATCTATCTTTATCAAGCTATTTTTCTTGATCGGATATTTCTTAACAACCACATTGGCATATCCTTTTCGTTCCTCTAGATATTTTATAACTGTATCTGGTTCTCTCTTCGCAATATTTACAACATATACTGGAATTTCCACAATATGATTTTTCCGTTCTTTTTTCTTTCCATCAAATTCAACAAATGCAAATGCTGATGTCTTAGGAGTGGTATACCCTCCATATTTTACTGGATCAAGATTTTTCTTTAAAGCTACCGCTTTTTCATTCCCTTTCTTCGCTAAAGTTTCATTAAACAACTGACCTTTTTCGCAATATGTATATTCTGTATATAAAATATCATTTCGACTCATTATCTTCTTTATCTGATCAATACTGTGTCCACCATTTTCACTTCCATGCCATACAATCTTATCGCCTTGTTTTACATCATAATTAAATACTCTACGAATGCTGTAATTGCTATCTCTATTGTCTTTAATCCATTTTCTAGGATTCGATGTAAATCTTGCATGATAAACATTTCCAACTACTATATTCAAAAATGCATCTTTTGCATGATGGTAATCATTCACTCTTCTGGATTTCAGCAGATCATTATCATGTCGGAAATCTGAAACTAATCCAGCTTTTACATAAACAACTTCTGAATCTTTATACAATCGATTCAACAACTCTGCTACTGCTTTTGATGACTGTCTTGTTTCTACCAATTGTCTCTCAATAAATCCTGACAATTCTTCGTCCGTAAAATCTGTTGTCCTTGTCAATCGGTCGTATTTCCTTTTTGAAATCAAGCCCTTCTGACATAGCATTGTCCAGTATCCTTTCATATCTTCTCGAATCTTTGGAGACAGAATTTTATTTCGCTTTTTATTATTTACATCTTTTCGAACCAAAACCATGTTATCTAAACTATCGTCCTTAATTCTTGACTGTGGGTAAATGTGATCAATATCCCAGTTAGAATTTCCTTGCATCAATGCATCCACATCTATTTCATCTCCTGTATACATACATTTTCCCATCTGTGTATAATACAAATAGAGTTTTCGGCTATTGAATTCTCGTTCCTCCCTATCGCCAATTTCTTTCATCCAATTGCGTGTATCATCTTTGCACCCAGCATATAATTCCTGCAATCTTGTCTTTCTTGAAACAGTTCTTTTTTTCTCTTTTTCTCCTCCTCGTGCCATTTCAATAAAGATTCTTTCTGGCTCACATTTCATTACTTTTTTTATTTCTTCTGCAATCTGTATCGTCTGCCATATTGCACGTTTATTAGATGGCGCCACGATTAAATCTTTGACTGTATTTTCATAATTGATTTTCCCTATATCACCTGCTTTTTCCGCATTTATCTGATCAATTTCCTCTTTAAAACTAAATTGTTTGCTTAGAAGCTGCATCAGATTATAATTTGTTTTCCATAATGCTTCTATGATCGTATAACTTTCCCCAGTCTCTTTATCTGCACCTCTGACACCATTCAAAAATCTGTCAGAGAAATTTCCCCATCCACTATATTTCAACTGACAGATTTTCTTTATCTGTTCTTTATCAAATACCTCTGGATATTCTCGTTCTATCATTCTTCTCATCATTTTGGAATCATCATCATAGATTGTTTTCCATTTAATGATTTCTTCTATAATTTCTTTATAATGATCTTTTTCTATTTCATTTCCTACTACTTGTTTTTTGAAATCTAAATAAGATGTAAGAGCCGATTTAAAATCAATATCAAATCCACTAATATCTTCCTGTACAATTTCTGGATCTTCCATCTTTAGGTATTCTAAAATTCTCTTTCCTGTCACTTTTGCCATTGTACAGAATAGATCTTTATAAATTCTCTGTTTTAGTTCCACAGATATTTTATTTCCTCTTATTTTTAGGTTATTCAGTTCATTTAGTACCATATATTTTGAATATAACAAAGAGTTTTTCGGTAAGACATCTTCTCCGATTAAATACGTACATTTATTTGTCATACGCTCAATAAATTCCTTATTTGATTGTTCTACATCCACTTTATCTCCAAAATTCCATGGATAAATTCTTCCTTCTTCTTTTCTTATCATCCATGAATTGGAACCTTCTCCTTTATGCCTTCTGCTTAATGGTCCTACATAATATGGAATCCTAAATTTTGCAATAGATATAATCTTCTCAGCTATTGTTCCATACTCATCTTCTTTTTTCAAAAAATCTAAATATCCTTTTGCGTTATCCAATATTTTCATTAATTCTTGAAGATGGACCTGATTAGGAATTGTTCCATTTTCCTTTGATCTTGCTAATGGTAACAATGTTTGATTCTCTACTTCTGTCTTTAATTTTTCTAATAATTTTTCATCTTCTTGGTCTGGAACAATCATAGATAAAATCTTTTGTAAACCTTTATAAAAATCTTCCTCTGATTTACATCGATCCATTTTATATGTATGACCATTCTTCCGAATTGCTCCAATATAATTTCCATAACCATTTTTTTCGTTGATTCCATTAAAAAAAGCTTGATACACTTCATCTTTGCAATGTTTTTTCATAACATTTTTTAATATATGTAGATTTTTCCCATGTTTTTCATACGCTTTTACCTTTGCAAATGATAAATAATCTTCTCCATCTAAGATTTCAACTAATACACTCCAATCATATACACCTTTGATTCTATCAATTACACTTGCATAATCTGGATAATTTTCTTCAATTGCAGGCATGATCTCATCTTCATATTTCGCTTCTGTAAATTTAAAACTTTTTGTACTGATTTCTTCCAATGGTTGATGAAACATTTTGCTGATATCACCCTTTAACCCTACAATTAATTTACTTAAATTGGTAATAATTGCCTTAGCACATTTTTGTTGTTCTTTATCCTCTGCCGGAGTACATTCAAATAATTGTGCGACTTGTTTTGCTTTTACTGATTTTGCAGTCTTTTTATCACTTAATATTCGTTCTAATTCTCTTATATCTGTTAAACTTATTTCATATTCTGACACAGAATTAAATTCCTTTATCATTTCTCCGCAAACAAATGATAAATTCTTTACATCACTGATACTTCCATTAATCAAAAAATGCCCTCTATTTTTCAAAATATGATGGCATGCTAAATATACCAGACGAATATCATGCGGTTCTGGATTCTCAATTAATTCTTTTCTTAAATGGTACATCGTTGGATATTGTTTATGATAATCAATATCTGTATATTCTTTATCTACAAATAATGGATACTTCTCACCTGTAGATTTATCTTCGAAATGCAATCTGCTTTCATTCAATCTTATGAAAAATGTAAGATCTTTCTTGACAATTTCTTCTGAAAATAATTCTTGCAATAAATCTATTCTTTGTTTCTTTCTTGATAATCTTCTTCGATTTGAGCGTTTCATTCTTCGTTCTGCTGCTGTATCTGCTGCTTCAAATAAACGAATTCCCCACATTCTTTTTCCAGCATATTTGTAAAGATTATAATTTTCATCTGTTACTGCCCATCCTACAGAATTTGTCCCTATATCTAATCCTAAATAATACTTTTTATTCATTTTCGTCCTTCTCCATTCTTGACAAAAGAAATCAATCTGCTTATAATAAAAATATCTCAATTGATTACCATATGAGATTACACTACACGGTTCAAATAACGAATTTTCGTAGTCGCCCTTTTTAGGGTTCCACATGGTGGTGGATTTAAACTCGCTTCGGCGAGTTTTTTATTTTATTATAAACAAATATTACTATACTGTTAATCTGTTTCTATTATATCTCTTTTTATATATATTCCTCAACATAATTCTTATGTTTTTTATCATTTTTGCATAATTTTTTCTTGTTTTATTTTATAAAATCATAATTTTTAGACAAAAATAAAGAGATATTTTCTTATCTCACGAAAATATCTCCTTATTTTTAAATCTTATAATCTCTAATTAATCTCTAACCTTAATATGCACTTCACGAAGCTGCTGTTCTGTAATCTCGTTTGGTGCTCCGCACATCAGATCCTGTGCTGTTCCGCTCATTGGGAAAGCGATGATCTCTCGGATGTTTTCTTCGTTGCGAAGTAACATGATCATACGGTCTACTCCTGGTGCCATTCCTGCATGTGGTGGTGCACCGAACTGGAATGCATTGTATAATGCTCCGAATTTGTCTTTTAATGTTTCTTTGTCATATCCTGCGATGTCGAATGCTTTTTCCATGATCTCCATGTCATGGTTACGAACGGCTCCTGATGATAATTCTACTCCGTTACATACGATATCATACTGGTATGCTAAGATATCTAATGGATCTTTTTCATTTAATGCTTCTAATCCACCCTGTGGCATAGAGAATGGGTTATGTGTAAATCCTAATTTACCCGTTTCTTCATCGATTTCATACATTGGGAAATCATTGATGTAGCAGAAACGGTATGCGTCTTTTTCTAACAGGTCTAATCTGCTTCCTAATTCGTTACGGATTTGTCCTGCATAGATGCAAGCAGCTTTTTCTGGTGCTGCGATGAAGAAGATCGTATCTCCTTCCTGTAATCCAGCCATTTCAGCTAATTCCATCTTCATATCATCTGGAATAAATTTATCGATCGGTCCTTTGTATTTCAGTTCTTCTTTGACTTCTAAGTATCCAAGTCCACCCATACCGATTGACTGTGCGAATTTTAACAGTTTTTCATGCTGTCCTTTGGAAAGTTTTGCATGAACATTGATTGCACGTACTGTCTGTCCATGGAATGGTTTGAATGTACATCTCTGGAAGAAATCTGTCACGTCGATGATTCTTAATGGGTTACGAAGGTCTGGTTTGTCACTACCAAACTGCAGCATTGCTTCTTTGTAGCTGAAGATTGGGTATGGTGCTTCTGTGATCACACTTCCTTCTGGTGCAAATTTCTTAAATGTCTCTGTTAATACTTCTTCTCCGATCTTGAAGACATCTTCCTGTGTTGCAAATGCCATCTCGAAGTCTAACTGATAGAATTCTCCTGGAGAACGGTCTGCACGAGCATCTTCATCTCTGAAGCATGGTGCGATCTGATAGTATTTGTCGATTCCAGATACCATCAATAACTGTTTATACTGCTGTGGTGCCTGTGGTAATGCGTAAAATTTACCTTTGTATTTTCTTGAAGGTACTACGTAGTCACGAGCTCCTTCTGGTGATGATGCACAAAGGATCGGTGTCTGAACTTCTACGAATCCCATGTCTTCCATCTTTTCTCTTAAGAAACGGATGACTTTGGAACGGAATAAAATGTTATCTTTTACCTTTCTGTTTCTCATATCAAGGTAACGATATTTTAAACGAACATCTTCACGGATTTCTTTACTTGTTGCGATCTCGAATGGAAGATCTCTGTATACTTTTCCTAAGATATCGATCTTGTGTGCTTCTAATTCAATCGTTCCTGTAGGAATCTTAGGGTTAAATGTTTCTTCGTCTCTGTGCTGGATCACACCTTCTACAGATAAACATTCTTCTTTTCTTACATGGTCTAATAAACTTGTATCTCTTAATACGACCTGCATCACTCCATACATATCGCGTAAATCGATAAATGATACTCCACCGTGGTCACGGATATTCTCTACCCATCCGGCGATCTTTAATTGTACTCCGATGTCACCTTCAGAAATCTGGTCCATGGTTCTGGTACGGTACATGTCTGACATTTTCTTTTCTCCTTTTTCTTGTATTCTCTATCTTGCGTTCAGGCGGTTTTCTTAGTTCCCTGTCACCTTAAAATCAAGTACAAAAAAAGCCCGTCCTGAAATTGTTACTTCAGGACGAACTGTATATCTCTAGTCCGCGGTACCACCTGATTTACTGTCTTGCAGTCTCTCTTGTGTGCCGGTTAACGCCCAGCTTACGTCGCACCTACTGACAGAGTTTGAATCTTGTTCTATTCATGTTCTGCGTTCAGATTGATGCTCGGGAGTGTTCTTCGCATAAATTCACTTTGCAGGATTCTCACTATCGCCTGCTCACTGGGAACGATAATTTATGGTACTTTTCTCCGTCTTTGCCTATTGAGTGATTATATTATATTGAGTTTTGTTTTGTCAATAGTTTTTCAATATGTATATTTAGATTTTCGGTTTTATTTTTAATCAATTAGATCCTGATCACTAAATAATGCGTTGACTGCCTGTTCGTAATTCTTTAGCGTCTGAACTTTACGGATCTTTTTTGCGTATTTTTCGTGGTTTGTAAACATGACCGCTGCATTGTTCCAGAATTCTTTCATCTTATAGAGAACATTTTTATCGCCGCTTAGGTAATCCTGATATGCTTCATAAAGTGTATCATGCATTTTCAGGAGTTCTCTTTTGGTCAGTTTCTGTCCATATTTGATTTCTCGTACAAGGGCTGGATTTCTTAACAGACCTCTTCCGATCATCACTGCATCTACATCTGGAAACCTTGTTGTGATATTGTCGTAGTCTTCTTTTGTTACGATATCTCCATTGTAGCAAAGTGGATTCTCACTGTGGTTTACTGCATATTCAAAGACATCAAGGTGTGGTTTTCCTTTATAGAATTCCTGCTGTAGTCTTGGATGGATCGTTAGTTCATAGACTGGATGGCGGTTGTAGATGCTTAAGATTTCTTCGAATTCTTCTGTGTCTCTTAATCCGATTCTTGTTTTAATCGAGATCTTCATATCTAATGCTTCGAAGATCTCTGTAAGGAAATCATCTAATACTTCTGGTTCTCGCAGGAATCCTGAGCCTTTTTGTTTGGCTACAACGGTTCTTGACGGGCAGCCAAGATTTAAATTGACTTCATCGTATCCCAGTTCTTTTAATTCTTTTGCTGTTCTGATAAAATCTTCAGAACTTTTCGTTAAAATCTGTGGTACGATATGTAATCCTTCATTATGTTCCGGCAATACATCCTGAAATTCTCTTGTTTTGAATGTTCTTTTTCCATTTGGCATGATAAATGGTGTGTAGTATTTATCAATTTCTCCAAATAGTTGTTCGTAAATGTTTCGGTATAAGTAAATCGTGATACTTTCCATTGGGGCATAATAAAATTTCATAATAACGATCAGTTTCCTCCATTTAAATTATACTTCTTGACACTCATACCATTATATATGATTTACGAACCGAGGGCAAAATGTATTACAAATACTGAAATCGCCAATCCAGACTTTATTTTTTCAACAATTGATGTTATATTAGTAAACAACGAGTGAAAATTTGAGAAACATTGATACAATTTATCAGCGAGGTATGAATAATGAAAGAAATGAAACCGATCAAAGAAGGTAAAGTTCGTGAGATTTATGACAATGGTGACAGCCTGATCATGGTTGCAACTGACCGTATCAGCTGCTTTGATGTCATCTTAAAGAATGATGTCACAAAGAAAGGAACTGTTTTAACACAGATGTCCAAATTCTGGTTTGACCTTACAAAAGACATCGTTCCTAACCATATGATCTCTGTTGATGTCAAAGATATGCCTGAATTCTTCCAGCAGGAAAAATATGATGGAAACAGCATGATGTGTAAGAAACTTACAATGCTTCCAATCGAATGTATCGTTCGTGGATATATCACAGGAAGCGGTTGGGCAAGCTATCAGGAGAATGGTACAGTCTGCGGAATCAAACTTCCTGAAGGATTAAAAGAATCTGATAAACTTCCTGAACCAATCTACACACCATCTACAAAAGCAGAAATCGGTGATCATGATGAGAACATTTCTTTTGAAAGAAGTATTGAAGTTCTTGAGAAAGAATTCCCAGGTAAAGGACAGGAATACGCTGAACAGTTACGTGATAAGACAATCGCACTTTATAAGAAATGTGCTGATTATGCATTAGAACACGGAATCATCATCGCAGATACGAAATTTGAATTTGGTCTTGATGAAAACGGTAACATCGTCATCGGAGATGAAATGTTAACACCAGACAGCTCTCGTTTCTGGCCAGCAGACGAATACGAACCAGGTCATGGACAGCCATCCTTCGACAAACAGTTCGCCCGCGACTGGTTAAAGAGCAACGAACATGACTGGAAACTACCTCAGGACATTGTTGATAAGACAATCGATAAATATTTCCAGGCTTATGAGATGCTTACTGGTAAAGATTTGTAAGTAGTATTTTGTTGTATGGGATATAAATAAAAGAAAAAGAAAGATCATGAATAAGCAAAGTGGCACTCCGCATTTTTGAAAGCGTTTTTTACAAATCGCTGGTCCGCGCCTGTTCCTTCGATAACTCACTGGCTGCGAGCCAAAATGCCCGCAGCTACGTTCAAACAATCGACCACAGGACGCTGCGAATTTGTAAAAAACGCATTCAAAAAGTGCTCATGTTGCCACTTTTGCTTATTCATGATCTTTCTTTTTCTTTTATTTATATCCCATACAACAGAACACTATTCAAACCTCCACACAGAGAATGTATGTTAAACGGTATTGGTTGATAATTTCAGTTATCGAAACCACTGGTAGGTGTGTATGTTTTACTGTATTGACAATAATAATATCTGTCTGCCACTACATAAATTGAAAACAATAACATTCAACATACTCACCTACATAAATTTTTCAATCTTGTAATTGTCCTCACTTTAGACTTCTGGTATATGATAAAAACTAAATAAGCAACCGAAAGCGCAGCATTGGAATTTTGCCATATTTTGAACAAATTCGCAGCCCAATTGGACGAATGTCTGAGCGTCAAAGACTACTGGGTTCAGTAACTTTCAACGCGAGTTTTCGTAGGAAATTGGGCGGATCAGCGATTTGTTCAAAATGTGAGCAAAATTCCACCGCTGCGCTTTCGGTTGCTTATTTAGTTTTTATCATATACTCAAAATCTACAGTTGGCCAACTACAAATTTAAAATTAAAATTTATCTTAAAATTTCTCGTCCAGTAAACACCACAATAGACCGAGGTTTCATCACATATTCACGATCAATGCGAATCTCTTCTCCTTCTTGATAGAAGTACTTTCCTTTCTCATCTCCATAAGTATCCACACTTAAGTACCATGCTCCATGATTTGTAAGGTTTGGAAGTGTGATCTTTACTTCTTCCCAATAAGCATTGACTGCTACATATACAAGATCGTCTTTTCCTTTTTTGCGGTCATATCCTGCAAAGCTTACTGCCAGTGTTTTTGCATTTTGTGGTACTTCCATACGTTCTGCATTAACATCGTGTGCATGCATTGCTTCCATTCCGCAAACTGCATTGTCCAGTTTCTTGCGGATAACTGGGTGTTTTTTTCGGTAATCGATCATAAATTTAAAGAATTCAAATAAATCTTTATTCTTCTCTAATAAGTTCCAATCAATCCATGAGATTTCATTATCCTGACAGTAGCTGTTATTATTTCCAAACTTCGTATTTCCGAATTCATCGCCTGAGAAGAACATTGGCGTTCCACGGCTGCACATTAAGATAGCACAAGCATTTCTGATCATGCGGTAACGTAATTTGAGTACTTCCGGATCTTTTGTATCTCCTTCCATACCACAATTCCAGCTTCGATTGTCATTTGCCCCATCGGTATTGTTCCAACCATTTGCCTCATTATGTTTATTATTGTAAGAATAGAGATCATACATTGTAAATCCATCGTGACATGTGAGGAAGTTGATACAGGAATTGTATCCAGCGTAATTACTGTTTCCATCAGAGTAATATCCGCCATACAAGTCACCTGAACCACAAATTCTCCATGCAGCACTGTTAGCTTCCCAGAAATCACCTTTTAGATAGCCTCGCATCGTATCACGGTACTGTCCGTTCCATTCTGCCCATCGTTTGCTGGCTGGAAAGTTTCCTACTTGATATAATCCACCTGCATCCCATGCTTCTGCGATCAGTTTTACATTCCTTAGAAGTGGATCATAGGCCAGACTTTTTAGTAATGGTGGATTATTCATTGGCATTCCATCTTCATCTCGTCCAAGAATGCTTGCAAGATCAAATCGGAATCCATCTACACGATAATGAACCGTCCAATGTCTTAAACATTCAAGGATCATCTGCTGTACTACTGGATGGTTGCAATTTAGAGAATTCCCACATCCACTAAAATTATAATAATTACCTTCTGGAGTTAATAAATAGTAGATATTGTTGTCAAATCCCTTAAAACTGAAGAATGGTCCATTTTCATTTCCTTCCGCAGTGTGATTAAATACAACATCCAGAATAACTTCGATTCCATTTTCATGAAGTTCACGGATCAATTCTTTTAATTCCTTTCCTTCATTATTAACTTCCTCAGCAGCTGCATAACTGGCATTTGGTGAAAAAAAATCAACCGTATTATATCCCCAATATTCAACAAGTTGTTTCCCATCCACTTCTCTTGCGTTGATCATCTCGTCAAATTCAAAGATCGGCATCAATTCTACCGCATTGATCCCTAATTCTTTTAAATATGGGATCTTTTCTTTTAATCCTGCAAAAGTTCCTGGATGTTTGACTCCTGAGGATGAATGATTTGTAAATCCTCTGACATGTAACTCATAAATGATCAGATCACTCATCTCTCTGCTTGACTGTGGCTGTACACCCCAGTCAAAACTATCTCTTACAACTCTTGCATGATACGTTCTGGTTCTTTTATGTCCCCAGACTTCCTGTCCTGCAACAGCCTGAGCATATGGATCCAACAAAATTTTTGTTTTATCAAACAGTAATCCTTTTTGTTCATCATATGGTCCATCCACACGATAAGCATATTCAAAATCTTCAGATTTCAGATCATAAACGATCATAGAATAGACATCTCCGATCTTATATGATTCTGGAAATGGAATGATTGCATATGGTTCTTCTTCTCCTGGATGAAATAATAGCAGATCACATGATGTTCCATTGCTTGTATGCACTGTAAAATTCACCCCACATGAAAATTCTGATGCTCCATTTAAATCAAAAAATCCTGGTCTTACTTTAAAACCATTAATTTCCATCATTGGATTTACCATTCTGGCATCGTCTGTAATATAATCATTCAAAATATATTGTTTCAAAACTATCACCCGTTCTATCTTATTTTATCATCTTTCTTATTTCTATTCTCTTAATTCCCTATATCGTCTGTTTACTTAAGAACGATGCAAAAGTAACTCTCTGATCGATCCAACTGCCTGTGATCGAAACCATTTTACCCATCGTAAATGCAGCAACGATCGTTCCAATACCTAATCCATCTAAATATCCAAGCATCAGACATGTTAAAAGCCCCGTTGTGGCAAGACATAAAACATCAAATATGATCTTAACCCTTGCATATGGTTTGTCAATGATTTCTGATAATTCTCTTGGAAATAAATCCGTTGGAATGATCGGAAGCTGGCATCTGTTCTCTAAAGCAATTCCTATACTTAACAAGAAATAACTGATCAGGAAATACGCAATCCTGCATGGGATCGTTTGTGGCAGGATCCCAATCCATAATTCATTGACATCTAATAATTCACTAAACGCAAATCCTGCAACGAAGCTGAATAAATAAGATGGTACAAACTTTCTTCTTAGGATCATCAGACTTAACACTAATGCTCCCTGAAATATATATGTCCATGTACCTAGTGATAACTCCTTAAATACTTCCGAAAATGCATAAGGTACACTTGAGATTGCCGAAATTCCAGAACCTGAATACAGCATCAGTACTACACTAAAACTATTGATCACGATTGCTGCCATCAATGCAAGCTCTCCTCTTAGTATTGGTTTTTCATTCTCCATCTTTCATCCTCCAAGTCTACACGTAATTATGAATATAAGTTTAGTCCTTATTTACATATTTTACAAGTTAGATTTTTTTCATAAATCTATAGAAGATATCTATTAATTCTCTGTCAAGATTAGATTCTGTACTTTTTTCTGTAAATATGATATGATTGCACTTGTGTCTGTTCATGTTCCATGTCACCTTAAGGTAACATGGATCTTAATGAGTAAATATCTATTATATAAGGACAGATACAAATTAATAAAAGAAATTTGAAAGAGGTTTGATTTATGTTAGAGCTTATACAATCAGTTAACAGTGCCGTGAACAACTTTATCTGGGGTGTTCCAGCCATGATCTGCATCATTGGTGTCGGATTACTGTTAACGATCAAAACAAAATTTTTACAGATCCGTAAATTCCCTTATGCAATGAAGGAAACGCTTGGCCGTGTCTTTAAGAAGCAAGATGCATCCGACGGATCTATGACTCCATTTCAGGCAGTCTGTACTGCACTCGCTTCCACAGTCGGAACTGGAAATATTGCCGGAGTTGCCGGTGCGATCGCAATCGGTGGTCCTGGTGCTGTTTTCTGGATGTGGATTTCTGCTATTCTTGGAATGTGTACGAAATTTTCCGAAGTAACACTTGCAGTTCACTTCAGAGAACGTAACCAAGAAGGGGATTATGTTGGTGGTCCTATGTACTATATCAAGAATGGTCTTAGCAAAAACTGGCATTTTCTTGCTGTACTATTCTCTGCTTTCGGAGTTTTAACAGTATTCGGAACTGGAAATGCTACTCAGGTAAATACGATCACAACAGCAATCAATTCTGCTTTGTTGAATTTCCACGTAATCAGTCAGTCTTCTGTTGGAACTGCGAATCTGATCATTGGTATCATTGTTGCAATTCTTGTGGCATTGATCTTACTTGGCGGAATCAAAAGAATCGGACAGGTAGCTGAAAGATTAGTACCTTTTATGGCATTTATTTATATCTTCTTTGCCTTAGGTGTTGTTGTTTTAAATATCGATCAGCTGCCTGCTGTTTTTGGTTCTATCATTAACGGAGCTTTCCATCCTGCTTCTGTGACTGGTGGTATTGTTGGAAGTTTCTTTATGAGTATGAAAAAAGGTGTCGCACGAGGAATCTTCTCAAATGAAGCCGGACTTGGTACAGGTTCGATCGCTCATGCCTGTGCTGATACAAAAGAGCCTGTAAAGCAGGGACTTCTTGGTATCTTTGAAGTATTTACTGATACGATCTTAATCTGTACATTGACAGCCTTGGTCATCCTCTGCAGTGGAATTCCAATTGGATTTGGTGCGGATGCTGGTGCTGAACTTACGATCAGTGGATTTACTTCTACTTATGGTAACTGGATCTCCATCTTTACTGCAGTTGCGTTATGTTGCTTTGCATTTTCAACCATTATCGGATGGGGATTATATGGAGCTCGTTGTATTGAGTTTCTATTCTCTTCTAAGGTTATCAAACCTTTTATGTTAGTATATTCGTTAGTTGCGATCCTTGGTGCTACTGTAGACCTTGGAATGCTTTGGAGTATCGCAGAAACATTCAACGGTCTGATGGCGATTCCGAACTTGATCGCTTTGTTCCTTCTATCTGGAACTGTGGTAAAATTGGTAAAAGACTATTTTCATGAGAAATAGTTGCACACTCTTGCTTTTCCACTTCGTTTTGCCTGGTAAAGTGCCTGATCGGCGCGTTTATAGAGATCCATGTAGCAGTCCCCGTCTTGTGGGGCTGTGCTGATCCCGATACTGATGGAGATATTATTTCCTTTCAATTCGTCGATCTTGTATGCTTGTGTTTTAGCTAGCAATTCTTCTGCTTTCTTCATTGCTATATCCTTTGTCTGGATATTCTTCATAATGACTCCGAATTCATCCCCACCGATCCTTCCTAATATATCTCCTTCACGGAAAGTGCCTTTTAGAAGTTTTCCAAATTTCTGTAACACGATATCCCCGACTGCATGTCCATAGATATCGTTGATCTGCTTAAAACAGTCCACATCCAAAATCAAAAATGCATGGGACTTATTCTCATCTTCTGATAAAAGTTCATCCGTTAACTGCTCGGTTGTTTCTTTGTTATATAATCCTGTCAATGCGTCAGTTTGTGCATATTTCAGTAATTCTTTGTTCCTTGTATGATTCTCATAAACAATATACAGGATCAATAAGATCACCAAAACAATAAATACGATCATAAAGCTTATTTCGTAGCCTTCAATGAAGTTATATGACTGTTGTGCTGCCTGTTCTGGTAATGCATAGCAGAGAGTCCAGTCATTGATCCCCATTGGCATATATGCAAAGTAATGTCTTCTTGTCCCTTCTTTCTTGCTGTCTGCCGTTACAAGATTTTCTTTTCCTTCTTTAAAATCCTGTTTGATCTTCTTCACTGTTACTTTGTCTTTGATGATCCATTTGTAACAATATTTATAGAAATTATCTCTATAATCAAGATTCCAGTAAGATGTATCTCCTTCAAATGCAATGATTTCTCCGTTTTGCGCAATAATCATACTGCATCCTTGTCCATTAAAAAGATCTTCAAACAGCATACGACTTAGAGCTGTTACGTCATAAGAACCTCCAAGAGCTCCGATCACTTTGTGTTTGCTGTTATATATAGGAACTCCTAACACAACTCTTGTTGATCCAGAAATACTACTATCTAATGGATCACTTAATGTTCTTTTTCCACTGATCACTTCTTTAAAATATCTTCGATGCGATAAATTCTTTATCAATCCATTGTCATAATGAGCATCCCCATTTGGCTCGATCAATGCAGTCCCACCAAAATCTGTATGTTTTGTGATCGACTTGATCAAATCCATATTCTTCTTTGCTAACAGATGGTCTGTCTTGCCAATCTCTTCTGCTAATGCATTTAAGTAATCATATTGAATATCTAATATTGTTCTTAAATGCTCACTCTGTCTGACCACGTTGTTCCTCATCGTGTTTTTTGATCTTTGTTCAACAGAACGTTTTATGCAAAAGAAGAAAACAAAAAGTCCTACGATGACTGCCGCTAAGAATATACTGATCACAGCCGCATATTTTTTAATCTGTGTCTGATTCTTCTTCATAACTTTGATTCTCCTTGATTCTATATCTGGATATATTTTTGTTCTATTTAACTATACCAAAATTTGCTATATCCGTCTATTTAATCCTGTGAAAATCTTTTCTATATTAGAATAAAAAAAGAGAAAACTTTCGTTTTCCCTTTTTTCACAATGTTTTATTATTCTTAAGCGTTTTCAAACTGGCTATTATAAAGATCCGCATAGAATCCACCCTTGGCCAGCAATTCTTCATGATTTCCCTGTTCTACAATGTCTCCGTGATTCATAACCAAGATCACATCGGCATCTTTGATCGTTGATAAGCGATGGGCGATCACAAAACTTGTTCTTCCTTGCATCAGATTATCCATTGCCATCTGAATTCGTTCTTCTGTTCTTGTATCGACCGAACTTGTTGCTTCATCAAGGATCAAAATCTTTGGATCTGCTAAGATTGCTCTTGCGATCGTTAATAACTGTTTCTGTCCTTGGGAGATATTATTGCTTTCTTCGTTGATCTCCATATCATATCCACCTGGCTGTGTTTCAATGAAATGATGTGCGTATGCAGCTCTTGCTGCTCCTTGGATTTCTTCTTCGCTTGCATCTAATTTACCATAGCGGATATTGTCACGGATACTTGCATTGTAAAGCCATGTATCCTGAAGCACCATACCAAACATTTCTCTTAGGTCACTTCTCTTGAATTCTCTGATATCATGGCCATCTACTTTAATGCAGCCTCCATTCACATCATAGAAACGCATCAGAAGTTTGATCAACGTTGTCTTTCCAGCTCCAGTTGGTCCTACGATCGCAACTTTTTGTCCTTCTTTGACATCGACAGAGAAGTCATTGATGATCGTTTGATCTTTGTTGTATCCGAAGTTTACATGTTCAAATGTTACATTTCCAGCAAGTGTATCAACAGGTACTGCGTCTTTTTCAACTTCGATCTCCTCCTCTTCTTCCAGAAATTCAAAGACACGTTCTGCAGATGCTGCGGTCGTCTGCATCATGTTACCTACCTGTGCTAACTGTGTGATCGGTTGGCTGAAGTTTCTTACATACTGTAAGAATGACTGGATCTGACCTACCTCGATCGTCTTCTTGATTGCTAAATATCCACCTAATATTGTTACTGCTACATAACCTAAATTTCCAACAAACTGCATCAGCGGCATCATTGCTCCTGAGAAGAATTGTGATCTCCATGCTGAATTGTAAAGTTTTCCATTGACCTCTTTAAACTCTTCGATCACACTTTCTTCTTTGTTAAATGCCTTAACAATATTGTGTCCACTATATATTTCTTCTACTTGACCATTTAATTCTCCAAGGTGTTTCTGCTGTGCCTTGAAATATGGCTGAGATTTTAACATGATCAATCCGATCAATCCCATAGATAATGGAAGTGTCAATAAAACTGCGATCGTCATCGGAATACTGATACGGATCATCATAATAAATACACCGACGATCTGTGTCGCTGATGTGATGATCTGTGTCATACTCTGGTTTAAGCTCTGCCCTAATGTATCAACATCATTTGTAACTCTTGACAATACTTCACCATAGGTTCTGCTTTCAAAATATTTCATTGGCATACGATGAATCTTCTCTGAAATATCTTTTCTCATCTGGTAACTGACATTATTTGATACATGTGTCATGATCAGTCCCTGAATAAATGAGAAAATCGCACTTGCTACATATAAGCTTAACAACATCAATAAAATATGTGTAACTTTATCAAAATCAATTCCACTTCCACCAGATACTTTGCGAACCAGTCCTTTGAAGATCTCAGTTGTTGCATCTCCTAAGATCGTTGGTCCAACAATGTTAAACACGGTACTTGCAATGGCAAAAATGATTACCATAACGATCGGAACATAGAAACGTCTCATATATTTGATCAGTTTGACCATTGTTCCTTTTAAATCTTTGGCTTTCTCGCCTGGTGCCATTCCTCTGCCTGGTCCACCCATCGGACCTCTTCTTCGATTATTACTCATGGTCAGACACCTCCCTTGCTTTCTTAAGATCATCTTCTGATAATTGCGATTTGGCAATCTGTTGATAAACCGGACAAGTATTTAATAACTCTTCATGAGTTCCTTTTCCTACGATATTTCCTTCATCTAAGACGATGATCTGGTCTGCATGAAGGATCGTACTGATCCTCTGTGCTACGATCAATGTTGTACTTCCATTTGTTTCTTTCTGAAGTTCAGAACGAAGTTTCACATCTGTCTTATAATCAAGTGCTGAGAAACTGTCATCAAAAATATAGATTTCAGGATCTTTTGCAATAGCTCTTGCAATTGATAATCTCTGTTTCTGTCCACCAGATACGTTGGAACCGCCCTGTGCGATCGGTGAATCATACTTTTCCTCTTTCTCCTCAATGAAATCTGTTGCCTGTGCGATTCTTGCTGCACGTTTCACTTCATCGATCGTTGCATCTTCTTTTCCATATTTTAAGTTGGATTCGATCGTTCCTGAGAACAATACTCCTTTCTGTGGTACGTATCCGATCTTTTCACATAAATCATGCTGTTTTACATCACGGATATCCACCCCATCAACCAAAATACTTCCACGGCTGACATCAAAAAATCTAGGGATCAGGTTGATCAGTGTTGATTTACCACTACCTGTACTTCCAATAAATGCGGTTGTTTTACCAGCTGGTGCTGTAAAACTGATATTATGAAGCACTGCTTCATCTGCATCAGGATAGCAGAAATATACATTTTTAAATTCAACTTCACCTTTTTTCTCTGGTAAAAATTCTTTTGGTTCTTCTGGATCTTTGATCATGACTTCCATATCTAAGATCTCATTGACACGTTCTGCTGCAACCTGTGCACGAGGCATCATAATAGATACCATGGAGATAAATAAGAATGCCATAATGATCTGCATTGCATACTGGATAAATGCCATCAGATCTCCAACCTGCATCTTTCCTGCATCAATATTGGATGCTCCAGCATATACGATCAGAACAGTTAAACCATTCATGATCAGCATCATTGTTGGCATCATAAATGTCATAGCTCTGTTTACAAATAAATTTGTCTTCATCAGATCCATATTGGCTTTATCAAAACGTTCTTCTTCATGTTTTTCTGTACTGAATGCACGGATTACGGAAAGTCCAGTAAGAATTTCCCTTGTTACTAAGTTTAATCGGTCGATCAGTTTCTGTAAGATCTTAAATTTTGGCATCGCTACCTTAAATAATACAAAAATCACTAACATAATCGCGATCACACCGATAGCGATCGTCCATGTCATCTTCGCATTGGTTGTTAATACTTTGAAAATACCTCCGATTCCCATTAATGGTGCGTATACGACGATACGGAATACCATCGTCATAAACATCTGAATCTGCTGGATATCATTCGTACTTCTTGTGATCAATGAGGCTGTTGAGAATTTATCAAACTCAGAGTTTGTAAACGACATAACTTTCTCAAACACTTTCTCTCTCAGAATACGACTTAGTTTCGCAGCTAAACGTGCTGACAATAAAGTAACACTCACTGCTGCTGCCATGATCAAGAACGCAAGCCCGATCATCTTTGCTCCTGTCACTAACAGATAATGTGTCTGCATCTGGTCAATATCAAGTCCGATCGCTTTGTATTCTGAAGTCACAAAAGAAATCGCTGCCTGACTGATGATCGTATCTGGCATGTCTTTTGTATCCATATTCTTCATCTGCGCCATCATTTTTTTCTGGCTCTTGCTTAAAGAAGCTGCTGCCTGAGGATTGGCCTGAATCTGTTTTGCCATCTGCGCTGACAACTTAAGCATTGCCTTTGACATACTCGTATCAAGATATTCTCTGTCTTTTTTGGAAATATATCTTCTGACATATAAACGTCCGTCTTTATAATCTTTATATTTAGAATCTTTTACCTGATCTTTTGTATAAAGTTTATAAGCATCTTCCATATCATCTGCATCATCTTGTTTCATAAGAGATTTCAATGCCAGAAATGTTTCTTCTCTCATTACATCAGGAACTGCGTCTTCAATACCCTTTTGCTGAATACCTACATTGACGATATTGGATGTAAATGTTGGTAATGTCAGGTCACAACTCGCCTGTAGAATCAGCAATAACACGATCGCAATGACAGGCACATATGCTTTTTTCAAATATCGAAATAATTTAAGCATCTGATTTTTCCTTTCTTTCTTTTTTTAGTATCTCTGTCTGTTCATCCAGACAATCACAAAATTTATTTAACAGTCTCTTGAGTTCTTCCTGCTCCTCTTTTGTAAAATACTCTTGAAGTTTTTCTTGTATCATGACAAATTTTTTATGACCGTCTTCACAGATACTTCTTCCCTTCTCAGTAAAATAAATTCTGCTTTTTCTTGAATCTTTTTCGTCTTGTTTTTTCTCTATATATCCATTCTTTTCCATTCGTCCAATCATTACGTTTAGCGTAGACGGCTTGACCTGCATCTTCTCGGCTAACTCTTTTTGTGTACAGCCTTCGCATTTTTTTAAATGAATGATCAGAGGCATCTGTCTCGGATGTATATTTTCTTCTTTCAAAAGCTCAAATCCATAAATCGCACTCTTATGATTCACTTTGCCGATCAAGCTGTAAATTCCTTCACACTTCTTCATGTATGCTCCTTTCTTTACTTTGAGTATTTTAATTAGATAACTAATCATTAGACGACTAATTGAAATTCTAACATCATGTATACAAAATGTCAATAATTTCTGTATTTTTATCTCATATGGGATTTTATCAAAATTTTCTAAAATAAAAGAACCTTTCAGCTATCACATAAGCCAAAAGGTTCTTCCTTGTTTCATTTACATATTCAAATATTTCTTTTAACGAATTAAGCGTTTTTTCCGCAGCATTTTTTGTATTTTTTACCGCTTCCGCATGGACATGGATCGTTTCTTCCGATCTTCTTTCCTTTTACAACTGTTGTTGAATTTCTGGATTCTTTGTATAACTCTTTTCTTCTTTCTTCTGTAAGAATGTCATCCCATTCCTTTAAGTTGTAAAGCCATTCTGCACGACATCCAACCATGTTGTAATATAATTTCTCGAAGTCGATGTCTAAGCTTACCTGTGTATTTTCATCCATCTCTTCGATTGGGTTTGCTTCTTTTAAGCTGTCGTTGATTCCATCTAAGAATCCTACAAACATCTGTAATTCTGTCTCGTATTTGTCTGCTAATTCTTTCACTGTTCCAGATACAACTGTATCTTTGTCAGCTAATAATTGTTCGTAGATTCCTTTTTCAATGTTGAAGTAATTTAACCAGAACTGCTGTCCTTCTGCTGTTCTATCGTCAAATTTATATGCGTAATCACGCCATTCCTGTAATAAAGCCATGTTCATTCCATCCTTTTCTTTTAAAAATGTTATTTTCCTTTGATACTATAACAAATCTCTGGCTCTTTTTCAACAATCGACAGCAATTTTACATAAAAATCCCCCATTCCACGGCTTCGCAGAGTGGGGGAATACTTAAGGGGAGGATAAGTATTTCTCTATCCAGTTCTTTTATTAACTGGATATTCTTATTATGTCCTCTCTTTTGCTTCTTATTCATTTTCTTTTATAAAATATTTTACTCTTTCAAAACACAATAATCTATGCTAGGATACCTCATAGGTATATATATTTACGAAAGGATGTTATGATGAAAAAACAAAAGCGTATGAAGCAGATCACAGCGATCCTGCTGATCGTGATATTGCTTGCCATCATCGGATCTACTATCTATTTTGCAGTGAGCGGAAGCCCGTTATTCTGGATGTCACTGTTTTTGATGTTTTTCTTTCCGATCTTTTTATGGGCAATGTCATTTTTGTATAAATGGAGTAAAAATAAGAACGAGCACTGATGTTTCATTTTCAGTGCTCATTTTTATTTTACTTTCTGATTCTTTCCAAATATTCTTTGATATTTTTCTCATATCCATTTTCCGTTGGTTCATAAAACGTTGTTCCAAGAAGCTCATCTGGAAGATACTGTTGTTTTACATAATGATCTGGATAATCATGCGCATATTTATATCCGATTCCATGTCCTAGTTTCGCGGCGCCTTTGTAATGAGCATCTCTTAAATGATTAGGAACTGCTCCGATCTTATGATTTCTGACAGATTCTAATGCCTGATCAACTGCCATATATGCTGCATTGCTCTTTGGTGCACTAGCTACATAAGTGACTGCCTGTGCCAGTATGATCCTTGCTTCTGGCATTCCGATCCGTTCCACTGCCTGTGACGCTGCAACTGCTACCTGTAATGCCTGCGGATCAGCATTTCCAACATCTTCGGATGCACAGATCATGATTCTTCTTGCAATAAATGTAACACTTTCTCCGGCATCAATCATTCTTGCCAGATAATAAATAGCTGCATCTGGATCTGATCCTCGCATACTTTTGATAAATGCAGAAATCACATCATAGTGATTATCCCCGTCTTTGTCGTATTTTGTTACTCTTCTTTGGATACATTCCTGTGCTACATCGATATCGATATGAATCTTTCCATCTTCAGCAGGTTCTGTTGTTAATATTCCAAGTTCGATCGCATTTAAAGCACTTCTTGCATCTCCTTCTGCCATATCTGAGAGAAAATCCAGTGCATCATCGGTAATCGTTGCTCCATAGATCCCCATTCCTTTTTCGTCATCTGTAATAGCTCTTACGATCAATTTCTTAATATCTTCTTTATCTAATGAATGTAGTTCAAATACATTGGATCTTGAGATCAACGCCTGATTTACTTCAAAATACGGATTCTCTGTCGTTGCTCCGATCAAAATGATCGTTCCATCCTCTACAAATGGCAGCAGGTAATCTTGTTGTGCTTTATTGAATCTGTGGATCTCATCAATAAACAAGATCGTCTTCTTCTGATACATTCCAAGAGATTCTTTCGCATCTGCCACCGCTTCCTGCATATCTTTCTTCCCAGATGTTGTTGCATTCATCTGTACAAAATTTGCTTTGGTCGTATTGGCAATGACTTTTGCTAAGGTTGTCTTTCCTGTTCCTGGTGGACCATAGAAAATGATCGAGCTGATCTTATCCGCTTTGATCGCTCTATATAGTAATTTATCTTTTCCAATAATATGTTCCTGACCCACCACTTCATCGAGGGTTGCAGGTCTCATTCTCCCTGCTAATGGCGACTCTTTATCTTTATTTAATTCTCTTGCATATTCAAATAAATCCATAGTTTTCCTCCAGATTTTATCTTAGCACAGGGTATTGAGAAAATCTATGAATTATTCATACATTTTTTATAAATAAGACATGAATTTATCATATTCCTTTGCTATAATGAAAGAAGTTAATAACAAAGCACGGGTTAGGAGTTATCATGAAAAATACAGCAATTGAAAAACTTTCTTATACCGAAGTTACGAAAAATATCAGTCAAGCTGAATATAACCAGACACAGGAAGAATATATCCTGTCCAAATCTCCTGATAAATATATGATCAGTCTTCCGGTCAAGGTATTAATGTTTGAAGGAGCAAAGGACAGTTCCCCATTTACATATTATTTCTATATGGAGAATGATGAAGATCTCTATCTGATGCAGAGAAAGCGGAACGGATCTGTGGTAGATAAAACAAAGATCCCTTTGACCAAAGAACAAGGACAGAAGATTTTGGATGGTGATTATCAATTTTTATTAGACAGTGATGAACCATTACTTAATTCTCTTTATTTTCAGTTTACGGTAAATCAGCTGCATCCTTTGTATCGAAAAGAATGTACGAGAAAGATCTTTCATCAGAATCGTTTCTTAGATGAGATCGTGGATATTCATATCGTGAGAACACCTTTTGAAGAAGATCAGGATTTCTTCGCTACGCATGAGACGATACTTAAGGGTGGTAATAATAATGGATTACGACGAAATACCAGACAGTATCTGAATATGTCGAAGCCTATGAGTGAATTGTTGAATTATCAGAATTCGTTAATGTAAATATGGTGGAATGACGGAAATTATTGGTGGAATATTATAAAAAGAGATCATGTGTCTGCAGACGTGTTCGTACGGTTGCAGACACATGATCTCTTTTTATAATATTCAAATAATTTACGTGATTCAAACCATTACAGAGTGTGTATGTTAAACTGTACTGGATTTCAACTTTAGATGATTGTTATCGGAATTTTCTTTTTAACATCACAGATATTAATAATCCCCCATATCCATTACATTATCATATTGATCAATTTCTATTTCTAATAGTTTTGCTATCTTCTTTCCGGCTGTAGAACTATTCTTTAATTCTTTGATCAAAGATCTTGCTTCTTTTATATATCCATAAACGATACAACTACTTGCCAACATATAAAGGAATTCTTCGGAGCAGATGCGATTTTCTTCTTTGTATGCAAAAAGCTTGTCTATATCTTCTTTCATTCCCGTACTTTCGATGTTGTACAAACGCTCCTGTATACTGCGTGGAAATTCGTATAAATGTTGCTGTTTTGTGTTTTTGAAATTTTCTTTGTCAGACAGCATTCCTATACTCCATGGAGACATTTCTTGTTCCATTGCATATTCATCACGACTTCTTGCCTTTAATATCGGCAATTCCAATTCTATCATGAGATCACTGATCATATTCCACATTTCTGCATAAATGTCTGGAGTCCATGTTTTATTCACTCTGGTTTTTATATTTTCAATAATTACATCCAGCGTATCTCCACTCATGACTGAACTTATCGTATTAAATAATATTTCTGATGTTTCCTGCTCTGGCATACGAAATTGCTCTTGCAACATCACAAACAGAATATTGATTGCTTCTGCTCTGTTTGCAATATTATCTGTTAGTTCATTAATCTCCCATTCTGGAAATTCATTAAATGGAAGATCTTTTGCATAAATCTCTCTCTTTTCTATGATCTTGTGGATATCCATTCCATGCATCGCAACATATGCTGTTCCATCTGGTTCTTGGTATGTATTTAATAGATCATTCATTCTTCCTCGCCAGTAAACATATCGAAAGAATTCCCTTTTTCCTTGTTTCGGATCATACGTTTTTTTGTATATTTTGTATAATTCTTCTAATTCGATCACACAGTATAGCTGCATCAATCTTCCTACTCTGTCATCAAATGTTTCTATCTTTGTATAGATTTCGTCTTCTGTTTTCTGATCCAAAACATCTATATACTCTTTCAGATCAGAGGCAAGATGCACTTCTGCTATATCATCTTTAATTTCATATTCCCCAAATCCTAAAACAAATGCTTTGGCGCAAATATCAGCTTCATCATATGATATATCTATTATATTATTATTCGAGTGATCCATCCATTGTTTCAAACCATCATACTCATCTTGGTTCATAACATATAATACATATTCTGGATGTTCTCTTAATGTATCCGAAATACTGCTGATCCTTTCCATATGTGATTTTGATCTGTTTTTTGGAATCCTTAGATATTTACAATAATCACTGGATTGATCTTCGCTTAGATTTTCCTGTAATTCTTTTTGTGTTTTTGATGAAACACAAAGCTTGATCTTACCGTTTTTCTTTATATGATCTTCCCACTCTTCTGATCTGTTATCTAAATTGCCCTTTGTTTCTTCCAAATACATATCCTGCCATGCATTTTTCAACACATCTTCCAGGTCATTTTCTGTCATCTTACTTATTTCGTCAAAAAATCCGTTTAATATATCTATCTTATCCTGTTCGTTGAGTATTTTGATCTCATCTTTTTGTTTATGCTTTGGAAATACCATCTGACGGAACTGGCTTTCCACAAATTCTCTGTCAAAAGGAGAAACTTCTTCATTCATTTCCCAGTTCCAGACCCCTCCGCTGTCTTCCATGAAATTATCACCTTTATATTTTACCAGTTTGGGAGATCGTTCTTCATAATCCGGCTCATATTTTTCTATATTGATCTTGTGACGCCAATCATCTCCAAAATCATAGATGTAGCGGATCCATTTGTAATTTTTAAAGAAGAAATCAATATTCGTATCGAAATCATTGTAATGATTTCCCCACGGATCAAATCCTCCTTCATCATCTATCACAATGTCATCCGATGGTATATGAAATCCATGAAGATGAGCGTCGTCCCAGTCAAATAATATCTGTATGATCTTGTGCAATTCAAAAAAAGTGATCTGATCTGGTATGATAACTCTTCTCCATACCGGCGGATGTGTATCTTCTATTACAATTTTGCATGTGTAACCTGGCATTTCATAATTTCCCTTTGATTCTATCTATGAAGATATTTCTCTTTCGTTGCAAGTCCACCCCTGATGTGACGTTCAGATTTATTGATGTCTAGTACCTTTCTTGCTTGTCTGGCAAGTGTTTTGTTGATCATTTCTAACCGTTCTGTCACATCTTTATGTACTGTGCTTTTGCTGACGCCGAACTGCTTGGCTGTCTGGCGTACTGTAGCATTATGTTCAATGATGTAGATCGCACTTTCAATGACTCTTTCTTCCATGTATTTCTTCAATGGAAAAGCCCCCTGTAAATGTTGTTTTTACAGTGTATGCTTGGGGCAGGGTTGCTATGTCCTTAAAATCTAGAAATATACCAATTGTTCTTTTGGCGGTTCTGATTTTTCGATTCTGATCGCTGTTAAGATTGGCATTGTCTTATCATATGCTTCATTGTATTCTGAATGAATCTGTGCTGTTAATGTTACCCATTCGTTATTGAGAATTCTCTTTAATGTCTTGGATTTCGTCTGGTTTAATCTGCACAGATATCCAATAAATGTCATATCATCTTCACAACATGTCATTGCTTTACGTCCAGGAATGATCATTCCCGGTGGCATCTTTGGACTGCGCTGGACCTGAACACGCATTTCCACAGTCTTTCCTTCGTAAACCTCTGGTCGTTCCATCGCATCGATATACCAGATTCCATAATCTTCGTCTTCAACTTTGATCACATCTGCATTCACATCATATGGCAGCAGTTCATCCTGTGCCATCTCTTTTCCATCGGCACGTTCGAAACCTACCTGTGCTCTTGGATTAACTGCTTTGATGCTTCTTCGGAAACTTCCCATATTCGTATTGTCATCACAGCGGTTAAAAATGACAAGATCTGCCATCTTAAACATTTCCATAAACATAGATTTCATATTTTTCAAATACAAATCTGCTGTAGATGCATCAACTGTTACGATCACCTGATATAACTCAAGATCTGTCTCATCTACTACATCCATCAGATCGTCAATAGAGTACATTCCATTGTATTCGATCATGACACGGTCTGGATAATAGTTTCTCTGACATCCTCTGACAAATTCTTTTGTGAAATCTTCCATATTTTCAATATTCACCACGAATGAATTTGTCTTCTCTAGCATTTCTTTATCGTATTCGACTTCTCCTTCTTCAAACGTAAGGATCATTGTTTTCTCGCCGTCATTAAAATAATCCTGGTTTAATGTTTCTTTGATCAGTGTTGATTTTCCACTTTCTAAAAATCCCCATACCAGGTATGCCGGTAATTCGTACATTCTTTTTCCGTTACTGAAAACTTATAAAAAGTTATAAACCTTTATGTTTCATTCCTACTTCAACGAGTATGCTTTTGTAACGAATCAATTCATGTACTACTCACAAGTTCCTGTACTCTCCATAGGCGTTAATTCCTGACTAACGTATCAGTACATATCTGTAATCACTTGAATATATTATGCTACAGATCGTTTCAGAACATCCTCTCCATATTTTTTAAGATTCAAAGCTGCCTGAAGATCTCTGTC
>OGXN01000114.1_pt1 | contig 108103 bp, 102 predicted proteins | sample 1576281 | NCBI WGS metagenome assembly OGXN01 (sample SAMEA3541494, study PRJEB24748) | human gut metagenome | biome: human gut; feature: human-associated habitat; material: faeces | place: China | collected 2012
TGCCGAGAAGTCTATCAAAATCACTCCTCTTGTCAATTTTTTTCGATATGTTTTTTTCGATATTTTTTCAACATTCTAAATATTACTGATCCTTAACGTATTACATTTTTCTCTTTTTCCGCGAAAAAGGCCCCTTTCTCAACAAAAGGGGCCCAAACGTTTCAGAAGTCTTAAGCTTCCGTCTGTTTTTTCTTCATGGCTACGTACTGGTGCATGAGGGGCAATTCCCGGAGTGCATTCAGAGCGTCTTTTTTCGCCTGGGCGTAGTCTTTTTTCTCCATCGCCATTTTCATCATGACTTCATAGCAAGCCGCATTGTAACCACCGTCATCCCGCGTATTGGAGTCTTTCATGATCTGGAGAGCATGCCGTGCCGCTTGATAGTTGTACCCACGCATTTCATCCGATCCGTTCAGGATTTTCAGGAGATAGGAAGCCAGAGAGTCTTCCTTCGGGAAACGCGTCAGCACCTGGTCTAAGATATCCGCCACCTTTTGGTAGTCTTTCTCCTTCCAGGCTTCCCCCGCTTGGATTTCCGCCACTGTAGACGCAAACCATCCGTCATCGGCAAATCGCTCGGCGTTTTCCTCAATCAGCTTTTTGTATTCATCAAATTTCTTTTCCCGGCGCAGTTCAAAGGATTTTTTGATGACCGCCTGCATGGCCTGCTGCCGGGCCTTGCGTTTCGCATCTTCTTCCGCAAATTGGTTCTTGTCAAAAGAGTCCCGCCGGGCCGTTTCCGCCACCCATTCCGGCATCCTTTTAATTTCACCAGCCCATAGGAGCGTTCCGTCACGGATGACGGCAGCCGCAGGGAATGATTCAAGCTTAAGAGATTCAAAAAGATCCACCACCGAGCGATCCGATGGAACACCGACAGGATAAGCAGTCCACCCTTCCGGACTGTCCAGGTATTCCTGCACCTGTTTTTTATCTGCCGGGATCACGTCCAGCACCACAGCCTTAATCCCCGGATGATCCAGAAGTCCGTATTTTTTCAGGACTACATCAAGTATTCTTCCCGGAGCCCCGTCGCTCCACATGCCGCCCTGCGCCGGAGTCCATCTCCAAAAGCTGATAAATACGGTCTTGCCGGAAGGCAACCCTGTCAGTGCAGGATGATTGACCCAGTCCAGCTTGCTGAAAAGGGGCGTGTATTGCTCGTCCTCCTGCACCGGACCCAGCTCCTGCTTCTTCCGGGGAGGTTCCGGCTTAATTTCCGCAGCTGCCTGGTCCATCAGGGATTGAAACGTTTCCGTAGTGCCGGAAAGCTCCTGCAACTTCGTCCATGCCTTGCTGATGGAGGTCAGGGAAAGCGCTTTCTCCATATCCTGAAGCGCTTCTTTCATGTTCCCCTGCCGCTCCTGGAGCTCCGCCATCATACGCCATGGCAGGGACGCTTCCTTGTTGGATTTCCTTGAGATTTCAATGCAGCGGGCCAGACACCGTTCCACCAGAGCGGCATCCATCTTTCCGGCAGGCACTGATTTTCCCTCCATTAGAGTTCCGGCTATATCAATCTGCACACGGTAATTGTCCGGATATTCCCCGCTCACATCATTCAGTACCGACTGGGCTTCCTCAAATTTGCCCTGTTCCGCCAGCACGAGGAACGGAATCATCTTCATTTGAATCACCTGGTCCTGCGGGAATTTTCCGGAATCCTGAATTTGCTTCAACAGCGCCTGGACTCCCTGTTTCCCGTCCTTTTCTACAAGATCGCGCACCTTTTGCGAGGTTTCACGGTAATGCTGCCACTCATGGGCGCCCGCATCCGGGCCTTTTGCCGGGAGCGAAGCCGCAGAAAAATCCGGCCTCAGCATGGCCTGCATGATTTCTTCCGAAAGCTGTGCGGGATGCCCGCGCCAGATAAGCCGGCCATTTTTAACGGCAAAGGCGTGTGGAATACCGTTTACCTCCAGGGGATCCAGCCACTTCTCCTTGGTCTTCTTTCCATCCACATCCACCGCCATGGTATAGCTCAGGGGAGAGGGACGGTTCTTGATAAATTCTTTCAGGGCTTCCGGGGTCTTCCTGTCCATCACATTGACCCCGACAATCTGCATGCGCGGATTGTCTTTAAATGCCTGGTGAAGCTGTTCCATATGGGGCATCGCGGCAAGACACGGTCCGCACCAGGTAGCCCAGAATTCAAAGATATATACTTTGTCCTTTTCCCACTCCTTCACGGGCGTTCCCTGCAGCCATACCCCCGGCAGCCCTTCCAGGGAAAGCGTAGGAAGGGCTTCCGCCGGAGCGGTTGTTTTATTTTCTTTTTTTCCGGGAGAAGCAGCCAGCAAAGGCATTCCCGCAGACATCACAAAAAGCGCGGAACACCCCAAGGCAAATAAAGAGGAATTTAACATGATAATACCGTACGCCTGAAACGTGCTGAGTCAAGCCAATAGAAGAAGATAAGCCAACACCGCCCCGATAAACCGTACTTCCCTTCCCCGGAACAGCAGTGAAAATGCCATGGAGAAAGGAAAATATTAAGCATTAAGTTTTTCGTATAAAAGAAGAAAACGAGTGTTTCCAACATTCATATTTTTTTGAGTTTCATTGGATTTAGGAAAAGCCATTTACCTTTTAGGATACGCAAAGACAATATTATTTTCTAAAATAGAAAATATGCCAAAAATGGCTTGCTAGATTTTTTCTGAATGCGAAAAATGCGCTTATGGATGAAATGAAGTCCAGCATCAGGAAGTTTCTCGCCCTTACGAAAATGACCCGGGACGAGTTTGCCGATCTCTGCGGCGTCAGCAAGAGCCAGGTTGATAAGTGGCTCTCCACTGTTCCTATTCCTCCAGCACGACAACGTCTCATAATCAGGATCATGAAAGAGGAATACGCCAAACACGCACGTCTGGCGCAGATGAAGAATCCCAATAGCATTTATGTTCCAGTTACCCCTCAGAAGTATGAAAAGTTCAGAAATGAAGCCGAACGTCACGGATTGACCGTTCCGGAGTGGGCCAGTGAAGCCCTGGATGCGCTTTCCAGCATCAAGAGCAGAAGCTGAAAAGCAGGATTCCACATCCCGGAACCGTCCCAAGGAAAGAGAATATGGCGTTTCAAACGCCTTTCCCCTATCTTTTCTTCATCATTCAACCTGCACCAATTCATGTCTGACGACGATATACGCACCATGGTTAAGGAGTGGCTGCAATGCCAGAACCGCAAGTCCTACCAGCTGGCGGAGGAGATAGGAATCCGGCCACAGACGTTTTACGCACAAATGAGCGTCCGCAAAATATCGGCCAATACCAAAAAAGCGCTTGCCCACATTATCCCGGATCTGGTTTCCGACCCGGATTTGAACGCTCCCCCCGATGCGGAAGGATGCGATCCGAAAAAGCTAAAGATCAAGGAATGGCTCCGGGGCCACGGCAAAACGCGCCAGTGGCTGGCGGAACAATGCCGGGTTTCCGTCCGTACCGTGCACACCTGGTTTGCCGTGCGCGGCAGCATTCCCGTCACCCAGTCCCTTTTCATCGACAAGCTGATGAGCGAAGGGGAGCCCTGGAATGTCCAGCTTTCCAATACCATTCCCGTGAGTTTTTCCGAGACGGAAATGTCCATCATCCACAAGTTCCAGGAACATCATCCGGACATTGACCTTCCCCAGTACGGCATGCATAAAATTCTGGAATTGTGCGTCAATGTCCTCCTTCAGGATGAACGTGTACGGCGGACTCCGTTTTCCGGCTTCACCAGAAAGGCAGAGGCCTGCGCCCATCAGGCTGAATAGGGGAGGAATTCCGGCTGCCAAGCCTCTTCTTCCGAGGGCAACCCATTAAAAATGCACCGGCAGCATGACCGGAGCATTCCGGGGCGCTGTTTTCCTGACGCCTGCCGCCCTTTCCATTCCCACAAGCGTCAAGCCGGCCTTTACCCACTACCAGCCCTGTTCCGGCATTTCTCCAGGAAACCTTTTCCAGATGAAAAACATGCTTTCACCGCATGAAGGAACCCCGTTATTCCTGAAAGAATACGGGGTTCCGGAAAATGGCACGTCCAACTGGATTCGAACCAGTGACCCACTGCTTAGAAGGCAGTTGCTCTATCCAACTGAGCTATGGACGCATGGTGCGGAAGGAGATTAACAAAGAATATCTCGGCTTGGCAAGCCCGTATCTTTTAAAAGAGCGCTTTCAGCCTCCGGATCAACGGTTGCCCGGGGAAGACATGCCAGCCAGGACAGCCCCGAATTCCTGCACCAGCGGTTCCTGCCGGGAGAACATGCGCTCCCTCTCCTCCGGCTCCGTGTCAATGTAGCCGTGCAAGTGCAGCAGGCCGTGCACCATGTACCGGAATAGTTCCCTGTATACCGGCTCATGGAATTCCGCCGCCTGCCGGATGGCGGTATCATAGCTGACGATGATTTCGCCCACCCCGTCTCCGTGGGGAAAGGTGATGACGTCCGTCACCGTGGGATCATTCAGAAAACGGGCATGCACGTCCCGGATGGCTTCATCGTCCACCACGCTTATTTCCACCTCGTCCAGACCGGAGAGAACGGGCACAGGACCTTCAGGCAGCGCCAGTACGGCGGGGAGGCAAGCCACCAGGGCGCCATTCAGGGCTTCCGCCACGGACGGGCTCAGACGCCCCTTTCCCAGATGGTCGTAGAGTTCAAGATGCGGTTTCATTTTTCTCCGTATCCGTCCCGTCCTTTTCGTCCGCCTTACCGGGCTTTTCCGTATCCCCTGCACCGGTATCGGGCAGTTCCATGATTTCCGGAATCGCTTTGTTTTCCTGTTCCTCCTTCTCCGGCTTCCGGCCTTCTTCCTTTGCCTCCGCCGGGGGTAGCACGGGCTTTTCAATTTTTGCCTCCGGATTGTGGGAAGGATAGGCAATGCGGTTGTGATGAATGCTTTTCAGCGTCTGGATGAAGCTGTTGCGGATTTTTTTAAGATCACCGAAGGTGAGGCCGCAGTCGTCCAGATGGCCGTCCACTACCCGCTGCTTCAGGAGTTCATCCACTCTCTTCTGCATTTCCTCACAGGAGATTTTCCCCATGGAGCGCGTGGCGCTTTCCACGATGTCCGCCAGGCTGACGATTCCCGTTTCCTTGCTCTGGGGATTGGGGCCCTTGTAACGGAAGTTGGATTCCACCACTTCCGGAACATCGTCCGGAGAGGCCAGCCCGCTTTCCACCCTGCCCAGGATTTCATCCCGGTATTGAAGGGCCTTGCGGTAGAAGAAGTAGGCCAGGGATGTGCCGTGATGCTGTTCAATGACGTCCACCAGCGGCCGCGGAAGGTTGTTCGCCTTGGCCAGTTCCACCCCGTCATGAACATGGTCAATGATGATGCGGGCGCTCATGCTGGGCGTCAGCTCATCATGGGGATTAGGGCCGTCCATGATGTTTTCAATGAAGTAAAGGGGGTTCTGCATCTTGCCGATGTCATGGTAGTAGGCGGCCACCCTGCATTCAATGGGGTTGGCGCCGATGGCTTCCGCCGCCGCTTCCGCCAGCTGGGCGACCATCAGGCAGTGGTGGAAGGTTCCCGGGGCCTCCATTTGCAGCCGCTTCATGAGCGGGCGGTTCATGTCCGCCATTTCCAGCCAGGAAATGGGCGTGATGATTTTAAAGACGCCCTCAATGATGGGCAGCACGCCGCTGATCAGCACACTGGTCAGCATGCTCACGCCAAACGCCACAGCCAGGCACACCAGCACGCCCACCAGGTTGTAGTCCCAGGCCTGGAGGTTGATGACTCCCATGATGCAGCACAGTACCATGATCAGGAGCCCCACAAAGAAGCCGGCCCGCAGCAATTGCGCCCGGTTTCTCAGATTATGGGTGAGCAGTACCGTGAGCATGCCGGACAGGGAGCTCAAGATCCAGAATTGGACCTGTTTTTCCGGCACGTATTGCGCCGGCAGGATGAAGAATCCGCCGAGCATGCAGATGGCGATGGTAGCGAACATGCCCAGCAGCGGCCCCAGCAGCACCGTCACAATCAGCGGAGCCATCATATAAGGCAGGTACAGGAGTTCGTTGCCAATGTCCGACGTAATGTTAGCCGTCACATGACGGATGAGGCCAAAGAAGAGGAGCTGAAGCAAAATGGCTCCCCAGGTGACGACAAGGGTTTTGTTCTTTTTCCGCAGGGCCCCGGCGCAAAGCCAGTACATGGGCATCAGCGCCAGCGTCACGGAGAAGAGCAGGAAGGCTTCAGATACATTGTGCCACAGGGATTTTCCCCAATGGGGGCTGTAACTGCCCATCCACTGCAGGATAATGAAAACCAGAATGCACAGGCCCGCGGATACCGCCACGTTGGAGTCCAGGCGGTCTCCCGGCGAACGGGGCGCGGAAGAGGCCTCTTCCACGGTTTTTCCGTCTTTTACCGCTGCTGCGGCATGTTTTTTCAGAAAATGAAACATGGTTGATTATTTAGGGTACACTTCGGAGACTTCCGGAATGGCGCCCAGTCTGGCCATCTCCTCTTCAATGAGGGGATTGACCCCTTGCTGCACCATTTCCATGGAGACTCTCAGGGCATTGCGGATGGCGGCGGGGGAGGAGCTCCCATGCGCGATGATGGTTACGCCCCGGACGCCCAGCAAGGGGCTCCCACCCACGGAGTCGGCAGAGAGGCGCGCCTTCATGGCACGGAATGCACCGGAAGCGCAGGCGGCTCCCATCATGCGGAGCGGATTCGCCTGAAGTTCCTCCTTCAGCCACTTGCCGAATGCCTTGGCGGTGGCCTCGCAGGTTTTCAGCAGCACGTTTCCCGTAAAACCATCCGTCAGCGCCACGTCTATTTCATGTTCAAAGAGATCGTGGCCTTCCACATTGCCCACAAATTGAAAAGGGAGCGCGCCGCGCTCCTCCAGATGCTTCAACAAGCAAAAGGTTCCCTTGGTAAAGTCCGTTCCCTTTTCATCTTCAGAGCCATTGCTCATCACCCCTACCTTGGGCATCGGCTTGCCGTAAACGGAACGGGCCAGGATACTGGCCATGACGGCGTAGCCCACCAGATGCCGGGGCTTGGCCTCCGGGTTGGCGCCGGTATCCGTCACATTGCAGACTCCGAATTCATTGGGAAGCTGGGTCACAATGCCTGCGCGTTCCACGCCGTTGAGCAGCCTGAGCTTGATGGTGGCGGCCGCCACGGCCGCGCCCGTGTTGCCCGCGCTGACCACGGCGTCCGCGTCTCCGGATTTAACCAGGTCCACGGAAACGGACATGGAGGAGTTTTTCTTCTGCCTCACCGCCAGCAGGCCGGATTCATTCATTTCCACCACTTCCGCAGCGGGAACGATTTCCACACGCGGACCGGAAAGGCCCCAGCGGTCACAGGAACCACGCACCACCTCTTCCCTCCCCACCAGGTAGATTTTTTCAATGAGAGGGAAATCCTGCAGGGCCCGCTTTGCCCCGTCCAGGTTAATATCGGGCGCATTGTCGCCGCCCATCACATCCAGTGCAATCTTCATAGTATTTGTTGAAGAAGTGTGTTAACAGAAAAAGCAGCCTGCTTCAAGCAAGTTCAGCCGCTTTGCGGAGCAAAAGCGGCTGGAGAATCAATATGATAACGCCGGATTACGGCGATACTTTTCAAGGCAAATGCGGCGCCTGCGGAGCTTACGCTTCCGCCTTCACCACAATTTCCTTGCCGGAACGGGTCGTATACGTACCGCAATTGGGGCAGGCGGTATGACCGGGGGTGCTGCTGCCGCAATTCTGGCACTTGCGGAGCTTCGGAGCGCGCCATGCCTGCGCGGCAAGGCGGGTACGCTGCTTCATCTTGGACGTTCTGCGCTTAGGTGCTGCCATAATTCTAGTTGGTAAAAAGGTGATTAATGATGATCCCCCAGCTCATTGAGGGCGTCCCACACGCCACTATTCTTGCTCGGGGCAGAACTGTTTACACCCGTTACCCCCTCTTTGTCCACCCCAAAATATGGAGTTTTCGCCATACAGTCGTTTTCCATGCCTCCGTCCGCGCATTTCGGGTACGCCGGGAAATCCAGGACTATTTCTTCACGCATGGAGTCGGAAACATCCACAACACTCTGTGAATCAATTTCAAAAGAGGCGGCAAATTCATTTACCTCCACCACGTAGTCAAAGTACCCCAGGCACCGCACGCAGCGGAATTTGAACGGGGCGGAAATGTTGCCCCTCACGAATAATTCGTTCTCAAATCTCTGCACGTACAGGTCAAAAGCAAGAGGTCCAATGGAATTAACCTCTTCATCGTCGATGCCGAAGATTTCGGAATCCAGCTCACCGCTGTATTTCTTTCCCGCTTCCGGCAAGTTCTCAAGCTCTACCAGCAATCTTTTCATGACCGCATTTTACAGGCACACTCCGCGCCTGACAAGCAGACAGGGCGGCACCATCCCCGGAAAGGGGCGGAATGACACATCCCTTTTCCCCGCAGCCCTTCCAATCCGTGCCGGACCTAACCGGGAGGCCATTCCAGCTTGCGGCCCGCCAGCAGGTGCATATGCAGATGGGGCACCGCTTCTCCGGCGTCCGGTCCGTTGTTGATGACCAGGCGGAAGCCGTTCTGGTCCATGCCCAGGCTTCTGGCGATGCGTCCGGCGGCCAGCATCATGTGGCCCAGCAGGGCTCCGTCTTCCTCCCCTGCCTCGGAAAGACGGGGAATGGGCTTGCGCGGAACAAGCAGCAGATGTTCCGGAGCCTGGGGACTGATGTCCCGGAAGCAGACGCACTGTTCATCCTGGTAAACGATGTCCGCGGGAATGTCCCCGGAACAGATTTTTTCAAATAACGTAGCGGCCATAAAATCAAAGAGGGGCTCGGGATGGTTTCAACATATTCAGGGAAGAGGGGACAAGTCATTCCCTGGCGGCGGAGGCGCGGCGCAGGCGGTCCATGATGGCGCGGCCCAGTCCCGCTTCCGGAACAGCCTCCGCCACAATAACGTCAATGCCTTCATTTTCATCCATCTGCCTCATCAGGGCAAACAGGCGTACGGCGGCCTCCGCCAGACGCCCGCTGCCGGGGCTCATGGCTACTACCTCCGCCCAATTCCCTTCCTGGGCCAGATCAGAAGTCCCCTCATAGGAGAGCAACCCATACCGCACCCCTTCCACGGGCACGAATTCCTCACCGGGCTCCAGCAGCATCATGGGCTTGCGCGGCGCATAATGGCTGCTGAGCTGTCCCGGGGCCTCTGCCGGGGCTTCTTCTGAAAAGGGACGGGCAGAAGGCTTGCGGCGCACTACCTTCACCAGGTTCCGGAACTGTTCCCGGGTCACGGGCCCTTCACGCAGCAGTTCCAGCGCAGGCTTCCCCTTTTCGTCAAGCATGGGGCGCACGATGGTGCTTTCCAGCCCCTCGGAACAAGCGCCGGCATCCAGAATCATTTCTATGCGTCCGTCCAGCTCCTTCTGCACGGCAGAGGCGGAGGTAGGGCTGATATGCCCGAAGCGGTTGGCGCTGGGTGCAGCCACAGGACGCCCCAGCGCCTTAGCCACCCCGCGCATGGCGGGATGCGCGCTCACGCGCACGGCCACCGTCGGAAGGCCGCTGGTCACAATGTCCGGGATGATATCCGCCTTCGGCAATACCATCGTCAGCGGCCCCGGCCAGAATTTGGACGCCAGCGTATGCACCAGCTCTTTCAGCTCTTCCGGAATGGCGGTATATTTATCCACTTCCTTCCCATGATGCACATGGATGATCAGCGGGTCAAAAGAAGGACGCCCCTTGGCTTCAAAAATCCTGGCCACCGCTTCCGGGTTCAAGGCATCAGCTCCCAGGCCGTACACGGTCTCCGTGGGGATTCCCACCAGCGCACCCGCCGCCAGCGCTTCCGCCGCGCGGACATACAGTTTGCGGTTGTCTGACAGGGGGTCTACCTCGAACAATTCGGTTTGCATGGCCTTATCCTTGCCTGAAGGAAGCTCCTGCGTCAAGTAAGACATGGTTTCCCGAAGGCGGGAACCCGTCAAATTCGCGGAAGCGCGGCATGACGGCCCCGCACGTCGGCTCACGGTCCTCCAGAAGTCCCCCATTCTTCTTTCAACTCAAACCGGAAAAGGCCATACGGCTAAAAAGTTGTTTTCTCAAGCATCCGGATTGAGTACAATCAGGCCATGAAGGAGGCCGCGCCAACATCCTTGCCAAACATCATCCTGATCGGGCTGATGGGGTGCGGCAAAACAACCATCGGGAAGGAACTTCACCGGGAGACGAGCCTCCGTTTCACGGATACCGACCAATTGATCGAGCGGCAGACGGGTATGAGCATCCCGCAGATTTTCAAGACTCACGGAGAATCACATTTCCGTGATTTGGAAACCGGAGTCCTCCGTCAGATGCAGGCCGCAACCAGGCAAAGCCGCATTATATCCACCGGGGGCGGCATCACCATCAGGCCGGAAAACCGGAAACTGCTGAAAAAGCTGGGCTTTGTCGTCTGGCTTCATACGGACGTGAACACCCTGTACCAGCGCATTTCCCGCTGCACCAACCGCCCCCTGCTCCAGCAGCCCAACCCGAAGGCCGTACTGACCCGCCTCATGGAAGAGCGGCATGATTTTTACCAGCAGACGGCACACCTGACCATTGATACGGCCAATCTCCATATTCATGAGATAGCCTTCGGCATTCTGGAATCCGCCAGAGTCTTCCGTTCCCGCCAGTAATAGCGCAGCGAACACGCGCATAGCTTGTCCCTGCTCCGGGCTTTCCCATGCGCGCTTTGCTTCCTGATTTACCGCTGCCCTCCGCCACGCAAGAAACAACAAAAGGCGGTCCCCGCCAGAGGAACGCCTTCAGGAAAAATTGGTAAGGGACCGGACTTAGGCCTTGCGGGCCTTGCGGATCATGGAATTCACCGTTTCAGAGGGCTGGGCGCCATTGGAAAGCCACTTGTCAACCTTTTCCAGGTCGATGGTGTAGTTCACGCCTTCCTTCATGGGATCATAGGAACCCACTTGTTCGATGTAACGGCCGTCGCGACGAGCACGGCTGTCGACAACTACGATTTTATAGTAAGGACGGTCCTTGGAACCCTGACGGTTGAGTCTGATTGCTACTGCCATATCAATTATAAGTAAAAGGTGTTAATGGGGAACTTGCGCGCCTTGTCACTCACATGCGTGCGCGTTCAGCTTCCCATAGCGGGTGCAGATGTATGCGATATAATGGAGTCATTGTCAACACCAGAGTTGTTTTTCCGGTAAAAAAGCCGTTCCGCCCCTCCCCCGGTCAGGAAAAACTTTCCACCGCCATGCACCCGAAGGAATAAAGCATGCTGAGGCCAAACCCCGCCAGCACCAGAGACAGCACGCCATCCACCCTCCCCGCATTCCGGTCATAAAAGGAACGGATGGGACGCCAGCGGAAAACAAGCGCCCACAGAATCCACCCCGCCGTCCCCGTCACTACGATCAACGTACCGATAAACAGGGCATACGAGGGGTCATGATTTTTTTCCAGCAGCGGGGCGGACAGCGCTACAAAGAAGAACGTGGCTTTGGGGTTCATCAGATTGGTCACCAGGGCATCCCGGTAAATGCCGGAGGCCGCGGGAACGTCTTCACCCGCGGTGACGGCCCCTTTTTCTCCCCGCGGCCATATCTTCCACGCCAAATACAGCATCCAGCAGGAGGCGGCGCAGAAGAGGACCAGCCCCAGGGAACTGTGAAAAACGGATGCCCCCACCGTGCATGCCAGCGCCGCGTGGGCGATCACCCCCGTCCCGATGCCCAGCGCGGCCATGACTCCGGCGCCGAAGCCGTAGGCCAGCGTGCTCCGGGTGACAAAGGCCTGGTCCGGGCCGGGAGACGCCTGGGAGAGCAGCAGGATGCCTGCAAATATGAGTTCTTCCGTCATGGGATAAAGCGGCCTTTACGCCCTGGGATGCGCCTGCCTGTAAACCTCCGCCATCCGGGCCCGCGTCACGTGGGTATAAATCTGCGTGGTGGACAGGGAGGCATGCCCCAGCAGTTCCTGCACGGAGCGCAGGTCAGCCCCGGCATCCAGAATATGCGTGGCGAACGTATGCCTGATCTTGTGTGGTGAAATGGTAAAAGGGATGGAGGAGAGCTTCACGTACTTGTCCAGCATCAGCTGTACGGCGCGCGCGCTGAGCCTGGTGCCTATGCGGGAAACGAACAGGGGGGAATCCTTCGGCAGGCAGGCCATGGAGGCATAGGCCTCCAGAGCCGCCAGGGCGGGCGCGCCCACAGGCAGGATGCGTTCCTTGCGCCCCTTCCCCATGACCCGCACTCCCCGGAAGCGGTGGTCCACGCTGTTCACGTCCAGCCCCACCAATTCGCTCAGGCGCATGCCGCAGGAATAAAAAAGTTCCAGGATGGCCGCATCACGGTAGGGGAGCCAGGCGGGAGCATTGGCGGGCACGGGCGCCTTGTACGGCAGCTCCAGCAATTCCAGCATCTGGTTAAGCGTCAGGAAAACAGGCAGGTTCTTCTTTTTCCTGGGGAGGGAAACGCCCGTCATCGGGCTGGCTTCCAGTCCATGGCGGCGCATCATAAACCGGTAAAAACTGCGCAGGGCGGCAAAGCGCAGGCGGATGGTGGCCGTGGCGGCCTCATCCTTCAGCTCCTGGAACAGCCAGTCCCTCATCTGGTCCGGCGTGCAGTTTTCCCACCCCGTGAACGCACCGTCCGCCCAGGTCCGGAACTGGCGCAGCGCGCGGGCATACACCTCCACCGTGTGGGGAGAAGCCTGCTTCTCCACCTCCAGATATTGCAGGAAGGCCCGCTCCGGTTCCAGAGGCTGCTCCATGATAAAGAATCAAGTTATTCCGTGCTTTTATCCTTCTCCTCCCCGGTATTTACCGGAGCCTCCCTCAACAGCACTTCACTGATATTCGCCCGGATGAACAAGTCAATGTCGTCCGGTTCCTCCATGGCGTACAGGGGACTGTCCTGATGGCTGTCCGCCAGGGCCTGCTCTTTCTCCACCGGGCTCAGCACTCCATCCTGGTCCAGATCGTAAAGGTCCATCATTTCCTTCATCTTAGTCCGGTACAGAGCCGCCGCATCCTTCATGACGGCCGCGTGCTCCTCCGGGTCAATGCGGCCGTTTCCGTTAGCGTCATACTTCTGCAGCAGCATGTTCCTGGTCAGCAGAAACAGGCCGGGAGCCACCATGAAGCGCTTCTGCCCCGGAGTCCGTATTTCCACCAGGGGAACGACTTCCATCATGGGCGTTCCCGGCTCACTGCCGGGGGGGGGAGGCGGAGGAAGCTCGTTCCGCTTGCCCGTTCCGGCATCCGGCTTGCGGGCGCCGCGGCGTTTTTCCACATGCTCCCGGAAGGCTTTGTACTCCTCCGGGGAAAGCTTTCCGTCCCCGTCCTTGTCAAACTGCATCAGGAATTTCTTTCTGGCCTCCTTGCGCGCAGCGCGCGCATCCTCCACCAGCCGGGCCTTGTCCTGCCCGGACAGGATACTTGTTCCGGTACCGTCATACCGGTCCAGAACCATCTGGCGGATCAAAAGAGTTACCTGAAGGCATTCCAGACCGGGCCTGGGCATCGCCTCAGCCTCCTGGCGGTCCCCGGAAGCCACGGACTGCCCTGCCGCAAGCGACGGAAAACCGAACGCCAGCGCAACGGAGCACGATAGAATAATAGTGTGGGGCAATCTCATGGTCATTCTTATTAACCCCGCCGGAAAAAGACGGTTTCAAAAATAAACATCCGCCCCTGCCGTCGGGCGACACGGGCGGATGCTGAAAACGTATGGAAAGGTGGAAAACCTTATTTCTCCACCTGAACGATGGCGTTCTTTTCCAGCTCAACAACCACGCCTTCCGCGATCTTGAGGGAAACGGTGCGGTCATTCACCTTTTCCACAAAACCATGCAGGCCTGCGTTCGTGATTACCTGGTCCCCGCGCTGCAGGGCTGCGATGCGCGCCTGCTGTTCCTTCTGGGCCTTCCGCTGCGGACGGATCAGCATCACCCAGAACAGGACGATGATAATCACAAACATGAACATGGGGCTGCTGAGGATCTGCTGGAACATATTTCCAGATTCCTGTCCGGCGGCGGCATCCTGGGCCTGTGCTAACATGAAGATATTCATAAAATGTTATTTGCTTTGTATCGTGCGATGAATGAATCCTTGAAGGAGCCGAACGTGCCGGCGGCTATGGCCTCACGCGCCTGAGCCATCAGCCGCAGATAGAATTCCAGATTCTGGAAAGAAAGCAATCTTAAAGCGAGTATTTCACCGGCTTTAAACAGGTGGCGCACATAAGCGCGGGAGAATTGTGTGACATGCGGGTGCCCTTCCGGGTCGATCGGGCGGGAATCCGCGGCCCAGCGCTGGTTCTTGATATGCATGGGGCCGTCCGGAGTCAGGGCCACGCCGTGGCGCGCCAGGCGCGTGGGCATCACGCAGTCAAACATATCCACGCCGCGGGCGATCATCTCCAGAAGCTGGGGGGGCGTGCCCAGCCCCATGGCGTAACGCGGCTTGTCCTCCGGCAGCCAGGGCGCGGAATGGTCAATCGCCCGGAGCATCTCCTCCTCCGGCTCACCCACGGAAACGCCGCCGATGGCATAACCGTCAAAATCCATGGCAGCCAGTTCCTCCGCGCACCTTTTCCTCAAATCCGCATACACGGACCCCTGCACAATGCCGAAATGGTGCTGCCGCCCCTCCCCGGAACGGGGCTGGTGTTCCCGCACCCATTCCCTGCAGCGGCGCGCCCACCGGAGCGTATAGCCCAGGGAGGCCTCCGCATACTTCCTGTCGCAGGGATAGGGGGGGCATTCGTCAAACAGCATGGCGATGTCACTGCCCAGGTCCGCCTGAATCTCCATGGAGCGCTCCGGACTCAGCATCATGTACGCGCCGTCCAGATGGTTCTGGAACCGCACCCCTTCCTCCGTAATCTTGCGGAGTTTGGCAAGAGACCAGACCTGGAAACCGCCGGAATCCGTCAGAATCGGGCGGTTCCAGGAGGAAAACCGGTGCAGGCCGCCCATCTCCCGGATCAGGGAGGAACCGGGGCGCAGGGACAAATGGTAGGTATTCCCCAGGATGATCTTTGCGCCCAGGGATTCCAGATCCTGCGGATGCATGGTCTTCACGGAACCCTGCGTCCCCACCGGCATGAAGATGGGGGTGGGAACCTGTCCATGGGGCAAATCAAGCGTGCCCAGGCGCGCGGCGGTGGAGGAATCTTTCTGGTGAAGTGTAAAAGGCATGGTAATCAGGCTTTCTGCAATTTAATGAAACGGGCGCGGTAAATCGGTTTCCCCATGGACTCCCATTGAAGCTGGAAATCCGTTTTGGGATAAAAAAACTCATCTTCGTCCCAGCTTGCGCGGCTGAACAGGCCGCTGCGCTCCACATGGTCCAGCACCCACTGGAAATACTCTTCATGGTCCGTCTTGAACAGGAACTCCCCGCCATCAGCCAGGGAGCGGTGCAGCACGGGCAGAAAATCATCCTGCACCAGGCGGTTCTTATGGTGCCTTTCCTTGGGCCACGGGTCCGGGCACAGATAATGCAGTCTGGAAATGCACCCCGGCTTCATCAGCCACTCCAGAAAATAGCGGCTCTCCACCCGGAGCACCTTCACGTTTTCCAGTTTCCGGACCGCCGCACGGGAGCAGACGCCCCGCACCCGGCCCAGCAGCCGCTCAATGCCCAGGAAACGGCGCTCCGGATAATGGGCCGCCATCTGGAGCAGGAACCCTCCGTCCCCACAACCCAAATCCACCTCAAACGGGCCGTCCGCGCCAAAAATATCGGAGGGCGCCAGCACCTTGAAAAAATCGTCTGGGATAAAGGCCGGATTTGTCATGGGAATCAACGTGCGCATAAGATGCGGTACAAAACGGACTCTGTCAAATGAGAAGAGCCCCTCCCCGCAAACATGGCGGGAAGAGGCCCGGAAGGAGGGAATCACTGCGTCAGGAAGCCTCAGCTCCGGTAATAAAGGCGGTTGTAAATCTTGCGGTCAAAACGGTAATAGCGCGCCGCACGGTGGGCCACCCCCTCCTCCTTCTCATCCAGGGGCACGATATAGGGACGGGAGGCAATCTTCTTATGGAAATTGCGGACGTCCATCGGTTTGCCGTGAATTTCCTCATTCAGCCTCCTGAGCTGGAGCGCCGTAAACTTGGCGGGCAGCATATCGTAAATCAGCGCGGGCTCCTTCTTCACGGAAGAACGTATCTTCTCCAGGGCCAGGTCAATGATGTCCCGGTGGTCAAACGCCAGTTCAGGAAGCCCGTCCACAGGCACCCAGCGGGTCTTGTGGCTCTCCATTAACTTGCGCAGCTTGGTGGATATCCTCAGCATGGCCATATACGCCACCGTCACCAGCCGGCCGATCTTCTGGCCGGAAACGGCCTCCACCCACTCCCGGTCTGCCGGATTCTTGATGCGCGCCGGCGCGCCGAAGGTATGGAACTGCTCCAAATGGGGGGAAGACATGCCCGTCATGTCAAACAGGATGCGGCGTGCCGCGGCGTCCAGCTCTTCCTCCTCATAAATCAAATCACCGGGCAGCTTGGAAATAGCGCCGGTATGGCCGGGTTCGACATGCGTCTTTTCAACCAGAAGGACCTTCAGCCCTTCCTCATCGAACCCGATCAACACACAATCCACTGAGAGATGTGGATAAAATGCCTGTCTGCTCATTATGTTATCTATTATTGTAGTAAGTTCCCAGAATCGCACCAACGCTACGCAAGCGGCCCAGTCAAGTCAACCAAAATCAAAACCGGATCCGGAAAGTCCGCAGTAACCGCTCCGGACCTCCGGAGAAGCCGTTTTCCCCGGAAGGGAAACGCATCAGCGTCTTGCAATCCGCCGTATTCCCGTCCATACATAACCTATGCACACGGGCATCATCAGGGGAGCGGCCATGCTGGCCGGGGTGTTATGGCTGGCATCCTGCTCCTCCTCCCCCAAAAGCCGGGACTACCCCGGTTACATGACCCGTCCCTACACCATACGGGGCCACCGCTACCACCCCATGAGCGTGGAACAGGCCCTGTCCTATGAACAGACAGGCATTGCCTCCCACTATAACGAATGCGCCCTGTGGGGGCTGGTCAGCGGGGAAACGGCCATTGGAGAAAACGTGCGCCCCTGGCACCTGCACGCGGCGCATCCCACCCTGCCCCTCCCATGTGAGGTGCTCGTCCAATCCCTGCGGACGGGAAAAACCGTGAAAGTACGTGTCAACGACCGCGGCCCCTTCATCAAAAACCGTCTCATTGACCTGAGTGAAAAAGCCGCGGAACGGTTGGACATGAAACATCATGGGCTGGACCGCGTCAGAATCACCGTCCTTTCCGTGGGAGATGGCAAATGGAAGCGGGAAGCGCCGCCCTATGCCACGCCGGCCTGACTCACTTCAGCACGTTCTGCGTGGTCTTGAAATGCATCTTGGCTACCTTCGGCAGCATCTCCTCCCCGTGTACGGCCACCAGCTGCCGGGCGGCCTTCACCACCTGGCCGGAGGCGCCCAGCGGCAGCTTCATGCCTGCGGCCTCTCCCGCCGCATCCATCCAGTTCACAAAACGTTCACGCGCCAGAATGGATGCAGCAGCCACCGCCACGTCACTCTCCGCCCGGACACGCTGTTCCAGCCGGATGGACAGTTTTTTGGCCGCCAGCGCTCTTTTCAGGACAAACGGATTGGCAAATTGGTCACTCAGCGCCATGGGGCAATCCGGCACCTTGGCCGCCAGGCCTTCAATCACCGTGGCATGGCCCCAGGCCAGAAAACGGTTCAAATTCTTAAACTCCTGATAAAGCTGGTTGTACCGTTCCGGGCCTATGCTTACCAGATGAAACCGGATGCCCGGAACCTTGCGTATCCCTTCCGCCAGGGAACGGATTCTGGCGGAGGAACCCACCAGCTTGCTGTCGCAGACGCCCAGCTTGCGCAGGGCGGCGCTGATGCGGCCGTCCACATAAACTCCGGCCACCACCAGCGGGCCGAAGTAATCCCCCTTGCCGCTTTCATCAATGCCAAAATGGGCTTCTGTTTTTCCTCCCTCCTCTTCCACTTCCGCAGGGAGGGACAGGATGCCCGTCACCTGCGGCTCCAGGGTAAACTCTATAAACTCGTCCGTCCCCTTCCCCTGAAGAAGAAGCTTGTTCTTCTTCTCATAAACCGTCACCAGCAGGGAGGGTCCCGCAAAGGAAAAGCGCGCGTAAGGCACCTCCCTTTTTTCAAACCCCTTTCCCTCCAGAATGGACTCAAGCCTTCCGGCCTGAGCGTCAGTCAGCATGGTTGTAAATGTGGTGCGCATATCCTCCCTCCCGGCGCAGGAACGTCCGGCGGCGAATAATGGAAGCATTCAAACCGCTCCGGTCAAGCAAAATCCTCGCATCGCGCGGTTGCGGACGCAAAAATCAAGCATGCCACGGATTATATGATTTTTTAGGAGACAAATCACGGACGCTGAACTATAAAACTCATACATTCATATCATTCTGCACTCCATATGGCTAAAACATTAACAAAACGAGACCTCGTTAACAAGATCAGCGCCGAAACCAACTTCACCCAGATTGAAGTGTTCGACATCGTACAACGTGCCGTGGACATTATCTCCAGCACACTTGCGGAAGGTGACCGTGTGGTGATTCGCAACTTCGGAACCTTCCAGGTAAAGGAAGTGAAGCCCAAAGTAGGCCGCAATCCCAAGAATCCTGACCAGGACGTGCCGATTCCCGCCCGTTCCGTCGTCAAGTTCAAGGTAGGCAAGGAACTGAAGGACCAGGTCGCCAAGCTGACCGCTTCCAAGTAACCTTCCCCCGCAGGAACCAGACAAATTACTCCGGGCGCCTCCATTCAGCAATGGAGGCGCCTTTTTGTTTGCAATTTGCGCGGCAATCGTGAAAATAGGAAACCGTGAGCATGTTCCGGATACAGCACATTCTCCTGATTGCCGCCGCCGGGCTCTGCTCCTGCGCTACCGAACGTACGGTGACGACGAGCATGCAGCCCAAGCAGCGCCCGGATTCCGCCAAAACGGATGCGGAGCTGATGGATGCGCTGGAAGCAAAATTCGCCGGCGGCTTCGGCCAGCAGACGGACAAGGAAGGCAATACCACCATGGTCTCCCAGAAACGGAGCTCCTTTGAAGGGCTCCGTTACAACGGAGACACGTCCCAGATTGAAAAAAAGGCTTTTGAAACCACCGCCTTTGAAAAAAAGAAATTTGACGGAGCCGCCACCAAATTTGAAACCAAAAAATGGGACGGCGTCAAATCCTTCACAGATGGCAAGGTGGATACCCCGGATTTCATTACCCACGCCAAAGGGGTGAATACCCATTCCTGGCAGGATGCGTCCAAACAATACGCCACCCAGAAATCCGACTTTGAGGGCCGTTCCTGGAAAGACGCGGACAAACACCTGGGCCGCACCGTCAACAGGGACATTGAAGCCAGGCGGCAGAGCTTTGAACAGCCTACCATCATGAGCGCACGGCAGGCCCAGGCGCGCACCATTCAGGAAACCCGGGAAATGATGGGGCGGACGGACTAGGTCCACACCCCGTTCCGGACGTGATCCCATGCCACATTTCAGGTTCGACATTGTTTTCAGCCGCCATCTATAATCCAGCCCGTGAGTGCCAAAGACGTTCCTCCTTCCATCACCCTGCCTACCAGCGACTACTATACCATTGTCAAAATGAGCAATCATGCCGTCGTGGGAGTATTCCGCCAGCATGTCTTTGCCCGCCGCAGCACGCGCCGTTACGCACCCCCCATCCCGGAAGAACACGACTCCTACTGCGTTAAAAGAACGCCTGAACGTGTCATGGTGCAAATCTTTCATGACGGCAACGAAGTTTACCGTTGCATTTTTGTGCCGCCTGCCGATTATTAACGGCAGGACACCATGAACGCGCCTTTTATCAGTCTGGCCTTTTGCCTGATCACAAGTCTGATTGCAGCCTGCTCCTCCCCCTCCGGCCCCAATGCGTGGACGCCGGTCACTTCCGGCCCGCCGCGCGCGCCCATCCCGCAGAACGAAGTTCTGGTCATTGATGAATATCCCATGGGGGAATACACGAATGTGGGGCACTTTAACGGTCCGGAAGGGCGGATTGTCCATGTCTCCATGGAAGACAAGGACCTGATTAACTACTTCACCAAGGAAGCGGCGGCCATGGGCGGCAACACCGTCGTCATCAGGGAACCGCGCATCCGCTACCGTTCCGGGGAAGGCAAGAGCAGCCGGGTGGACGTCATCCATGTGCGGGAGGAAATGGGAACGCACGGAGCGGAAGACCTGGGCATGGATTCCCTGCCCATTGATGAAGAATCCCTCCGGATTTATTAATCCGGCCAACCATTCACTACACCCCCCACGCGGCCTTCCGCACGGGGGATTTTTAACCTTTCCTGTTGGCCGCGCCGCAATGCGGGCACTCCGCGCGCGGATTCCCGTCCCGTACATAGAACCGGAACCCGCAAATGCGGCACCGCGCCTTGTGCCTGCGGTCCAGGAAAGACCGCACCCAGGCCGTCACCAGGCAGACGAGCACTACGGCGCAAAAAGCTCCGGCTCCCACCAGGAACAGATGCAGCAAAAACTCCGGAAGGGACATGCTCACGGCTCTTCCTCCTTCCACTCAATGGACATGGTGCCGCTACGCGGCTCCCGGGATGGGGACCATCGCAGGGACCGGGCAAACCGCATGGCGGACTCATCCGCCCCGGAGCTTCCGGAAGACTCCATCAGCAGCACCTGGGAGGGCACGCCCCACACGTCCACCACCACAAAAAACTCACTCCTCAACCCCGTATGGTCCTCGCTTCTGGAAAAACCGGACAGGGACCCGGCGGTGACAATCTGCCCGTCCAGCCCCGGAGAACAGAAAGACAGGTAGGGGATGCACGTGCCGGAAACGTCCAGGGAAGGATTCAACATGGCGCGGATATGAAAATCCGGATGCTGCCACATGCGCCAGACCTGGTCCGCCACAGTAGGCACGGACACGGGGGGGAGAGGAGCCAGGGGCGTATCCGCCGAGCGCAGGGAGGGCAGCGTGATCCCCGTTTCCCCGATCGGCCCCGCCGTCACCGGATCAGCCCAGACAGGGCCCCTCACAGGCAGGGGCGTATTGCGCAGCACATACTGGTGCAGGCGCGGGTTATCCGCGGGCAGCAGCACAACGGCGCCCGGCTGCTCCCCCGTTTTGCGCGCTCCCGGAACATCCACATGGACAAATAGGGCGGCAATGAACAGGCAGACGCCGAACACAAGCATCCATAGCAAAATACGCCAGCGCAAAATGCCGGTATCCCGCCAGTCAAACGTCAACCCCAGATGAAGGTCGAAAATCTTGGCCCGGCTCTTTTTGTTCAGCTTCATGCGGAAGAAAGGAAAAAAAGTCAATCCGCCGGCTCCGCGGCAATATAGCACGTCATTCCCCTGGCAAGCACCATGTCCACCAGCTGCTGCTCCAGAGCGCGGGAAACGGCGGAATCCAGCCTCAGCGCAATGCTCATGCGCCCGCTTCCGTTCCCCTCATGCTCACGGGAAATACGGTCCAGTTCCGCGGAAACTCCGGGCAGACCACCCTCAATCAGGCGGTTTCCTATGTAAAAAGCCGGCTGGTCCCCGGCCGTGACGGAAATAAACTCCGCATCCCCCACAATGTTCATCAGGAACCGGGAAGACGGGGCCTTCACCTCATATCCGTACGCCATCCCCACGCGGGAAGTCATGATCGTCAGCACACAGACCAGGACAACGAGATCCAGCAGGACGACCACCTGCATGAAAAACGCCCCGGTAGGCAACGTTGAACGGGTCTTGATCTGCACGCGCTTTCTCCTTCCTGGTTACCTTATACTCCGCGGCCCGTCATGCTCTCCCCCTCCTCCCGCCTCCGGCGCGCGTCGCACACCAGGCAGACGGCCTCCGTTCCGGCCCGTTCCAGGGAATGTACAATCTGGCGGGAACGGGAAGCCAGGTAGGAATAAAACAGGTACGCCGGAATCGCGATGCTCAGACCCAGCGCGGAACTCAGCAGGGCCTGGTAAACGGCATCCGACATGGCGAGGGTGGGAGCCTTCCCTTCCAGCAGGCCCGGCTGGGAATAAAAGCCCACCAGCCCCTGAATGGTCCCCAGCACGCCGATCAGCGGGCTGACGGTAGCCACCACCAGCAGGCCGCGGATATTTTTCTCAATCTGGAACACCTCCATCTGCACGGAATCCTCCGCCACGGCGCGAAGTTCCTCGCGCGGCAGGCCGGAATGCGCCAGCACGGAGGAAACCACGCGGGGCGCAGGCCCCGGAAGAATGGAAGCCTCATGCCGGGCTTCATCCACGCTGCCGGCATTCACCAGCTTGGAAATGCCCCTCAAAAAATCCCCGGTATTAATCTGAATCCTGTGGAAATATAAAATCCGTTCCGCTACGACCGCCAGCGCATACACGGCCAGAACGCTCAAAACCCAGAACAACGGCCCTATCTTGATGATCAATTCATTCATAACCCTCTTCTCGCGTTAAATCATGCACACTTTCCGTGTAATTTCAATCCAAACCTATGTAGCCCGGCACCCGAGCCTCTGCAGCAGCCGCGTTCCGGCCCACAGCAAAACGGCGCCAATCCACAGCCAGGAACCGAAGAACAGCAGCCACACCGCATCAAACAGGCACATGCCGGAAAGCAGCAGGCCAACCGCCGCCTGAACGCGGGGCCTGCCCGCCTCACGCCTTGCCACCAGGGAAATCACGCAGGTAAACGCAAACAGGCCGAAGGCATACCAGGCCAGCGCCGGAGGCAGGGAAGGTTCCCCCGCCGCATGGGCAAACACCAGCCCCGCCGCCAGAACCCACAGCCCGCGGCACAGCCCCATCAGAAGAATGGACCCGCTCCACAGCTTGTGGAACATATTATACAGGGAAATCACGATCAGCAGCAGGGCGCCCAGCGCAAACTCCCCGCCCAATACCATATTCAGCACCAGGCTGGACAACCCGGCCGCCAGTGCCAGAAGCCTCAGCACGGACACGCTCACCGCACCGCACGGCACCGGACGGTCCGGGTAACGGGACGCGTCCCACCGGGCGTCCACACGGTCATTCTCCCACATGCCGTACAAATAAAAACACAGCCCCATCAGCACCGTGCCGGCGTACAGGCCCGCAGACGGCAGCTCCGCCCCGCGGACAGCGGCCCAGGCCGCCGCCGCATTGGTAAACAGCGTGGGAATATTGGCCGGACGGGAGGAACGGACCACTCCCTGCAATAAACGGCAATTGTGCATCGCCGCACACTGTATAGGGAAAAACGGCATTTACCAAGCACATCCACAGTCAGCAGAAGCGGAGAGGAAGACCTCCCTTCCATAAGGGATTCGCGCCATACATACCAAAAAATAGATTGTCTTTACAGGTCCGTCCCCTATCATCCTGAAACATTAAAGCTTCTCCTTACCCCTTCATGAATATCAGGACCCACTTCCAGGCGCTTCTCATCTGTACCATCGCCGTATCTGCACAGGGGCAAAGCATCGTGGACTCGCAGTCCTCCCTCCCCCGGGCCGTCCAGCTTCACGGGGATGACGGAAGGGAGACGGTGCGCCCGGACGAATCCAAGCGCATTTCCCCGAATGAGGCTCCAGCCTCCCGCATCCAGCCCCAGCGCATCGTCAACCGGATAGCGGCCACCGTGAACGGACGCCCCATCACGGCCAATGAAGTCAGCGTGCGGCTCATGCCTATCGGCGCCCAGCTGGCGGCCCAGTACCCCAAGCAGGGGCCCGAATTCTACAAGCAGCTTGCCCTGGCGAAGAAAAACATCATTGAAGACCTGGTGGAGCGCGAACTGCTCCGCAACGAATTTGAGGGCATGGGCGGCGTGATCCGCGACTCCCTCATTGACCAGGAAATCAACCGCACCATCCTGACCACCTTCAACGGCGACCGCTCCGCCTTCCTGAAAAACCTGAACCTGTCCGGCATGACTATCCGCGCCTTCCGGGAAATGACGAAAAAACAGCTCCAGGTCCAGATCATGCGCGCCTCCAAGTACGATCAGGAAATACCGCCCACCCCGGAAGAAATACGGCAGGAGTACGAGGCTACCAAGGAACAATACCGGGACCTGACCAAGGACAAAATCAAATTCAAGAAAATCTTCATTCCCATGCTGGGGGACGACTCCGCCTCCACGCCGGAAGTGCAGCTCAACCTGGCGGAACTCATCGCCAAGGAAATCAAATCCAAAAACGCCACCTTTGAAGACATGGCCAGGCGCTACTCCAAGGACCTGTACGCGGAAAAGGGCGGCGACTGGCCCGTCACGGAGCGCTCCACGCTCTCCCCGGAATCCGCGGCCATCATCTTTGGAGCCAATACCGGGGAAATCATCGGGCCGCTTGTAGACGCCACCGGCTTCACCATTGTGCTGGTGGAAAAGAAAGAACTGGCTCCGCCCCCCCCGCTCTCCGCCATCAAGGAGCAGATTGACATGATGGCGCGCAACAAGCGCAGCAATGAACGCTACAAAAAATGGGTGGAACGCCTCCGCAAAAAAGCCATCGTCAAGGTGTATATCTAACCCCTCCCCTTTTCCCATCTTTCCCCCGTTGCCGGACCGGCTCTTCAACAAAGCCGGTCCGGCATCCTCTTTTCATCCCCCCGCGGTTCCTTGTCCATCAACCGAACCTTCCGCGCCACTCTCACATCCAGGGGGGGCCTCCCGGGCCAAGGCACTTTCCGGAAGACGGATTCATTCATACCGGACCTGCGTCCCCAAGTCATCACGCCGGACACGTGAGGTCCGGATGAAAAAACCTGATCAGAAACCGTGTCCTGCGGAATAAAAATCTTGCAAGATTGCAGATTTCCAGTCGTAATATCACAGATATGTTCACCAACATTACACGCACGACCCTCTGCATCACTGCGTTCAGCATCGCCAGCCTCATGGCGGCCCCCCTGGACGCTACCAAAACGGAGAGCCTGGACTGGAACTGGAAATTTGCACGTTTCGGAAAAATGCCGGACGGCAGCACACAGCCGGAGCCCGGGAAAGCCATGGGGTTCGCCACTGCCACCAGTGAAGAATCCGGTAATCCTGCGGACAATGCCGTGGACGGGGACAAGTCCACCCGCTGGTGTGCCGACGGCGGTAAAAGCGGAGAAAAAATCACCGTGGACATGGGTCGCCCCGTGGATGTGAAAACCATCAGTATCCTGTGGGAAAAACAGAACAACCATCTTTTCAAGCTGGAAGGCTCCGGTGACGGAAAACGCTGGACGACCATTGAAGACAAAACTTCCGGACAAAACAACTCCAAGGAAGACACAGTGGAAAACAAGGGCGGCAAGCCCCGCTACTTCCGGATTACCTGCACGGGCAACAACCAGGGCAACTGGGCCAGCATCCGTGAAATCACCTTTAAAAACGACAAGGGGGAAATCATTCGCCCGCAGGCGGCCGCCGGAGCCAGCAAGGCGGACCATCCCTCCAGCCCGGGTTTTAACGACAAAAACTGGCGTTCCCTGAACCTGCCGCATGACTGGGGTGTGGAAGGCCCGTACCGCATGGACCTTCCCAATGAAACCGGCAAGCTTCCCTGGGACGGCATCGGCTGGTACCGCAAGACGCTGGAAGTTCCCGCGGACGCCAAGGGCAACCAATTCTACCTGGACTTTGACGGCATCATGTCCCGCCCGAAAATCTATGTGAACGGGGACCTGGCCGGAGAATGGAAATACGGTTACGGCTCCTTCCGCGTGGACATCACGCCCTTCCTGAAATTCGGCCAGAAAAACACCATCGCCGTCAGGGTGGACAATCCCCCCAACTCCTCCCGCTGGTATCCGGGCGGCGGCATCCACCGCCACGTATGGCTCACGGAATCCAACCCCGTGCACATTGAACACTGGGGCGTCTTCGTCAAAACTCCGGAAGTCACCAAATCCGCCGCCAAGGTGGAAGTGGACACCACGGTGAAAAACACCACGGACAAGCCCGTCATCCCCACCGTTACGGAAGAAATCCTGGACGGTGACAAGGTAGTGGCTGCAACCACCACCAAGGGGGAAGCCATTCCCGCCGGGGAAAAGGGCAAGGTCACCAGCACGCTGTCCCTTAAAAACCCCACCCTGTGGACGCTCCAGGCCCCCCATCTGTACAAGATGAAGACCACCGTCAAGCTGGGTGACAAGATCATTGACCAGAAGCTCACGAACTTTGGCGTACGCACCATTGAATGGAAGCCCACAGGATTCTACCTCAACGGGGAACGCGTGCAGCTCAAGGGCGTCTGCCAGCACCATGACCTGGGACCGCTGGGCGGAGCCGCCCATACGCGCGGCTATGAACGCCAGATTGAAATCCTGAAGGAATTCGGCGTCAACTCCATCCGTACCTCCCACAACCCGCCCGCACCGGAAGTGCTGGACCTGTGCGACAAGATGGGCATCCTGGTCATTGACGAACTCTTTGACATGTGGCACAGCGCCAAAAAGGGGCAGGACTACCACAACTACTTTGACGAATGGCATGAACGCGACCTGGTCAACTTCTGCCACCGGGACCGCAACCACCCCAGCGTCATCGCCTGGAGCACGGGCAATGAAGTGCCGGAACAGGGCAATAAAAACCTGCACCATGTTTCCCAGACACTCACGGACCTCTTCCACCGGGAAGACCCCACCCGCAAAGTAACGGCAGGCTGCAATGACCGCGGCGCGGCGCGGAACGGTTTTGCGGACACCCTGGATGTCTACGGCTACAACTACAAGCCCGATGCATACAAAGGCTTCTCCAAGGACCGTCCGGACCAGCCCTTCTACGCCAGTGAAACCTCCTCCTGCGTCAGCACGCGGGGAGAATACTTCTTCCCGGTGGACTGGAACAAGAGCAAAGGCTTCTTCCTCTACCAAGTCAGCTCCTATGACCTTTACGCCCCCGGCTGGGCTTACCGCCCGGACGTGGAATTCGCCGCTCAGGACGACAACCCCAACAGTGCGGGCGAATACGTGTGGACGGGCTTCGACTACCTGGGCGAACCCACCCCGTACAACCTGGACGCCACCAACGCCCTGAACGTCCCGGAAGGACCGGAACGCGAAAAACTGATGGCGGAGCTCAAGAAAATGGGCAACCGCGCTCCCTCCCGCAGCTCCTACTTCGGCATCGTGGACCTGTGCGGATTCAAGAAGGACCGCTTCTACATCTACCAGGCCCACTGGAGGCCGGATGTCAAGATGGCCCACATCCTGCCGCATTGGAACTGGCCGGAACGCAAGGGTGAAGTAACACCCGTGCACGTCTATACCAGCGGGGATGAAGCGGAACTCTTCCTGAACGGGAAATCCCAGGGCGTCCGTAAAAAGGGCACCGGTGACAAGGACCGCTACCGCCTCGTGTGGGAAGACGTGAAATACACGCCCGGCACCCTCAAGGTAGTCGCCAAAAAAGACGGCAAGCCCTGGGCTACGGATACGGTAACCACCACCGGAAAACCGGCGGCGCTCACCCTCAAGCCGGACCGCAGTGAAATCAAGGGAGACGGCTATGACCTCTCCTACGTCACCGTGGCCGTCCGTGACGCGCAGGGCCGCATGGTGCCCCGCAGTAAAAACCAGCTCACCTTCAAGGTAAGCGGTCCGGCGGACATTGCCGGCATCTGCAACGGAGACCCCACGGACTTCACCACCATGGCCAATCCGGAAAATAAGAACATCATGAAAATCAAGGCTTTCAACGGCCTTGCCCAGGTTGTTCTGCGCTCCCGCAAGGGTGAATCCGGAAAAGTGACGCTCCAGGTCATCTCCAACGGCCTTAAACCGGCCCAGACGACCGTGACAGTCAAATAAACCGGGTACGAAGCATCTGCTCCGGCCGCCGGTTCCCGCCAGGGAGCCGGCGGCTTTTTCATGCATCCGCCTCCGGAACGGAAAAGGCCTGTTTTCCTCCATTTACCGGATAGGTAGGGATTGAAAGAAAAAAACTTTATGGTACCCTTTTGCCCATGTCTGATCTGCCCAAAGCATATGATCCCTCCCTGGTGGAAGAAAAATGGCAATCCCGCTGGATTGAAGAAGGTTGTTTCAAGGCTGACCCGGCTTCTGAAAAGCCTGCCTACTCCATCGTCATTCCCCCGCCCAACGTCACGGGAGTGCTCCACCTGGGCCATGTGCTGAACAACACCATCCAGGACATTCTGGTGCGCCGTGCGCGCCAGAAGGGATATGAAGCCCTGTGGCTGCCCGGCACGGACCACGCGGGCATCGCCACCCAGGTGCGGGTGGAAAAGGATCTCAAGCAGACGACGGGCCAGAGCCGCCATGACCTGGGCCGTGAAGCCTTTCTGGAAAAAGTCTGGGAATGGAAGGAAAAACACGGCGGCATCATCATCAACCAGCTCCACAAACTGGGCTGTTCCTGTGACTGGGACCGTGAACGCTTCACGATGGATGAGGAATACACCAAAGCCGTCGGGCAGGTCTTCATTGACCTCTTCAGGGAAGGCCTCATCTACCGCGGGCGCCGCATGGTCAACTGGTGCCCCGTTTCCCTTACCGCGCTTTCCGATGAAGAAGTCATCATGACGGAACAGAAAAGCAAGCTCTACACTGTCCTGTACAAGCTGGAAGACGGCTCCGGAGCTCTCCATGTAGCTACCACCCGCCCGGAAACCATCATGGCGGACGTGGCCGTGGCCGTGAACCCGAAGGACCCGCGGTACGCCCATCTCATCGGCAAAAACGTCATGCGCCCGCTCAACGCCGCCCCCATCCCCGTCATCGGGGATGAATACGTGGAAATAGAATTCGGCACCGGCGCCCTGAAAATCACTCCGGCCCATGACAAGGCCGACTTTGAAATAGGCCGGAAATTCAACCTGGAAATCATTGACATCCTTACCCCGGACGGCCATGTCAATTGCCCGGAAGTGCCGGAACTCCACGGCATGGACCGCTTTGACGCGCGCCGGAAATCCGTGGAAATGCTGGAAGCCGCCGATCTCATGGTCAAGATTGAAGACTATGACAACAAAGTAGGCTTCTCCGAACGCGCCAACGTACCCATTGAACCGCGCCTCTCCATGCAGTGGTTCCTCAAATACCCCTGCGTAAAGGAAGCGGCGGACGCCGTAGCCGGCGGAGACATCACCTTCCGCCCCGCCCGCTGGGCGAAAACCTATGCGCACTGGCTGGAAAACATCCAGGACTGGTGCATCTCCCGCCAGCTCTGGTGGGGCCACCGTATCCCGGTCTGGTACAGGAAGGACAAGGCGGAGGAACTCAGGAACGCCCCTGCCCTGGACGCCTCCGCCCTGGAACAGGGCAGCCTTTATGTAGGAACCGAGCCCCCGGCGGACCCGGAAAACTGGATTCAGGACAGTGACGTGATGGACACGTGGTTCTCCTCCTGGCTGTGGCCCTTCTCTACCATGGATGATGAAACCCGCGCCAAATTCTACCCCACCTCGGACCTCGTCACTGGACCGGACATCATCTTCTTCTGGGTGGCCCGCATGATCATGGCCGGTTACCGCTTCCAGCATGACAAGCCGTTCAGCAACGTATTCTTTACATCCATCATCCGCGACAAGATTGGACGTAAAATGAGCAAATCCCTGGGCAATTCCCCGGACCCGCTGGACCTGATTGCCAACTACGGCGCGGACGGCCTCCGCTTCGGCCTCATGCGCATCGCCCCCACGGGCACGGACGTGCGCTTTGACGAAAGCCAGATCGGCGAAGGCAGGAACTTTGCCAACAAGCTTTACAACGCCACCCGCTTCCGCCTGATGCAGGGCGCGGCGGAGGAAGGCGCAGCTCCGCACTACTCACCCGTGCACATCGCCATCATCTCCAAACTCAGGCAGCTTCACGCAGATGTGGAAAAAGCGCTGGCGGACTACGAATTCAACGCCCTCATCCAGGCCCTGTACCAATTCTTCTGGAACGAATACTGCGACCGCTTCCTGGAAGCCGTCAAAGGCGACCTGAGGGACGGCGCGGACCCCGCGGCGCGGGCGGCCACGCTCACCACCATGGACACGGTGCTCAGGCACTACCTGGCCCTGCTCCATCCGGTCATGCCCCACATCACGGAAGAACTCTGGGCCTCCCTGGGCTTTGCGGACGCCAACGGCGGCCTCCCGCTCATGCGCACACCCCTTCCCTCCGCGGACGCCCTGCTGGCCGGACTGGATGAAAAACGCATCACGCTGGCGAACACCCAGGCAGCCGCCCTCTATGAAACGGCCAACAAGGCGCGCAACCTGAAGGCGGAATACGACCTCTCCAACAACAAAAACGTCAGCTTCATCCTGAAAACCGCGCATGACGTTCCCCAGGACATCCTCTCCCGCCTTTCCATCCTGGCGAATGCCAAATCCGTCACCCGGGACGCGGGCTATGCAGCGCCCAAGGGCACGCCCGCGGCCCTGACGCCGCTGGGGGAACTCTTCCTCCCCCTGGAAGGGCTCATTGACGTGGAAGCGGAAAAGGAACGCCTGGGCAAGGAACTGGATAAAATTGCCAGGGAAATCACCAAGTCCTCCGCCAAGCTGGGCAATGCGGGCTTTGTGGAAAGAGCTCCGGCGGAAGTCGTGGAGCAGGAAAAAGCCCGTCTGGCGGATTGGGAAGCAAAACAGGCCCAATTGAAAGGCATGCTTGATTCCCTTTCCTAATCATCTATTCTTCCGGGAATGAATGATCTTCAACAGTACTTTGCCGGACGTGAGCAATTCATTGAATTGCTGGAAGCGGTCGGCATAGGGACTCTTGAACAATTCGCTTCCGTGGATCCCCTCACCGTTTTGCCTGAACTCCATCAGGCAAAACGGATGCTTAAGCTGAAAACGGCAATTCCCCCGGCCCCTCTATTCAGGGCATGGGTGGAGCAGGCCCTTTCATCCCTCACGGCGCCGGAACCGGCAGACCTGCCCGGCGCCCAGGTACCCCTCCCCCTTGCCGTTCCCGTAGCTGAACCGGCTACGCCGCCGGCAACTCCACGGAAACCCGTCCGGGAAAAACGGCAGCGGAACTCTGACAGCCCTGCAAAACACCTCTCCACCAAGGCGAGGCTTCAGGAGGAACAAAGCTACCAGCCCGCCAAACCCGCCCATACTCCCCACGAACCGAAAACCTACCTGCGTAAAAAAGGAGTCAGGCACATGACCCCTTTCCGGACGTGGCTGGGGGCGGCCTCCGTCCTTCTGCTCTTTGTCAGCATCCTCTTTTCCATTGCGGTAACCACCCTGGTTCTCCTTAACGGAGAACGGGGCTGGCTAATCATCAGCCTCTGCTTCGGCCCCCTGTTCGTGGCGCTCATCCTGTACCTCTCCCTGGCTCTTCCCCGGAAATGCAGTGTATGCCGGGCGCATGTCTTCTCCTTCAAAAAATACACCCGCAACAAGGCGGCGCACTGCCTCCCCCTCTTCGGCTATGTATTTGCCACGGCTCTGCACGTGTTTCTCTTCCGCTGGTTCCGGTGCCCGGCCTGCGGTTCCTCCCAGCAGCTGGAGAAAGCCCGTGCTGACCAGGGCAAGCGCTGAGCCTGCTCTTTACTGTCACACGGCTTTCCGGACCTGCCCAGGCCCTCCCCTGCACGGATAACGCGGGCAAGCAGCCTTCTCCTTCCTAGCGCTGTAACAGTGCCATGATCGCCGGTTGGATGGCTTCTCTCCAGAGTCTTCTTTTCTGTATCCGCCCTGCCACATCCGGATTCAGGAGCATAGGCAGCCTCTTCCCGGATACCTCTTCACTCCCAGTCCTCCACATTCCCATCAAGAGTACAGGCGCATCTTTGCCGGCAGTTGTAGCATGCCCCTTCCCTTCAAACTCTATCAACAGGCTTAACCTCTTCAAATCCTTGCGCGGAGAAAAAAGGGCAACAACAAAAACGCCGCCCTCTTTTCCAGAGGACGGCGTTCCAAAATCCTGAGGTGTCTCAATTAGAGCACTTCCGGAGCAAGGGAAACAATCTTCATGAACTTCTTTTCACGGAGTTCACGGGCGACCGGCCCGAAAATACGGGTGCCGCGCGGGTTGTTATCCTTGTCGATGATGACGACGGCGTTGCCGTCAAAGCGCAGCACGGAGCCGTCATCACGGCGGATCGGGGCGGCGGTGCGCACCACCACAGCCTTCACCACGGTACCCTTCTTCACGGAAGCGGTCGGAATGGATTCGCGGATGTGGCAGGTAATAATGTCGCCAATGTGGGCCTGACGGGTACGCTTGCCGATGACGCCAATCATCTTGGCGGAGCGGGCGCCGGTATTGTCGGCCACCTGGACTAGGGATTCCATCTGGATCATGGTATCAAATCTCCTTTATTTAATGGTTGATTCCTGATTAGTGGGTCAGCACTTCCACCAGTTCCCAGCACTTGAGCTTGGAAAGCGGGCGGGTTTCAACGATACGTACCTTATCGCCTACCTTGGCCGTGGAGTTTTCGTCATGGGCGTAGAACTTCTTGCTCTTCTTGACGATCTTCTTGAACTTGGGGTGCGGAACGCGGGCAACGTATTCCACAACGATGGTCTTGTCCATCTTGGTGGAGGTCACCACGCCGATGCGCGTCTTGCGAAGGCCGGGCTTCTTGGTTGTTTCGGTTTGTTCGGACATTGGATTCTAAAAGTGTTAGAATGTTCTGTTGTTACCGGAAATCCTCAGCTTACGCTTCCCCGGTTTCACCCTTAATGGTAAGGGCACGGGCAAGGTCCTTGCGGACAGTGCGGATTCTCTGGTTGTTTTCCAGCTGGCCGGTGGCCTGCTGGAGACGGAGATTGAAGAGTTCTTCACGAAGGCTGCGCACCAGAGCGGAAAGCTCCTTGGCGGACATAGCACGAAGTTCTTTGGGAGAGTTCTTATCGGACATGGTGATGAGTAGCTTTAGTGTTGAACGCCTTGACGGTAGACGAAGCGGGTAGGCACGCCCAGTTTGTTGGAAGCCAGACGAAGGGCTTCACGGGCCTGGGATTCGGTCACGCCGCCAACTTCAAACAGAATGTTGCCGGGGCGGACAACGGCCACCCAGCCTTCCACGGCGCCCTTGCCCTTACCCATACGGGTATCCGGGGGACGGGACGTGAAGGACTTCTGCGGGAAAATGCGGATGAACACCTTACCTTTACGTTTCAGGTAACGGTTGATCGCAATACGGCAGGCTTCAATCTGGTTGTTGGTGATCCAACCGCGGTCGAGCACCTGAAGGCCGAAGTCACCAAAGGCAACATAGGTACCGCTGGTGGCGTTGCCGGAACGGCTGCCGCGGTGCATCTTGCGGTGCTTCACTCTTTTGGGCATTAAAGGCATATCTTATTCCTCCTTGTGTTAAGTGTGATGAACAATGTGATGGCGGCTTTTCTAGGCACGCGGACGACGGGGACCGCGGGGGCCGGACGGGCGGGAATTCTGCTGGGAGACGACTTCATCGCGCTTGTTGACCCAGCACTTCACGCCAATGATGCCGTAAAGAGTGCGGGCTTCGGCAAAACCGTAGTCGATCGGAGTGCGGAGCGTCTGCAACGGCACTTTGCCTTCGCGGTACCATTCGGCACGGGCGATGTCGGCGCCGCCGAGACGACCGGCGCAGCGGATGCGGATGCCGTCGGCGCCACGTTCCATGGCTACCTGCACGGCGCGCTTCATGGCGCGGCGGAAGGAAACGCGGCGTTCCAGCTGAACGGCCACGTTTTCAGCGATGAGCTGGGCGTCCGTTTCAGGGGAGCGGATTTCCACGATGTCAATGTTGACCTGGGTGGAAGCGCCGCACAGGCCCTGAAGGTACTGGCGGATCTTTTCAATTTCTTCACCCTTGCGGCCGATGACAAGGCCCGGACGGGCGGTGTGGACGGTAATGCGGACGCTGTTCCAGGCACGTTCAATCACGATGCTGGAGACGGCGGCGGACATCAACTGTTCCTTGATGTACTTGCGCATCACCAAGTCTTCATGCAGCTTGGTGGCGTAATCCTGGCCCGTGGCGTACCACTTGGAGCGCCAGTCCTTGTTGACGGCGAGGCGGAACCCGATTGGATTTACTTTCTGACCCATGATATTAGTTCAGCTATATGTGTGTTAGATTGGTATGACCTAGCCTTCTTGATCGGCCAGGATAACGGTGATATGGGATGTGCGCTTGCGGATCATGTTGGCGGATCCACGGGCGCGGGGCATCGTGCGGCGCATGGTGGGGCCTTCATCGACCATGACGGACTTGACCACCAGCGTGTCAACGGACAGTTCCGCATTGTTTTCGGCATTGGCCAAAGCGGACTTGAGCGTCTTATTCAGCAGGTAGGCACCCTTCTTGGGGGTGTAGGACAGGATGTCGGTCGCCTGGGAGACGGACAAGCCTTGGATTTCTTGAGCAATATCGCGCATCTTCTTAGCAGAGATGCGGGCGTATTTGTAAACAGCTTTCACTTCCATGGGTTTTTCCTCGTAGTGCAGGTTATTGATGAAGATGATTTAGTCGTTGGTTTTTACTGAGGCAGAATCTCCGACGCGCACCGGATCGGCAGGCGCCACAAGTTTCTGAACAAGCGCGCCACATACTTCCTTGCGGACGTCCGTGACCACGGCTTCTCCGATGGTTTGCGCTCCCCGGGTCACCTGTACCGGCATCCCGACTTGCATCCCCGCCGTCTTGCCGGCGTTCAGCACCACCACTCCGGACTCGGAGTCAATGCTGAGCACCTTGGCTTCCGCCAGGGTTCCCGCGCCATCTCGCACGGGCTGTTGCCTGTATCCCAGAACGGAGTCCAGCAGGCGCAGGGAGCTTTCCACCGCGGTCCTGGAGTTCGCATCCTCGGATATGGCTTGTTTCATGTAGGCGAGGATAGCTCCGGAGAGCTTGACGGACGCCTGTTCCAACCGCTGGATGCGGTCATTGAGAACTTCGATGTCTGCCATTGCCTGAATCAGGCGTTCCTCACTATTACCTAGCGCTGCGCCTCCCAAAGCTTCCAGCCGGGAACGGATATCCACCAGCTGGGCGGCCGCCTTGTCGGCGTCGCTGCGGGCCTGGACATAGGATGCCTTGAGGGCCGCATTCTGCTTTTCGAGACGCTCGATTCTGCGCGTCAGTGCCGCCGTATCCTCTTCCGCTCCCTGCAGTATTCCGCCCAGCCCCACAAGGGTGGTGAGGGAGTACGCAAGGATGGAAGAAGAGTTCGACATGTTGATTGTTAACTTACTGATTACTTCTTACCGATACCGCCGTGCTGTTTGAAGACACGAGTCGGGGCAAATTCACCAAGCTTGTGGCCTACCATGTTTTCCGTGACGTACACGGTGGCAAAGTTCTTGCCGGCGTGCACCAGGAAGGTCAGACCGACGAAGTCAGGCGTAATCATGGATGCGCGGCTCCAGGTCTTGATCGGCTTGCGGTCACCGGATTCAAGCTGAGCGTCAACCTTGGTGAGAAGCTTCTGACTGACAAAAGGGCCTTTTTTGAGAGAACGTCCCATGTTATATGATCCTAGTTAAAGTTATTGTGTATTGGTTACTTGGCGTTGCGGCGCTGTACGATGACGGAGTCGCTGGGCTTGCGGAGACGGCGGGTCTTCTGGCCCTTGACGTGGCCCCACGGGGACTTGAGGTGCTGGCGGCCGCCGCCGGACTTGGACTTGCCTTCACCACCACCGTTCGGGTGGTCGACGGGGTTCATCGTCATACCGCGCACGGTGGGACGAACGCCCATCCAGCGGGTGCGGCCGGCTTTGCCGGACATTTCGTTCATGTGCTGGGTATTGCCAACCTGACCGATGGTGCAGTAGCAATCCTCATTGAAACGGCGGATTTCACCGGAGGGCATTTTGATCAGGGCATAGCCGGCTTCGCGGTTGGAAACAATGGCCTGCTGACCGGCTGCGCGGGCAACCTTGCCGCCGGAACCCGGACGGATTTCAATGTTGTGAACGGAGGTACCCAGGGGAACGTTCTTCAGGGGCATGGCATTGCCTACCTTGGGAGCAACCTTCTGGCCGCTTTCCACCTTCATGCCCACCTGGAGGCCCGTAGGAGCCAGGATGTAGGACTTTTCACCGTCCTTGTATTCAATCAGGGCGATTCGGCAGGTGCGGTTGGGATCGTATTCAATGGTAAGCACGGTGGCGGGCACGTCAAACTTGTTGCGTTTGAAGTCCACCAGGCGATACTTGCGCTTGTGGCCACCGCCGATGTGGCGGGTGGTGATGCGGCCGTTGTTGTTGCGGCCGCCGGATTTCTTGAGGGGTCTGCAGAGACTCTTTTCCGGGGTGGAGGTGGTGATTTCGTCAAAGGACGGCCACACCTTGTAGCGGTTAGAGGGAGTAACTGGCTTGAATGACTTGAGGGACATGATAGCTTTCCTTCCTAATAGGGGCGTTAAACGAGGTCAAGGGTTTCACCGTTGGCAAGCTTGATGTAAGCTTTTTTCCAGTGGGCGGTGCGACCTGCATCAGCGCGGCGCTGACGCTTGAGCTTGCCGTCATAGTTGGCGGTGCGCACGGAAGCGACCTTCTTGCCGAAAGCAACTTCGACAGCCTTTTTGATTTCGATTTTGTTGGCGTCACGGTCAACTTCAAGGACCAGCTCACCAGTGGTTTCCTGGAGCATGGTGGCCTTTTCGCTGATGCGCACCTTCTTGATGACTTGGTAAATGTCTTTCATGGCTTCTTAAGCAGTACGGCTGGCGAGGGTTTCTAAAGCGTTGTCAACGAGGATCACTGCACCAGCGTTCATGAGCTGTTCAATGTTCACTTCTGCGGCGGTCATCAGGAGGACTTCCTGAACGTTGCGGCCGGCAAGATAGGTGGATTCGTCAAAGGAGGCAGCCACGATGAGCACCTTCTTGGCGTCCGTCAGTTCCTTGACGGCCTTGATGAAGGACTTGGTCTTGCCATCAGCCACGGAGAATTCGGAAATGGTGCTGACCTTGGAACCGGCGATCAGGTCACCCAGAACGCGGCGCAGGGCCAGGCGGCGGGTGCTCTTGTTCACCTTCTTGGTGTAGTCGCAGGGGCGGGGACCGAAGACCACGCCGCCGCCCACAAAGATGGGAGCGCGCTTGTCGCCGTGACGGGCGTTACCGGTGCCCTTCTGGCGGAAGATCTTCTTGTTGTTGCCGCTGACTTCAGCGCGGGTCTTGGAGTTGGCGGAACCGGTACGGCGGTTTGCCTGGTAAGCCACGATGAGGTCATGAACGGCCTGGGAGCCCTTGTCACTGCCTACAAGCTGGATGTTGGCGGCAGCGGCGGCTTCTAATGTAAAGGTATTTGCGGACATAGATAGGTTTTCCTATAATCAATGTGAGGTTAACTAAAGCCTACTTCTTCTTGGCGGGGCGGATCACGAGGTAGGAACCGCGTGCACCGGGAACAGCGCCGGAGATAAGAATGACGTTGTCTTCCGGACGAACAGCCACAACCTTCAGGTTCTGTACCGTGCGCTTGGCATTGCCCATCTGTCCGGGCATTTTCTGGTTCTTCCAGACGCGGCCAGGGGTGGAGCAGCCACCCACACCACCGGTACGGCGGTGCATCATGGAACCGTGGGCGGCGGGAGAGCCGTGGAAGTTGTGGCGGCGCATCGCGCCCTGGAAGCCCTTGCCCTTGGAAGTGCCGATCACGTCAACCCACTGGCCGGCGGAAAAGAGGTCCACGCCGGGATCTTCTGCGCCTTCAGCAGGCAGTTCGGAAGCTTCCACGCGGAATTCCTTGAGGAGCTTGGTGGGCTGGATGCCCAGTTTCTTGAAGTGGCCGGCCTGAGGCTTGGCCACGCGGCTTTCCTTCTGCGCATCAAAGGCAACCTGAATAGCGTTGTAGCCATCCTTGTCTTCCGTTTTGATCTGGGCGAAGGTGTTGCCCTTTACGTCGATGACGGTCACGGGCACCATAGCGCCGGATTCCTGGTCAAACAGGCGGGTCATGCCGACCTTTTTTCCGATAAGTCCTAGAGCCATTGTAGTGTGTCTTTCTGTTTTTTAATTACTTATCCGGGTACCAAACTAGATGCGGATCGTGATGTCCACACCAGCCGGGAGATTAAGCTTCTTGAGCTCATCAATCGTGCGGGCGGTCGGATCGACGATGTCGAGCAGGCGCTTGTGGGTGCGGATTTCAAATTGTTCAGCCGACTTTTTGTTGACGTGAACGGAACGGTTCACGGAGAATTTCTCAATGCGGGTCGGCAACGGGATCGGGCCGTGAACTTTGGCTCCGGTGCGCTTGGCGGTTTCAACGATCTCCAGGGAGGAGCGGTCGATGGCGCGAGAGTCAAATGCGCGGAGTCGAATGCGGATTTTTGGACTTTGCATGGACGTGCGGTCTATTGGTTATACTTCAAAGGTTTGTTTATTTAGCCCTGTCGCTGACGATCTGGTCAACGAGGTTCTGAGGCACCTGTTCAAAGTGGGAGGGCTCCATGGAGTAGGAGGCGCGGCCACTGGAGAGGGTACGGATAGCGGTGGAGTAACCGAACATTTCGGACAAGGGGACCATGGCTTTCAGGATACAGGCGTTAGCCTTGTTTTCCATATTGCTGATCTGGCCGCGGCGGCGGTTCAGGTCACCCATGATGTCGCCCTGGTAGTCGGTCGGGGTAGAGGCTTCCACGGACATGATGGGTTCCAGCATGATGGGCTTGGCCTTCTTGAAGGCATCCTTCATGGCGAAAATGGCGGCCATCTTGAACGCGTTTTCGTTGGAGTCCACTTCGTGATAGGAACCGTCCACCACTTCAACGTGTACGTCTACCACCGGATAACCGGCGATGACGCCCGTGGTCATGGCTTCATTGAGGCCGGCGAAAACGGCGTTCATGTATTCCTTCGGAATGGCGCCGCCCACGATCTTGTTCTCAATGGTGAGGCCCTTGCCGCGTTCGTTCGGCTTCACGTCAATCACCACGTGGCCGTACTGGCCGCGGCCGCCGGACTGCTTGACCAGCTTGCCGTCGCCATGGGCGGGGGTGGTGATGGTTTCGCGGTAGGCGATCTGGGGCTTGCCGATGTCGGCTTCCACCTTGAATTCGCGCATCAGGCGGTCAATGATGATTTCCAGGTGAAGTTCGCCCATGCCGGAGATCAGGGTCTGGCCGGTTTCTTCATCCGTCTTCACGCGGAAGGTCGGGTCTTCTTCAGACAGACGGCCCAGAGCGTTGGACATTTTTTCCTGGTCAGCCTTGGTCTTGGGTTCCACGGCCATGGAAATAACGGTTTCCGGGAAGGTGGGGGGTTCCAGGCAAATGTCGTTGTCCGGGCTGGTGATGGTGTCGCCCGTGGTCACGTTGCGGAGCCCCACGATGGCGGCGATGTCACCGGAGTACACGGCGTCAACGTCCGTGTGCTGGTTAGCCTGGATCTGAATGATGCGGCCCACGCGTTCCGACTTGCGGGTGCGGGGATTGTATACCGTGTCACCTTTCTTGAGGACACCGGAGTAAACGCGGATGAACACCAGCTTGCCGACGAACTTGTCAGCCCAGAGCTTGAATGCCAGCACCATGGGCTTGGCATCGTCCGTAGCGGTAATCTTGAAGGTTTCTTCCGCATCCAGCGTGCTTTCAGCGTGGGCGGGAACGGTTTCCACCGGAGAGGGAAGGTAATCCACCACGGCGTCAAGCAGGAACTGGACGCCCTTGTTTTTGAAAGCGGAACCGCCTGCAACGGGGATGAACTTGTTGGCGATGGTGGCGCGGCGGATAGCCTGCTTGAGTTCCTTGGCGGTGAAGGGTTCTTCCATGAGAACCTTTTCAGCCAGTTCATCGTCCACGTCAGCCACGCGGCTCACCAGGTCATGGTAGGCCAGTTCAGCTTCGTCCTTAAGTTCGGCGGGGATTTCTTCAATCGTGTAGGTGGAGCCCAGACGGTCGTTATCGGCATAGATGACAGCCTTCTGGTTCACCACGTCAATCTGGCCGCGAAGCTGGTCTTCAGAACCGATGGGGATCAGGATGGCGGCGGCGTTTGCACCCAGCTTGTTGTGGATGTCGTCCAGAACGTTGTTGAAGTTGGCGCCGGTGCGGTCCATCTTGTTCACAAAGCACATGCGGGGAACGCTGTACTTGGTGGCCTGGCGCCACACGGTTTCCGTCTGGGGCTGTACGCCGGCCACACCGCAGAATACCACGATGGCGCCGTCAAGCACACGGAGGGAACGCTCCACTTCAGCGGTGAAGTCAACGTGCCCGGGGGTGTCAATAATGTTCAGCTGGAAGTTTTCGCCTTCGAACACTTTGCTGATACCTTCATTCTGAAGCTGCTTCCAGTTGGTGGTAACGGCGGCAGAGGTGATGGTGATACCGCGTTCGCGTTCCTGCTCCATCCAGTCCGTGGTGGCGGAACCTTCGTGGGTTTCACCGATCTTGTGGATCATGCCGGTGTAGAAAAGAATACGCTCGGACAAAGTGGTTTTGCCGGCGTCAATGTGAGCGGAGATACCGATGTTGCGGTAGCGCTCAAGGGGAGCCTTGCGATTGGGATTGTTTACGTGATCGGACATAGTGTCTGGAAAGTATCTGTAATGATCGAAAGTGAGTGGTTCGGCTGACGCTCGCGGAAGGGATTACCAGCGGAAGTGGGCAAAGGCGCGGTTGGCCTGAGCCATCTTGTGAACGTCGTCGCGCTTGCGGACGGAGGAACCCTGGTTGTTGGCGGCTTCCTTGATTTCGTTGGCAAGAGCCTTGTGCATCGGCACGCCCTTGCGGTTGCGGGCGTAGTTCACGATCCAGCGCATGGCCAGGGATTCGGAACGGGCCGGGTCCACTTCAAGAGGCACCTGGTAGGTGGCGCCACCAACGCGGCGGCTCTTCACTTCCACACGGGGCTTGGCGTTCTCAATGGCGCGGGTGATCACTTCCAGGGGATCAATGCTGTCCGTGCCTTCATTAGCCATGTCGATGGCGGCATAGACGATGCGTTCCGCAAGGGAGCGCTTGCCATCCAGCATAACCTTGCTGATCAGTTTGCCAACAAGAGCGCTGTCGTAACGGGGGTCACGACGTTCAATTTTTCTATAGACGCGTTTACGGCGGGCCATAATATATTATTAGGTAAGATGTTAAGTTTACTTGGCAGAAGCCTTGGGACGCTTGGCGCCGTACTTGGAACGACCCTGGCGGCGCTTGTCAACACCGAGGCAGTCAAGAGCGCCGCGGACGATATGGTAGCGAACACCCGGCAAGTCCTTCACACGACCGCCGCGCACAAGCACGATGGAGTGTTCCTGGAGGTTGTGACCTTCACCGCCAATGTAGGCGATCACTTCTTCACCATTGGTAAGACGGACTTTAGCCACTTTACGAAGAGCCGAGTTCGGCTTCTTGGGCGTACGGGTCATTACCTGGAGACAAACACCGCGGCGTTGCGGGCAGCTATGAAGAGCGCGTGACTTGGACTTCTCTTCCGGAGTAATACGTCCCTTGCGGACGAGCTGATTAATGGTCGGCATGTTTTCCTGCTTTGGTTGTGGTTCGTCGGTTTGATCCGATATTCAAGGCGAACATCCCTTTCAATAAGCAGGAAGCGCGCCTTTTTTCCGGAGGCAAACCCGATAGAAAACGTATTTCTTGCACCTTTCGGCGCGTTTGGGGACGGCCAATATAACGTGATTTTACACCATGACAAGTCTTTTATTCATCTTTTCCTAAATATTTCTTCCGTCTCATTTTCCCCTGCTCTTTCCGGAACATCATGACGGGCTTCCGATTCTTTTTTCAGCTTCCTTCCCACCCAGCGGACTTCCACATACTGGTAGATGAAATAAGCCAGGACGGATGAAATGCACAAGGCAATTCCCCAGAATAAAACCGGAAACTCTTCCTCCCGGAAGTCCACCTTCCAGACTTCCCTCATCATGCGGAACATTACGTCCATTCCCAGTTTCACCGGAATATGGAAAAGGAAAAGGGCATACGTCATCCCGGCTCCAATCCCCACCCATTTCAGCACGGGCCTGGACAGGGAAGGCAGGCGCACGCTCCACAGGGAGGCAATGCACAGGGCAAAAATTCCGGAAGACACCACATATCCCGGAAAGGAATAGTTCAGAGCCCCGATGCCCCTCCACCTGATCATGGAAGATGCCAGCAGCCATGCCGCGCCCGCTCCAATCCAAAACCACCGCCATGAAATCTTCCACCGTTCCATGTTCCAGGACGCGCACCACATCCCCAGCAGGAACTGCCACAGGCGGAACGTCACCTGGTAATACAGGCCGCCTGACTCATTCACGGCAAAAGGCCGCATTCCGCTCCGCACCAAGGCAAAAAGAACGCTTGCCGCCAGTACCCACATAAACAGCTTTTTCCCGTAACAACGGCGCAGCCACGGGAACAGAGCCAGAAATGCCACAATGCAGCCGATGAACCAGACGGAAGCATTCTCCATCATCTGGGCCAGCGCAAGCGTGGGAGCAATCACCAGCAGCTTGATTCCGGGCCATGCGGGAACCGGACGGCCTTCAAAAAAGAGAATGGCATTGCCAATAGCCCATGCCACGATCATCACAGGCAGCAAACGCCATGCCTTTTTCCGGTAATAATTTCCTATTCCCCCACCCTCCGCTCCGGAGGAACGAACGGCTAAAAAACCGCTCAGGACAAAAAAGCCGTCCACGGCCACGCTGCCTCCGCAATCCTTGCACCCTCTGTAATGAAAGATGACCACCGTCAGGCACAGCAAGATTCTCAGCAGGTCCAACCCATAATTCCTGACAGGCAGCATGTCAGGAAGCTAACGGATAAGCAATCCGGGGTCAAGTTCCGATCCTGAGGGAAAAAGGCTTGTACAAATAAGCCCTCCCTTTCCAAAGAAAGAGAGAATCTTCAGGAGGCGCCGCAGGCTTCTGTTCCCCTTCATGATTATACGTCTCACAGACGTCTCCTTTTTATATTTCTTCCCTGGCGCTCAGTTTTTTCCGCTGTCTCAGGAACCTGCCACACTCCTTCCGGCTTGCCGGACAGGAGAAGGATGTTCTCCTTTTCCATTCATAACCGGCAAAAACGGATTGCTTATCCGCACGCTTTTCCGAACACAGGCGGGCACAAAAAATCCGTTCCCGGCCATGCTTGCCGGAAACGGATTCCATTAAATAAAACTACGGGCGCCGTTATTTCTTCGGCGTCACCAGGGGATGTCCGGACATTTCCGCAGGCTGTTTCAGCCCCATCAGATTCAGCAGAGTGGGAGCTACGTCCGCAAGAATGCCGTTGGAGAGATTCACCTCATCCTTGTCCGCACCCACGTAAATCAGGTCCACCAGGTTGGTGGTGTGGGCCGTATTCGGGGAGCCGTCCTTATTGCGCATGTGTTCGGCATTGCCATGGTCAGCGGTAATGAGCAGCTTGCCGCCCAGTTCCAGTACTTTCTTCACGCACTTTTCCAGGGCGCTGTCCACCGCTTCACAGGCGGCGATGCCGGCTTCCACATAGCCGGTATGGCCCACCATGTCCCCATTGGCAAAGTTCATGATCACCACATCATACTTGTCTACGGCGTCCACAAACTTGTCAGCCACTTCCTCCGCGCTCATCTGGGGCTTCAGATCGTAGGTGGCCACTTCACGGGGGGAGGGAACCAGGATACGGTCTTCACCGGGAAACTGCGTTTCCACTCCTCCATTAAAGAAGAAGGTCACGTGGGCATACTTTTCCGTTTCCGCGATGCGGAGCTGGGTTTTTCCAGCTTCCGCCACGATCTGGCCGAAGATGTTGTCCAGCTGTTCCTGTTCAAAAACAATGGGGGAGGGATACTTGGCGTCATATTCCGTCAGCGTTACGTAGTGCACCCTGGGCGTCACTTCACGGTCAAAGCCGTCAAACTCCGGGTACAGGAACGCGTCGCTCATCTGGCGGGCGCGGTCCGCACGGAAATTGAAAAAGAACACCACGTCGTTGTCACGCACGCGCTGCTCGTCGGCGCAGGCAAAAATGCCGGGCTTCAGGAACTCGTCCGTCTCTCCCTTGGCATAGCACTGTTCCACATACTCGGCAGGAGAACAGGAGCACTGCTCACCGCGCCCCAGCACGATGGCGTCCCACGCCAGCTTGTTGCGGTCCCAGCGCTTGTCGCGGTCCATCGCGTAAAAACGGCCGATGACCGTGATGATTTTCGCGCCATAAGGCTTGATGGCTTCTTCCAGTTCACGCATGAATCCGGCTCCGCTGGTGGGGGAGCAGTCACGGCCGTCCGTGATGGCATGGATGCAGATGTCGCGCACGCCAGCTTCATACGCGTATTTGACAATGCCTACCAAGTGGTTGATATGGCTGTGTACGCCGCCGTCGCTCACCAGGCCCAGCAGGTGCAGGCGGGAGGAAGCAGCCTGGGAAAAGGCTGTCTTCAGCACGGCGTTTTCACCCATGGAGCCGTCCTTGATGGCGTTGTCCACCCGGCAGAGATCCTGGAAAACCACGCGGCCCGCGCCCAGATTCAGGTGACCCACTTCGGAATTGCCCATCTGGCCGTCCGGCAGGCCCACATCTTCCCCGGAGGCGCCCAGCAGGCTGTGGGGATAGTTGGCAAGCAGGTAATCAGTAAAGGGTGTATCAGCCAGAACAGTGGCGTCACCGTACTCTTTCGCGACATCAGGACCCAACGGATTGCGGCCCCAGCCGTCGCGAATCACAAGAACGACAGGCTTTTTAGAAGACATGCGCCTTATTTACAGGCATCCCCCCCTTTTGAAAAGCCTGAAATCAGGCATTCCTTCTCCGAGTCGGAAATAGCCTGAGGTTTGCCTCCCTTCCCCACGCGCACAACCACGTACCTTCCCTTCATGACCGGATGCTCGGAATGGAACACCGCAAACTTCCATTCCAGGGAACTGGTTCCTACCGTTCCCAGGGTCAATTCTATGCTCAGCCAGTCCCCCAGCCCTGCGGAACTGGCGTAATCCACATCCACATGCACGCGGGGCCAGCCGCAATCCGGAGAAAGAACCTCCAGCCCCCGTGAACGCAGGTACTCATGCTCCACTTCCTCCACCAGACACAGCAGCCGCGTGAAGTGGGCCACGCCGGAGGCGTCCGTATCATGAAAGGCCACCTGGCGCGTTCTGACAAAAGGGATGCGGGTAAGTTCTTCAGGCATGCCTCCATCCTGCCCCCTTCCCCGGAACCATGTCCAGCCGCAAATGCGTGACAATATGTCACATCAGCTTGATTTGTGACATTCCTCTCTTTATATATAGGGGCAAGCCCGGACGGAAACGGAACCGCCGCCATGAAAAAAGACACCATCGACAAGCTGATCGGCCGCATTGACCACATCAAGGAGGAGGACCTCCAGCGCTTCTTTGTAAAGCTGGCGGAACAGCAGGGCTTTTTCCAGCAGGTGTTTGAGGCCATCCAGGAAGGCCTGATCCTGCTGGACAGCCAGGGCAAGATACTTTTTGTCAACCAGGCGGCTCTCAAGCTTCTCGACAAGGAGCCGGGCCAGGTCACGCCGGAAGACTTCTGCATCTTCCTGGGCAGGGACTGTACGTGGAACACCATCCAGCAGAGCCAAACCGCCGTTTCCCGCGACGTGGAAATATTCTACCCGGAACACAAATTCCTGAACATCTTCATTTCCCCCATCGGCAGCAGGAACCAGGGCCACCTGATTTTAATACGGGATGAAACGCCCCGGCAGAAGAAAAACGCGGAAAATATTGAGGCGGAACGCCTGAACGCCCTGACGCTGCTGGCGGCGGGAGTAGCCCATGAAATAGGCAATCCCCTCAACTCCATCGGCCTTCATCTCCAGCTCCTGGCCCGGAAGGCAAAGAAACTGCCCTCGGAATACCGGACGGAGATGGAAGAACTGCTGAAAACGGCGGAGAGTGAAACCTCCCGGCTGGACGTGATCCTGAAACAGTTCCTCCAGGCCATCCGCCCCACCAAGCCCATCCGGGAGCCCCACAATATTGACGCCATCATTACGGACGTTCTGAAACTGCTGGAACCGGAAATCCTCCAGCGCGGCATCCAGATTAACACGGATCTCCAGCCCAGCCTTCCCCTGCTCAGCCTGGATCCCGTCCAGGTCCGGCAGGTCTTTTACAACCTGATCAAGAATGCCTACCAGTCCATCCCCCCGGAGGGAGGCACCATCCTGGTGAAAAGCGGTTACACGGATGACAGCGTCTTCGTCACCGTGGCGGACACCGGCTGCGGCATTTCCCCGGAAGTCATGGGCAGCATTTACGAGCCTTTCCTGACGACCAAGTCCACCGGCTCCGGCCTGGGCCTGCTCATCGTGCGCCGCATCGTAAAGGAACACGGCGGCTCCATCACCCTGGCCAGCCAGCCGGGCCAGGGAACCACCATCACGGTCTTTCTGCCGCGCGTGGAGCGCACCATCAGGCTTCTTCCCTCTTCCGTCCCGTCATGAAAATGCCCGTCCTGCTGATCGTAGATGATGAGAAACCCACGCGGGACGCCCTGCGCATGGGCTTTCAGGATGACTATGAAGTGTACACCGCCGCCAATCTCTCCCAGGCCGTCACCCTCCTGAAGGAGGAATCCCCGGACCTGGTCCTGACGGACCTGCGCCTGGGCGGTGAAAGCGGCATGGACGTGCTGAAAGCCGGAGCCTCCCTGCCCCAGCCTCCCAAAAGCATCATGATGACCGCTTACGGGTCCGTGGACGCCGCCGTGGCTGCCATGAAGCAGGGTGCATATGACTTCGTCACCAAGCCCCTGAACCTGGACGCCGTGGAGCTGGTGCTCAAGCGGGCGCTCCATACCCGGAACCTGGAAACGGCCAACCAGGAGCTCACCACCCGCATCCAGGCGGATTCCGGCCTTCAAAAACTGCTGGGCAGGTCCACCGCCATGGAGCACGTCTTTTCCGTCATCCGCCAGGTGGCTCCCAGCAGGACAACTGTCCTGATTGAAGGGGAGAGCGGCACGGGGAAGGAGCTGGTGGCCCAGGCCATCCACTCTCTTTCCGGCAGGCCGGAAAACAAATTTGTGGCCGTCAACTGCGCGGCCCTGTCCCCCCAGTTGCTGGAAAGCGAACTATTCGGCCATGAAAAAGGCTCCTTCACCGGAGCGGGACAGCGCCGCATTGGCCGCTTTGAACAGGCGGACGGGGGCACCATCTTCCTGGATGAAATAGGAGAGATAGACGCCGGAACACAGGTACGCCTGCTGAGGGTCCTGTCTGAACGGACCATTGAACGCGTAGGCTCCAACACCCCCATCCCGGTCAATGTCCGCATCATCGCCGCCACCAACAAATCACTGAAAAAACTCGTTCAGGAAGGCAAATTCCGGGAAGACCTCTACTTCCGCCTCAATGTGGTCCACATCCAGATGCCCCCCCTCCGGGACCGCCAGGAGGATGTGCTCTTGCTCGCCACCGCCTTTTTGAAGGAATTCGCCAGGGAAAACAACCGGGAATTCAAACCCCTTTCCCATGACGCCATGGAAGCCGTGCGGAACTACCCCTGGCCCGGAAACGTGCGGGAGCTCCGCACCGCCATGGAGCACGGCGTGGTCATGAGCAACTCCGGAAAAATAGAACTTACGCACCTTCCCCGCCACCTGCACGCGCCGCAGCGGACGGAGGCGCCTGACAGGACGGTGCGGGAACCCGTACCGGACAATGAAGCCAGCACACAGAATGGGCTTGTCCCGGCAGGGGTTTTGAATTTATCCTTGCTTGAGCGGAATGCCATCCAGCAAGCACTGGCCCAATCGAACGGCAACAGAACGGCGGCGGCCCACCTGCTGGGAATCAGCCGCCGCACTCTTCAACGCAAATTACAAGATACCCAACCTTCATGAACGCGCCTACCACGGCATCCCGCACTCCGTTTATCATCATTCTCATCCTGCTGCTGGCAATCACAGGAGTGCAGTACTTCTTCAACTTCAACGGCCTCACCTCCAGCGCCGCCATGGACCAGGCCCAGATTGCCCGGAACGTAGCCAGGGGGCAGGGAATGTCCACCAACTGGCTGAGGCCCATCCAGATGGTATCCGGCAGCACCCGCTCCGGCCTCAATCCTTTTCTTTCAGACGCCCAGATCAACGAGCAGGCAGCCATCCTGGCCGGACAGGGGCAATCCCTCATCAACACGGAAAAATTCAACCCCTACGCCCTCCGGGACACGCGCAGCGCCCCCCTGAACATCCTGGTGGAAGCCGCAGTATTCAAAGTGGCGGGCGTCCACAAGTTCGACCTGTGGAAAATGACGGGCAGTTCCATGATTTACCTGCCGGACCGCATTGTGGCCGGCATCTCCTGCATGTTCTTCATCCTGTCCGTTCTCAGCTGTTATTACATCCTGCATAAAATGTTTGACGTCACCATCGCCAGCTTCACCTGCCTGACGATGATTCTCAGCAACCTTTTCCTGCAATACGCCACCAGCGGCCTTCCGCAAATGATGATGCTCTTCTTCTTTGCATGGGGCGTCCATTTCCTGTACTGCGCCCTGCAAAACCAGGAGGAAAACCGCAAATTCCTGATGCCGGTCATTTACAGCTCCCTCTGTTTCGCATGCGTCTGCCTGGCCGGCTGGATCGGCCTCTGGCCCATGGCCGGGTTCCTGATCTTCGTGGGCATACGCTTCAGGCCGCACGGCCTGTACTGCATTCCGGGCTTCGTGATCCTGCTCCTCCTGCTGGCCTATCCCCTTTACATCAACCGCTCCCTGAGCGGCAGCCTGTTTGGAACGGCTTACTACACCATCTTCACGGGACTGGTCGGCAATGAAGAAATCGCGATGAACTCCCTGGTCTCCGGAGACATTCCCATTGCCGCCCAGAAAGCCGTCACCGCCATCATCAACAACATCATGCTGCAGGGCGACCTGCTCTATGAAAACCTGGGGAACCTCCCCCTCGCCATGGTATTCCTGCTGGCCCTTCTTCATCAATTCAGAAGGCCGGGAGTCAACCAGGCCAAATGGGGCGTCTTCGCCCTGTGGGTTCCGTCCATCATCGGCATGGCCCTTTACACTACCAATAAATCGGGCATCTCCCTGGGACAGATTCAAATCCTTTTTGCCCCCTTCTTTACAGCTTACGGAACCGCCTTTGTCCTCAACCTGATCGCCAGGCACTCCAACAAGGAGGCGGCTCCCGTCATCCGCGGCTGTGTCCTGCTGGCTGCCCTGCTCCTTACCTCCCTGCCGCTTCTGCTCAGCCTTCCCCAAATAGTGAGGATGGGCATCTTGACGAGCAGCCGCGGCATTCCGGCATGGCCGCCCTACTACCCTCCCGGGCTCAACGTGGACCTCCGCACCCAAACCTCTGAAAAGGATTTCATCCTGACGGACCAGCCCGCGGCCGTCGGCTGGTATGCAGACAGGAAAGCTATCGGGTTCCCCAAAATGGTGGATCAATTCATGGTGCTGGAACGCATCCTGAAATTCCACGGCGGCAAGGTGGGAAGCATCCTGGTGACCCCGTCCTCCACGCTGGACAAGGATATCCGCACCGTAGCCTCCGCCTATGGAGAATTCGCCCCCCTGGTTCTGGAAGGCATGACGCTGGTCCAGACGAAGGACAGAAACCCCGTATACCTCTTTGATCACAGCCGCGCGCTCTTCCCCCTGGCAAAACGCTTCGGCACCCCGGACTCCCGCCAATTCCTCCAGGGCGCGGACATGATTCTTTACAAAGACCTTCAGGAAGCGGGTCCCACCCCTCAGCAATAATCCACCCATATGGCCAAACAACGGAAAAACGCTCCCGGATTTGAAGAATCCGTAGCACGCCTGGAAGAAATCATCCGCCTGACGGAAGCCCCCGTCACCGAGCTGGAAGACATGATAGCCCTGGTGGAAGAAGGCAACAAGCTCATCCGCCACTGCCGCGGCATTCTTCATGACGCGGAGCTGCGCATCCAAACCCTCAGCAACCCGGAAACCGCCCAGGACGGAACGGATACTGATGAACCAGACAGCAATGAATTCTCCCTCACCTGAACTCCCGGAACTGTTGAAGGGCATCCGCAGCCATGCGGACCTGATGCAAATTCCCGAGGCGGAACTCCCCCGCCTTGCGGAAGAAATCCGGAACACCCTCATCCACTCCCTTTCCGTCACGGGAGGCCACCTGGGCCCCAACCTGGGCGTGGTGGAGCTGACCATTGCCCTTCACCGCGTTTTTGAAACGCCGCGGGATAAAATCATTTTTGACGTCTCCCACCAGGCCTACGTCCATAAAATGCTCACGGGGCGCGCCCCGCTGATCCACACCATCCGCCAGCACGAGGGGCTATCCGGCTTCGCCAAAATGTCGGAATCCCCCCATGATGCCTATGGAGCGGGCCACGCGGGCACCGCGCTTTCCGCCGCTCTGGGCATGTGCGCGGCCAGAGACCTGAAGGGGGAGGACTACCATGTGGTCACCGTGGCCGGAGATGCGGCGTTCACCTGCGGCACCACCCTGGAGGCTCTGAACAACATCAGCCAGACGACCAAGCGCTACATCGCCATTCTGAACGACAATGAATGGGCCATTGATAAAAACGTGGGCGCCCTGGCAAAATACTTCAACTCCCTCCAAACCTCGGAAACCTTCTCCTGGCTGCGGGACAAGACGGCCTCCTTCATTGAAAAGCTGGGCGGCACGCAGGCCAGGGACTTCGCCTTCAAGCTGGAAGGCACCACCAAAAACCTCATCTTCCCGTCCCTGCTCTTCAATAAATTCGGCCTGCGCTACTTCGGCCCCCTGGACGGGCACGACATCCCCACCCTCATCCGTACCCTTTCCTATATCAAGGACCTCAACGAACCCGTCATCCTGCACGTGGTCACCCAGAAAGGAAAGGGCTACCAGCCCGCGCTGGACAACCCCACTAAATTCCACGGCCTGGGCTCCTACTGCGTGCGGGACGGGGAAACGCAGGCAACCGCCACGCCCACCTTCTCCCACATCTTCGGCTCCACGCTGGTGGACATGGCGCGGGAGGATGACTCCATCACGGCCATCACGGCCGCCATGGCCAGCGGCACCAAGCTGGACCTGTTCAAGGAGGCTTTCCCCAAGCGCTACTTTGACGTGGGCATTGCGGAAGAACACGGCGCCCTCTTCGCCTGCGGGCTGGCGGCGGAAGGCATGAAACCCTACATCGCCATTTACTCCACCTTCATGCAGCGCTGCATTGACATGATCCAGCATGACGCCGCCCTGCAAAAACTGCCAGTGCGCTTCTGCATGGACCGCGCCGGACTCTCCCCGGACGACGGACCCACGCACCACGGCCTGTTTGACATCGCCATGATCCGCAGCATTCCGAACATCGTCTTCATGCAGCCCAAGGATGAAGCGGAATTCGTCCACATGCTCCGGACCATGAACCATTACCAGAACGGCCCCACCGTCATCCGCTATCCCCGGGGCTGCGGCTCCGGAGTCCCCCTCCCCGCCACGGCGGAAATCCTCCCCATCGGCAAGGCGGAAGTACTCCAGACCGGGAAGGACGTCACCCTCATCTCCCTGGGCACCATGATCGGCATCGCCCGGGAAACGGCCAACCTGCTGGAAGCGCAGGGCTACACCGTCACTCTCATCAATGCCCGCTTTATCAAACCCCTGGATGACGAATGCATCCGCCGGCACGCAGCCGGAAGCAGGGTGGCCTGCACCTTTGAAGACCACTCCATCAGCGGCGGCTTCAACTCCGCCGTGCTGGAATCCCTGGAAGCCGGAGGCATCGTCACGCCCGTGGAAGCCATCGCGTGGCCGGACCAGTTCATCGAACACGGCTCGGAACCCATCCTCAGAAAAAAATATGGACTCACGGCGGAAGCCGCGTTACAAAAAATCATTCCCCACCTGAACTCCTGATCCATCCATGAGAGCGCATACTTTCCTACTGGCGGCCCTGGTGCTCGCCCTTCTCCCCGCCTCCGCGCAGCAGCCTGCCCCGGCAACTCCGGCCCCCGTGTGGATACAGGAATTCAACAGCCTGCCGGAGGCATCCAGAAAAAGCTACATTGACCAATTCCGCCGGGCGGAACAGCTCTTTGCCCAGAAAAGAACCATGGAATGCCTCTTCTCCCTGACGGAACTGGAAAAAATTTACGCTGGAAACCCGGGCTTATACAACCTCCGCGGCGCATGCTACATTGAAATCCGTAACGTTGAAAAGGCCTTGGAAAACTTTGAAAAGGCCCTGAAACTGGACCCCTCCAACCTCACCATCCGGTTCAATCTGGCGGAAGCCCGCTACGTCAGCCATGACTATGCCAGGGCGATGAAAGCATTCACGGAACTTCTCCCCGCCTTCAAGGACAACCCCGGCATGACCTCCCTGCTGCAATTCAAGCGCTACATCTGCGCCCGCAAGCTGAACGACCAGGCCGTAGCCAAGGAACTGGAATCCCTGTACGGCCCGATGGACGACACCCCATACTACTACTGCACCCAGGCCATCATCAAATTCCTGGGCGGGGACACGGACGGTGCCCAGGAACAGCTCCTTTCCGCCATCCGCATTCATGGGGGCACCAGCTCCATGCAGGCCTTTACGGACGCCATGACGGAAGCGGGCATCCTGCCCTCCCCCTACGGCCAGACCGTCCCGACCGGACAGCCGGAAAAAACAGGGCTGGAAAAAAACCATTGATGAATGCGGAAGCGACGGTTCTGAAGCTCTATCCCCTGGGGGAAAACGGCCTGATCGTCGTCTGGTGCACGGAGGAAGGCATCATCCGTACGGCGGCCAAAAGCGCCAGAAAGCCAAACAGCCCTTTTGCCGGACGCGTGGACCTCTTTTACCAGTGCCGCATGCAGTGGACGCAGGCAAAAACCGGGGATCTGCATTCCCTGGCCTCCGTGGACCTGGTATCCCCCCGCCTCCCCCTCCGGGAAAGCTACCCCCGGCTTGCCGCCGCCGGCTACTTTGCGCGCCTGTTCCTTCAAATGCTGGAACCGGACACGCCCATTCCGGAATTTTACGACCTCCTGCAACGGGCTTATGCCTACCTGGAAAACACGGACCCCTCTCCCCGCGCCATCCTGCACTTTGAACAGGAGCTCGCCCGGCTCCACGGCATCGCCCATCCCGGCATTCCGGCCCACGTCATCCTGAAATCCCACTTCGGCAAACTGCCCCCGCAGCGGGAAAAACTGCTCGCCAGCCTGGATCAAAAAGAAAGCTGACCAAAATGCCCCGCCCTCCCGCACCGGCAGCAGATGCGGATTGTTCCGTGCACATGGTTGACTTGTCCCCGGCCTTCGGGCAAAATAACCGGCACGGTTTTACTGCATGAAGATCCTTGACAGATACATTGCCCGCCAGCTGCTGGGTGTTACAGCCCTGGGGGTGATGTCCCTGAGCGCCCTCCTGCTTCTGGGCAACCTGTTCAAGGAACTGCGCCCCCTGCTGGTGGAAAGCGGCGCTCCCTTCAGCATCGTCATGGAATTCATTTTCCAGGTGATTCCCTTCTCGCTGATGTTCTCCATCCCGTGGGGATTCCTGACAGCGGTGCTGCTGGTGTACGGGCGCCTGGCTTCGGACAATGAACTCACCTCCATGCGCATGTCCGGCATGAGCCTGTGGCGTTTGAGCGCCCCCGCCATCGCCATCGGCATCGCCCTTTCCGGCCTCTGCTACTGGATCAACATCGATATAGCTCCGCGCGCCAAGCAGGCCATTTCCGAGCTGCTCATCAAGGCAGCCTCCATCAACCCCAAGGGGCTTCTCCGGGAAGGACAGGCCATCACCAAATTTGACAATCTGGAAATCTACATCGACAAGCGCGTGGACGACGTCATCCACGGCATGCACATTTACCAGAAGGCGGACGGCAAATCCTCCGCCGTAGCCATGCACGCGGAACGCGTCACCACGGACTTCTCCCCGGAAAACAAAACCCTCTACCTGCACCTCATCAATCCCCTCATCACCACGCAGGAAAAGGACTCCATCTCCCAAAGCGTGACCATGGATGAAATGCCCCTGAGCATCAACTTGGACAAGTCCCGCTCCCGCCGCATCAAGGCCAATCGCTTCACCAACCAGGAAATACGGGAAGCCCTCAATACGCCCGGCTACCTGGATGAAAAACAGGCCAGGGAATTTGCCACGGAACTGCCCCGGCGCGCCTCCTTCTCCCTGGCATGTTTCGTCTTCGCCCTCATCGGCGTGCCCCTCGCCATCAACACGCGCAGGAAAGACACCTCCACGGGCTTCGCCCTGGGCATCCTGATCGCCTCCCTCTACTTTGTGGCCCTGATCTTCGCGGACCTGTCCCGCAAAAGCGGCACCATGCTGCCCTATATCCTCCTGTGGCTACCCAACGTCATCACGGCAGCCGTGGCCCTCTACCTTCACAATAGGGCCAGGCACAAGGGATAAGCCCCCGGCGCAAGCGCCCTCCGTTGGCGCGGAATTATCTTTCACACGCCGGGCCGTTCGGGTAACATGGCGCCCATGCAGCACGTCCCCACCATCGCCATCGTAGGCAGGCCCAATGTCGGGAAATCCGCCATCTTCAACAGAATGGCCGGCAGGCGTATCGCCATCGTGCATGATGAACCCGGCGTCACCCGCGACCGGATATCCGCCCCCTGTAAAATCACGGACCGCGCCTGCAAGCTCATGGATACCGGCGGCATCGGCGCGCGCCTGAGCGACGGCTTTGCGGACCAGGTGGCCGCGGAAGCGGACATAGCCATGAAAACGGCGGACCTCATCCTTTTTGTCCTGGACTGCCGGGACCACCTCACCCCCATTGACCAGAGCATCGCGGACCACCTCCGCAAATCGGACGTTCCGGTCATCCTTCTTCTCAACAAGGCGGACCATGAAAAACAGGACCTGAACCTGGGTGAATTCTCCGGTCTGGGCTTCAATGACCACATCTTCCTCTCCGCCGCACACGGCAGGGGATTTTCAGAGCTGGCCTCCCGGCTGGATGACTTCCTTGAAAAAGCAGGCGCCCCCCTTAAGGAGGAAATGGAGGAAGAGCCGGAAGACGGAGAGGAAACCGCGCAGCCCATCAAGGTGGCCGTGGTGGGACGCCCCAACGCCGGCAAATCCTCCCTGGTAAACGCCATCCTCCAGGACAGGCGCACCATCGTCTCCGAGGTAGCGGGCACCACCCGTGACGCCATTGACGTTCCCTACCTGCACGACGGCCAGCCGTACGTGCTGATTGACACCGCCGGCATGCGTCCGCGCTCCCGCCGGGACACCTCCGTGGAGGTTTTCTCCGCCATGCGCAGTGAAAAAGCCATCCGCCGGGCGGATATCTGCCTGCTGGTCATTGACATTGCGGCTGGCATCACGCAGCAGGACCGCCGCATCGCCGGCATCATTGCGGAGGAAGGGAAACCCTGCATCATCGTTGTAAATAAATTTGACCTTTTCCACCCGAACGCCCCCCGGAAGGACCGCATGGCGGAAGTGGAGGAACAAGTGCGCCGGGAACTCTTCTTCATCAATTATGCGCCCTTCATCGCCACCTCCGCCAAAAAGGCGGAGGGCGTGGAAATCATCTTCAAGGTCATCACGCGCATCCGCCGGGAATCCCGCAACCTGCCTACCACCGGCCAGCTCAACCGCCTGATCCAGCTCGCCCAGCAGATGAACCCTCCCGGTACAGCCAGCGGCTCCACCCGCAGGCTGAAAATCTACTACGTCACCACGGCGGTAGACCCCAAGTACAACACCATTCCCGTCCCGCGCTACGTCCTCTTCGTCAATGACAAGAACCTGCTCACGGACAGCTATTCCCAGTACCTGCGCAATAAAATCCGGGAAGCGTACCCGGCCCCCGGCATCCCGGTCATCTTCTCCGCCCGCTCGCGCGTGCGCAATGACTGACCACTTCCCTTCTCCCCATGCTCTCCGTCAGGAACCTCAGCGCCTCCTTCCACACCAGGGCGGGAATCGTCCGGGCGGTGAGAAACGTATCCTTTGACGTAGCTCCTGGGGAAACGCTCGGCATCGTGGGGGAATCCGGGTCCGGAAAATCCGTCACCTGCTACTCCATGATGGGGCTCATCCCCACGCCCCCGGGCCGCATTGAAAGCGGCTCCGCCCTGCTGGACGGCACGGACCTGCTCCATTGCCCGGAAAAGACGCTCCGTTCCATCCGCGGCAAGCGCATCTCCATGATCTTCCAGGATCCCATGACCTCCCTGAATCCTTACCTGACCATCGGGGACCAGGTGGCGGAACCCCTCATCATCCATGAGGGGATCGGCAGGAGGGAGGCGCACACCCGCGCACTGGAACAGCTTGCCCTGGTGGGCATCCCGGATGCGGAACAGCGCATGGACGCCTACCCTCATCAATTCTCCGGCGGCATGCGCCAACGCGTCATGATCGCCATGGCCCTCATCACCCGGCCTGAAATCCTCATTGCGGACGAGCCCACCACCGCCCTGGACGTCACCGTGCAGAAACAGGTGCTGGACCTCATCCGGAAACTCCAGCAGGACATGGGCACCTCCGTCATCCTCATCACGCATGACCTCGGCGTGGTGCGCCAATATGCGGACCGTATCAACGTCATGTACGCGGGCCGCATTGTGGAAAGCGCCCCGGCGCGGGAACTGCTGGAACATCCCCGGCACGCCTACACCCGGGCGCTGATGAAATCCATTCCCGGCCTCCACGCGAAGGGTTCCCCCCTGTACACGATCCCGGGGCTGCCCCCCAACATGATGCAGGAGCCCTGCGGATGCAGTTTCCGCCCCAGAAACACCCTCGGAAACCCGGCACTCTGCCTCACGGACCGGGAGCCGGAGCTGGTGGAGCTATCCCCGGAACACTGGGTACAAAACTGTCCGGGATGCCTGGCCGGAAATCATTAAAATCCTGGGAGAACAACAGGGTTAATGGGGATCATAGGGAACTTTAGGGATTATAGGGAATTTGCCCTATCACCCCTATCACCCCTATCACCCCTATCACCCCTATCACCCCTATCACCCCTATTCCTTCTCATCCGGCTCATTCTTTCCCTCATCCCCCCTTCTCTAAGAAACTTCCCCTCCAAAAACCTGAGCTGCCGCATTAATAAATACTTGGCCTGGAAAATCAGACAAATAGCCATATTGGCCACCACCTCCGGCGGCCTTGTCCGGGCCAGTTCCAAAAAATAATCCCGCGCCAAGCGCTTGTCCGCACCCTTCTTTCTAACAAAAAGGGACTCTCGTGAATCCTTTTCCCACACGGGAAAGCCTCTCACTCTCAAAAAATCTTCATAATCAGCCAGTAATTCATCAAGACTGGCTCTGGCTACATTCATCAGCTTAATTTCCGTTTCCATAGAAACCAGCCCCGCCTCCTTTCCCTCCGCAATATTCTGTTTTCCGGAACGCGCGGCCTGAACCATTTGATCAACCGTCCTGTCACGAAAAGACAAGTACGCCTTACAAAAATAATAAGTCAGATCATATATTTGTTCCGCCTTTCTGTAGGAAAGCAGAGACCGGTAATCGCCTGAAGGGCGCAACAGGGAAGCCATGCGCCCCATTCTAAAACCCGCAACAAAAACAATCAATATTTTTATAAAAATTACCAACATGAACCCCGTCCACCAGCACATGGTTCGCCTGAATGGCCACGGGCATCATCAGCCTGCCGGAAGCGTCCGCCTCCATCTTCCCCCAGTGGATGAGCGGCAGGTACTGCCCCCGGAACACCCTGTAGGCGCTGGCCACCTGCGTAAACGGAATCCACGGCAGGCAACTGAACACGGCAATATCCGTCCGATGGCAGGGATTCGCCCGGGCGGGAGCCTGCTTGGCCGCCTGAATGAGCGGAACGGCATGCTCCAGAAAATCAGGAAGCTCCGCCCGGTACTCTACTAAAATCTGGGTGAATTCCCCATCCGCGGCCAGCACCGGAACCAGGGCGTCCACGGATTCATACTCCCAAACCTCCCCTTCCTCCACCCTCTGCCGCAGTTGGGGGACTTTATTCACCGCCTTCAACAGCACAAACAGGCACAGGGCGAAGAAGGAAATCCCCTCCTGTTTAGCATAACGGTACAAGGCATCCACCCGCACAGGAGACGTGATGGAAAACATGGGGCAGTCAAATGTCTGGAAATACTCGTAATGGGACCTTCGCGGCCAGGAAGCGATTTCTATTTTCTTTTTCATACACTTATTTTCTATTCCAGGAAGGCTCTCCATAAATGTTTTTGCGCTTTTGCTCCGGCAGCAAAAGACTGAACAGGACGGGAGCCGTCAAGGCAGCTATGCCCGTGAACATACCCCACACGGGGTTCCAGCAAAAGGACATTGCCAAAAGCGCTCCTTTAAAAGAGCAAACCAGGCCCGCTATCCACGGCAACCAGACTGCCGCCAGCCAGCCCCCATGCAGTCCGGCATCATGAAAACGTCTGACGCCCAGCGCAATGAAGCAAAACAAGAAGAAAAACAACAGCAACAACCCCGACAGAAGAGCAAAAAGCATCCCAAAAGGAAGAGGTTCAAAAACATCGCAGGCTCCACAAAAACAAACTATCCAGACGGGAGGAACAGACGCCAGAAGAGCGCCGTAGGCAACAGCCGCCTCCCGGCGCGAGGAACGGGACTGCATCACCAGCAGGGAAAAAAACCACTTAAAACGACTTCTTCTGCCGCATTTCCATATTTTGCCGACTTTCATCCATTCCCCGGTTCCGGAATACCGCTCCTTGAGCAACTTCCATTCCGGCGGAGCTCCCGGAACGTCTCCTATCCATATCCAGTCTTCCGAACGCTCCTCCCTGACCATCAGTCCCAGCGGTAATCCGGCATAGCGGACTTCCCTGACCAGGAAATCAAAATCGGACGGCCCATGCAATTCCCCATCCGGCGTATGGTAATAATAACGTTTCACAATCACTCCTTTCCTTCCGTTCTTTCCACGGTTCGCCTGGAAATGCCGGACCGGCTGTTGCCGGGAACACATCCCAGCGCAAGCGGCGCCAGGGCACAAAACAGAAACATGCAAAAAAACATGGCGCCGCAAATTAAAAGGGAGGCATTCCCTCCCGCCGCAGTCCGCGCCCATCCGTACACATGATAAAAGCCTGTCTCCGCACATCCCAAGGAAGCCGCGTAAACGGGAACCGCCCAGAGGAGGCCCAGATCAAGATCACGGAGCCTGCGAAAAACAAGTCCCATGCATGGAACAAGCATGGCCGCACTCAAACACGCCAGGTTTATTCCATGTTCAGCCGTTACCACAAAACGCGGATGAATACTCCCATTCACCGCGGCCCAATATCCTGAAAAAACCAGCGTCCCCATGCACACGCCATAAAACAGCCACGCGTATAAATAGGAGGCGCTGGAAATGCGGCCGGACCAAGAAAACAACCACCTCCATCTTGCCGCCATCCATTCAGGCAAGCTGAACTTCCTTTCAGAAAAAGGACCAGGACTGGAAGGAGACAGGTTCACGGGAAAGCCCTTTCAGTCAAACACGCATTACGGGGTTTGTCGATATTATCCTCCCTTTCCGGCGAAGGGAAAAATCCCCGGTTCTTCTCTGTCCGGGAGACGGAACGGTCATACATCCGGGGGATGACCGTATTGATTTTCCTTCTTCGTACCGGGAAACAGGCCCAGCAGCGCAACAACCCAGGTTCCGGACAACACGAAAATTGCCGCCGCCATTCCTCCTGCCGCCATTGCTCCAGCACCTCCTGCATGTTCCACGGACATGCCCCAAGTATCAGACCGGAACAAATGCCCCAAGAACCATTCCACCGGCAAACTGCCAGCCAGGAAGACAAAAGGAAGAGCATACGACCACCAGCCCGCCAGGGACAAATCATGGAGCCTTCTCCAGCACAAGGCAAAAGATTGAAGGACGATCAGCAACACCAGCAACAGCCCCAAGAGCTTGGAGATGAAAGACAAGCAGGAAAATACGTCTACTCCCGGCATCAGGAGAGGAAGAGCAAGCCCCAGCAGAATCTGGACAACCACCAGCCCCAGGCAATCAGCCAGTGTCATGGACAGGAAAACGGACAGGCATTCCCGCCGGGAAGCGCGTCCGGAAAAGACGAATGCCATTCTCCATGAGCGCCGGTAATAATACCGGAGACGCTTCCAAAACGACAGACCGGCTACCTCTTCCGGCGGAACAGACATCACGTTCGGATAAAATCCGGTTCCCGTTTCCCTTTTCACCACCTCCGCCAGGGCAACCCATTCTTCACCATCCACTGGACGGATCATCAAATGATCAGGCAGACCGCCCCATTTCACTTCACAAGCCAGAAAATCCAGCTCCGCAGGACCATGCAGTTCTCCGTTCCGGTCATGGTAAAAATATTTCATCCTAAAGTATACAGCTGATCCTATTTGCTTAATTTTCAGCAATCAATACTTTTTCCGACAAATATAATCCAGAAGGCCCCCTACCCCTCCCAGACGGAAAGCAAGTCCGTCACGGACGCGCGCTTCATGCGCCACGCAGGCAGGAGGCACGCCAGGGAGGAAAGGGCCAGCACCAGAAGCACCGCATAACCCAGATGGGCCCAGGGCATCGTGATGGGAGGAGTGACGATGCCGAAGTGATAGCCGTATTCCAGAATCTGGATGGAGCACCAGGCACCCAGCACGCCCAGCGCAACGCTCATGACGACGGAGCACAGGGAAATCATCAGCGTTTCCGCCCACAGCATGCGCATCACCATGCCGCCCGGCACGCCTACCGCCCGCATCAGACCGAATTCCCGGCGGCGGGACTGGACGGAGGCCAGCACGGTATTGAGCACAGCCAGCACGGCAATCACCATCATGATGATGGGAAGCTTGCTCATGGTAAAAATCACGTCGTCCCCGCGGCTGGTGACGCTCCCCCCCAGGCTTTCCCGGGTGAGCGCTTTGACCAGAGGCTTCACTCCTTCCGTCCCGTTTTCCTTCCGGCTCACGTTCTCCAGGGCATATTCTCCCAGGTCATCCTGAAGCTCCACGTTGCTCACGCCGGGGGCGGTATCCCCCCAGATAAACTGAAACCCCTGGTGCCCGTAATCCTCCTTGAGCCAGCGTTCATCGGCAATCGCCAGGGCAGCCACAAAGCCGCCGCGGCGCACGCGCATGCCGCTGGTCTTGGTCAGCCAGTGCCAGCCGGGGAAGGAGACCACTCCCGCCACCTTCCAGGGTTCCCCCTGCATGCCGGGACCTCTGCCCCGTCCGGGGGCTCCGGCAGACGGAGCATTTCCGGAACGGCGCTCCTGCTGGGACGGATTCACCAGCATCAGGTCATCCCCGGCCTTCAGCCCCACCGTCCGGGCAAACGTATCCGGAATCAAAAGAGAGCGGGTGGATTTCAGCATGGCATAGGCTTCCTGCGGATTGCCGGAAACAAACACGGGCCTGAACAAGGGATCGTTCCCCTGTGCCATCTCCGCCACGGGAATGCCCGCCAGCACAATGGAACGGTTGCGCATCCCGGAAAAACCGGGGCTCTTCATCTGCGCCGGGGCTATGTCCGGCTCATCCACGTAAATGGGATACATCCGCGAATTCCGCAAGCTGGGCCGCGCCATCAGCCCCGGAACGTCGGAAGGCTTGAACTCCGTATGAAGGAAGGAAACCAGCGTTCCGGGAGTGGAAGCATCCGGAGAGAAGGGAACCAGCATGGAATACCCCCACGTCTGCACCCCCACAAAGAGGGACAGCCCCACGGACATGGATACCGCCGTTCCCACGGAACGGCTGAGGTTCCGGCTGAGCTGCACCTTCAGGAAGGCATGCGGCACGCGCAGCAGCAATCCGGTGAGCCAGGCCCCGGCCCATTCCGTCACGCGCACGAAGGCAGGAGCCAGGAACAGCGCCCCGGCCACCAGGCCGGGATACCCCAGCCAGAAAAAGATCCACTTGCGCGTTTCCACCTCCAGGCCAGGCAGAAGCAGGGCCGCAGGCTGAAGGCACACGCACGCCAGCCCGGCGATCACGGACCACACGGGAACGCGGCTGACCTTCCCCATGAATCCGGAGGAGGGAACGGCAGCCTCCAGCGGAGACTGGCGGGAAGCGCGCCACGCGGGAATGACGGAGGCCAGCAGCGCGCCGCCCACGGCACACGCCGCGGCAGCCAGCACCGTCGTCCAGGTCAGGGAGGGCATGGAAGAAGACCCTTCCTCCAAAAAATACACCAGGCAGAAGCCCGCGGCCAGGCCACCCAGCAGGGCAGGAATGCACAGGAACAGGCCTTCCCCCACAATCAGCAGGGCAATCTGCATGCGGCTCATGCCCAGAGCGCGCATCAGGGCCAGCCTGCGGGTGCGTTCGCTGACGCCGATGCTCAGAGTCGTGAAGATGATGAAGACGCAGGAAAAGAGAACGAGCCACACGGCCATTTCCGCACTGTCCTTCTGGGAGCGCACGGAACGGTCACTGGAAAGCCGCTGGATAACGGAATCCGTATCCGCCACCACGGCTGAGGAGCGTTTCAGCTCCTCCCGGAAGCTGTCCGCAAATTCCTTTTTGTCCACCCCTTCCTTGAGCTGAACGTAAATCAGATTGGGAAAAAAGGCCTGGCCCGTGATTTTTTCACACACCTTGACGGGCACAAACAGGGAGGAAAAAGCCGGTCCGGACATGCCGCCCGGCCCCATGATGACGCCGGGAGTGGCCTTGGCCTGCTTGACGATGCCCACTACTTTCACATCATATACATGCGTTCCCACGCGAACGTTCATGACGGTTCCCACGCCAGCGCGGAAGTATTTGGCGCTTCCGCTGCCCAGCACCCCCACCATGTCAGTGGAGGAAGCCATATCCGGCCAGACGCCCTCCTTCAGATCATACGGGCATTCCACGGCATGGTTCCCAACCATGATGGGGCTCTGGGGGGGGATCCCCATGCGGTCGCGCGTCTGCTCGTCAAAGCTGCCGCGTTCATTCCCGCAGCCGATCTGCAGGCGGGGCACCTGCCACGCGGCGTTTACGGATTCCACCAGGGGAGAGGCGCCCAGGCGGGAAGCCAGCTCCGGATCAGAGAACCGCGGGTACTGCCCGGGAGGGAGCGGACCGCGCGGGGCCTCCGGCACCAGGCAAAGGTCATAGCTGCCCATGTAGGCCTCGGCGTCGTTATCGAACTCCTTGACCAGCGTATCATAGCTCCCCATCATCCAGACGATGAGGCTGACGGAGACGAGAATGGCAAACACGCTGACCGCCACCCGCCCGGGGTTGGCGGCCATATCCCTCCAAATCAGTTTGGGCAGCAGCGTCATATGGCGTCATTCAGCGTGCGTTCATAGAAGGAGGACAGTTCCGCAGGCCCGGCAAATTCCGCCGTGGGCCTGTCGTCCACGATGCGGCCGTCCCTGAGTACGATCACGCGGTCAGCCCACATGGCTACGTCCGGAGCATGCGTCACCAGAATGAAGGCGCAGCCCTGCGTGCGGTGCAAGTCCCGGAACAGGCCGCCCATGAGCCGTGTGTTCTCGGAATCCAGGTTCCCCGTAGGTTCATCCGCCAGCACCAGGGCCGGGCCGGAGACCAGCGCGCGGGCAATCGCCACGCGCTGCTGTTCCCCGCCGCTGAGCGTATCCGGCATGGCGTGGCGCCGGTGGGCCAGTCCTACCTTTTCAATAATGGCGTCCAAAGCGGCGGGAGCCACTTTTCTGCCTCCCGCCAGGGAGGGCAGCAGGATGTTTTCCTCCACGTCCAGAGTGCCCACCAGATTAAACATCTGGAAAATAAAACCGACGCGATCCCGCCTGTACACCGTCAGGGCGGCGTCAGACATGGAACCGATATCCAGCCCATCCACCGTCACCGTGCCCGCATCCGGAGGCAGCAGTCCGCCCAGCACGTTCAGCAGGGTGCTTTTACCGGAGCCGCTCGCGCCCATGACGGCGACGAACTCTCCCTGGTTCACAGTGAGGCTGATATCTTTCAGAACGGCTATGTCCTCGGAACCGGACTTGAAGCTGCGCTTGAGGCGCGTGACGGAAATGACGGGAGAACTCATGACTGGAGGGAATGGTTAAAAGGTGGTCTTCAGGCCTACTTCAAACGTGCGGGGCTCTCCCACCGTGCACTGCACGGCGTGGCGGGTGGACTGCACGTACTTCTTGTCAAAGATATTGTATACGGCCAGCCTCAGGGTGGCGTCCTTCAGCCATTTTTCCGGCAGGGGTATTTCCACCGTGAAGTCAAACACGCTGTAGGAGGGGATGGTGTAATTGTCCGCAATTTTTGCCCCGCGGAACGTGGCATAGTAGGAATCCTTGCAACGGTAGCCCAGGCCCAGCACGGTGCCGTTCATCAGGCCGCCGTCAATGCGGTACTTCTGCCAGAGGGCCAGAGCATTCGGAGCGATGGTGGGATACACTTCCCCGGAGGTCCGGTTCTTGGTCCGCGTGTAGGTGTAGGAAAGGTAGGAACTCCAGTTCTTGGTGATTTCCCCGTTCAGGGAAAGTTCCACGCCTTCCGCCCTCTTGGAGCCGTCCGAATAATACCGGTTGGTATAGCCGTCTATGGCTACGGGCGTATTGTTCTGGATAATGTCAAACCAGGAAGCGGAGAACCACACCTTGTCCACCGGGCTGACCCGGAAGCCGAATTCCATCTGGTCCGTACGCCAGGCGTCGGTCAGTTCCTTTCCGTTTTCATCCAGATACCCGAAGTTGGGGGCGGAAGTCCGGGCCGCATTGGCGAACAGGGCTACGCGTTCGCCGAACATGCGGGTGATTCCGAAGCGGGGGCTCCACGCAAACGCGTAATTATTGTCCAGGCTGAAATGGGCGTCACCGCGCACGCCGGCCAGGAAGCGCCACTGTCCGTAACTAAGAACGTCCTGGAGCAGAAGGCCCGCCCGCTGAACCACGGTATCCGTCGCGTTGGCGCCGGAGTAATCGCGCCCTGCCGGGAAAAAGGGCGGAGGATTATACAGGGAGAAATAACCGTTCGTGTTCGCTGTAGCGTTCGTCACCAGGCTGGAACCATCGCCATAGGTGCTGCTCCCCGTATAGGAAACGCCCATCAGGGCTTCATGCTCCACCTGCCCGGTCTTGAACTCCGCCAGCGCGTTGGAATAGAAATTCCAGTTGATGTTCCACTCGTCGCTCCAGGCAGCTTCGTATTTGGCCTTTCCGGAAGCGATCATCTGGTTGTAATAGTCCTCCGTGCTCATTCCCCGTCCGGCGGAAGAAGAAATGCCCCAGACATTATAGTCCACATCGCTGTACCCCATTCCGCCGCCAATGCGGATCGTCCAGACCCTTTCCAGCTTGCGTTCAAAGTCCAGCATCGCCAGCAGGGATTTGGAATTGAGCCGTCCGCTCGGAGAGCCGTACCAGGCGTCATATGGCCCCACAAAGTGGCCGCCCAGCACGGGAATGCCCATGGTCGTCGGGGAATTCTGATACTGGAAACTGGTCGTCAGCACCGTCTTGGTGCGGGAATCATGCTGCCAGCGGAAAATGGGGGACACCGTGTACTTCTGGCCTCCGTTGGCTCCGTTGCTCAGCCAGAACGGACGTTCATACTCGGCGGCTACCACCGTGCGCAGGGCAAATCCCTCCGTTTCATCCCCCCTGTACCGGGTGTCGTCAATCGTTGCGCGGTACTTCTGCCCGTGGTGGGACAGGCGGGCGTAAGCCGTCAATTCCGTCCGTTCCACGAAATCAGGCTCCTTCAGGATCAGGTTGATGGAACCGCCGGCGCCGTATGCCCCGAGCGTACTGGTCTGCCCTCCGGAAATGGACCCGATGGGGCCTTTGACAATTTCAATATTTTCAATCAGGGACGTATCCATGCCGTACCCCATGCCGCGGGGAAGAGGCATATTGCCTATCTGCACGTCGCTGCCCGCAAAACCGCGGATGGTGTACTGGTCCGCCGTGCGGGACAGCAGCATGTCCCCCCCCGTATTGACGGAGGAATCCATGCGCAGGGCCTCCACCAGGGAATCGGAACCCTTGGAATCCATCAGGTCCCGCGTAATGACGTTTACCGTTTGCGGAACCTCCTCCGTCTTCATGTTCGTGAGGGTGGCGGAACTGACCGTCTCCGCCCGCAGGGATTTGGAACGGATGGTCATCACACGTTCCGGCATTTCCTGCACGCCTTCTTCTGCGGCGGCGGGTTTCGTCTCGGCATAAGCGGACTGGCCGAGGACAAGGAGACTACCAATGGCGGCAGCGCGGTGCAGCCTGCGTCCCTTGAGATGATGGAGGGAGGTATTCATGGTGGATAAACGCATGGAGCAAGTATAAAAAGGAACGGACCTCCGTCCATCCCGGATTGTTAACAATTTGATAACAGGATGCCCTTTTACCTTGCTGCCAGGGCACATCCATCCGGGGAAAATCCCGGTGTCCCTTACAGGCCAAGAGCGCGGGCGCGGCTCTCCGCCGCGGCTTTCAGCCACTCCCGGAGTGCCTCCTTGTCTCCGGAGGCCAGGCAGTCCCGCACCTCACCCAACTGGGACAGGGCGGCGTCCAGGCGATCCAGGACAGCGGGGGCATTTTCCGTCAGGATTTCCGCCCACATGGACGGTTCCCCCATGGAAACGCGCGTGGTATCCCGGAACCCCCCGGCGGAAATCAGTCCCAGGCGTTCCACATCCCCCCCGTCCAGGGCGGCGTGGACGCACAGGGCGGACAATGCATGCGGAATGTGGGAAATGCGGGCTACGGAAGAATCATGGTCCGCCGCTTTCATCCGGATGCAATGGCAGCCCACGCGCTCCCAGAACCGCTGAAGCAGCAGCAGCACGTCCTCATGCACGTGCTCGTCATTCGTCAGGATGCAGGTGGCATCCCGGAAAAGGTCTCCGGTGGCATGCTCCATGCCCTGCTTTTCAGAGCCGGCCATGGGATGGGAGCCGATGAACGCCAAGCCGGCTTCCGTCAGGGCCGAACCCACAGCCTGGTGAACGCAGCCCTTCACGGAACCCACATCCGTCACCAGGGCGCCCGGCTTCAGCAGGGGAAGCAGGCCGGAAACCAGGCGGGCCATCACGCCCACCGGGGTAGCGAGGATGACCAGGTCCGCGCCTTCCACCACTTCTTCCATCCGGGTGGAGGCACGGTGCGCCGCTCCGGAAGACCGGGCATATTCCAGCGGCTCCTCCCTCCTGCCCCACAGGCGCACGTGGACATGGGGCATCTGCGCCCTCACGGCCAGCGCCAGGGACCCGCCCAGAAGGCCGGGGCCGAGAATGGCGATGGAGGAAAAGGAAAGCTGTTTTCGGGAAGGCTCGCTCATGTTTTTTACAGGCAGATACGTCAGCGCCCCGGAACATGCGGGATGCTCAGGGGCGCGGACATCACGGTTCTGCGGCAGACGCATCAGGGCACGCGGAACTTCTTGACTTCATTCGGGAAGTTGGTGTCGCGCAGCACGGTGCCGGAAGGATAGGGCTTGTTGGTGCTCCTGTTCAGAATCTTGATCTTCTTGGTGCGGTCATACGGGCTGACCACCACGGTGGGGTCCGCCGTAGGCCATGCCACGGGAATGGAAGAGGGGGCGGAAGGCTCCACGGGCCTGGGAGCGGCAATGCCGGAGCCGGAGGTGTCACCCACGGGATTGGGAACGACGGGCTTCGGAACGACAGGCGCGGGCGGCGTGATGTTATTGCTGCCCCCCACCAGGTTGCCGATGGTTCCGGAATTGGTCTGGGCCGGATCCGGATTGAAGCCGGAGTTCTGCCCCACTGCCGGGTCCAGAGAATTTTCACGCTGAATTTCATTCAACAGGCTGCTGCCCTGGGAGCCAGAGCCGGACGGATAGACATTTTCCGTAGGATAAATGCCGATGGGGCGTTCATTCACGCGTTCCGTTTCACAGGAAGGCAGAAGGATTGCGCCTGCGGCCAGCAGCACGCCTATCGTCTGGGAAGTATTCATATGATCTCTCTTCGGGTGATAGCTTTCTGCCAGCATCCTACGGCCCCCCACCCTCATGTCAACCATAAAGCCTGTTTGCCGAACCGCTTCATGACAAGGATTCTCCGGTCCCTGGCGGCGCGTTTGCGCAAAGCCGCATGGGGTTCACTGCCGGCGGAGTGCCTTTTCCTCCGGAAAAAACGGGGAAATAACCTGTAATAAGCCGGCCGCCCAGGCGGATGAAGCAGGAGAGGCACCGTGTCCCCTTCCTGTCCACCCTGTCCTCCCCATAAAAACCTCCCTGTTCCCATCCGGCGGTTTTCCGGCCCCTGTACCCCCATCGGAACACGCTGCGGCCCCGCCCCTGCGGAAACAGATTATCCTTCCCTACCCCCTGTGATCTGCTACAATCCGCCCACATGGATGACGTACAGACATCTAAGAAAAAAATGCCCTCAAAAAAAGAATGGAGGGGGTTTTATTCCCTGATTCTCATTCAAGCCCAGAACGCCTTTAATGAAAAAGCCGCCCAGTTCCTGCTGATTCCGCTGGGCGTCTGGCTGGCCGCCAACAGCGCCGTGTACGGACCGGATTCCTGGGTCAACTCCCTCCAGTACATTCTGGCCTGCATCTTCGTACTCCCCTATATCCTGTTCTCCCCCTTCGTCGGCTGGCTGGCGGACTGCTTCTGCAAGGCGCGCATCATCCAGTTCATGTCCTTCCTCCAAATCCTGGTGCTGGGAGCCATGTTCCTGTGCTACAAGTATGAGAATATTGAGATGGCCGTCTTCTGGTTCTGCGTCTTTTCCGTCCAGGCAACCATCCTGAGCCCGGCAAAAAAGGGGGTGGTCAAGGACATGGTGGGCTCCCGCCAACTGGGTTATGCCTCCGGCCTGATGGAAATGAGCCTGATCCTGTCCATGCTGGCGGCCCAGATCGGCATCTTCGTCTGGTTTGACATCCTGCAAGTCTCCTCCAATGACGGCTGGGAAGCGGCCGCCTTCCCCACGCTCATTCTTACCTGCATCGCTGTTCCCGTAGCCATCGCGGCCCTGTCCCTCCCCAGGTATCCGGCCAACCAGACCCGGAAATTCGAATGGAAGCTTTTTTATGAGCACTTCGTGCAGCTCAAGTACCTGTGGAGCCAGCGTGACCTGAGGCTGAGTGAAATCGGCGTCTCCTACTTCTGGTTCCTGGCCGGGGCCCTGATGCTCATCTCCCTCCAGATCGCCCAGGAGCATCCGATTGACGGCACGGGCTTCAGCATGTCCGCGGCCATCCTCATGGCGTGGCTCAGCGGGGGCACCGTGGTGGGCGGCGTAATCGCCTCCATCATCTGCCGCAAGAAAATTGAACTGGGGCTCATCCCCCTGGGCGCCATCGGCTTCACGATCGGCTGCATTTTCATGTCCTTCTTCGCTCCCGGCTCCCTGCCCAGCAACATCGGCTTCGGCATCACGGGGGCCTTTGCCGCCGCGTACCTGGTGCCGCTGAACGCCCACCTCCAGGACAATTGCGACCCCTCCAACCGCAGCACGGTGATTGCCGCAGGCAACCTGATGGACTGCCTGATGGGCCTGGTGGCCGTCGGCGTCCAGCTCATGCTGAGGAACATCTTCTCCATCCAGAACCAGTTCTGGGTGCTGGCGGCCCTGGGCGCGGGCATCACGATTGTGGCGTTCCGCCTCATTCCCCGTGAATTCATCCGCATGATGGGCCTGTGGATCATGCGCATCGTGTACCGCTCCCGCATCATCCACCAGGACCGCATCCCGGAGGACGGGGGAGCCATCATCGTTTCCAACCACGTCACTTACGGGGACGCGCTCTTCCTTTCCCTCATCTGCCCGCGCCCCATCCGCTTCATCGTGGCGGAGGAGTTCGTAGCCATCCGCTGGCTCGGCTGGATTCTGGAACTCTTCAACTGCCTCCCCATTTCCTCCCGGAACCCCCGTGAAGCGCTGTCCAAGGCCATCCAGGCCCTCAAGGCCGGGGAAGTGATCTGCATCTTCCCGGAAGGCCAGCTTACCCGCACGGGCACCCTCTGCGCGGCGCGCAAGGGCCTGGAAATGCTGGCCAAAAAATCAAGCTGTCCCATCGTCCCCATTTACATGGACGAGCTGTGGGGGAGCATCTTCTCCTACTCCGGCAACCGCTTTTTCTCCAAGGCCCCCCTCCGCATTCCCTACCGCTTCACCGCGGCCATCGGGGAACCTATTGCGCCTGAAGCCGTCAATCCCCGCATCGTCATCAACACCCTGCGGGAACTTTCCTCCACCTGCCTGGAAATTGCCGCCAGCATCGGCCGGGATACCATCCTGAACCATCTGGAACGCATCGCCCACAAGCCGCTGGTCATCGCTAAAAACGCACGGCTCACCGGGTATGAAATTGCCGAATGCCTGATGAATGACACCGTGGACGCGGAACATCCGGAACTCAGGAAATGGCTGACCAACCTGCTGGACAGCTCCCGCTCCCAGAGCCGCCTGTGCGATTTCTGGATGAACGCCCAGCAGCTTGAACGCGTGAACTCCCTCCAGCCCCGTGAACTGCTGCTGACCAGCGTGGGGCATGATGAGGTGCATGAGACGGTGGCTTCCGTTCTGTGGCCCATCCTCACCAGCACCCCCGTGTACCTCATTGGAGATACAGACCACAGCATGCCGGAAGGCATCAAGCAGGTGGCGGGTTCCGACTTCCTGCGCCGCAGGCTGTACAGCCTGGTGCCGGAAACGCGCACGCCGTTTTATGATTTCAGCGGCTCCGGAGACCTGGTGCTTCCCAACATCGGGTGGCGCCCCTGCTTTGCCACGGACCGCGGCATCATCCTGGCCATGTCCATGAAGAGAAGCGTCTTCAAGCTGGATGACGGCACCGTGCAGCTCGGCATGCGGGCCAGAACCAGAGGACGCCTGCTGCCCGGTTTTTACCTGAAACCTCCCCTGTCCAACGTCATCGCCGGGGCAACGCTGCCCACCCCTTATTCCCTGCCGCCCAACCTGTATCTGGACGAATCCGGATTCCTGGCGGAACTCCAGTCCTCCAACCATGAACAGTAATTCCTCTCCCTCCCGCCTTCCCATTCCGCAGTATGTAATGACGCTGGCGCACGCGGCGGCGCTGCGCTCGGAAGACCCGTACCGCAAGGTGGGAGCCGCCGCCCTGGACGCGGACAACCGCGTGATAGGCACCGCCTACAACGGCCTGTACCCCGGCTTCAAGGCACAGGACACCTTCTGGGCCAGCCGTGACGAACGCCAGAAATACATGCTGCATGCGGAGATCAACCTGTGCAGCCTGTTCCGCAGGGGGGAGGCGAAGGTGGTGGCATGCACCACGATGCCCTGCACCTCATGCATGCAGGCGCTGTGCGCCCATGGCGTTAAAACCATTTATTACTGTGAGCCGTATGACAAGTCCGAGGCTCCGGCCATTGCCAGCCTTTACGGCGTGGAGCTGATCCAGGTCACGGACTACCCGCTCAGCCGGCATTTTCCCCTTGTTCTGGACTGTTAAGCCTCCGGGAGGCTAATCCCGGTGCACGCGGCAGGTCCAGCCGGCCATGGGGCGGGGAACGCCGTCAATGGAGAAGTCAAGATCAGGCCCGGTTTCCGTGATGGTTCCTGCAACAATCACGCCCGTATCCCTCGCGGAATCGTCAAAGGAAATATTCACGTCCCTCATGGAACACGCGGCGACGCTGTTGGAAGCCGGGGAAATATTCAGAATGCCGGAATTGGCGCCTTCATTGAACCGGTACGTGTAAACTCCATCATACACGGTTCTCGTTTCCATCCTGATGACGTCCGCATCCTGCGCGCCGAACTGGAGCCTGTACAGCATGGTTCCGCCCTCAAACAGGCTTACCTGCTGCCCGTTCAGGGAAACATTCCCGTCATCTCCGGATTTTCCCGAACCACCCCCGCAGCCGGATAAAAGGCCAACCGTCGTCACAGGAAGCAAAAACAGGACAGAAAAAAACTTCATGCCCGGAAAAATGCACAACAGAAAAACACAAGTCAAGTTTACTCAACTATTATCTCATTTTTCCAACATTTTTTCATCTCATAAAAAAACCGCCTGTTTTCACAGGCGGCCTCAAGAAAACACGATTGGCTGTCAACCAACCCAGTTCCAGGTGATGGGGATTTCAATGTCAGGATGCAGGCTGTGCTTGACGGGGCAGCTCAGCGCGGCCTGTTCCAGCATCTTCCTGTCCGGATGATCCGCAGGCAGGGGCACGGTGATCACCACTTCCAGTTTCCCGATGCGGCGGGGTTCCGCGTTCATGTGCTTGCCCACTTCCATCGTCATGCCTTCCAGTTTAAGGCCCTTGCGCGCGGCCACGATGCCCATGATCGTGCTCATGCAGCCGGCCAGCGCCGCACCTACCAGGTCCGTGGGGGAGAAGGATTCACCCTTGCCATTGTTATCCACGGGGGCATCCGTGGAAAGCGTGGCCCCGGAGGGTTCGTGAACTATGGAGCAGTGAAGGCCGCCCTCGTATGTCGTTTTAGTTTTTACCATGACCGTATTTTATACAAGGCGCCCCGCCATGCAACACACAAACATTGAATCCCCCCCTTCTTTATGGTTCCCTACTTTGTCATGAGAACCTTTTTGAAAGCCGCAGCCGTTTCCCTGGGTATTTTTGCCGGGGTTTGCAGTACGGGAGCGGCACAGGACTTCGGAGCCATGAGCTTTGGCGGCGCGGGAGATTTCGGGTCACCCCAGGCCTCCGGAACTTCCAGGGCTACAGTCACGTCCTACGGAGAAACTCCCTTCGTCATCGTGACGGAGCTGGCTCTGCCGGACCACTGGCACGTCTACTACAAGAATCCGGGAACGGTAGGACTGCCCATGGAAGCCGCGTTCAAGGCCGTTCCCGGCTTCCGGGTGGAAGGCCCCTTCTGGCAAATCCCGGAACTGGGAAAAGGAATCGTGGATTTTTACGGTTACAGCGGGAAGGCAAAAATGGCCTTCCGCGTGACTCCGGAGAAGGACGCCCCTGCGGAAGCCACCTTCACCACCACCATGACGTGGCAAATGTGCGCGGAACAGTGCGCCGCTCCGGAAACGAAAGACTTCAGCGTCACGCTGAAACGCGGAGACGGGCAGGCCGCTCCCGATGCGGCTGAATTATCCGGCGGCATGGCGGGGCTTTCCACCCCCGCATGGGCGGAAGGACTAAAGGCCCGGATTTCCCAGGAGGGGAAGACCGTCACCCTGCACCTCAGGACAAACGGACAGCCCATCCCGGAAGATTCCGTCTACTTCTTCTGCAACGAGGGGGAAATCAACCCCACCACTCCCCAGACCTTCAAAAAACTGGACGGCTCCAATTACGAACTGTCCATGCAGTACAATGACACCACGGACGGCCTGTACCCCAACAACCTGCCGGACGCAGACAAGGGAAAGCCGCTGGCCGCCCTCTCCGGCATTCTGCGCGCCGGGAAGGAAGGCGCCAGCATCACGGCGGACAACCGCCCCTTTTCCGGAGGAACACAGGCGGCAATAACGGGGATGGAAACGCCCGCCGCATCTTCCGGCCCCGTTCCCGCGCCGCCGCTGATGGGGCTGGGGGAAATCATGTTCTTCATGTTCATCGGTGGCATTATCCTGAACGTGATGCCGTGCGTCTTCCCGGTGATTGGCCTCAAGATCATGAGCTTCGTCCAGCTGGGCGGGGGTGAACGGAAAAAAGTGCTGGCCCATTCCCTGACCTTCGTGCTGGGCATCCTGATCTCCTTCTGGGTTATCACGGCCATCCTGATCGCCCTGAAAGCGAACATGTTTGACTGGAGCGCGCCCGCCGGCCCCGGCATTTTCAGCAGTGACTTCTGGCTGGGCCACGGTGCGGAGGGCGTCGTCAACTGGGCCTTCTGGTTTGAAAACCCCTGGGTGAACTTCTGCCTGCTGGGCCTGATGCTCGCTATGGGGCTGAGCATGTTCGGCGTCTTTGAAATAGGAGTGAAGGCCACCACCATGGGCAACGACCTCCAGCACCAGAAGGGCTATGCCGGCTCCTTCTGGTCCGGCACCCTGGCTACGGTCATTTCCACCCCGTGCAGCGCGCCGTTCCTGGGGCAGGCCATCGGCGCGGCCATGCTCCAGCCCCCGCTGGGCATCGTGCTCTGCCTGACCATGATGGGCCTGGGCATGTCCCTGCCCTACATCATTCTGGGCGCCTTCCCCGTCCTGACCAAATACCTGCCCAAACCTGGAGCGTGGATGGAATCCTTCAAGCAGTCCATGTCCTTCCTGATGTTTGGCACCGCCGCCTACTTCCTGTGGATTTACATTGCGTTCTTTGACGCGGACAACCATCCGCAGGACATCCTGTTCCTGTTCTTCGGCCTGGTGCTGTTCTCCATGGCCTTCTGGGTGTACGGCAGATGGTGCCCCATGTACCGCAGCCGGAAATCCCGCATCACGGGGGGCATTTTCTCCGTGATTTTCCTGCTGGCCGGCCTGTACTACATGCTTCCGCCGGAAGGAGCCGCCTGGTTCGGCCGCGGAGGGGAATCCGCAACCGCGGGTTCCTCCGCCCCTGCAGCTCCCGCCCATCAGGCGGAAGGGAGCGTGTGGACCCCCTGGAGCCCGGAAGCCATGCAGGCGGCCCTGAACGAAGGAAAACCCGTTTATGTGGACTTCACGGCCCGGTGGTGCTCCACCTGCCAAGTCAACAAGGCCTCCTACACGGATGAAGTGCTGGCCGCCTTCAAGAAATACGGCATTGTCATGATGAAGGCGGACAAGACCCGCACGAACCCTGCCATTGACCAGGAACTCAAAAACCTGGGCCGCACGGCGGTCCCCGTGAACGCCCTGTACCTGCCGGGCAAAAAGCCCATCGTCACCCGGGAACTCCTGTCCCCGTCCTACCTGCTGGAATTCCTGGAAACGGAAATGAACCGCTGATAAAAGGCTTTCTTTCCCTGGCGGTACCGCCAGGGAAAAAGTTCAGCTTTTACGGTCCAGAAGAGGCAGCAGTGCCTCCGCCCAGACCTGGTAGCCTTTAGGCGTCAGATGGACCTTGTCCCGGAACATTCCTTCCCGGAACGTCCCGTCCGCATTCAACAGGCGGCCGTTAATGGAAAGAACGGTGGTCCGGGGCAGTTCCAGACGGCGCAGGCGTTCATTAATCTCCTCCTGTCGCTTGCGGAGAGGGGCTGAGGGGTCGGGACCGTAAGGTGTCACCTCCATCAGAATCAGGCGCGTTTCCGGGAATTTTTTCAGCAGGCGCACGGCCACCTCCCGGATGCCCTTCACCGTTTCTTCCGCAGGCTGCCTTCCCTCCCACCGGCCGATGTTGTTCGTCCCGGCCAGCAAAATGCAGTAACGCGGAGGCGTTTTAACAGCCAGCCCCGTATCCTCCATGCGCCACAGCATGCTTTCCGTCCTGTCTCCGCTGACGCCGAAGTTGACGGCCTTCATCGGCAGGAACAGCTTCTTCCAATATTCCGCTCCTTCCTGCTCCCAGCCCTGCGTGATGGAATCCCCCACGAACAGGACGCCGCATTCCTTCCCGAGCAACTGCTCCCGGACCACCTTGTAACGGGCCGGCACCCAATGCTGCGTATTCATTTTGGGGACATCCGGGAGGTCCGGAACCAACTTTTCCGGGCTCTTCTCCGCAAAAACGGAAGAAAGGGGCAGAAACAGGAGGGCGGCAAGAAAAACGGGAACTTTCATCTTCCCTGTAATACGCATTGACGCCCGGCCAACCTTTCCGGAGAAAATGAAAAATTACTTTCCCACCGCCTTGCCCAGCACTTCCAGAGGCTGGGAGGACAGCTTCAGCTCCCGCACCAGGAACCGGACGACCAGCAGGCTGCCCAGCGCATCATACAGCGCGTCATGCCACCGGCGGCCGGGAAGCAGCGCATCCACGGAGGAAGTAAGCCCCAGGGCATCACACAGGGTGGAGAGTGAATAATCCGCCAGGCCCGGCACGCACATCTTCCCCAGAGCCAGGGTATCCAGCCACGGGCCGAAGCCGTGCCCCGGAAAACGCCGCAGGAACTTGCGCTCCGTGGCGGGATTATGGCCCACTACCACGGCTTCCCCCAGCCGGGAACGGATATCCGGCCACAGGGATGGAAAGGAGGGCGCATCCGCCAGCATCCCCATGGTGATGCCGTGCACCTGGGAAGCGGACCACAGGACGGGCTTGTCCGTGGCAATGTAGGACGTCCACAGCTCCGGCTCCCCTTCCAGGAACGGACAGGCGGCAATGCCTACCTGCACAGGCTGGTCCGTCTCTCCGCGGGCCGCCCCGGCGGATTCAAAATCAATGGCGGCAAAGCGCAGGCCGCCGATCATGTCTGCGGGCAGCGGCATATCAGAACAACTCCAGCTGGGCGTATTCCCCGGTGGGCATGTCATCATCCATATCCGTATTCTTGGCCCTGGGCTCCGCCAGACGGGTGCGCTCCTTCCTGCGGGGGCGCGTGGAATTCATTTCCAGATGGGACAGGATGGTCTTGGCGCGGTCCACGATGACCGCCGGCATGCCTGCCAGGCGGGCCACCTGGATGCCGTAGGACTTATCCGCGGCCCCCTCCACGATCTTGCGCAGAAAAACGATCTCCTCCTTCCATTCCCGTACGGCCACATTGTAATTCTGCACCCCGGCCCTGGAACGGGCCAGATCCGTCAGTTCATGGTAATGGGTGGCGAACAGGGTGCGGGACTTCAGCTCGTCATGCAGGTACTCCGCAACGGCCCACGCGATGGAGAGGCCGTCAAAGGTGGCGGTTCCGCGCCCTATTTCATCCAGAATGATCAGGGAGCGTTCCGTGGCGTTGTTCAGAATCAGGGAGGTCTCACTCATTTCCACCATGAAGGTGGATTGCCCGCGCGCCAGGTCGTCACTGGCTCCCACGCGGCAGAAAATGCGGTCCACCAGGCCGATGTGGGCGGACTCCGCCGGAACGTAGGCCCCAATCTGTGCCATCAGCGTAATCAGGGCCACCTGGCGGATATAGGTGCTCTTGCCCGCCATGTTGGGCCCGGTCAGCAGAATGAGGCGGCTTTCCTCCGGTTCCAGAAAAGCGTCATTGGGCACGAACGCGTCACCGGAAACATTCTGTTCAATGACGGGATGGCGGCCGTTGACAATACGCAGGGTCATGGAATTATCCAGCACGGGGCGGCAGTACCGGTACTGCTGCGCGCCCTCCGCCAGCCCCAGCAGCACGTCCAGGTCAGCCATGGCGTCCGCCGTAACCTGGATGCCGTCAATGTGGCGCCCCACTTCCTCCCGCAGCAGGAGGAACTGCTCATACTCCACCTGGCGGGAACGCTCGTCCGCCCCCAGGATGGTATTCTCCATCTGCTTGAGTTCCGGAGTAACAAAGCGCTCCGCATTCACCAGCGTCTGCTTGCGCTGGTAATCCGGGGGCACCTTGTCGTAATGGCTCTTCGTTACTTCAATGTAATAGCCGAAGACATTGTTGAAGCGGATTTTCAGGGAATCAATGCCCGTGCGCTTGCGCTCCTTCTCCTGAAGCCGGGCCAGCCAGTCCTTCCCGTCTCGGGAGGCCAGGCGCAATTCATCCAGCCCGGCGTGATACCCTTCCCGGATGATGCCCCCCTCCTTGATCGTCACGGGCGGTTCATCCACCAGGGCGCGCTGGAGCAGGTCCACCAGCTCATCAAAACAGCCCATGCGGGAACGGATGCTTTCCAGCATCTCCCCATCTCCGGGCAGGGATTCCAGATCATCCCTGAGCGCGGGAATGCGGCTCAGGGAGGAGGCCAGCGCCTGAAGGTCACGGGCGTTCCCGGCGCCCTGGGAAATGCGGCCCGTCAACCGCTCCATGTCCCGGACGTTCTTCAGGCTCTCACGGAGCTTGCTCATCAGGTATGGCTCTTCCAATAAAACGGCGATCATCTCCTGCCGCGCCTGGAGCTTTTCCAGATCGCACAGGGGGTGCAGCAGCCAGTCCCGGAGCTTGCGCGCGCCCATCGGGGTGCTCGTCCTGTCCAGGGTTCCCAGCAGGGAAAGCTTCACGCCGCCGCGGGAATCCACCAGGTCCAGGTTTCTCTGGCTGGCCTGGTCAATCAGCACGGCGCTCTCCGTGGCGCGCACGGAAATGCGGCGCAGATGGTCCGTGGGCCGGCGGAGCTGGTAGCCCAGGTAATGAAGCACGGCTCCGGACGCGCCCAGGGCGGCGGTCATCTCCCCGCAGCCGAAGCCGTCCAGGGAATGCACCCGGAAGTGGCCCAGCAGATTGGGAATGGCCGTGGAAGGCAGGAACGTGTACCCGTCGTAGTAAAGCGTGGGATGGGCACCGGGGAAGCTGTCCGTCTGCTCGTCACTGACCAGGAGCTCGGAAGGATTAATGCGGGACAGCTCATCGAGAAGAAGGTCCATGCGCTCAAACTGGGCCACGGAGAATTCCCCCGTGGTGTGGTCCACGCACGCCATGCCGAAGTGCTTTTTATCCTTGTACAGGGCCACGATGTAATTGTGGCGGGAGGAGTCCAGCAGGTTCATGTCCGCCAGGGTTCCGGCGGAAATCACGCGGGTGATCTCCCGCTCCACCAGTTTGCCCGGCTGAGGCAGGGTGGTCTGTTCCGCAATCGCCACGCGCTTGCCGTCCTTCACCAGGCGTCCGATGTACCCTTCCGCGCTGTGATGGGGAACCCCGCACATCGGAATGCCGTGCCGCTTGGTCAGCGTCAGGCCCAGAAGGGAGGACGCATCCTTGGCATCCTCAAAAAACATCTCATAAAAGTCCCCCATCCGGAAAAACAGCAGGACGTCTTCCGGCAAACCCTTCTTCATGCGAAGGTACTGCTCCATCATCGGGGTTGCGGTGGGTCCGGAATTACTCATAAATGACGGTAGAAGAGTAATCCGGTTCCGCTCCCAAGGCAAGATTGGAATCTTGTTAGAACCCAATACCGGAGCGCCAGGAAAATAAAAAAGCCGTGCCGCTGGCAGGCAGCGGCACGGCAGGAAAAACCGAATCACAAGAGGTTAATATTCCACCACGGGGGCATCCTTCCACAGGGTATCCATTCCGTAGAACTCACGCGTTTCCTGCCCCATGATGTGGACCATCACGTCAATGTAGTCCACTACGGACCACAGCGCCACGGGCGTGTCTTCCACATAGGTGGGGAGGACTCCCGTTTTTTCCTGAACGGCTTCCTCCACGCCCCGGATGACGGCGCGCAGGTGGGGAACGGACAGGCCCGTACACACCACCATGAAATCCGTCAGGGAAGACATGCCGCGCAGGTCGTATACCTTCACATTTTCAGCCTTGGCTTCATCCGCGGCGCGGGCGCACATCCTGGCCAGTTCCATCGCATCATTGGCTACCATATTGATTTTTTCCATGTTAAATTACTTTTTCTCTTCCCCGTCCTTGCCGTACTCCTCCACGGGATTGTAGGAAAAAGGGTCCTGTTCCTCCGGATCCTTCTCCTTCTTTCCTTCCTCAGCGGCTTCCGTGCGCTCCTTTCCGGAATCCTTTTTCCGGCTGTCCTGCTCTTCCACATCGGAAGGCATGGGGGGAGGAACCACCTTGGCGGGGGGATTCTTCATTTCCCCGTACTCCAGAATATCCATGACCTGGGAGCCTTCCAGCGTTTCAAACTCCATCAGGGCTTCCGTCAGAATATCCAGCTTGTCCCGGTTTTCCGTCAGGATGGTCATGGCGCGTTCATAAGCGCTGTCCACCAGAAAGCGGACTTCCGAGTCAATCAATTCCGCCGTGGATTCCGAATAGTTGCGGGAGCGCGTGCCCAGGTCACGGGCAATGTAAACTTCTCCCTGGTGCTCGCCGTATTCGATCAGGCCCAGCTTTTCACTCATGCCGAATTCGCAGACCATGCGGCGAGCCAGGCTGGTGGCGCTCTTGATGTCTCCGGTAGCTCCGCTGGTCACGTCGCCAAAGACGATTTGTTCAGCGCAGCGGCCGCCCATCGCCACGACGAGCTGGTCAAGCATCTCCGACCGGAGCTGGTGCATCTTGTCGTCCGAAGGAAGCCACATGGTCATGCCCAAGGCTCCCCCGCGGGGAACGATGGTCACCCGGTGCAGGGGTTCGCTGTGCGGCGTTTTCAGCAGGCAGATGGCGTGTCCCGCCTCATGCACGGCGGTAATGCGGCGCCCGCGTTCATTGATCGCCAGGCTGCGGCGTTCGCGGCCCCAACTGACCTTGTCACGGGCTTCTTCCAGTTCGGCTTCCGTAATTTCCTTCAATCCCTTGCGGGCGGCCAGCAGGGCGGCTTCATTGATCAGGTTGGCCAGCTGGGCTCCGGAGAAGCCGGCCGTGCCGCGGGCAATGCGCGCAAAACCGACTCCGGGGGCCATTTTCACCTTCCTGGCATGCACCTGGAGGATTTGTTCCCGCCCCCGGACGTCCGGGAGGTTCACCACCACCTGGCGGTCAAAGCGGCCGGGACGCAGCAGGGCCGGGTCCAGAATGTCCGCGCGGTTGGTGGCCGCAATTACGATCACGTTGGCATTATTTTCAAAACCGTCCATTTCCACCAGCAGGGCGTTCAGCGTCTGCTCCCGTTCGTCATTCCCGCCGCCCATGCCGTAACCGCGCTGGCGGCCCACGGCGTCAATTTCATCAATGAAAATAAGGCTGGGGGCCGTTCTCTTGGCCTGTTCAAACATATCACGCACGCGGCTGGCGCCCACGCCCACGAACATTTCCACAAAGTCGGAACCGCTGATGGAGTAGAAGGAGGCGTTGGATTCACCGGCAATGGCGCGGGCCAGCAGGGTCTTGCCCGTACCGGGAGAGCCCACCATCAGCACGCCGCGGGGAATGGTGGCGCCCAGGTCGCGGAATTTTTCCGGATTACGCAGGAATTCCACCAGTTCCCATACTTCCTCCTTGGCCTCGCTGACGCCGGCTACGTCCTTGAACGTCACCTTGTTTTTGTCCGGCGCAATGAGGCGCGCACGGCTCTTGCCAAAGCTCATGGCACCCCTGGCGCCGCCGCTCTGCGCACGGAACATGAAGAAGAGGATCACCAGAATCAGCACGATGGGCAACAGGTTCAGCAGAATGCCGCCCCATGAACCGGATTCACGCTTGAACTTGGTATCCGGCCCCAGAAGCTGCTTGACGCGTTCCCCCTGGAATTCCAGGGTAAAGGGCACTTCCACCCGTTCAAAGCGCTGCTTGTCCACGGAGGCGTCCCCCGTGGCCGCAGGCCAGATGCGGGTGACAATCTGCCCCACTAAAACGTTCTGGTTCCCGTCTTCCGCCAGGATAAGGCCTTCATTGCCGCCCGCAATGCGCCCTTCCAGGGCCATGCGGTTGAATTCAGGCACGGAAAGTTTCTGCGCTTCTTCAGGAATGATGGAAACATTTTTCCCTTCCACGGTCCGGTCCAGGCTTTCCGCCACCCTGTAGCTGGGGAGCTCATTCAGGAGAGGCTTGTCACGGTCCGGCAGGGACATGGAATAGGACAGCACGAAGGGCTTCATTTCCACCTTCGGCTGGATGTCCTTCTTGTAAACCAGCGCGTGAATCACGCCTTCAGAACCGTTTTCATTCAGCACCACCTCCACGGGGGCCTTCGGGTCGTTCAGGACCACCCTGCCCGCCTTGTACTGGGCTTCAAAGGATTCCAGGCTTTCCTTGCGGGGCCCCAGCCCAAAGGATTCAGGGGTGAAAAAACCGAACGCAAGGACGCCTACAATGAGCAGAACCATGACCCACACGCCCCAGTTGGGGGATTCGGGCTTTCCGGAGCCGGGAAATTTAGGGGGACGGGGTGGAATGGGAGGCTTTCTGTCAGACATAATGTGGTTAGCACACAGAAGTTAATGAATCGGGCGGCATGATACGCGAGTCCTTGTAAAATAAAACTTTTTTCCGAGACATGCCATACAGCCGGCGCAGGAAGGCGCCAGACTGTTCCGGGCGGAGAAGAGCCTTCCGGCAATGAGGCAATAGACAGCGCGGGAGTCAGTCCCGTTTCCTTTTTCTGCGTCGTCCCTCGTGATTGGCGGTTTCCCCGTTCATGCGCTGCTGGAGGCGCAGTTTCCACTGGGGCGTCTTCCCCTCCGTTCCGGCCGCGTGAAAGCCGCTCCCCTCACGGCTCTTTTCCTGCCACGCGCGCTCCTCCTGGACTTTCAGCCTTTCCTGACGCCTCTGTTCCTGAATTTCCGCCAGTTTCCTGGCCCGGCGGATTTCCACCCGCTTGCTTACCTCCCCATGGGCCGACGTCACGCGCCAGGGGCCAATGCGGTGGGGATACGTGATCGGCGCGCAGATCAGCTCAGCATCCAGAAAACGCATGGAAGCCACCAGCAGGTTCTTGACGTTTGCCAGCAGGCCGCCGTCCGTCCAGACGCCGCCCATGCCCATCTCCAGAAGAAAAGCCAGGTGAAGCGTTTCCGCCTCCGAGGCCAGAATGGAAAAATCCCTCAGGGAGACGCCCTCCGCCGGCTCTTCATCCGGAGCGGCTACGGAAGCGGCCCGGAGCAGGAACATCGTATCCCTGACCTTGCGGCTCAGGGCGCAGACCAGTTCCCCCACCTTGGGCCGGGCGTCAAAGCGGTAATCCTTCACCTCCACCAGCCACAGGTCCCGGCGTCCCGGATGGTACAGCAGGAAGTCCATTTCCTTGCACCCCCCGCAGAAATTCTGCGCCTGCCGGGAATAATAGTCCGAGCACTCAATGCGGCACACGACGTAGCCTTCATCGATCCAGAAACGGTGGACTCCCTCCACGTAATGAGCTTCTGACGGCTTATGACTCATAGCTCAGCTTCAAATACCTGTCCGCCTGCTCGATTTCCGCTTCAAGAGACTCGATAGGCCCCACATCCTCCAGGGATTCCCCCCAGGAAACCCTTACCCCGGAACGGTCTCCACGCGGAACGCTCATTCCGAAAAACTTTCTCTGCACCATCGCGTTGCGCGGCTCGGACAGTTGAATCATCAGCTCCCGCAGCAGGAACAGGCTGTGGGAAGACAGAATCACCTGCACCCCCGTTTTGGCAAGCCCCGTCAGGGTTTTCACCAGCACAGGCAGATGGGAGGCGTTCAGGTTCATTTCCGGCTCATCCCAGAACAGCACGGAGCCTCTCTTCACGGAACCGTTGCGGATCAGGTAGCTCAGCGTGCCCAGCCTTTTGAAGCCTTCCGCCACCAGGCTCATCTCAATCGGCTCCTGGCCGGGGCGCTGCAGGAAGAAGCGCCCGTCACGCTTCACCACCTGCCCGCCGATGATCTTTTCCAGCCTGGCGACCACGCGCCCGGCGTCCGTGCTGATGGGTTCCGCCGCCGCATCCGCATCCAGGTAGCGGCAGAGGTCCCAGCTTCCGCCGTCCAGGAACTCCGGAAACCTGCTTCCCACCTGCACGAAGCTCGGATAAATGGTCAGCACCTCCCGCGCCGCAAGGAACACCACCGGCACGTTCAGGAAGCGCAGGGGCATTTCCTGAATGGTCAGCCCCTCCTCCTCATGCCCCGCCTTGAAATCAAACACCAGGTTCCCCATGCCCTCCGGCACGCCTTCCCCTTCCATGGAAGCCTCCACATGGGCGTGGGCGTTGCCGCGGTTCCGGGCGGTCAGCCCGGCCAGGCCGCGGGACGCGAATACCCGCATCAGGTCCTTCCGGAGCCTCTGTTCCTCCGCCCACTTCTCCGGCAGGGACTTCCTGCCCCCGTCCGCGCTCCATTTGGCTACGGTATAGCACAGCTTCAGCAGATGGCTCTTGCCGGAATCATTGCCGCCCACCACCACATTGATTCCCGGAACAAACTCAAAATGTTCACTCCCGGGAAACACCGTCATGCCGCTCACCAGTAGGTCATGTATCATACCGTTCCCAATGTAGCACAGAAGCGCATGCCGTAAATTACAAATGCCGCCAGTTTCCGTCACAAACACGGCGCCTGCCATGCGTATCTACCGGCAGGCGCAGCAAAAAACGCATGCGCTGCTTCCTCCCTGCATTTCCCCGCCCAGACCCGGACACGGCACATTTTAAGCTTCCCATTAACGGGCGCCTTATTAAAGTAGTCCGCATGAGCGCACAATGGACCACCGCCAGGGAATATACGGATATCAAGTATGAGACAACGGACGACGGCAGCATCGCGAAAATCACGATCAACCGCCCCCATGTCCGCAACGCTTTCCGCCCCCAGACCGTGAATGAAATGCTCAATGCCCTCAACGCCGCCCATGAAGACCCCAAGGTGGGCGTGGTCATCCTGACCGGGGAAGGCCCGGACGCCTTCTGTTCCGGCGGCGACCAGAAGGTGCGCGGAAACGCCGGCTACATCGGTGAAGACGGCGTGCCCCGCCTGAACATCCTGGACGTGCAGCGCACCATCCGCACGATGCCCAAGCCCGTCGTCGCCATGGTGGCAGGCTACGCCATCGGCGGGGGCCATGTTCTCCACGTCGTCTGTGACCTCACCATCGCCGCGGACAACGCCAAATTCGGCCAGACGGGGCCCAAGGTGGGCTCCTTTGACGGAGGGCTCGGCTCCTCCTACCTGGCGCGCATCGTGGGGCAGAAAAAAGCGCGGGAAATCTGGTACCTGTGCCGCCAGTATGATGCGCAGCAGGCGCTGGACATGGGGCTGGTCAACACCGTGGTTCCCCTGGAAAAGCTGGAAGAGGAAACCCTCTCCTGGTGCCGCCAGATGCTCCAGCACAGCCCCCTGGCGCTCCGCTGCCTGAAGGCCTCCCTGAACGCGGACTGCGACGGGCAAATGGGCCTGCTGGACCTGGCAGGCAACGCCACCCTGCTCTATTACATGAGCGAGGAGGCCAAGGAAGGCAAAAACGCCTTCGTGGAAAAGCGCGCCCCGGATTTCTCCAAATTCCCCAGGCTCCCGTAACCCCCCCTCCGTCCTATGCCCACCCCCTCCGACAACGAAGGCGCCCCCCGGAACGACTCCGCCAGCAGGGAACCCCTGCACGACCTGCCGGACCATGAAAACATCGTGGAACATTTCTACGATCCGGAGGAACAGGCCAGCGAAGAGAAACCCGTCCGTGAAAAAACGCCCTTCTCCCTGATCGGCAACCTCATCTTCCTGTTCACCATAGCCATTCTGGCGGCCATTTCCTGGCTGGTGTATTCCTCCTGGCGCCCGCAGAATACGGCTGAGCTTCCCGGCTTCCGCCAGAAGGAAAATGCCCCGGACATTCCCAAAATCCTGAAACAGGCCATCAGCCGGGACGCCTCCGTTTCCTTCTCGGAAGAAGACATCAACCGCTACCTCGCCTCCTCCGTCCATCCCCAGCAGCATGGGGCCCTGGCCATCTTCGCCACCAATCCCGCCGTGGGCGTCCGCCTTCACGGCGGGAAGGAGCAGCCGGACGGCACGATTGGGGAAGGCTGCATGGAAATCATCATAGAACGCTACACGGGCATCGACTCCCGCCAGACGATTTCCCTGTTCCTGACGCCCTTCCAGTCCATGGACCCTCACAACTACATGGCGGTGCAGACGCGCTTTGAATTCTACAATGACGAAACCCTGCCGGGCGGCATCCACGTGGGGGGAACCATCGGCAAACTTTCCGTTCCCCAGGGCTACATGATCTTTCTCCTTCCCGCGTTTGAAAACCTGCTCCAGGCGTACCTTCCGCTCATCCACATGATTGAGGAAAGCGGCATGGGCATCCACATCAGTGAAGGAAGGCTGAACCTCACGCCCCCGCAAAAACGTACGCTGTAACGGAAATTCTCCGGATTCCCTTAATTACGAAGCACTAAAGGCCGCATATAAACTTTTCCCTTTAGTGTTCCGTACTTAATCTTTCTCCAGATCCCTGACCATCAGGGTCATGTATTCTTCCGGCCAGGAATGGATAATCTGCCCGGCGTCATTGAAGACCGCCACCAGGCGGATGGAGTCCCGCCCATCTGAAAGCACCATCACGGTTTCATCCTTTTCAAAATCATACCGCGGCTTGCCCAGTTTGAAAGCGGCATTCCTGCGGTCCGTTTTCAACCACGTACGCGCCTGTTCCATCGTCAGCCCCCGCAGGGCGCGGTCATCCCGGAACACGCGCCTTGCCGCATTCATGGCCGCAGGGCTGGAGACCACCATGCCGTTCCGGAACGGACGCGTTTCCCACATGCGGTCAATGTCCCGGTCCAGCGCGCCGCCCATTCCCCCGGAAAGGAAGAATACGGCCACAGGCCAGACCAGCAGAACACCCACTACCCACGCCGTCAGCCGCCTGCGGCTTTTGGAAAGCGCCGCGATGCCCTGGGCTATTTTCCCCCATTTCTCCACAAGCTCTTCATCCGCATGCCCGAACAGGAAGTTCACCTGCCTGTGTTCAATGCCGTTCCGGAGTTCCGCCACCGTCTTTCCCTTTTCCGGGGCCAGGTCTTCCAGCGTAGGGCCTCCCTTGACAAAATGGCGTACAATTTTAGGCCACAGCACGGGAACCACCGCAAACCGGACCGTAAGCAGAACCAGGCTGCCCACCAAACAGCCGCTTACCAACAGGAGGTCAAACGGACGGCTGAAGAAATAATCCGGATTCCACATCCAGATGAAAGGCGCGGCCAGGTAAATCCCCAGGGCAAACAGGCACCACGACCAGACAATGGCGGAAAAACGGCTGACCGCCACGATCACCCCCAGCAGGAACAACAAGGAGCCCAGGGCCATTCCCCAAGGGAACGTCCCGTAAATGGCGGACAGAAAAGCCAGAATCATCAACGCCATACCCACGGGCTGCCGAACTTTTTGCATATCCGGACCGTAGCACAAGCCCTTGAAGGCATCAAGAAAGGAAGCCCCCGCAGTCACACAGGACCGCGCCGCCACTCCGCCTTCCCCTTATTTCAGCCAGCCGTACTCCATGATGAGTGCCGCTTCCACCTCCGCATTCTTGGCGGCCTCGGAATCAAGGTCATGATAGATCGTCTGAAGATCCTTGCGCTGCTGCAGGTACTCCTCCCCGGAAAGCGCCAGGCGCTTTTTCAGGAATGCGGCCTTCTTCCGGTAATAGGACTGCCAGCTTTCAAATTCATCGCGGCTCTTGATCAGCGCCTCCACCTTTTCCCGGCGCTCCACCAGGCGCATGCGCATCTTCTTCTCCAGAATCTTATGGTTCTCCCGCGCATTCCGGTACTGATTCCAGATATCCAGGCGCGTATCCAGCTGTTCCTTCAGGCTCATGTTCACCTGCATGTCGCCTGCCCCGGCAAAGAAACCGGAATAAGTACCGCCGGATCCGGAGAAAAGGGAGGGACTGTAAAAATTGATGTCCATGGACGGGAAGAAGCGCATCTTCACGTTCAGCACGCTCAGGCGGGAGGCTTCCAGTTCCATTGCCATGATGGAAACCACCAGGAAATCCAGCTTGCGGCTGGCCTTGCGGTAAGCGGCCCAGCTGATGCGCGGCATGGTGGAGGGGGCTACAAGCCACCGGGCGCTCATGTCCCCGAACAGCGCGACAAACGCCTTGGAGATGTCCCTCCTGGTATTTTCCCATTCCCGGTCCACCTTGGCCCGCTGGGTTCCGTCATCGTCAAAGGGGATGCTGTCCAGGGCGTTCTGGCGGGAACGCAGGGCGTTATCATATAAAAGCACCTGGCGGTAAAGCTGGGAAACCAGCTCCCTTTTTTTCATTTCCAGCATGTTCCTGGAGGCATACACGGATGCCTTGGCGGAATAATAGTCAAAGGGAACCTGGGTAAGGGACGGCATGTTGAACAGAATATTGGTATGGTATTCCACATCCCGCGCGCTCATGCTGGACAGCCCGCTGATGTCCCGGGTCATCATCAGATCCAGATTAACGCCGGGAATAATCTGCGTAAACACTCTCTTCACGGACCATTCCGCCTGCTGGAGGTTGAGCTGGGATTCCTTCAGCTCCAGATTATTGTCCATCATCATCTTCATGGCCGCACTCCAGGAGATGGTGCGTTCCGGCAGCTGGTTCCAGTGGGGTTCCGCCTCAATCTGCTTCATCATCTCCCTTGTCTTCTCCTCCATATGGCGGTTCACGGAACATGATGCCGTGAACAGCAAGAGGAAGCACAGGAAACTTACGCTCAGCCACTGCCGGACGGCAGCCATCGGCAGCGGAAACGCGCCGGCCGGGTGTAACGGAGAAGCCATAAATCTTCCGGGGATTTTTACGGCGCCCTTCCAAAAGTCAAGCCATAAAGCATGCCGGGAGCTTCACCGCACAGCCTCAGAAGGTCGAAAGAATTTCATGATTGACGGGTACGGCAAAAACAGATAGTTTGTTTCAAAGTTCAATATTCTTATGACCACTTCGTCCCGCAACCGTACCATTGCTTTTCTCTCCCTTACTGCCGTAGCCATTGGTTTCATTTCCTGCGGCGGCAGTTCCACCGACGGGTCCGCCCAGCTGGGCGTGGGTCAGGTTCTTGTCCTTTCCTCCAATCCGGAATATGAAACCTCGCCCGATGCCGATCCGCTGCATCACGCCTTCTCCCTTTTCGCCACTGGAACCGGCACCGATACCATGCCGCTTCTGTTCAATAATACGACCACCAGCATTCCCACCTCCGGCGGCGGTTCGGGGAACGGCAATCCCACGGTAGTCATCTTCCGCAGAAACGGCACTTCAGGCTCCCTCTCCACCAGCGCCACCCTTTCCACCAACGTCATTACGCTCCCCGGCCCGATTCAGAGCTACGGCATCGTGCAGATGTCCATCAGCAGCAACCTGACCTTTGACACGGCAGACGATCCCTACAACAAAATCGTCACCGGCTCCGCCAAATACCGCCTCAGGCTCCAGGGCAATGACAACTCTTCCAATCCCGGCGTATTCGATACGGGAGAAACCCTGCTGGACGGAGGCAAGGTAACCATTTATCCGTCTGCGGATTTCGTTGGCAAATAACCCGTGAGATTGAAAATCCACCGTTCAACGGGCCGCGTTCCTTCCGGATTCTCTGCCTTGGCAGGATGGATCGCGGGAACAGCGGCCTTTTTTTGCTTTTCAGCCTTCGTCCAGGCTGAAGAACCTGTGGCCGTGCCTCCCGCTGCCCCGGCTCCCGTCCAGGAGGCGCCGGAACCGGAGGCCGTTCCGGATGTCCGCGTCTTCATCATGCAGATGCAGGCCCAGATTACGCCTGAACGCATCAGGACCTTCGTCATGCCCGCTGTCGGACATGTCAACAACTGGCTGCCGGACCGGGACCGGGAACAGAAAGGGGCCATCATCGCCACTGTGAATGAGGAGGATATGGAACTCAAGCGGAGGGAGCTTGAAATCCAGATATTAAAAGACAAGACGGCCAAGAGGGATGAAATCGTGGCCCTCCGGAAACAACTGGAGGAAATCAACTTTTATGCAGGACTGACCCCGGAGGAGAAACGCTGGCACGACAAGAAAAACCCCTCGGACAAGGAAGCCATCCAATCCCTCAAGGAAAAAATCTCCCTGGCGGAGAAGGAGCTGGAGCTCATTGACATCAAGCCCCGCCGGGACTTTGAAAAGGAGGAGGAAAATTACGTGCTCCGCATGCCCTTTGACGGCAGGCTGCAATACCAGTTCACCCTGCCCGCGGACGAGGCGCAGGCCGTCTACCTGGAGCCTTCCACCCCCATCGCCACCGTCTGTGACGATTCCGCCTACTATATCACCGTTTCCATCTCCAATCCGGACCTGACACGTCTGGACCCCGCCACCCTGCGCGTGGACATCCCCCTGGCCAGCGGAGGCTCCATGTCCGGCACCTTTTCCCACAAAAGGGTGGAGAAAAACCCGTCCACCGGAGGCAACATCCTGGCTTATTTCTTCAAACTCCCGCCCGCACAGCATGATGCTGCCCACGGCATGATCGGTTCCAACTGCACCGCACGCCTGTACTACGTCCCCAACACGCCGGTCATCCTCCTGGACAAGATGGCCCTGGCTTCCTGTCCCGCGGCCAAAATCAGCGCTTCCTGGCAGGAGCTTCTGGAAGCGGTCCATCCGGAATATGAACTCATCCTGGAAGGGGAAAGCCAACTGATCGCCCGTAAAAAATGAAACTGGTTTGTGAGGCTGTCTGTTTCGGCTACGCGAAAGGAAGCCTGATTTTTGACAATTATTCCCACACCTTCCGTTCCGGCATTACCATCCTGAAGGGATATTCCGGCTGCGGGAAAACCACGCTGCTCAAAATACTGGCCGGTTATCTCCGCATCCGTTCAGGGCACATCATCACCCCGCACGGCGTCCCCCTCTCCAACACAAAATACCGCAGGAAGGAAGTCAGCTACATGTTCCAGGGAATCAACCTGCTGCCCCTGGCCAGCGTGGAGCGCAATCTCCAGCTATGCGCGGAAATGGCCATGCTCCCTAAAAAGGAATGGAAGGACCGGGCCTCCCGGCTGATCGGACAGCTTGGCCTGGACAGCCTGCGCCACAAGAAGGCGGGAACGCTCTCCGGAGGGCAGGCCCAGCGCGCGGCCCTGGCCAGAACCCTGATGAAAGACTCCTCCATCCTCCTGCTGGATGAACCCACTTCAGGACTTGACGATACCAACACGGGCATCATCAAGGACCTCATCGCCACCCAAACGGCAGATAAAATCTGCATTGTCAGCACGCACGATTCCCGGCTTCTGGATATAGCCCATGAAATCATTGATTTTAACGCTCCTGTATCTCTTTAAGGATACGCTGCACCGCTGGAAGGAACGGCCGGCCAGTCCGCTCTCCCGCGTTCTGGTTTCTTTTTTCCTTTCCCTGTGCGCCCTGTCCTTCCTGGCCAACTACGTGCTTTCCACCAAGCTGCTCCAGGATGAAATACGGCAGAGCGGGGGTGACCTCATCATCGCCTACGATGTGAACCCCGACGGCAAGCCTCCCCTGGAAACCCTCATCCAGCAGCGCCTCCCCCTGCTCCATCCCTGCAATGTGCTGGCCTTGAAACAGGTCGCTTCCGCCACGATGGGAAAAAGCAATTACCAGATTGTGGAATACGACATCGCCGCGTATGCGCAGCTGAAGGACCTGCCCATTGACCGCCATCCCCGGCTGCTGCTTTTCGGGCTCAAGCAGGAGCTGGAACAGGAGGGGCCACGCACCATTGAGATGAACCAGTTCTCCTTTCCCATCCATGCCTGCCACCTGCCGGAACACCATGTTCTGGGAAAGGTCTTTCCGCAGGGGCTGATCATCGTTCCGGCGGGAACGTTTTCCTCACAGGGGCTCCGCGCCGGGAGCGGAACCACCATTTACATCATCCAGGCCACGGAAATGACCTCAGCCCTGATCTCCGGCATTGAAACCACCCTGGGCAACCTAGTCCGCCTGGACCAGCGCTTCACTTCCATACGCAGCACCGCCCCCATCCTGCGCAGGCTGGATATCCTGATGGGCAATCAGGCGGAATGCCGCGCCGCCTTTTCCATCGGCATCGCCGTAATTGTGGGGATTCTGCTCACGGCCCTGGCCTCCATGGAATTCCAGCAGAACGAATACGTGTACACCCTGATGAAAAGCTTCGGCGTGCGCCCGGTATTCCTGGTCCTCAACTTCATTATGGAAAACATCTTCCTGGTGGGCGGCGCCTTCATCGCAGCCGTCTTCTGCTTCATGAAAACGCAGAAAATCGTGCTGGGGGAATTCTTCAAGCTTCAGAACACCTCCCTCTCCCTCCAGGACATCATGCCGGACCTTACCCTCCTGGGCATTTCCCTTTTCATCTGCGTGCTGGTTTCCTCCATCCCCATTATCATTTCCGCCAACCGGCAGATCGGCAAGGTGCTCAAATAGCAAAAAACCGTGGACGGGGAGGTTTCCTGTTGACGACCGTAAGGAATCTGCTAGCATTTGTCATAATCATTCTTCTATGGAACCCAAATCTTTTCCCATTCTCCGCGCTTCCGTTTTTTCCATGCTCATCGGTGCAGGGCTCTCCTCCTGCGGCGGCAGCAGCAGCGGCAACGGACAGACAGGAGAATCCCTGGTCGGCAAAGTCTACAACGTCATTATTCAAACGGGCAATTTGCCTGACGCGGCCCAGACGGCGCTGGCTGAAACCGGCGTAGGCGGCTTTGTGATGAATCCCTCCTCCGTGATGACGGGCACGCTGACAAGCTCTACCGGCAACATCAGCAATGGCGGTTACACGTCCTATTTTTACCAGAAAACGGGTGAAGACACGGCATCCCTGAAAATTTACTATACGGTTAAAAAACGCACGGACCTTTTGGGTAACGGAGGCCTCGTCCAGAACTCCTACAATATTCACCTGACCTGGAACGAGCTGAAATACGGCAACAAGGGCACGCACGCGGAAGGAGACTGCATCATCAATATTCCCCAGGCGGCCGCGGAATTCGTCGCTGCTCCCAACCCCTTTGCCAACAATGCAGCCGTAGCGCCCTCCACGATTACGATTACTGACGCCAATTCCGTCACTGCAAACTAGGAAGATACTCCTTCCAAATAGCTTAACACTGAAAGGAGCTGTTCCGTATCATCCGGAACAGCTCCTTTTTTAACAGGTCCGGGACTCCGCGGCCTCTGCATCCTTCCATCAGAAATATTTCCTACCGGGGTTCGCGCCGGGCATAAAAAACGGGAGCATCGCAAGATACTCCCGTTACGGCCAGCCTGCGTTTACAGACCGGATATTGATTATTTACTCAGTTGGCATACGTCACCACCCCGGAAGCTCCGCTCACGGCAGCCATATTGCCATCTGCAGCGCCCCAATTGTACATGGAACCGTTCCAGGGGCCAACCGTTCCCTGGCCCTTTCCGCCCGTCGGGAGCTTGATTTCAGTCATCGTCAGGTTGTTCTTGTAATTGTAAATGGTATTCGGAATGACTTCCTTCCAGATCAGCGTAAGGCTCTGGATGGTTTTATTTTCAGCGTTATACCCGTAAACCTGGTACTGGCTGGTCAGGTTTGCGGCGGTGCCGTCATCTCCGGTCCCGGAGTCTTCCCGCCATCCGTTATCATAAATAGTGCAGAAAAAGTTGTTGGAAAAGTCATTCACCTTGAAAACCAGGTCACGCGTTCCCGTCAGGGAAAAAGCCATATCAAGATCGGAAGGCAGCGTCACCATGGTTTCGGAATTGCCTCCACCTCCACAGCCGGACAACGCCAGGGAGAGAGCAGCGCCAAGAACAGAAACACTGGAAAAGAGAAGATGTTTGGTGTCCATAAAAAGAAGTATTGGGCAGAGTTTAACAGTGCCATAGCTACCGTCAACAAAAATCCTCCCAAAAGATTCCTCCCCTAAACCCCGGACGCCCAGGCATGGAATCCGGCCCGGACAGGCGCAGCTTCCTACCTGGCTTTTTCCAGACGCCGCTTGAGCACGCGCCCCGTAATGAAGAGGGGAACAACCCCCATCAGGAACAGCAGCAGGGAGTCCTTCCAGGGGGTAGGCACCGTGCCTTCATCCGCGCTGTAGCCGGGATCGTCCGGAGCCTTTCCGGTGTTGCCCCACGGCAGGGGCTGGCGGCGCGCCAGGAAAATTTCCGGACGGTCCAGCGTATCCCGGCTGACGCGCTGGATTTCCGCGGATTCATCCAGCATCACAATGCGGTCATTGACGTAAAAGGATTTGACGGAGGGCTTGCCCTTCCCCTGCTGTTCCAGCCCGGCAATCACCTGCCTGTAGCTTTTCTCATAGCCGTTCACCGCCGCTCTCCGGACCTGGCGCACCGCGGCCTTGGCCTGCTCCGGATCATCCGCCCCGATGGCGGCAATGTGGAGGAGCGCCATCTTGAGCAGCTTGAACTCCTCAAATTCCCGGTTATTGAGATGGGGCTGCGCCTTGAGCTCGTCCACCTTTTCCTGGATGGTTTCACGTTCCCGTTCCCAGACGTTTTTGGAGGCCTGGTCCACCACCATCATTTCAAAGGAGTAGCGCAGGGGGCAGAATTCCGCTACCAGCGGAACGCGGCCCGGCTTGAGGCGCCCGTGTTCATCCGTACGGTGGGCGGACCACGGGATGAACTGGTTCATTTCATCAAAGCGGACAATGGCCCCGGCCATCAGAATCTGGGGAATCAGCAGCAGCGGCACCATGTTGAGCGCCGCCCGCTCCGTCTTGGCGAAGACGGAGACCAGCAGGGACAGGCTCACGCCAATAAAGGCCGTCAGAGTCATGGTTCCCAGGTAGATCAGGAACATTTCATGGATTTCCAGAATGGCGTTCCCCACCCACAGGAAAAGGGCGGACTGCACGGCGGAAAGCCCCGTAAGCACCAGCGCCTTGGCAAGCACATACCCGGTCACGAATACCTTGGCGTTTCCCTCGCGCTTGAGCAGGGCGCGGTCCTTGAGCACTTCGCTGGCCGCCCCCGTGAGGCCGAAGAACATGGCCACGATGATCGCCAGGAACAGGTAGGAAGGGATGTGAAGGGCGGTGGCAAAGGTGTATTCCGGACTGGAGGAGGCGCGCAAAGTCAGGGAAATCAGCAGGGCCAGCACCGGACCTTCCAGCAGCATAGTGTACAGCCCCATGCGGCTCCTCACCCGGCCCAGGAAGGTGCGCACGGCCCAGATGCGGAACAGGCGCCAGAGCTGCATCACGCTGCGCCTGGGGGCAGGCGGGAATTCCAGCGTGCCTTCATACAGGGTCCTGGGTGCGCCCCCCTCATGGTGGTGGCCCATCACGTTGCGGAACCGGTAGCCCTCAAAGCGTTCCTGCCACAGCCGCGGATGCTGCCGCCTGCGGCGGTCATGCCAGGAAAGGGGGGCCTCCAGCACTTCAAACACGTAGTCCGCGCCGCCGGCTGTCCGCGCCTCCTCGGAAACGTCAATGGCCATGTCCACGGCCGCCTTCCGGAAATACCGCATCATGCCCGGCACGTCTCCCCAGTAGGCCATCTGGCCGCCGTGGTCCAGCACCAGCACCTTCTGGAACTGGTTCAGGATGGCCGTGCTGGGCCGGTGCATGGTGGCGATCACCATCTTGTCACGGCTCATGTTCAGCATGGTCTGCATGACCAGCTTGGCATCGGAGGTGGAAAGGCCGCTAATGGGCTCATCCAGCAGGAAGACATCCGCTATCCCCGCCAGGTCCAGCCCCAGGTTCAGGCGCGTGCGCTCCCCGTCGGAAATGGTGCGCGCATTCATTTCACCCACGCGGCGGGAGGCAATGTGCGTCAGCCCCAGGAATTTCAGGATGGCGTTCACGCGCCTGGCGCGCTCCGACCGGGTCAGGCGCGGACGGCGGATGATGGTGGCCTGGGCGATGTGCTCGGAAACGCTCATGGCCGCGTCTAGAATGTCCTCCCGCGGAATAAAGGCGATGTAGGGCCGGATCAGGTCCGGAGCGCTGTACAGAAGCTGGTTGTTGTAACGGATGCAGCCGCGCGTGGGCGGCAGGTGCCCGGCCAGCATGGACAGCAGGGTGCTTTTCCCGGACCCGCTGGGCCCCAGGATGCACACCATCTCCCCGCGCTTCACGGTCAGGTCAATGTTGTCCAGCACGCGCCCGGAGCGCATGAACTCCTTGGTCACGCCCTCCACGCTGAGGGTTCTGATGGCGTGGTACTCTTCATCCAGCACTCCGGCGGAAAAACGGCAGCGCAGCGCGTGGTACGCATTCAGGTGAACCACGTCCCCGTCACGCAGGGATACCCTTCCCCTCACCGGCCTCCCGTTAAGCAGCAGCGGCATGGAGGCCTCCACCACCTCCAGCCAGCCGGAATTGGTGGCGCTGGAAAAGGAAACCTCCAGCACCACGCCGGAGGCCAACCCCGGCGTCAGCAGCATGTCCCCCTTGCGCGCCTTTTCCGGCAGGTTGGTCACGCGCAGCTTGCGGGTGCCGGGGTCCAGGCGGAAACGCCGCCCGATGTCCGACATGGAATTCTGCACCTCTCCCATGGAGAAAGGCCCCTCTCCGTCCAGCGTGAAGGAGGAGTAATAGGCCATGCGCACGTTTTCACCGGGGTACAGGCGCCTCCCGTCCACCATGAATTCCACTTCCGGCCTCAGCACCTCCACCTCGCATGCCAGCCCCATGTTCACGCGCACCTCGCTGGCCCGTGAGCGGACCCGGCTGATTTGCAACGCTCCGTTGTCCAGGGAAATGTAGCACACTTCCTGCTTGCCGGAGCGCTTGCAGTCCAGGAAGAACGCGAAGTCCTCAAAGCTCAGGGGGCCGGACGGAAGAAGAACCACCTGTCCGTTGGTCAGGGGCATCACCCCGCCGGGAGCCAGATGGCGCCCGCGCACCACAATCGGCTTGGAGCCGTCATTCACCACCAGCACCAGGCGGGAGCACCGGATCAGGCGGAAGGAGATGCCCTTGTCCTGCTCCGGCAGGGAAACCTCCGCGCCAATGCCCGCGGAAAAACCGACGCTGTACGCCGGTTCCTGGGCCTCCACGTCCGGCGTCATCAGAAGCTGCCTCAGCAGGTTCGCCGTACCCGGCAGTTCCAGGCCGTACGTCACCTGGTCAAACAGCTCCCCGATCATCCGGGGATCTCCCGTATTGATGAGCAGGGAAAGCACCTCCAGCGCAATCGCCATGCGCTCCGTTTCATCCCTGCCGGAGGCGGCGGAAGCCAGCACGTCCGCCACCGTCAGATTGGCCCGCATGGACCGTTCAAAACGGTTGGAAAGCCAGCGGTGCTCCACTTCCGGAAAGGTATAGCGCAGAATGTCCAGCGCGGCGTCCGCGTCACGGGCGCTCAAGTGGCGGCGCCCGCTCAGAATGGTGGCAAACAGGTCTACCAGCGTCCCGGCGTGAACCTTCATGGAGCCGTCGTCCCGGCGCAGCCACGGCACATAGGCGCCCAGTGTCCTGACCAGGTTCAGCCTCCAGTGAATCAGCTTGGAAGGTATGTCAAAAAACCATCGGATCATGCCAGGGAACGCGTTGCAGGAAACAGTAGTACAGGGATTCCGGGCCCACCTCAAGCGCAACCGGAATTTCACGGAGAAATGACAATATTTTCTACACCTTTATCTTGCAATAGGTCTGGAGGAAGTATAGTTCTGTCCAATGTTCATGCTTTCCATGAGAAAGCGAGCCAAATACATAACACTATCACAACATGGATATCTTAGTTTCTACTCTTTGTGACTTCGCCGCCGACTATCAGGGCAAGCTTTGCATCCAGGGCGGTTTTGACTCCCTGGTCGCCCGTCAGTTCCCGGTCGTCCACCCCGTCTGCGCCGTCGCCCTCCGCATCTGCCTTACCCCTGAAGACGAAGGCACCCACGAACTGGGCCTGAGCATCGTTGACGCCGACGGCACGCCGCTGGACAAGGAACGCATGCCCATCAAGATCAACTTCCCGGTACCCGCTTTCCCGGAAGGCGCTTCCTTCTTTACCCGCAACCTGATCATGAACTTCCAGGGCCTGCGTTTTGAAAAGCCGGGCAACTATTCCATCGACCTCACGGTTGACGGCGAACTGGCCTCCCGCGTGCCTTTCCGCGTGGTGCAGGTGCAGGAAGAAGCTCCCCAGGCCTAAGCCAATTCCTTTTCATCAAACCGCCTTCCGGAACCCGGCAGGCGGTTTTTTATTGGGGTGATAAGGTGGAAAAAGCAGTTGCCAAAAAACGGTTTCCAGTTCACCGCGCCGCGAACATCTCCTTCCCTCCTCTCTCCTGATGGCCGCGCTGCCGGAAACACGGGGTTGATCCACCTTCCCTCCAGGTTCCACGCCGTATATTCCGTCCCTCTTTTTTACGTTCCGCAACGCCCTTTTTCATTGCGGTCCCCCGGGGGATTGACCATGATACGAACTGCTCCGACCAACCATGCAAACCCCACGCTTCCAGTACGACAGGATTATCATCACGGGCGCCTCGTCCGGCTTCGGGGAGGCCTTTGCCGGAACGCTGGCCCCTCATGCGGGGGAACTGGTGCTCATCGCCCGCAGGGAAGACGCCCTGCGCCGGCTTGCCTCTGCACTGGAAGAACGCCATCCCGGCCTGCGCGCCTCCGTAGTGCCGTGCGACCTGGCGGATGAAGCTTCCCTGGACAGTCTCGTTTCCCGTCTGGACGGCCTGCCGCCCGGCAGAACCCTGCTGATCAATAACGCGGGAGCCGGGGACTACGGAGAGTTTGCGGACGGGCGCTGGGAAAAAATACGCGCCCTGCTCCGCCTGAACGTGGAGAGCCTTACCCGCTTGTGCCATGCCCTGATTCCCGGCATGAAACGGAACGGCGGGGACATCATCAACATCAGCTCCCTGGGAGCCCTGCTCCCTATCCCGGATTTTGCCGTTTATGCGGCCACCAAGGCTTACGTGTCCAGCCTGTCGGAAGCGTTGCGCCTGGAACTCCGCGAACACGGCATCCGCGTGCTGGCCGTCTGCCCCGGCCCGGTTTCCACGGGGTTCGGAAAGGCCGCGCGCCGTCCCGGCTTTACCGGAAACATGATGCCGGGCCGGAACGCCTTTGACACATCCGTTGAAACCGTCGTGAAAGACACTCTCCGCGCCCTGTCCCGCGGGCGCGCCCGCGTATTCCCCGGTATGAAAATACGGCTGGCAGCCCTGCTGCTGAGCATTGCCCCGCTGGGTCTGATCCGCTTTTTCATGGGCAGGCGTCCCCGGAAAATCCAGCCTGCCCCCAACGATTCACCTTCTTCAGCATCATGAAAGCACACCGCCGCGGAATACCCCGCCTCACCTGGTTCAAGCTTGCAGTCTGCATCTGCCTGGCTGCCATGGCGGCCTCCCTGTTCACGCCGTATCCGGCCCAGATCATCCGCGCCCTGAACGGAGAACCGGAACGGGAAACGGTCTCTGGCGCCTACCCGCCGCATGAATCGCGCCCTGCGGAACAACCGGGCCAGGAGGAACCCGCCCCCTCCGTTCCGCCCGCGCCCCCCAGGGATCAGGAAGATTCACGGCTGGCCACCCCCTGGGAGCCGGAACGCACCATCGCCCTGCCTCCGGTGCAGTACCCCCCCTTCCCGCCCGTTCTCCCTACCAGGCCCGCGGAAGGAGCCATGACGAACATCTACGAACTGGCGCGCGGCTTGAACCTCAAAACACAGGTCAATTTCCAGCCCGGAACCCTGGCCTCCAAAGACAGGGAGACCAAAAGCAATTACCAGATGACCCTCACCCTGAACGTCAAACAGCCCAAGGCCCTGACAAGGAAAGAGGACATCCTGAAGATCAATCCCAAGCTGGAGGCCATGCTTCCCGGTCTCCCGGCCCTGTTCAAGCAGGCGCGCGTCTCTCCCTATTACGGGCAGATTTACGTTCGCAAGCAGACGGAAATCCGCAAGAACCTGGCCTCCCTGCTCAAGCTCTTGGACCGCCATAATTATTACGATACGGAAACGATTCTGGAAACCGCCCATCCGGACACGGGCAGAAAGCTTCTCTGGCTCCAGAGTGAAATGGATGTAGTTTCAGACGGCTCGGACGGGGACCGCCTATCCGCCATGCCGGATAAAATCCTGAAGAGCTCCTTCTACCAACCCAGCACCTCCTACCGCTGGAAAAAGCGCACGGACAAGCCCAACCCCCTCCTGAAGCCCTGGCAGCAGAGGCTGGCCGCCTACAAGAAGACGCTGGAAAAAGCCCCCGCGGCGGAAAAGCCGGCCCTGCGCCGCAAGATAGACCATGCGGAACGGGTCATTGAAGAATTGAAACGGTACAGCTTCCTGATCTCGGAATACGATCCGTTCATCGTGGTGCCGCTGGGCGTAGTCAACCAATCCTCCCCCTTCTCCCCTCAGTTCGGGGATTATGCAGTCGTCATCGTGGGGGACAAACTGTACCCGGCCCTGGTGGGAGACGCCGGACCGCGCTACAAGACGGGGGAAGGCTCCCTGCGCCTGAGCCAGGCAATCAATCCCAAGGCAGGCCCGTACAGCCGCCCCGTCTCCGACCTGGTGGTCAGTTACCTGATCTTCCCCGGCTCCGCGGAACCGGAAGCCGGCCCTCCCGACTACGCCAAACTTACGGCCAAATGCCAGGAGCTGCTCAATGACATCGGCGGCACGGGAAAAGGCTTCAAGCTCCACCAGTGGGAAGACCTGCTCGCCCCCAAGCCTCCGCCTGCTCCCCCCGCGCCCAAACCCGGAACGGGCAATGCTGCGGAAACGCCCGCGAAGAATCAGGAGAAGCCGGATGCCCCGGCGGACAAGCCCGCGGAAAATCCGGTTCCGGCCCCTTCTGCGGAAACAGTTCCCGCCGCAGCTCCTTCCAAAGCCGCCCCGTAGCCTACAGGGCTTCCTTCCAGGAAAAGAGGAAGGCCTTCCACATCCGGGAATAAACGGCGCCGCGCGTGATCTTCACCTTTCCGGCCCCCGGCTGCTGCGGGCGCTGGAGCAGTTCCAGCGTATCCAGTCCAAGCCATGCGGGAAGCACGGTGGAAAAACGCAGCCGTCCGTTCCGCAGGGATTCCGCATAAAACACGCCTTCCTTCAGCCAGCGTTCCGCGCGGTCCAGCCATGGGCCCGCATCAGCGGCCGGCAGGTAGCTCCTTCCGCGGGAAAGGTCCTCCTCCCGGTCACGGAGGATGTTCACCAGCTGAAGCCCCATGCCGTAATGCCTGCCCCAGCGCAGGAGCTGGTCCTCCGGCTGCGTGCTGAAACCGGCGCCCAGCACCAGCAGGCCCAGCCTGGTCCAAAACTCTCCCACGCACCCCGCCACCATGTAGGCATAATGTTCAAGCTGTTCCGGACATGAGACGGAAGAGTTCCCTTCAAAATATTCCAGATCCCACGCCTGCCCCTCCACAATGGTGCACAGCACCTGCCGCACCAGCATCTGTTCACGCGGGGAGAGGGCCTCCAGCAGCGCCAGGCATTCCGGAAAACGGGCCAGCAGCTCCGCCTCCCCCCGATGCGCCTGCACGGTGGAAAGAACGCCCAGCCGGCCAAAGCAGGTGGAGGCAGTCTCCCGGGAGGCGTCCCCGGCCACCGTCTCACCCATCATCTTCAGCAGGGCCAGGCGCTCTCCGGAATCCATGTCCACGGTATCCGCCACCGTATCCGTGGCGCGCGCCAGCAGATAGCCCACAGCCACGCCGGGGCGCATTTCCCGGGGCAGGAAGCGCATGCTCAGGTAAAAGGACCGGGAAACGGCGGACAAAAGCTGATGGAGGCCTTTCATGATTTTTGAATTCCCAGCCTGTGCATCTTGTAATGGAGCACCCGGGGGGAGACGCCCAGTTCCCGAGCCGCCGCAGACATGTTGCCCGGCGAGCGTTTCAGCGCGGCGACGATCAGCTCCCGCTCAAAGGAGTCCACCATGGTGGGCAAGTCCGCATGGTCCTCCCCGTCACGGGCATGCGGGGCTTCATTGCTGGGCATTTGCAGGGAGGCGGGCAGGTTGTAGCCGTAAATGCAGTCCTCCTGCGCCGTGATGACGGCCCGCTCCATGCAGTTTTCCAGCTCCCGCACGTTGCCGGGCCAGTGGTAGGCCATAAGCATGTTGATGGCGGGGGTGGACAGCCGCTTGATGTCCTTACCGTATTTCAGGTTGAACTTGGAAAGGAAATGCTCCGCCAGCAGCATGATGTCCCCCTTGCGCTTGGCGAGGTCCGGCATGACGATGGGAAAGATGTTCAGGCGGTAGTACAGGTCCTCCCGGAATTTGTTCTCCGCCATTAATTCTTCCAGATTGCGGCTGGTGGCGGCAATGAAACGCACGTCCGAATGAAGCTCCCGGTTGCTCCCCACGCGGGAAAACGTTTTTTCCTGGAGGAAGCGCAGCAGTTTCACCTGCATCTGAAGGCTCAAGTCCCCGATTTCATCCAGAAACAGGGTTCCTCCGTCCGCCGCCTCCGCCCGTCCGATGCGGCGGGCGGTCGCTCCGGTGAAAGAGCCCTTTTCATGGCCGAACAGCTCGCTCTCCAGCAGATTCTCCGGCATGGCCGCACAGTTCAGCGTAACCAGGGGCTTGTCCTTCCTGCCGCTCAGGTTCACCACGGCGCGGGCCACCAGTTCCTTCCCCGTTCCGGAACTTCCCCGGATCAGCACCGTCGCGTCGCTGGGCGCCACCTGGCGGATCTGTTCATACACCTGGAGCATGGGGCGGCAGTTGCCGATCAGCTCTCCCGGATTGGTGGTTAAAAGCTGGCGGAGTTTCTCATTTTCCGCCATCAGGGCAGCCCGTTCCTCACGCGCCTGAAGGCTGGCCGCCAGCGCGTCCCCCACAATGTTGCCCACAATTTCCAGCAGCTTCTGGTCCCGCTCCAGATCCGTGTTCCGGTCCACGGGACGGTCAATGCTCAGGGTGCCGATCACCTGCTGCAAATGGATAATGGGCACGCAGATGAACGCCACCTTTTCCCCGCTCTTGCGCGTACGGGTGCGGTTCAGGAATCTGGAATCCCGTGAAATGTCTTCAATCACATGGGGAAGGCCCGTTTCAGCCACATGGCCCGTAATCCCCTCCCCCACGCGGTAATGGCCGCGTTTCATTTCCTGCTCGTCCAGCCCGTGGGACGCTTCAATCATCAAATCGTTTCCACGGCGGATGGTGAAGGTGCCGCGCAGCATTTTCATGCGGCGGTAAAGAACGTCCAGGATATGCTGCAGCAAGGCCGTGCCGTTGCGTTCATTAACGATGGCGGAGCTGATTTCCTGCAGCACGACCATTTCCAAATCAGGGGACTTGTTTATTCCATTCATGCAGTCAGGGGCTGGGCGAATATTAACCGTACGGCCTTGCCAGACCAACTACTTTTTCCTGCACCGGCATGCCGGCGCATGGAAGGAGGACAAGGAAAATGTGGATAACATTTTAGCAATTAATGATGATGTTGTTAATGAATGAAGTTGAAAAGAAGGTTACAAAATTGTAATGCACGGGCCTTCCACCGCGCTGTTTCACATGTCCCCGCCTCCGCCGGACTCCCTTTTCATCATTTCCGTAATAACCTGGAACAGCGCGTTGCGGTACAGCACGCCGTCCAGCTTTCCGGTATTTTTCCAGACCACGGGAAAGGCCCCCAGATGGGTCTGTTCAAACAACTTGAGGGCGTCCGTCAAATGAGTGGACGCATCCAGCACCGGAGCCCCCGGGCGGACCAGCTCCCCGGCGGTGGGAGGCGGCCCTTTCCCTTTTTCCTCCATCTTCCTGCGGACAGCCAGGAAATCATCCGGATAAATGGCTCCTTCATATGTTCCGTCCTTCTTCACCACAAAGATCAGGTCTCCCGGATTACGCAGCATCAGGGCGGAAACATCGTCCAGGACAGCGTCCGGAGCCACCTGCGGCACCACATGGCGCGCCAGGTCATGCACGTCCACCTGGGCCATGGGCAGGCTGACCACGGAAGCCGGGCTGCCGGACAGGCTGGCGGCGTACATGGACCGCGCGCGGATCAGCCGCCCCGTGCCGTAGGCGCTCACCACGCCAATCAGCAGGGGATAAATCATTTCCCCGCTCATGGAAAACTCCACCACCATCACCAGGGCGGTCAGGGGGGCCTGGGCCGCCACGGCAAAAAAGGCGGCCATTCCCACCATGGCATACGCCACGGTATGGTTCCCCTCCATGCCAAAGGCCGTCAGAACGGTACTGAAAATAAACCCTACCATGCTCCCCACATATAAGGTAGGCGTCATGGCGCCCCCTACTGTTCCGCAGCCGAACACCACCGCCACGGCGGACACCTTCACCAGAAGCAGAATGAACGCCTGCTGCGTGTTGTAATCCTCATTCACCAGCCCGGTAATCAGGTCCTGCCCGTTACCCACCACCTCCGGATAAAAAACCGCGAACACGCCTACCACCAGTCCGGCGCCCATCAGGCGCAGCGGCAGGAAGGCAGGGCGCCCGTTCAGGTATTTGGTGGCCACATCCAGCAGGCTCACCCATCCCCTGGCCGCTATGGCGGCCACCACCCCCAGCCCAATGCACCAGAGGGACTCTGAAAATACGGCAAAGCTTTCAAACGATGAACTGTACAGCGGGGAGGGGTCCCCCAGCATGTGAAGCATCACGAACCCGGTGCAGGAGGCAATCAGGAGTGGCGCCAGAATGTCCATGCTCACGGTGCCGATGATAATTTCACTCACAAACAGGCAGCCGGCAAAGGGGGCATGGAACGCCGTCGTGAACCCCGCGGCCGCGCCGCAGCCCACCAGCAGCCTGAGCCGCGGGATGGATACATGCAGCCGCTGCCCCACGGCGGACGCGATCAGGGCGGAGGACTGGATAATGGGCCCTTCCTTGCCTATGGCCGCTCCGGATGCGATGCTCCACGCCGCGGAAAACACCCTCAGGGCGGAAGCCCGGAATTTGATCAGCCCGTTCCCGATGGACATGGCCTCCATATATTCCGTAGCCTGCCCCGGCATTCTTCTTTTCAGGAACAGCAGGATGCAGCCGGCCACCAGGCCGCCCACCACCGGAACAAACATGCGCCATTCCGGCTCCACCTGGGAAAAGGTGCCCACGCGGGAGTCCGACCAGATGCCCGTGAGAATCCACTGGATAACCTCCACCGTCCATTCAAAAAACAGGGACATGCTGGCGCCAACGATTCCTACGATGACGGCCCAAACATAGGTAACCTGCCTCTCCCCCACCTTCCAGTGATGGAACAGCCTTAAAACCCACCCGTACCAGACGGAATCGGACGGCTTTTGAGGCTCGGGAGACGGAGAATTCATGGGCAAAGCAGCAATATTATTCCATTGTGACAAAAAAATGCCTCCGGATGTTCGATGCCGCAGAAAATACCTGCCTTCCCCCTCATTCCGTCCGCGAAAACTGTGGGGGAAAATCTCTGGTCCTCCCAAAGAGCTTGCACCGCGCCTGAAACCTGCTACACCGGAAGTTCCCCACCCCGTCCCCCCATGTCCAACTGCACACAGCGACCCGCACGCCGGGTATCTCCGCGCCTCCGGGCGCTCACGCTCCTGCTGGTTGCCTGCGTTATCCTGGGCAGCCAGATGCATGGCGGCAGGCATGCGGCCTCCGGCTGGCCCACGGAACGGGAAGTCCTCTCCGGTGATTCCATCTTCGGGCAGCCGGGAGAGGCCGGGTCCCTGGTCACCATCCCTCTGCCCTATCCCCTGCGGCCCTCCTGGTCCCCGGATACGGAACTCACTTCCATCACCTGCCACCGTCTGATAGCCGTTCCGCTCACCAGGATTTTCCAGCGGACGCTGGAACATTACGGCCTGGAGCGCATCCGGGAACTGCGGCTGGATATTTACGGCGGCTGCTTCAACAACCGCCCCATCCGCGGAGGAAGCCGTCCGTCCCTGCACGCATGGGGCATAGCCGTGGACCTGGATCCGGAGCGCAACACCCTGTACATGAGCGCCCCGGAAGCCGCTTTTTCAGGACCGGAATATGACGCCTTCTGGTCCATCGTGGAGAAGGAGGGGGCTTTTTCCCTGGGCAGGGAGCGCAATTACGACTGGATGCACTTCCAGTTCGCCCGTCCGTGACCGGCCTGCGCCGGAGCGCACGGTGCTTCAGAATGTATATTTCAGGTTGATCCCGTAATAAAAATCATTCCCCAGACCGCTCTGTTTCACCACCGTCAGCGCCTGGCTGTAATTGGTGAAGAGCTCCACAGTCAGCCGGGAGGTGGCGCGGAAAGTGAAGCTCAGGTTGTAATCCAGGGCATTGGACCCGTGATGCACCACCGGCCCCACGTACCCCCCGTTGTAACCGTACCGCACCACGGCGTCCACCCGTACACAATCCGCTATCTCCTCATGCATTCCCGCAAATACGGCGTAATAACCGCGGAATGTATGGTTGTTATACTGCCAGTACAGGTCCGTACCGCCAAACCAGCGGCTGGAAAAATGATAGGTGCTCTTCAGGCCGGGCCGCGGAATTCCCTTGTCCCCCGGAAAAACGAAGCTGTGCTCATACCACGGCATGATCGTCCAGTTCCCGATTTCCTTAATGTAATCCAGCCTGTACTTCAATTCCGCATGGTTCTGGTGGTCCGTGGAAACGCCGTACCATATTTTCCCCACCCACTCCTTGTACTGTATTTCAGGAACAAACGAGCAGAGGGAGCCGTCCCACAGGTCAATGCCTTCGCACTCATACTTGCTGGCCCACCCCGTCTGGAAACGCAGATAAACCCGGTCATCCGTGGGACCGGCCAGGGAAAGGGGGTGCGGACACGCCGTCTTCAGGTAATAGGACTGATCCCGGCAGCCCCCGTCAGAGCCCCGGGCGCCGGAGCATGACAGCACGCCTGTGCAGGCCGCCAGCAATAATTGCGTTACGGTTTTCGTGTTCATATGATTACATGGTTGGATAGGCGTTTCATGAAGCAGCGCATCCTTTTACGCGTCCTTCATTCCGTTATTCACGGCAAGGCGGCCATGCGCCCGCACCCGGATAAAATGCCTTCCAGGGTGGGACCAATATTGGAAAAACAACATTCAGTTCCGAGTGCCAAAAAAACAAATTTCCGCGGAAAGATTGTGTCAGCAACCTCCACGGCTGTTATTCCGTACATGAAGCCGCTCATTCCCACCCCTGCCTTATCCGCCTGACGGATCAACGCGCCTTTTCCGGGCTCCGCGCCAATCCGGCTTCCATCATCCAAAAAGGCGCCGGGAGCCGTTACCGGGCCCCCGGCGCCTGAATGACCGGAATCAATCCGCCTGAGGTTCCTTCCACCGCGCCTGCGCCATATCTTCACAACCGCGGGGAAGGAACCGGGCGCGGATTACATTTCAGCCATCATCTTTTCCACGTACTGGAAGAAGATGCTGCCATCCTCTCCGCTGATGCCGTAGTCCTTTGTATCCTCAATATTCGCATTCTTGATGCGGGTGACGATATAAACTCTGGAAAAAATAATTCCCCATTGTCCATACTTGCTGGAATCAAACCAGACATGATGATTATAGGGGGACTGGAAATAGATGGTCCCCCCGTCGTCCGGATCGGAAATGTCCCCGCAGTATTTGACCACAATGCGGTCGATGCCCTTGTAGCACCATTCCCGTCCGCATTTCGGATCTTTGGAGAGCCTGGTGGACATGGTGAGGGTGGCATTCGTAATATTGAAGGACAATCTATCCTCATCGTGATACATGATCCCTTTTTGAGGCAGGGTCACCTCATTCTTGATGGAAACTCCGTCATAAATAAGGCGGCCCCCTTTCCATTCCGTTTCCGGCGGCGCTATTTCCCCTTTCAGGAAGCAGGTCCCTGAGAGAGAAACCATGATGGCACAGATAATTTTATTCATCTTTGTTTATTGGTTTGTTGTTTCAATAATTCCTTTTTAAGGAATTCCTTCATTTCCTGAACGGATTTTTCAGGAGGGGTCTTCGCATCGTCCCGGTACTGCCGCCAGTCGATATGCAGCTTGGCCATAAGGCGCAGTTCCCTGAGCGAGAAAGGAACGGTGCCCGGAGCATGCGGCATGAAGTCCCGGGACCGGTTGCCAATGTAATAAATCTGGCTCTGGTCCCAGGAGCGCTTCATGGTTTCATCAAAGGAGGCCTGCACGCGCTCGTCAGTAACTCTGGCTTCCCACTGGAGGATATCCGCCAGGCAGCCGTCTTCCGCCCGTTTTTCCGTGGCCTGGCGCCACAGGGCCAGGATGTAACGGTTCTGGAGGCTGCACGCCGCCGGCGTCAGGTATTTTCTGGTATATTGCAGCTCATACAGGGGCTTGCACACGGCTTTTTCCTTTTCTCCCAGGGTGGACGCGCCCACCCTCTCGGGAGTGGGGATGATGCCCGCCAGCTGACCGTCTACGTAATAGGGCAGTTCCTCCGGAAGGCGGACTTCCCACGGGATTTTTTCATTCACGAACACGCCGTTTAAAATGGTATTGAAAGAACCGTTCCTGCAAACATGGAACAGGTAGATGCCTCCTTTCCTGCACATGAACCTCTTGTAAACTCCGGACCCGGCAAATCTGGAAACGCGGGTGCGGGCTTCCACTGGAAGCGCCTGCCACTGCTCCATGGCGGCGGCAAGGGCGTTCCCGTTTTTGGTTTTCTCTCCTATTTCAATGTCCCCACGGTTGTTAAACTGGAGCACCATGGAGGAAGTGGAGGGGTGCCTCCTGGCTTCCACGATGTAATCCCGCCTGGATTCATTCTGAAGATATCCGTTGGGATTATAGAAATACAGGGCTATTTCATGAACCCCTTCCGGCACTTCCACAATGACCCAAATACCGGGACCGTCCACAAAGGAGGGATACACTTCCCCGTGGTCGTCCCACTCCGCCTCCGTCCGTATGGAATCCGTAGGATCAAAAAGGACGTTGCGGTTGCCCTCCACCTTGATGCTTTCCACCCACCAGCGCAGGGCGTCCCCCTTGTTGCGGTTGAGTCCCATCAATCCCTGGATCCAGTAAGAAGATAAAGCCCCCTGGTATCCGGGCATGTCCGGAACGGAAGAAAGAGTGCGGTAAGACACGGTCTTTGCCTCAAACTCGGAATTGCCCATGGGGGCATTAGTGGCGCACAGCGTGGCGCGCGTCACGCCGTACTTTCCGCACCAGTCTCCCTTCGTGGACCAGTCCTCCCCGCGGAACACGATGCTCTTTC